>Ga0209853_1000367_pt1 | contig 12530 bp, 12 predicted proteins | sample GWRWS1_30_40_FD_187224 | JGI IMG/M metagenome (GOLD analysis project Ga0209853, IMG submission 187224) | Riverbed sediment microbial communities from areas with vegetation nearby in Columbia River, Washington, USA - GW-RW S1_30_40 (SPAdes)... | ecosystem: Environmental > Aquatic > Freshwater >...
CAAGATGGTAAATGTGGGTAGTGTCACCTGTACTTTACCGCGGATGATGAGCTCGAAGTCCATCATAAGGATCGGGACCGCACACACTACCGGGTTACCAACCTACTACTTCATCGCCGCTGTCATGATACGGTGCACCGTGCCCATGACACGGGCCATCAGGTTGAGAAGCTGCATGATCGGAAACGGTCACGACAGGTTTGCAGTGGCAGGAGGCGGGGCAATCCGCTTCCTGACCGTAACTGTTTGCGCCTGGAGGGCCTGGATGGAAGGATACTGTGCGCAGGATATCAGCAAAGACGCCACCAGCGGTGACGTCGGCGCCGGCACCATAACCACGGATCACGAGCGGCATAGGATCGTAGCGATGGGTGTAAAACGCCAACGCATTTTCGCCATCACGGATCGGGTAGAGTGGATGGCTGGCATCGACCGCGAGTAGCCCCACGCGCGCTTTGCCGTCACGGATTTCCCCGACAAAGCGTAAGACTTTGTTTTCAGCTTGCAAGGCCAACACCCGTGCAGCAAACCAGCGGTCGATTTGCGGCAAGTGTGCACGAAAACGATCGAGGCTGCTACTGCTGTCGAATGTGGCGGGAAAAATCGATTCTCTACTGATATCCTCCAGCTCGGCAGCCATTCCCGCTTCGCGCAGCAGTATCAGCAGCTTGCGCGCCACATCCAGGCCAGACAAATCATCGCGCGGATCGGGTTCAGTCAAGCCACGCGTCTGGGCATCCCGCACAGCCTCGGAAAACGGCACACCATCGTCAAGTAAACCAAATATATACGACAGCGAACCGGACAAAATACCGGCGAAAGCGCGCACGGTGTCACCGCTCTTGACGAGGTTTTGCAGCGTGTCGATCACGGGCAGCGCGGCGCCGACATTGGTTTCGTACAGGTACCGTCGACTATGACGATCCGCGCTCTGCCGGAGTGCCCGGTAAAAGGCCATGCTGAGTGTATTGGCTTTCTTGTTGGCCGTCACGACATGGAGACCATGCTGCAAGGCACGGAGCTGCGCTTGTGCAATGTGTGTATCGCTGGTGCAGTCTACTAGCACGGGATTGAGGCAACCATCGCTGCTGACAAACCGCAGCAGCTGATCGACATCAAACGCAACGCCGTCGTCAAGGCTGCTCAACGCGCTGTCCGGTGCGAATCCCTCACTGTCAAGCCGCATTTTTTTTGAGTTAGCGATCCCACGCAGGCGCAAATCGATGCCATGCGCACGCAAGAACGGTTGTTGGACGGCCATCTGTTGCAACAGCGCCCGTCCTACAGTCCCGACGCCGATGAGAAACACTTCGATCACCTGCCGGCTTTCAAAAAATTGCTGATGCACACCGCGCAGCGCCCGTTGGCCGTCACAACCAGCGATGACGGCCGAAATGGAGCGCTCACTGGAACCCTGAGCAATCGCTATCACGTTGACGTGGAGAGTCGTCAGGGCAGCGAAAAAACGGCCAGCGACACCCTGTTGGTGGTACAAGCCATCGCCGACCAGCGACAGAATTGTCACATTGCGCAGCGGTTCAAACGCGTGTAGCAACGCGCGTTGCCGTTCCAGGGCAAACTCGCATTCCAGTGTTGAAAGCGCGCGTGCTTCATCCGAAGCAGCGACCGCAAAGCTCAAGCTGCATTCAGAACTGGCCTGTGTGATCAGCATGATGGCAATCTGTGCACGGGCCACCGCGGCAAAGAGACGAGCCGCCATACCGGGTACTCCCTGCATACCAGGGCCGGACACCGTGATAAGGCTCAGGTCTTGCAAGAGGGTAAGGCCTCGTGCCGGCACCGGAGGAATCGACTGTCGTGGGCCGATCAAGGTGCCGGCACCGTCGGGGTTCAGCGTATTGCGGATCCGGAGAGGGATACGCTTCAACATCAGCGGGCCAATCGTTTTAGGGTGCAATACCTTGGCGCCAAAATAGGACAGCTCCATCGCCTCTTCGTAACTCATCGTAGCTATCAGTCGGGCATTGGCAACTAGACGTGGGTCGGCGCTGTACACGCCATCCACATCGGTCCAGATTTCGCACAACTCGGCATCCAATGCATAGGCAAGTAGGGCAGCGGAATAATCAGAACCATTACGGCCCAGCAAAGAGAGAGCGCCATTGGCATCGGCACCGATAAAGCCAGGCAGCAGCAGTAGCTGTGCACTGCTGTTCTTTAAGCGAGTGCCGCTTGCAGCGATTTCAGGGAGCAGGGGTTGAGCTTCCAGCAAGCCGCCGTGGGTGTGAATCAGTGCACTGGGATCGATGCGTTCCACCGTCAGTCCCTGAGCACGTAACAAGGCATCGACGATACACACTGCAAGCTGTTCGCCGACGGCCAATATGCGGGCCTGTACCTCTTCCGGACAAGCCCGTAACAGGCGCACGCCATTCAGATCTTGAGCAAGTCCAGCAAAGCGCTGCTGCATTGCGGTGTGCAGCAAGGCGACTGTATCGGTGGCCAATTCTGGCTCGAGCTGCTGCAGTAATTGTCGGTGTTGTTGTTGCAACGGTGCCTGCAGCAGCACCGTGTCCTGACCATTGCGAGCCAGTTCCAGCAAGCACACCAGTTGATTGGTCACGCCGCCGACGGCAGAGACGACTAGGCCTCCCCGGGTACTGATAGCTCGTTCGGCAACGCGGGCAACGACCTTGCGCAGCCGTTCGGCATCGGCGAGCGAACTGCCTCCAAATTTCATAACCCACATCAGACTGCTCCTCGTTTGCTTTGATACATTGGCCACAGCCCACGCAGCGCAGAGGATCCACAAAGATTTGTCATTTTCCTGACATGCTCCAGCGGGACTATCGGGTAGTATAAGCCGCCTTGCCCCTTCCCTGGTCCACGAGTCCTGCGGAAGGCCCTAGCTATCGCCTCAGGCTTATCAAGCGGAGTGCGTCTGGACGGAGGACGTTCGCCCTCCTGCCTCCGCAGGTACTGCACGCCGCGTGTAGCACCTGCGGAAGAACCACCACCATGTATGCACGTCCACACAGAGGTGCAGGCCACGCCTGTATGCATAATTCCTGATCGTAGCGCAGCGCTACCTCTCGGCGCTGGTTGGTGCACAGACTCCCCAAGACCAATGCTGAGCTTACCAATACAAGGGGTATTGCTCGCGCTGCGTGTATCTATTAAAAAAAATTGCTACGAGCGTAATCACCAGAGCACCCACAAGAGTCGGTACCAACAAAAAATCCCAATGCATCGTTCCCAGAAACACGATAACGGGATTAGAACCGGCCGGTGGATGCACCACACGAAACCAAAGCATGGCGGCAATCGCCAGTCCGGCAGCCAATGCCACTGCGAACCAAGAGGGACCAAGACACTGCAGCATAGTCAGTCCAACCAACGAGCTGATAAAGTGGCCGGCGATAATGTTGCGAGGCTGGGAAAAAGGCGACTGAGGAAAGCCGAAAGCGAGCACGCACGTTGCGCCGAACGACCCCAAGACAAGTGGCACGTGAGAGACATCTTTCAATAACGCGATTAAACCTATCGCGATCGTGCCGCCGAAGGCAGCGCGGAGGATATGCCCTATCGAGGGTCTTGGAGGCGGCACGGTTTTTGGCGCGGCTTTTATTGCAGAGTCAATCATAGCGAAGTCCTTTCGACCACCTGGTTTATAAGCTGCAACATACAGTGGGATAGGAAGCATACAAGGGTGGGCGTTTGCCACATGGGTCGAGACAGAGCACGGGGCCCTTACGGTCTATTTCTGCCTCCCTCCCGTTGCAGCCGCCCCTGAGACTTTCACTTCACAGAGCTATCGCACAAAGATCGTACGCTTCTTGTACAGTCCACCGACATCGCGAGGTCCATCCCCCCGGGGCACCATTTGGGTTGTCTGTTTGAGCAACGTCTCCACGCTCCGGCCTCTCCCAGCACCTGGGTTTACTCCCTCCTCATGTGGATCAAAGCGATGCTTACCACCTTGCTCCAACTGATCACCACGGTACTCCCGATCACCTCCCCGGTGCTGGATGGCCACATGGCAGCCCCTCTTTCAAGAGAAACTGCTTGACAGGGATACCCCGAATGCCTCAAGCGTCATAAACGCTCTTCAGGAGTATGCGGGGGAGATCGGCGGCCGCTTCAACATAGAGAGGGCGCCGGCCTCACAGCGCTTGTGCGGACCCCACAGACAAGCCCGAGGCACAACTTCAGCCTTGCCAACAGGGGAACACACTGCTCCGGATCTTCAATCGGCGGTGGGTCCACGCACTGGGCCCCCCGTTCTACAACATCATGCGTCCGGCCTACGGGAGTTTTTCGCTCCCCACGGACGCCTCTTCCCAGGTCCCGGATGGGGCTGCGTAAGAAGCGCCACATGCTCCCAGTAGTCCACTAACCATCGGGGTGCAGGCGCCGGATCGTAATCTTGGCCACGGGATTACGCCAGTCGTGGAGTGCAGGGACTAAATCGCCAACGCCGTGTATACCTGAGTGAACATATACGAATCCCTCGGCTCCTTCCGTGGCACGGACAAAGAAGTGTTGACAGGCTGGGCCAGGCACAAACTGACACACCTCGTTGTTTGCTTCACTTCCCGCATCCCAAGCAACCGCATAGTATGTGACGGCCCCTGCACTGGGCCCAGCAACCCCCTGGAGCGCATAGAAGGCATCGTTCGTATTAGCCAGCATACCCACGAGGGACACGAATTTCGCCCTCCCACCAAATTGCACGATTACCGAAGCCGACTCACCGGGCTTGATGGCGAATCCCCCAGGTCCCTGCGGTGGGGTAGGAAGAGGCGCAGAGCCTTGCAGGACCACGACGTCTCTCACATTTGGGTCTCCCGAGAGTATGTGGACCATAGGCCCAACATCAGCATCCTCTGCAATCGCAATCAATTCAGGACTGGCTGGTTTCCCTTCTACAAATAGAGGATTAAAATCACTATTATGCGTGACGACGACGGCTGGGGTAAGAGGCTGGCCCTGGGTAAGGTTCGTCACTGTCACCTCATATTGCCGTGGACTGTCATCGGCGAAAACCCTCGAGGCTGTGGATAGAATGACCAACCACATCAGCCCCACCATACTTACACATAGCAAACGTTTTGTTGTCATGGCTAGACACTCCCTTTGGCATAAGGTTATCGATGCAAAGACACAGAACGGGTACAGCCGAGAGCACTACAAAAGTCGGCCATAGGTCAGGAGCCCACGCTCACGTTGCCGACCGTACCCGGTTTGCCCTTGAGACGCCGCGATTTCCCTCACTCTCTGGCCACAGCGCATACAAGGTGTGTGGCCAAGTCACGAGAGGAACTCCGCTGCGGAACAGGGGACTCTTTACCTTCTTGAGGCATGTGGTCTATGCTCTGTAGTGAGCTAGGATCGAACGTTCACTAAAGAGCCATCGAGATTGAAGCGTGGGTGCAGGTCCATACCGATCCACGAATGCAGCATGGCGGCCCACAGACTAATACCTTCCAGCGCTTTGGCGATCAACGCTTGCCCTCTGGGCGACTGGGCGTCTTGGGGAACGATGTAGTCCAGTCCCATGATGCTGTGATGCTCGTCCGCCTCGACGTGCACGTCAAAATAGACGTCCCCCGCGCCAAGTTCGTGCATCTTTGGCGCCACCACCTTGAAAAAGTCGTTCGAGCAGCGTTCGATCCCGCTGTTGAGCCCCACCAGCCACTTGTCCCGATCTTGCTCAAGCGCCATCTGATAGGCATAGTTCACGCACGCATTGGTCTCCGTCGTCGGGATGACAGCCTTGAGCTCGTCAGCGGAGGCCAGCAGCTGGTGCCGAAGCATCCAGTCCATCAGCATCGCGTGATGGTCCGCCTCGCCAAAGGCATGCTTGGCATAAAACGGCATCATATGGTTTTCCGACATCGGAGTCAGCCCGAGCATGATCCCCATGACTTTCGGGAAGGTTGCTGAGTGGTAATACAGCTGGACAGCTGCCGGTTTGAATGCCTGGGGCGAACGCAGGCTTTTGACCCACTCGAAGAACGGCATTTCCAACACCGCATCGCTCGCCCGATAGATGGGCTGCACAATCCATGCGTGTTGCTCACACAGGAGCGCCAGCTTTGCGGCGTCGATTTCCTCATAGACGTCCTGGACATTTTGCGGATGCTTGACTACTAACGATGCACTCATGATGATATTCCCCTAGAAGTTTACTCAGCCTAATCTACAGTGCTTATCAATATGGGCCTTAACACCGTCACGTTTTCGCTCCCACCTAGATGGAGAAGATAATGTCTTATTGCCTTGCCCTCCTGTATGGCCTGATTAACGAACCTAAGAAGGTGTGTTCCACCAAATTCCTCATTACAGTGTGTAGAAGGATTATTTATGAAGTCTTATGTACTACATTAAGTTTCATAAACAAGCCCCATCTTTCCATATGGATCCTCCATACTTTACTTTGTTTTCACCATACCCTTGAAGTAGCCCAAAAGGAGTACGTCTCTGTCGGATACCAGCTCTACAGCAAGGAGGCAAGATTAGCCGGTACTTGTAGCAGAACTGACTCACCTCGCCGTCAATAGGACTCTCCTTCTATTCATAGAACCCTTTCTGGAACCACACGGCCTTCAACGCCCGCGTCGCGACCTCGGTCACGATCGTTTTAAAATTGGGTTCCCCAAAGGGGCCAAAGCCCGTCTGCGTCTGACTGGTTCCATACGGGTTCCCATTATCCAAGGGCGCTGCAAAGCCACCCCGGTTCTTGGGCGTGATCATGAGCAAACAGGCGTTCAGATAGGCCTGATACAGCCCGTCAATATGCACGTACTGCCCGAGGTCGCGCCCGTTGCGCAAGAGGTGAGGCTGTGCCAGCGGTGCCACCGCCGGACCCGTCGGGGCGATGCCTCTTTGCACGGAGAGCCAGTCACTTTCTGCGATCATAAAATCCTGGTCCGGCAGTCCGTAGGCCAGCTGCGGCGCGGTCTGCGGCGCACCGTAGGGAATGGGCAGGATCATGAACTGTGACAAATAGGGGCCAACCAGGTCACCCGCAAACCCGCGAAAGATCGACCGCGGCGTGACCTTGCGGACGCCTCCCACTGTTTCTTTCGGCCCATCGAACTGCGCGTACGTGGAAAGATCGGCGGCAGCGGCTTGAATCGTCGCGTCGGTCTCGTAGCCGTGAAACGGGATGTCTCGGCACAGCGCCATCCAGTAGTTTTCGGCGATTTCACCGATCTCGCCGGCGCTGTTAAACGCATAGGCAGGCTTGCTCGTGACTTGCTGCGGATCAATGCCTTCCAGATCGAAAGCCAAGCCAGCTTGCGGATTCACCAGCAGCAACCGCCGCGGTTTTGGGAGGCTGGCAGAGCCTAAGGGGACGCTTTCGAAGTCCCGCGGCTCGCCGCTCTGCAGCGCAGCGAGCAATGCCGCATAGGCGGCGGGAACGACTTCGCCGTTGTGGTCATGGGGCAATCCCTTGATGAAGCTGGCGTAGGAGTGGAGATTTTCGTATTTGCTCTCATCGCCGTTGTTGCGGTGCAGGGGCGAACGGCGCGAGCGGTAGTATCCCGCAGTGTTCTCCCGCAATGCGTATGCCTGCCTACGGCGTTCATCAGGCGTTTGAGGCCCAAGCCCTATGCCCGCACTTTGCATGGTAGGTGTCCCTTCTTTCCCTTAGGACCGGTGGATCGCTGCTTCTGGCGCCCATGGGCTTTGGCGAGCGGTGAGGCGTCTGTCAGTCATGGACCTGCTGACACCCCATGGTCGGATTGTGCCCCCAAAACCGCCCTGTACGGCAGAACCCCGTTTCCACGACGCTGTCGCGACGCTTGGCTCCCTCCCTGAGTACAAGCTACATGCGCTCGCTGAGGATAGGCGACGGTATAGTATTATAAATACCATCCTCGCTTTTCGCCCCTCCGGCGCCACCCCGGGTTGTCGCACCAATAACGATGCCAGCACTGATGAAGACGAAGTTCTTGAAGATATACTGCGCCTCCAACGTGGGGGCATACGGCCTGTGGAGAAACATGGCATCTGGGAACAAGACCAGAGGCGAGAACGTCCCCAACATATGGAGAAACAGCAATGCCAAGACCACACGGGGGTATACCCCTAGAAGTAGACCCGCGCCCACCACGGTTTCCCAAAGCGCCAGGAGAGGCAGGGCCACTGACGGCGGCAGGGTTCCCCATGTCAGCATCTCGAGGGTGCGCAGCGCTAAGGCCTGGGCAGGGCTCAGGTCGGGGAAAAACTTCAAGACGCCAAACCAGAGGAACACCCCCCCAAGGCTCAGGCGCAACCCCCCCACACTATGGGTAGCGAGCCAACTGGTCAGCCCCGCGACCGCGTGGTGTAATGACGTCAGGACCTCGTTCATACCTTCCCTCACTTCCGGTTAGATCTCTGGGCTTCGATCACCGCGTCGGCCACGTGGGCCACGCAGCATAAACACCAGACTCCTCGAGCGCCTCTGGCCTCCGATGCTCTGGAACGCGGCCCGTTCTAGCAGCATGGCTGCGCGTGACGTGTTGGGCGTGAAGATACCCCCCGAGGGTCGCCCGGTGGTGTGAGCCAGGTCACCGCGTATCTGTAACCTTTACTACACACCGCATGCTGCCCAGTGCGGGTATGACACCCCGATCTCTCTCCGTGCTCCTCACTCTTCCTGGCGACACTGCCGGGGGGAGAGTGGACATCGTGGACCAGCGGGCGCATAGGCAAAAAACCCCATGAGCCGCTGCTAGGGTGCTCGTTGCCGCAGGCCCGGATGCTCCCCGGAGGGCGAGGAGCCGTGGGGCTTTACGGTTTAGGGTGTGAATTCTGAGTGGATAACGGCCCCAAACAATCAGGTGCTCGACATTGTGAAGAGTTGCAACAAGCAAGCAACCTCGCCACCCTTAGCCATTGATTTTTACCCCGCATACATTCCGACCAAGCAACGGCGTGACTTGGGGTGTCATGCCCGATCTGGGCAGCATGCGGTGTGTAATAAAGGTTACAGATGTTATGTGACCTGGCTCACACCACAGACCTCTCCTCGGCGGGTATTTTTACATCCAACACGTCACGCGCAGCCATGCTGCTAGAACGGGCCGCGTTCCAGAGCACCGGAGGCCAGAGGTGCTCGAGGAGTCTGGTGTCATGCTGCGTGGCCCACGTGGCCGACGCGCTGCTCGAAGCCGAACCAAAAACTTGAGGAGCGAGTATGTAGCATTCATAGGCATGAGATAAGATGGCGTATTATATGCCCAGCTTTGGGTCAGAGTGCAGAAAGTACACGTTTGGCCCTATCCTCCCAAACTCCTTTTTAGGCCCTAACCTAGCGAAAGGCGATTTTCTGGCCAAGTAAAGCCGCTCTAGGGCTACAATCGGTAGGGCATCGGCCTAGTGCGCTGGCCGGGACTCGCAAAACGGCGCTTCGTGCGGGAGGAAAGTGCGCATAAACACCTTACTGCGAAGTTTTGAGCGCGCCGAAGGGCCAAACTCGAGCGAAAGAGCGGTAGACACAGGACAAAATGCGTGGTCAAACAGGCAAAGCGAACTTATGGTGCGTATTCCAGCACAGTTGTGGCAGTCGCTCAGCGTCTACTTGGCCGAATTTTTGGGCTTCGCTAGGTTAGGGCCTTTTACCCACGGCCAGTATGCCCTCACCCACAGGAAAAAACATTATGCCAGACCCCATTCTGTTGTGGAACGAAGTCGCACTCGAAGCAAACCGCGTCAGCCACACCAACGGGCAGGGTGAACAACCCGGGCCGACGCTCAGCTCGCGCGCCTTGGCGATTGTTCACTTAGCGATGTATGACGCCTATGCCGGCGTCATCGACGATCCGGCTACCCTGCCGCGTTACTTATCCGTCCCGCCGGCCCCTGGGGCCGGCGCCTCGGAGGATGCGGCCGTCGCTGCGGCAGCTCACACTACCCTGTCCAGGTTGTTTCCGAGTCAGACGCCTTTCTTCGACTCTATCCTGGCGGGAGCAGGTGACCCGGCCAACCCGGGACATGGCTTTGGGATTTTGGTCGCCCAGGCCATGCTTACTGATAGAGCAGGCGACCCCGGTGCGGGCGGCAGCTACACGCCTTTGCCGCAGCGCGGCAAACATCGCCCCGACCCCGACAATCCCGGCCAAGGTTTTCACGCTCCCCTCTATGGAGCGCAGTCAAACGGCTTTGGCATCACGCAGCGCTTCGAGCTTGCCCCCCCACCCTTCGACGACAATGAGTACCAAGACGCGTTAAGGCAGGTGCGCGGCAGAGGCATCGCGCCCGAGTTGATGGGAACGCTGCCGCACCACATTAAAGGCAGGACGGTGGACCAAACCCTGATCGGCATTTTCTGGGCGTATGACGGAGTGCTCGGCTTAGGGACGCCGCCGCGTCTGTACAACCAGATCGTGCGCCGGATTGCGATAGCCAAAAACAACTTGGCGGCGGACAATGCGCGTTTGTTCGCGTTCCTGAATGTGGCGATGGCCGATGCCGGCATTCTGGCCTGGGACCAGAAATACATCCACAATTTCTGGCGACCGGTGGTCGGCATTCGTGAACATGACAAATCGATGGGACCGGCACCGACGCAAGCCCACGATAACATCTCCAACGACTGCGACGCGTGGTGGCTGCCCCTGGGCGCGCCCAACACTAATCGCCTAGCCGCGAAGAACTTCACGCCGCCCTTTCCGGCCTACCCATCGGGACACGCCACGTTTGGCGCCGCTGCCTTCCATATCACGCGGCTCTTCTACGGAGTGCCTAGCGGAGATCGACACCCCGACCATTTGTTCGATGACCTTGATTTCGTCTCGGAGGAATGCAACGGTATCAATACAGACAACCGGGGCACGGTGAGACCAAGGCACCTCCGCAACTTTCCCGACGGGTTATGGCAAATGATCGAGGAAAACGGGCGTAGTCGCGTGTACCTCGGTGTCCACTGGATCTTTGATGCTTTCGCGGTCACAGAGGACCATACACCCGATCTCGCCAGGCAACTCGATGGCAAGTTTATCGGGGGCGTGCCCCTCGGTCTGCAGATCGCGGAAGACATTTTCCAATTCGGCGATCAGAAGGCCCCGAAGAAGTCAACGGTTGGGCCGCGGCCGTAACTCAACCGTCGAAGAAGATTCGTTTAATCCAACGGGATTTCAGGATTGGGGACGAGAATCATCCGTGTCATATTTCCGTCGCTCAATTTATCAATACTGCGGACAGAATTCAGGCAGCTGTCTCGGTGATGGTACCGTAGTTACAAAGCTCTTCGTAGTCGGGGCTGGATTTTTCCAAGCTATGCCCCTTGGCTAAATACTGAGAAACTCGCTCGATCAGATGTTGATTGAAGGCGCGCCGCTTGAGGCGCGCCATGGAAAACCCTGACGCAGCCTCCCCGTTTTGCTGACGGGCTTCGAGTTTGGCGAGCGTGACCGCGCTCAGACTGGCATTGAAGTGAAAGTTGAGCCTGGCTTGTGAGCGCGCTTGACAGTCGGTCAAACCGGCAAACTGTTTGGCGTCTCTGAACAGAAACTCAATGGTATGATCACAAATGACAAATGCTGCTGCACCCGGTGGCGCCAGCTCCAGCTGTCGTGGTGGCGACGCCCACTACGACAGCTGGAGCTGACCCGATGACCAGGGTATCCTCCTGCATACCGTACTTCACATACGCAGGAGGAACTCATGAACACAGGCTGGCATGTACACCGGACAGTCAGAGCACAGCGTGACGGTGAACGACGGTGGGATGAGGCATACCAGTTCCTTCTGCAATGGGCTATGGAACACACCGCGGGCCACAGCCCTGCGCCATCGCATCATCAGGAGGAGTCTCATGGAAGTCGCTCTCTCCATGCGTGGCTCGACCAGTCGTCAGCCACCGCATCAGACGATTGAGCAACAACTCAGCCGCCTGCACGCCTCCGTGGCGCTCCAACCGGATTGGCATGTTGCCGACGAGCACCTCGATCGCGATGACGGCTCCAGCGGCGCCACGCTCAAGCGTCCCGGTCTTGACCGACTCCGCGACAGGGCGGCGATGGCCGCCTGGGAATGCGTGCTGATGACGGCGCCCGATCGCTTCGCGCGGCACTATGGGCATCAGAGGCTCTTGGTCGACGAACTCACCCAACGTGGCTGTCGCGTCGCGTTGGTCGAGCGGCCTATGCGTGATGATCCGCATGATCAACGCCTGTGACACATCCGCTCCGCCGTGGCCGAGTACGAGCGGACCTTGATTGCCGAGCGCATGCGCCGAGGGCGCCAAGCCAAACGGCGCAGTGGCCAGCTACTTCCTTGGACGCGAGCCCCTATGGCTCTCTGCGTGATCCCGACCGCCCTCGCGATGCCAGCCGCGTGCGTCTTGACCCAGTCCAGGCTGCCGTGGTGGAGCACATGTTTGCCTGGGATACCGACGCCGGCCAGGCCCCAAGCTTGTATCAGGTGGCGAAGCGCCTCAGCGATGCTCACATGCCCACACCCAGCAACCCTCGTCACGATTTCCTGTTGGACCTACGGGAGGGAAGCTGCGATACAACGCCATTGTCTCTATCCCCTTTGGTGACAAAAGGTTATAGGTTTCTGTAGACGTGTGT
>Ga0209853_1000369_pt1 | contig 12508 bp, 7 predicted proteins | sample GWRWS1_30_40_FD_187224 | JGI IMG/M metagenome (GOLD analysis project Ga0209853, IMG submission 187224) | Riverbed sediment microbial communities from areas with vegetation nearby in Columbia River, Washington, USA - GW-RW S1_30_40 (SPAdes)... | ecosystem: Environmental > Aquatic > Freshwater >...
CGCACCGACGCCGGCGTCCACGCCCTCGGCCAGGTGGCGAACTTCAAAACAGACGGTCGCATCGCCACACCGGGCATCCCGCGCGCGCTCAACGCCCACCTGCCGGAGGCCATTCGAATCCAGGAGGCCGAAGACGTGGACGACGCGTTCCACGCCCGTTATTCGGCCACGGGGCGAACGTACCGTTACGCGATTCTCAACCGAGCCGCGCCCTCGGCCATTCTCCGTTTCCATGCGTATCACGTCCCAGAACCCCTCGACCTCGACGCGGTCTCTGGAGCACTGCTCGCCCTGCGTGGGACGCATTCGTTCACGGCATTTCGTGGCGTGGGATCGGCTGAGCGGACGACTGTGTGCAATCTCCGCAGAGCCGACGTCGCGCACAGCGCCGACATGGTCATCTTCACCTTCGAAGCCGACCGCTTTCTTCGCCACATGGTCCGCCTGATCGTGGGGACGTTGTTGAAGGTGGGGCACGGGAAGCTCGCTCCTGAAGACGTTGGGGAGATCCTGGCCTCAGAGGACAATCAGCGTGCCGGTCCGCGCGTCCCGGCGCAGGGATTGTTTCTGGTCAAGGTCGTATATCCCTAGCAACAAACCCGGCGGGGCTTTCCATGACCCACAATCTGCCGCGTCAGCTGACGTCGTTCGTCGGCCGCGAGCGCGAAGTCGCCGAAGTCTCGCGGCTGCTGGCCTCTGTCCCGCTGGTGACGCTGACCGGCTCCGGCGGCAGCGGCAAGACGCGTCTGGCTCTTCGAGTGGCGGAAGACCTGGTATCGCAGTATCCCGACGGAGTCTGGTGGGTGGACCTTGCGGGACTTTCCGATCCGGGACTCGTACCTCAGGCCGTGGCCTCCCTGTTCGCCCTCCCGGATTCGCGGGATCGGTCCCTGACCGAAACGCTTATTTCGTTCCTGAGTCCCAAGTCATTGCTCCTGGTCCTGGATACCTGCGAGCACCTGCTCGCTGCCTGCGCGCGCCTGGCACACGACCTCCTCCGCAATTGCCGGCATCTCACAATCCTGGCGACGTCGAGGGAGCGGCTCGCCGTTCCTGGGGAAGTGACCTTTGAGGTCCCTGTCCTGTCGACCCCCGACCCGGATCGCCTGCCGCCTCCTGACCACCTGGCGGAGTACGAGTCGGTTCAGCTGTTCGTGGAGCGGGCCGCTGCCCGTCAGCCGGGCTTTCAGGTTACTCCCAGCAACGCAAAGGCTATTGCGGAGGTGTGCCGGCGCCTGGACGGGATGCCTCTGGCGATCGAGTTGGCAGCGACACGATATCCCGCGCTGTCGGTAGATCAGATCGCCGCGCGGCTCAGCGAGCGCTTCAACCTCCTGAAGGCAAACAGCGCAGTCACCCTTCCCCGGCACCAAACGCTTCTGGCCGCCATTGATTGGAGTTATGGGTTGCTCACGGACCCGGAGCGGATCTTCTTTCGACGGATTTCAGTATTTGCCGGCGGCTTCACGCTTGAAGCCACCGAGCGGGTTTGTGGGTTTAGCGAGGTCAGTGACCAGCTTTTGGATGTTCTCACGCACCTGGTAGACAAGTCTCTCGTTGTTCCACAGGAGCAGGCCGGAGACGCCCGATACAGGCTCCTGGACACGATCCGTGACTACGGCCGGGATCTGTTGAAAGAATCCCCGGAACACGAGGAGGTCCACCGGAGGCATCGAGACTTCTACCTGAACCTGGCGGAAGAAGCTGAGCGCGGTTTCTGGAGTTCAAGTCAGCAGGCGTGGATTGATCGAATGGAGCCGGAATACGATAACCTCCGGGCCGCCTTCGAGTGGACCAATGAGGAGGACGGCAGCACCGACGCGCTGCTGCGCCTCGCGGTGGCCCTCAGCCCGTTCTGGGACCACCGTGGGCGGTTCGCGGAAGGCCTGCAGTGGACGAACGAGGCGCTCGCTCGGGGCGGCTGGACGATCGCCCGTGCGCGCGCCAGAGCCCTGGTCGCACCGGTGTACCTGGAAGTACGCCAGGGCGACTGGAATCGCGCGATGGAGCGATGCCAAGAGGGCCTCGCGATCGCGCGGGATATTGGCGACAAAAGCGTGATGGCTCAAGCGCTCCATTCCATGGGCATGCTGGCGACCGAGAAGGGTGATTTTGATCTGGCAGCCGCATGTTGCGAGGAGGCCATCGGGTACAGGCGGGAGATCGGTGACAGACGCAGTCTTGCAGCCACACTGAACAACCTAGGGGAGGTCATGCGCCTCCGGGGGGATCCACACCTTGACCGCGCTTCCGTCTTCTACGAGGAAAGTCTGGCGCTCTTTTTAGAGTGCGGATACAAGCATGGGGTTGCTGTCGCCCTAAATAACCTGGGACACATTGCCCGTGAACGCGGGGACTACGCCCGCGCGATCTCGTACTACGAGAAGTCTCTGACCATGCTGCGCGAGCTGCGCTTCTGGCTGCTTGTGGAGCAACTGGCCGGCCTGGCATTGATCGCTCTGGCGGTGGGTCAACCGGACCGGGCAGCGAAGATCGCGGGAGCTGCTGAGGGCGTGCACGAAACTTTCGGAGCTCAGCCGCTGGTGCGTGAGCGCGCCATGATTGAGAGCATTGTCACACGCGCTCGGGCCGAACTTGGCGATGCGGCATTCCAGACAGCGTGGTTGGCCGGAAGAGCGGGGCCGATCGAATTGGTCATCGAGGACGCGCTGGCGCTCGACCCCGGACGCGCGCCGACCCTTATCGTCAAGATGCTGGGAGGCTTTGAAGTCCTGAGAGGACCGGTGGCCATCCCGCCGACCGCCTGGCGGCGGAAGAGGGACAGACTCCTGCTGGCCTACCTCGTGATTGCCGGGGCACCCGTCCCGCGGGAATCGCTGCTCGACGCACTTTGGCCCGACCTCACGCCTGCGTCCGCGGGAGCGAGCCTGAACGTCTCCTGGTCCAATTTGAAAAAGGCGATTGAGCCGAATCTACAGGAAGGACAAAATTCGCGCTATCTGTTCATCGAGGGGACACGCTACGCTATCCGTCGCGCCCTGATCGCCACGGACGTTCGCGAGTTTGACGGGCGGGTTGCTGCGGCCGAGAAAGCATCGACCTCTGACGAGCGCCTTGCACATCTCGAAGCGGTGGTCCAACTGTACCGAGGCGATCTCCTGCCGGACGACGCGAACGAACCCTGGACGGTCGTCGAGCGTGAGCGGCTGCGGTCGGCGCACCTGAACGCCCTCGAGCAGGTCGCCGAAGGGCGGGCGCAACAGGGCCGTCCGCGGGAGGCCGTGGACGCGCTGCGGCTCGTGCTGCACCTGGAACCCTGGCGCGAAGAGGCCTACCGCTCGATGATGCGTCTGCTGGCCGGCATGGGCCGCCGCAGTGAAGCGCTGCGGCTCTATCGGCAGTGTGAGGAGTTGCTGCGCCGCGAACTGAGCGTGTCCCCCGGGCCAGAAACCGCGGCCGTGTTCGAAGCTATCGCGGCCGGTAGACCCATCAACTAATAAAACGACGATCATGGCCCGCAGCGAAGACCGGCAGGCGCAGCATTCCCTTTCCTCATCGGTTGCCACCGCCGGTGCGAGGAATTGTTGCGCCACGAGTTTGAACGTCCCGCCGAGCCCGGAACCCACCGTGCTGTTCCAGGCGATTGTCGGAGGCCGTCGGGCTGACACTTGCGCCGGACTCCCAGGACCGCGTCCTGTCGCGTCGTACTACTCCACACACAAACAGGCCCGTCACGGGAACCCAATGACACAGCGTGCGAACCGTTCACGTTCGCGCTCGGGGAGTCGTGCCCGAGACGAAGGCGTTGCGCCCGCCCTTCAGCCCCACCTCCCCGCCCAGCCGACCCGGCTAATCGGGCGCGAGCGGGATCTGCAGGCGGCCAGGACCCGCCTGTTGCGGCCGGATGTTCGCCTGCTGACGCTCACTGGTCCCCCGGGGGTAGGAAAGACACGGCTGGCCATTGCCCTCGCCGCTGAAGTCTCCCTGGCCTTCGATGACGGCGTATTTTTCGTTGACCTGACCTCGCTGACGGAACCTGCTCAGGTCATACCTGCGATTGCCGGAGTGCTCGGCGTCCGGGAGTCGTCTGACGTCTCGCTGAGAGAACTGTTGCCTCAGCACCTCTCGGAAAAGCGGGTCCTGCTCGTGCTGGACAACTTTGAGCACGTGCTGGCGGCGGGACTGGAGATCGCAGAGCTCCTGGGTGACACGTATCGCGTGAAGGTGTTGGCGACCAGCAGGGAATCGCTTCACCTGACCTGGGAACATGAGTTTCTGGTGAGACCCCTCGCTGTCCCCGACGCCAAGCAGCTTTCTCCTTCGGATTCGCAGGCGTTTCCGGCGATAGCGCTCTTTCTTGAACGCGCGCGGGCGGCGCGATCCGACTTCGACTTCACCGCGGAAAGTCTGATGGAGATCACGGAGATCTGTACAGCGCTTGACGGATTGCCCCTCGCCATCGAACTTGCAGCGTCACAGATCAAGGTGCTCTCTCCCGCGGCGATTCTGCGACGGCTGAAGAGCCGGCTGGACTTCCTTCCTTTTGGTCATCGTGACCTGCCGGACCGCCATCGGACGCTTCGCGACTCGATCGCCTGGAGTCACGAACTGTTGACGTCAGAAGAGCAAGTCCTCTTTCGCCGGCTGTCCGTGTTCGTGGGTGGCTGGACGATCGAGGCGGCGCGGGGCGTCCTGCGTGGGATAGCGGGCTCTCCCGATGTCGACTCAACTCTGGCCTCGCTCCTGGCGAAGAACCTGGTGACCGGTGGCGCAGATGACCGATTCCGGATGCTCGAAACGGTCCGAGAGTACGCTCTCGAGCGACTGAGGGTCGCGCATGAGGCCGATCCGACGTTGCGCTCGCACCTGGCACATTTCCTTGAGTTCGCGGAGACCGGGACGCCTCATTTCGCCAGCAACGCCCGCTATCGCTGGCTCGATCAGTTGACCGCGGTGTATCCTAACCTCCGGGCTGCGCTGGAATGGAGCCTCCAGCAAGACGATCTCGGCGAAGCCGCCTTGCGTCTGGCCTCTGCACTCGGGTGGTTCTGGTACTTTCGGGGGCTGAAGCACTGATTGAGGCCGCTCGCCTTGCGTCCTATCAGGGAGACATCAAGGAGGCGACTGCCTACCTCCGAGAGGCCGCTTCAACTTCCCGCGGCCTCGCGGACACGCGAGCGACGGCGTATGCGTTGATGTTCCTGGGTGATGTTCTAGATGAGGTCAGCCTCTCAGAGGAAGCCGTGGCCCTCTTTCGCCAGGTTGGTGATCGGTGGGGCTTGGCATTGGCCCTGTTCTCCGGGGCTTCAGCGATCGTCTGGACGAGTGACGATCCCGCTCACGCTCTTCCTCTTATATTGGAGAGCGAGGCAATCTTCAAAGAGCTTGGCGATGACTGGGGGCTTGCAGAAGGGGTCTTCTACCGGGCACTGATTGCTCGCGCGCAAGGGAATCTCGGGCACACCCGAGACTTGCTGGAGAAGGCGGTCGGGTTGCAGCAGTCAACCCACGATCGCTGGCGAATCGCGTACGAACGGGGGCATCTGGGGGGAATCCTGCACGACCTGGGAGACACGAAGAGGGCGGCTTCCCTGTGCGAGGAGGCTTCACGCGAACTCCTTGCGCTCGGGGACAGGTTCGTCGGTGGCGGAGTGGTTCGTCGTCTGGCCGAGATCGCGTTCGATCAGGGAGACTTGCCCCGCGCCCGCCGGTTGTTTCTCGAGAGCGTTGAACTCTTCCGTGAGGCAGGCCATCCTCGCGCAGTGGCGCTCACGCTGTGCGGACTGGCCCAGATGGCCTCGGCAGCAGGGGAATGGGAAAGAGCCGCCAGGCTCTTCGGAGGGACAGACAGGCAGCGCCGGGAGGCGCCAGGCTGGTACTGGCGCACACTGTGGGCCAGATACGATGCCGTCATCGCAACGACACGTCGTCGTCTTGGCGAGCAGGCGTTTACTCGGGCGTGGGAGACCGGACAGACGATGGCCCTGGAGCAGGCGATCGCGGATGCCCTCTCTCTGAAACCTCTCACGGAGCCTGTTGTCTTAACAGTGCAGCTCCTCGACGGATTTGCTGTTCGCATGCCAGAAGCGGCCATTTCGCCGCGAGCCTGGCGACGGCGTCGCGACCGATTGCTATTCATCTATCTGGTCATTGGGCGTAAGGCGGTGGAGCGAGAGGTACTGCTCGAAACACTCTGGCCCGATCTCCCGCCCAGTTCGGCTGGCGCGAGTCTCAATGTAGCCTGGGCGAACCTGAAGCGGGCCCTGGAGCCGGGATTGCCAGAGGGAACAGCGTCCTCCTACCTCGTGCTGCAGGACGGTCGGTACGGCCTGCGCTGGGAACGCCTCCGGACCGACGTGCAGGAGTTTGAGGAAGCAGTGGTCCGTTCCCAGCAACTCACCGATCCCACGAGGGAATTGGCTCAGCTCGAAGCGGCAACGACGTACTACCGCGGGGATCTCCTGCCGGATGAGGTGAATGAGCCGTGGACGATGCTGGAGCGCGAGCGGTTGCGGGCTCTCTATCTCACCACGCTGGATCGCCTAGCCGCTGTGCAGATGCAGCTGGGCCGGCGAGAACGAGCAGAAGATACCCTGCGCAGCATCCTACAGCTTGAACCCTGGCGGGAGGAAACGTACCGCACCCTGATGAGACTCCTCGCGGAGCTGGGTCGCCGGAGTGAAGCGATCCGACTCTATCGGGAGTGCGCGACGCTCCTCCGAAAGGAACTCGACGTATCCCCTTCGGCCGAGACCAAAGCCCTGTTTGAATCGATTTCCTCACGCTGATCAGTCTGTAGACTGCAGCCCGCAGTTGTGCTAAGGGTCCCGCTAATCCCCCTCACTTAGCATTACAGCCACAAGACAAACAGGAGCCGGGTGTAGGGATGGACCCGCTCGCAGGGCGTCGCTCGCTGGCCTTCCTCATCCGTGTCCAGCGGCTAAAAGAGGGTCTGCGCGTTTAGGTCGTGGCGCCGCCACGGGTCAGCCGGCTGTTCAGCGACCTCCGTGAGGCCATGTTGTTTATCTTGGCTCAAGTCAGCGAAGCATCCGAAGCTAAGGCCGAGGATCAACAAGAGTAAGGGCCCGAGAGGCGACAGGGGAGGTGGGAACATGTCGGGCGGGCGACGTTTGCTCGGATCTACAGCCGTATTGGCCATCGTCTTGGTGTCACAGCTCGCCGCGTACCCCGCCGGGATACCCAAGTCCATTCCCTGGGAAGGGACGGGGCCTTTCAAGCACGTCGACGACAGCGATCCCCACCGCTTCAGCCACCAGCTGTTGCTGCACCAGCGGTCGTCCCGTCTGGCCCCCTTTGCGTCCGACGCCGTCAGCGAGGACGTGGGCGACATCGCGGTGATCGTCGATAATGGGAAGATCTTCATCCAGCCGAGGCCGGGAAACCCATTCGATCTGACGACGCCCACAAACATCAGGTGGACACGGGTGGACGCCGACACCTTTACGGCCGCCTTCGTTGCGGCAAGCTTCGACGCGACGATCGGACCTCCGCTGCCGCTCAGCGACGACGACACGGAGCCGGTCGCGATCCTGTTCAGCTTCCCGTTCCTCGGCGCGAGCTACTCGACGATTCATGTCAACACCGATGGAAATATCACGTTAGGCGCTGGCGATCCGGCAGCCCCGCGCGATGCCGCCCGCCTGATCGGCGGTTCGCCGCGGATCGCTCCGCTCTTCAACGACCTCAATCCGGAGGTCGGCGGCTCGATCCACGCCTCCGTCCGCGCGACCGAGGTCGTCATCACCTGGATGGACGTACCCGAGTTCGGCATCGCGAACAAGAACACGTTCCAGCTCACGCTCAAGAATACCGGCGAGATCGTGTTCGCCTACCAGAGCATCGACGCCGACTTTGGTGTCGTCGGCGTGGCCGAAGGGAACGACGAGGGTCCGATCAACGAGATCGATCTGACCGCCAGTCTGCCGACGACAAAGGACGCCGGCGCGATCTTCGAGGAATTCCTGCCGGCCATTCTCGTCAAGCAGATGGACGTGCTGGAGGTGGCCAAGCAATTCTACAAGACGCACCCTGACAAATACGATTTCCTGGTGATCTTCGAGGATTCCATCATTGAAATCGGGTTTGGCGCGTTCGCATTCCACCTGGGCATCAAGAACGAGGCCACTGGCTTCGGCCGGGGCGTGTTCGATTTCACCGCGCTGGTGGGAAGCGACGGCGAGCTTGAGTCGATCCTCCAGATGAACCACATCGGGCTCTACTGGCCGGACGCCGGGAAGATGGTGGATCCGCCCATCCAGAAGTTCCTCTCCTTCCGTGCGCCACACGGTGAGTTTGCCGCGTTTCTCGGACCTCCCGGTGCAGACCAGATCTCGCGCCGCGGCCGTTGGTTCGGTACGCTCAAGGGGGACTTCGGCGACTTCGGCTCGTACACGCTCGGGCTCAACTCGGCCATGTCCATCATGGGCCAGGAGGCGGGACATCGCTGGCTCGCCACCGTGCGGTTCCAGCACCCGACCGACCCCGATTTCTTCGACAGCTTCGACCTGCTCGGCCGCGGCTTCTCGCACTGGAGTTTCTTCTTCAACGCGCGCGTGCCCGACGACCAGTTCGTCGGGGACCCTCGGGCCTCGTCGATGGAGGGCAACGCGATCGTCGACCTCGGCCCGTCGGCAGGTCCGTGCGCCATGCCCGGGCAGACCCGCTTTCTGACAGGGCCGAACGAGTTGACCGACGGCTACACGAAGCTCGATCAGTATCTGATGGGCCTCCTACCGGCAGAGCAGGTCGGGCAGTTCTGGTATGTCGATAACCCAACGCGCGCCAGCACGGGGACGTCGCTTGAGGGCCTCCGCGTTGCCGCGGCCGTGGAAGACGTCTTCTTCTGTGGCAATCGGGTCAACCTGACGGTCGCCAACATCCAAACGATCCACGGGCCGCGCAATCCAGCCATCGGCGACGAGGTGGACACCGATGCGCTTGGCCGGCCGATGCCAGACGTCAAAACCATGGCGTTCATCCTGGTGATCGATCAGGGGTCGCCGCGCTCGCCGGCCCATGCGGCCGCCATCAAGCAGGTAGACATCTTTCGGCGGACCTGGCAGAGCTACGCCAACGGTCGGGCAACGGGAGGACGAGGCCGCTTCGACACCAGCCTCAATCCGACAGTCCACTGAAGGTGATCGAAGCGCTTGAAGGTCATCGAAGCGCTGCGTACTGGAGGCAGGCTGCCTCTAGGCCGCAGCGCAAGAGGATCACCCTGCCCAGGCCCTGCGCCACGAAGATCGACATTACGGATCAGGGTATCGAATCCCCACGAGCAACGAGGATCGCTGACCTATCTCCAGATCAGCAATCGTTGGTGGAGCAGGGGTTGAACCTTCGACCCCTACATTGATTTGTTTGGATCGATCCCTCAGTGTGATCAGCTGCGTGTCCGCCCCGTGCTGCGCTAAGGGTCCCGCTAATCCCCCTCACTTAGCATTACAGCCACAAGACAGACAGGAGCCGGGTGTAGGGATGGACCCGCTCGCAGGGCGTCGCCCGCTGGCCTTTCTTATCCGTGTCCAGCGGCTGAAAGAGGGTCTGCGCGGTCAGGTGGTGGTGGTGGCCACGGGAGTGAGCCGTCTGTTTGGCGATCTCCGTGATGCCATGACGTTCATCGAGGCGCACCTGCAGGAAGACCATGAGCTTCAGGGTGACGAGCAAAAGGGCACGTGACCGAGGAGGTGTCGGAAATGTCGAGCTTGAGGGCTGCAGTGGTGGTGCTTGCCGTGACGCTCATCGTGTCCGTGACGGCGACTGCGGCGCGGGACCTTGTAGTCAGAGGCGACGCGAAAGCATGGGCTGAGATCGAAGCGGCCTTCATCAAGTTCACCAAGGTGAAGAGCTATCGGACAAAAGGGTCGGTCACCGGCGGAGGCACGTTCCTGATGGAGATCGTCAACCCCGACAAGTTCCACCACGTAATGGACTTTGGCGGCGTGAAGATGGAAACGATTCAGGTCGGCAAAGAGGTTCGCTTCCGCCAGGGTGGGGGTCCGTGGATGTGCACCGGGCAGCCGGTGCCCGTCCTCGATACCGACCCGCAAAAGCTGACCGGCGAAGTCACGGCGGCCAAGGGGCCGGCGGCGGTGATTGATGGGGTCCAGACCCAGAGCTACACCTACACCTGGAAGGACCAGCAAATCACGACGTATTTGCGGCTCTTCGTGGCCAAGAGCAATGGCCTGCCTAAGCGCATCGAGGACCTCAATGACAAAGGCGGAGTGCAGAGTACATTTGACTACTTTGACTACGATGCGCCCATCACCATCACGCTGCCTGTGTGCCGCTGAAGCGCAAGGAGAAATCCAAAGCAGCGCTAGACCGTGAGAGGAGGAGGAGTTATGAACGATAGCGGGGGTCAGGAAAACAGGGTGCTGGCAGCCCTAGGGTATCCTATTTGGATCGTGGCCTTGATCGTGCTGCTCGGCGACATGAAGCACAACCCCTTCATGCGGTCGCACGCCGTCCAGGCGCTCGGCTACAACATCGCCTGGGTGGTGATCGCCATCGGCTTGGGAGTGATCACATCCTTCCCGGGGATGTGGCGGCTGGCGTTCCTGGAGGGCTTCGTTTACCTCGCCTGGTTCGCTCTTGGAGTGTTCTACGGCTATCGCGCTTATCAGGGCCAGATGTTCGCGATCCCGGTCGTGAGCCAGTTCACGGCGAGGTACGTGGGCGCATGATCCCGGTCATCGTTATGCGGGTGACGAGTGCGGTTGTGATTGCCGCGGCCATAGCATCGTGCTTTCCCACTGTTGCCGCTGCCGACGGGGACACACCCCCGCTTGCGCGGTTCAAGAAGGGTCGGGTCCAGTTCAAGAACGCCGGAAAGTCGTACGTGATGCCGCTGATCAGTGGAGCCTACGGCCGGTCGGGCAAGGAGCGGTTCTGGATCAGTCTGGCCTATGTATTTGAAGCTGAGAGCGCTGAGTGGGGGATCCCTGCGAAATATGAGTTTCAGCTCACCCTGAGCGAAGTCGCCTCCTCCGGCCGGTACGGCAGCAAGAATGTCACAGTTGCCAGACTCCATATCGGTGAGGGAGCGACCCAGAAGGAACTGACACGCGTCAGCGGCGATGAGAAAAAGCTTCAGGCTCTCGTGGAGTCGGCGCTGAGGGAGCGCCGATCGGTCTTTGAGTCAGGCCGCAGCGACTGCAGCGGGGGGCTCCGGCGCGTCAGCACCACCGGGATCGAGGGGACCATGACCTGCCCGAAGATGACCGACGGTGAAGGCGGCACGGGCCTTCCAATACTTGATGTCAGGTTCATGGCTGTTCCATGACCGAGAACAGGTGAGGTGGACACCGAGCCCCCATGAAGACGAGACTGTTTGTCATTGCGGTCATGCTGATGTTTGTGGTTGCCGGTTGTGGAGGACGCCCTGCGGCGCAGCAGGAGGCTGCACCGGCACCGCCGGCTCAACAGACTCCATCCGTACCGCAGGCTGAGGAGCCTCCGCCGGCTCCTCCCCAGCCCGAAGCCGCGCCACCTCCGGAATCTCCGCCCGAGGCGACGCCGGCAGAGCCCCCTCCACAGGCTGCGCCCGAAAGTCAACCGCCTGCCCCGGTGACGCCCCCGGAGTCCGCCCCACCGAGTCAGCCGCCATCAGCAGCTGCACCCCCTCAGCCGGCTCCGGCGGCGCAGGCTGTCGATCTCGGCCCCGAGGTGCCGCTCCCATACGCCGCCGACTTCGCCAAGTCCGACGTGCTCAAAGTGTGGAAGGTGTACGATGAGCCACTTCCTTCCGGCTGGGCGTGGGATGAACGAATGAAGCACAGCTGGCAAATCCAAAAAGGACGGCTGGTTCATGAGCAGTCCAGCCCGTGGCACTGGGACCATGTGATCCGGCTTGACAACGGCACCCGGGCGTTGGTCTTTTCGGAGATCACGGTCGGCAGCAAAGAGTGGAAGGACTACGAAGTTGACGTCACGATCGATGGCAAAACACTCACCGGGATGATGGGTGAATTCGGTATCCTTTTTGGCTATCAGACGCCGGACCGGTATTATCGCGTCACGTTGGGTGCGTCAGTAGATGAGATTCGTCTCGAACGCCGGCAGGGTGACCGCATGGCCGTTCTGGCCCGCTGGCTGAATTTCACCAAGACCACCATGCCGTGGAACATGGCGAACGCGTCGGAGAAGAAGCCGCTGTCCATGCGAGTGGCCTTCGCGCACGGCAGGATCGCCGTCTGGCTGGGCGGCGAGCAGGTGATGAACTTTCCAGAGACGGATTTCCACCCCGGAAAAGCCGGAGCATTCGCAGCGGATGTGACTCGTGTTGAGTTCACAAAATTCAGTGTCCGTGCAATTTCCGATCCAAAAGCCGTGGCCTTCCAGCCCGTCAACCTGCTGTCGGTCGAAGCGGGCGCCGGTGTCATCGACTACAATTACGCGAAAAGCCCAAGCATCCCGACCGCCTTCATGAATCTCGGGTATAACGAGTGGAATATCAACGCGCAGGAGAATCCGCCTCCATACGAGACGGTGTTCAGGTTTCCCAAAGGCTGGTGGGGCCATC
>Ga0209853_1000370_pt1 | contig 12493 bp, 8 predicted proteins | sample GWRWS1_30_40_FD_187224 | JGI IMG/M metagenome (GOLD analysis project Ga0209853, IMG submission 187224) | Riverbed sediment microbial communities from areas with vegetation nearby in Columbia River, Washington, USA - GW-RW S1_30_40 (SPAdes)... | ecosystem: Environmental > Aquatic > Freshwater >...
TTTCCAAATCTTTGCTCATCTGGATCAGACGGTCTGATATGCTTGCAATGGCTTCGGAATTAATCCGATTTTGCTCTTTTAGTGTTTGTACTTCCACCTCCCTATCAAACAGTTTGGACTTGACGATCTGTTCATTATGCTTACTTTTTCTTGTTAATTCTTTAACTTGCTTTTCCAGTTTCAACCCTGTGTTGTATATCGTCAGAGAATTAACCGCTTTCAGGTAATCCTCCATAACTTCTGTATCCGTAGGTTTGTAGTAAGATGCGGATACGCCAACATTGTGTCCCATCGTTATTTCAACGTTAATTGGTTTCATTACCTGCTCAGCCCTTGTTTTAAAGAACTTTCTAAAGCCGTGGGCGGCTTTCCATTCATGTCGTCTATTGCCATTGGTGAGAGGTTTTCTAAGTCCTTGTTCCCATAATGCTCTTTCTATAATTCTTCTTATGCCACTACTTTTAAGTTTCTTTGGACACGTCGCCAACCCGAGGTTCGCGCCATAGGTAACATTGGATGTTTGCCAAATGTCCCTCATTACCCATGAATCTCCAGTTATTTCTTCTCCATAAAATGCACGAAAATCCATCCAATCTTTAACAGCGGAATAGGCCTCTGGCGTAAGGAATGAATAATATTCCTCATTTTCGCCAGCGTAGACCACCATTTTTGCGACTTCAATTTTTCCATGTTTGTTGTGAATTGGAACAATGTGTTTCCATCTTAGGTAATCAAAAGCACCAATACGAATGCCAGACGATACCATTATTGAAACTATCGATTTAATCCTTCTGTCTGGATATTCGATAAGTTTCAGGATTTCATCTTGGGTTGGGGCTCTATCGTTTGCGGCGTCTCTAGCACGTGGTAGCCCTTTTGCAATTTTCTTCCAATTTAAGACTATTTCATTCATGTCACAAAATAACTTGGCTGCCTTGTAATAATTTGGAACAGTGGAAGCGCTGATTTCACCAGACTCTACCCTTTCCTTTTGTGTAATAATAAAATGAATTAATTTGTCCTCTGTCCACCTTGGATCGCTTCTAGCCTTCAGCCAAAAACATTTTGCCTGCTCATCCAAAGAACCGTCCAACTTTAAAAAATCCAAAAATACTTTGAGTCTACGTGGATACTGTCTCCTTGATTCTGCTGCTTTTAGCCCATATGTAAAATATGCTAAGGGATCGTATTCATCGTATTTCTGATTTAGTAGCGTCATATCCGCACATACTACGAAGCGGGCCTAAATAAAGGGACAAGATTAACTCGGGCCCGGAGGGTTTAATGACAGATTCGTCACTAATCCAACCGTTCATATCTTAAGATCTTGAATATTTTTTCGTACATCAAGGCTGATATGAATCCTTCAAATAGATCTAATTGTTTCTTTTTATCACAATCAGATTACCTTCTTCTAATTTTTTTGTTATTCAAAGCAGGTTCATAATTTGGATCGATCGCTAATGCCTTATCATAACACTCTATCGCCTCGTCATACTTGCCTAACTTGTCGAGAGCCATTCCCTTGTAATTTAGGGCAGGATAATAATTTGGATTAATTGCTAATGCCTTATCATACAACTCCATCGCCTCGTCATACTTGCCTAACTTGTCGACAGCCAATCCCTTCCTATATAGGGGATAGACATCATTTGGATGAGCTGAATCTGTAATATTATTTTCACCCGTGCTGCCGTAATCTGTGTTAGTACGAGATTTGTTTGCATTTTCATCCTCAGCTGCATCTTGTTGCATTAACGACAATAGTTTACTACGTTTCATTTTTATTTCAAATCTTTTGGCTACTGTCCTCTCTATAAGACGTTGAGTCTTTAGGTTATCATCAACAACGAAAATTATCGCTGTGATTATACCTGCACTAATGCCTACGACAACAGAGAGCATTCCAATATCTGATTTAGATACCATATTAGGTATCATTGGTAAAAAAAAGAATGTACTTAGTAGACTAATCATGAATACAAATATACAAATTCCGACCTTTGCTGCATATAAATTTCGAGCTTTTTCGTTTAATCTATTGTCCTTTTCTTTTTCGTTCAATATATTATCCTTTTCGCTCAACCTATTGCCCGATATCCTCTTTATTTCTGCATACTGGCTGGTTAATACCTCTAAATTTTCTTCCTCGCATTTAATTCGATCTTCTACTTCTGTATATTTTTCATCACAATCAGTTAAGCCCTTTACATTGCTAGAGCTCATTTTTCAACTCGCTTTAGTAACGCTTTCTCTTGCCTCGCGACTTCAAATAACTCAATTTCTGTGTACTCCATTATATCTTCTCTTTCCAAGAGCTTTTTTCTATCGAGCCCATCAGCTAAAAATATATTAATATAACAAATATAGATACTGGTAATAGAACAAGAATATTATTAGTTAGTAAAGTCCCAATTACACCTCCTACTCCATCAATTAAAGATGTTGGAAGTGCGTACTTGAATATTGTAGCCCGGGCATCTTTTAAATCATTAAGTCTTCCTGATTCAATATTGGCAAGCTGTTGAAGCTTTGCCTCCTTATATTTCAAAAATGTTTGGAGCTTTGAATCTGGAATCGGCAATATTTAGTAGCTTGTTTAATTAACATTTAAGGAGATCGTTCATGAAGGAACGGATATCTCCCCGAGGGTGAATTAAGAGGCGCTTCAGTCTTAATCCATTCTGTTGAATGGAGCTCGGAGGGACTAGTCTGAAATTTCATGTGGTTGCCGATTTGTGTAGATTAGGAAAACAAAAAATTAAGAAATGAGTAAGACTACACTTTCGAGGAATATGTAAGCTTCTATAGAATGTCTTCACCCCACCTAGTGTCGGGAGGTAGATCCTTATCGGTAAGAGGATAATTTTGAGTCTCAGCATGTGTTATCCTTCCTGATGTCTCCAAAATGCTTAACAATTTCGTTTGATATTCACTCAATTTTTTTAGATCAAACCCATACCTGATATGACCGAATCTATCCAAGAAGTAATCGAAGTACATTTGATTATGCATATCATCAAGTAAATCCACATTGTCAATAATCAATTTGATAAATGGATGGTCAGCGTTCAATAGTCTGTGATCGTGAAATTCTTCCATAATGTTATCGCTATGATAGTTGGTGAATCTTACTAACTTCCACCATTGGGGCAGCTTTTTGTCCAATATGTTCACGCTCTCAAATTTTATTAGGTCTGCAAGTGGTATTACTTTTTCTTTCTTGAAAATTGTATGAATGATTGTATTTTTTTTAACACCCTCACGAACATGGTAAAAGTGCACCTCATCATCGGTAAGAATTACGTAATTAATATTTTTATCAAAATCTTCTGACTGTGACAATTCTTCCAAATATCTATCGTTACCACGTTCCCATGGTGCTTCAGAAGTTAGGATCAGTTCCTTTTCTAGTATCTGATTGGCTGTCATGTACGTGTATTTCCCTTCAGAGATGCAACGGAAGTAATAATTCTCCCTTGTATATCTAAGAATGTTTTTTGTAATATCCTCCGGATGGACATATAGAAGGGAGACACTTCCGAAGTGAGAGTTGAATAAGTTTGCAATTTTGGCAGTCTTTTTTAGATCATTACTAAACTTAGATCTTATAGAATCTAAATAACTTTTGAAGGCGTCAATTATTATCTCTTCTAGCTCGTTTTTTATGTCATGAAATGCTTTATTTCTGATGAATCTCGATCTTGAAGCACCTAAGACAAGTCCTTCAAAAGTGAAATTAATGTCAATATAATAGGGAGAGATTACCAACCATGGAGGCAAAATGGAAGTATCTGGAACGTATATTCCATTGCTAGAAATTATTCTCAAGTCTTTCCAAGATATACTAAGATCTTGGTTTCCAAATCTTTTCATCGGTACGAAACATCCATTTGATTCATCGTACCTCATACATAGCGATAGTAAGCCTTCAAAGTTTTTAGATTTTATCGGTATATCATATAACCTTAGGTTGTATTTTTCTAAATATGTGATAAGATCAGTAGGGGTTTGAAAGGCATTGCTATAGACCACGTGTTCCGTACCATTTTCTTTAACTTTAATTGGAACATCCACGTGTTTAATATAAAAGTCTATTTCTTCACTCAGTCTTAGATTTTCGGATATGTCTTCTTTTAGGTATAGTTTTATAGTTGTACCTGTCGCCAGTTTTTCACTTTCCCTAACGATGAGATAGTCAGAGATATTCTCTATCTCGATTTTGATCGGTTTAGATCCGGATTTTTTAGTCTCTACTTCTATACGGGATGCAAGCATAAAGGATGATAGAAAACCAATTCCTAACTCACTTAGTGGGTTAAAATTATGTGTTCCTTTTTTAAATTCTGAAGACTCATAAATGCTAGAACCAATTTTTGCCAAGTAGTTTTTTAGATCGAATTCATCCATTCCAACCCCATTATCATCTATTATCAATGTCTTTTCGTCCTTGTTTAGTTGTATGCTTATCTTCATGTCTTTGAAGTTTGAATCGCCATCCCGTCTAAATTTACATGCATCAAGGCTATTCTTGATTAATTCTCTAATTGCGTCTTGTCGACGTTGATATATATACAATCCGGAAAAGATCCTCATAATACTTGTCTCTTCGAAAAGAAATTTAATATCCCATGGAAGGAAGCCCTGACACTCTATATCAGCTTGGAAACTTCTTGGTAAATCCTTAGTGTATTGAGAATACTCATGAAGATGGTATGGCAATTGAATTACCAATCCATTGATTTTATCCGCCAGCTGTTTTATAAGTAAGAAAATTTTTGGTTTTGAAGTTCGTCCGTTACATTTTATGATGGAATTATTTAGCGTTAAAGCTACACCATCGATGGACAAGTGTTTATTCCATTCATCGGCACTTATGTTACTTGACAAGGTAATATTTTCATATATGATCTTCGGTGTCCTTGGATATGCCATATCTAATTCATCCGCAAGTTTTAACATGCTTGCTAGTAAAGGGATATTAATTTTCTCCAGATCGAAAGTGTAATCAAACTTAAATTTTTGAGTATCGAATAGGTTTTCGTTTCTATGACCCCTACAAATTCTTCCGATAATATATGCCTCGCTGTTGTCTAGATAGAAATCGGAAGGGAATTTGTTGAGATATTCCTCCGTTCTAATATGATGTCTGTCTCTGATGATAGATGCTTTTTGACTGTCGCTGATATTATTGAATTCAATGTCTTTCAATTTTGCAAGTTCTCCCATACCAATGTCATGAAGGTATGTGGCAGAGATTAGGAAAAAAAGTTCATACTGATTTAAGGCTTCTAAGAGGGATCTTGGAAAGACCTTAGAATAAATTTCAATTATTTTGTCCTTGTGCTCAATCGTGTGAAGTGTGAACTGAGGATGCATAATGTTTATGGTCAATAAGAGTTCTTTTGCCTTCTCTCTTACTTGCTGCAGTCTAACAACTAAAGTTTTACCATTCGGTTTCTGCTCCAACAAGTTAAGAAGGTAATTGTTAGTTATCAATCCTATTCTTCAAAATAATCGGAATTAATATTCTTTAATACATAATTCTTAACTTCAGTAACCCCAATATTATGATCAATCATGTATTCTGCTAATTGATTTCCATCAATAAGAACAATTTTAGTATCAATATTCTTGGTATATTCTAACGCATCTGTTGAAAATTTTCCTGTGGTAATGAAAATCCCTTTTTTTGCCCTTTGCCCTTGTAGTGCGCCGGCAAATTTATGAATATCTGGACGTCCTATTGTGCCGTCCCACCTTTTTGCTTGAATGTAAATGACATCCAGTCCTAATATGTCCTCTTTTATTATTCCATCAATGCCTTCATCACCAGTTTTTCCTATAGCTTTTCCTGCTTCTTTGATGGAACCACCATATCCCATTTTTACTAATAAATTCACAACTAAGTGTTCAAAAAAAGTAGGGCTAGAATTTTTGATATTTTGAAGCAATTCGCTGGCTAATTTATCAAATATCATTTTATAACCAAGATCTATCTTTTCCTCCGGAGTTGTTTCATCATCAATTTTATTCACCGCCTCTGATTTTCTTTCCTCCTTCGATCTATTTTCAAATTCTAAGAACTCTGGATATTGCCGTAGGAATTCCAAATCTATTCTGTCAGGGTTTTGTTCAGTTACCTTGATGCCTCTTTCTGTAATTCTAAAATAACCTCTCCTAGTACTTTTAACTAGTCCGGCTTGTTTCAGATAAGTTAGAGCCCAACCCACACGGTTGTAAAAAACTGTCGTTTTACCGTTAGGCAAAAGATCATCTTTTTCTTCTTCTGTAAGTCTGAATTCTTTAGCTAAAAAATCAATGGGATCTCTTGACGAATGTTCCTTGCTGTCTGAAGAAAATTTTAACAATGGAAGTATCAGATTTTCATAGGTAGGAATAGACACATCCTAGGTTATTTTTTATGGTAGAAAAATATTATGTTACATCTACAGGATCAAAGTAATAAGGAACCAAATTTTATCGAATATAATTGTCTTCAAAATCCCAGATAACCTTTTATGGTGGTGTACATGAAATCGGGGGCAACAAATTCTTAGTCGAAGATAAAGGGACCAAAATATTTTTAGATTTTGGAATGCAAATGGGTAAATTTGGGGATTATTTTGCTGAGTTTCTTAATCCTAGAGCTTGCAACGGAATGGGAGATTTATTTGAATTCGGACTTTTACCTCATCTTAAGGGGATTTATCGACAAGACTATTGCAAACACATTGGTTTCGAGGATCAGAAGGATACATCTGTGGATGCAGTTCTATTAACTCATGCCCATCTGGATCATGCTGCTTATATCCACTTTCTTCGTCCAGATATCCCAGTTTACTGCTCTGAAGCAACTAAGCTTATAATACAAGGTCTGCAAGAAACGGGTAGTAAAGAAGAGTATTTAATTTTTAAAGAGCATTTTCAGATTTACAAAAACAAAAAAGGAGAAATGAGTAGAGGAGATGGAGAAAATTATCAACGAGCCAGAAACATCTCGGTCTTTCAAAATCAAAAGGCATTCTCCATTGACTCGATAGAAATAGAACCAATGTCAATTGACCACTCTCTACCGGGAGTCACAGGAATTATTATGCATACGTCGAAGGGGTCTATAGCTTATACCGCAGATATCAGATATCATGGTAGAAGACCAGCGGACACTGAAAAATTTGTAGAACGATGCGGTAATTCTGATATTGATTATTTATTGTGTGAAGGAACACGGGTAAACGAGTCTTTTTCTCAAACAGAGAACAATGTAGAACAAGATGTTAAAACGACTGTTAATGACACTAAGAATCTGGTTATTTGCACTTACCCAACTAGAGATCTCGACAGGTTACTATCATTCTACAATGCAGCAAGGGATTCTAATAGGGAACTTGTCATAGATTTAAAGCAAGCATATCTTTTGAAACTATTTCAAACCTCTGAAGAGTGGAAAAACATTTTTCCCAAACCGGATGACAGAGGAATAAAAATCAATATACCAAGAAAATCATGGGGACTGATAGGAAAAGATGACATTACCACTTATTGGACTGAAAAGCAACTTTTACAGGACTATGAACCGTGGCAAAGGGAATTCATAGATTACAAGAATGCTATTAATTATAAAGACATTAACAAAAATCAAAATAAATACATTTTCTATTGTAGTGATTATAATTTACAACAATTGATTGATGTAAGTCCAGCAGAAGGCTCAACTTATATACGATCTCAGACCGAGCCATTTGATGATGAAATGGAGCTAAAAGAGGAAAGAGTAAAACGCTGGATTGTGCATTTCAGATTGATATCAAGGGAGGAACAATGGACTCATTCCCACGTATCAGGACATGGTTCTGGTGATCAGATAAAAAAAGTTATAGATGGGAGCAATCCCAAAACTTTGATTCCAGTACACACAGAACATGAAGAGTATCATAAAAAATGGCACAGTAATGTTAAGGAAGTCTTGCTAAATGACTCGATATACTTATGAAGGTACTCTTATCATGATGAAGTGTCTTTCATTAAAATAGCCCTATGCAGAACTGTTAGTATCCGGTAAGAAAACAATTGAACTCAGAACTTGGAACACTAAATTCAGAGGATAATTTTTTATCCACGCTTCTAAGAAAGTATACAATAAGAGCTGCGAAAGCCATTAAATCGATCCTGCTTTCGTTACCAATGGAGCGATTATATGAAGAGCTATCCTTTATGATTTAAAGTTTTATGACCATAAAAAATTGTTTCTGCAAGATAGAAATAAATACTTGCAGGAAAAAAATATTCTCACCACGAATATGGATTCTTGATAATGGGAGCATGAAGATTTAGAAAGCCAATATTCATTACTGGTAGGTTACGTTTTTTCAATGTAGAGTATGAATGATTAAGATCTAATACGTAACCACCAATCTGAGTATATTACGTAAGTTGTTTAATTTGGCTTTAAAAGTAAATGGATTAATAATTACAGATAACCAAACAGGGGAATGTTATTGGAATTCACACACAGAGAAGGATTATCATAAAAAATTGTACTATAGTTTGTATTAAGTAAAACCTTATTGATGCAATTGAAAGTCCCTAATGACTCCTATATCAGATACAACCAAATTCCTTATATCTTAGGGATTTTTTAGCAATTTGTGTCAACCCCCGATTTCCGTTCTGAGAGAGATTTGGTTGCAAAATTCCTGCTTCCAAAGTTCGATGAAGCAGCAAAGAATCTCGGTTATGGGGAAGCCATAGATTGTCATATTGAACCCCATGGACAAGAAGGCATTCCAGATTTAGTCGCCTACAAGGGTGGGAAGGGGCTGTACGTTGTAGAAGCCAAATATAAGAAGAGGATTGGAACTACAGAGCGTGACATAGAACCGAGAGACCCTGATGTCATTAAACAAGCAGTTGGATATGCAGTTAATGATGGCTACCCTTGGTATGCCACTGCTAACGATAAAAGGTTAATATTATTTCAATTAATCCCCGGAAAAAGACCAGAAGAATGTATTGTTGAATCTTTTGAATATTCTAAGAATCCATCTTGGAATGAACAGTTTCTAAAGTACGTGTTGGGACTAACAGCTGCAAGACTTAAACCTCTTGATGAGATCTTGATTGAAACATTACGTGAGGCTTTTCAAGATTTGTATCCTGAATTTCTTAAATCCCTTCGCAAAAAAATAGATGAAAACGAGTTTAAACAACAGTTTTTAGATTGGCTGCGAAGTCAGGGACTTAAACATGACGAAAATACTAACAATATAGTCACTGCAGAAAGTACATATCTACAGATCAATAAGTTATTGTTTTACCAAGTAATAAGGCAACTTTATCCTGATACTCTTCCGAAACTTGTCATTCATGAAGAGGACGATTTTACTGAAAGCCTTGGTAATTATTATAAAGAAATAGTAAAAATTGATTATAAACCCATTTACGAGAGCGATACTATTTCTCAGATTCCGTTTACAAGAAGAGCAAAAGAAAGAATGATGACTCTTCTAAGTACACTTAATGAATTTGACTATTCTTTGATGAAAAGCGATTTTTTGGGCCATATTTATGAAAGGCTAATCCCCCCTGAAGAACGAAAGAGATTGGGACAGTTTTATACTCCGCCATCAATAGTGGACTTGATAATCTCACTAACTATAAAGAAAATGAACGACACAGTATTGGATCCTGCTTGTGGTTCAGGCACATTTTTGATAAAGGCTTATCATAGGTTAAAACAATTATCAAGCAATGAAAGTCCAGATGCTGGACAATCTGAAAACCTTCATAAAAATTTATTGAGCAAAATATATGGAATTGATATCAATCAATTTCCTGCTCATCTGTCAGTTATTAATCTGGCAATACAGGATCCCAAAACAAAAATAGATAGAATTAATGTCATTGTGAACGATTTTTTCGATATTAGACCTAAACATCAAACTCTATTCGGATTCTCAACTATGGATACAAAAGGTGATGAGAGACATTCACAAATTCTTCCTGAATTTGATGTCATTGTAGCAAATCCTCCGTATATTAGACAGGAACTACTCGGTGAAAACGAAAAAGCTAGAATTAAGAAAGTCATTGAAGTAGAAGATAAAAAAACTATTCGAAAATCAGTTAGGAATAAGAATAAGAATCTTTTCATTGGAGGAAAAACGGATCTTGGTATAGTCTTAGATAAAAAAAGTGATGTTTACATATACTTCTTCATACATGCGTTAAGATTATTAAAAAAAGGTGGAATGCTTGGCTTTATATCATCTAATAAATGGGTCGAGGTAGGGTATGGCATTCCATTTCAGACTTATCTTCTTCATAATTGTAAAATAAGATACATCATAGAATTTGAAAGAGCAATATTCCCTGATGCCGATGTGAATACGGCAATAGTAATATTAGAAAAAGAAGAGAATGAAGATTTACTCAAAGACAGTAAAGTCAAATTCATCAGGTTCAAGAAAAGTCAACAAATTTATGATATGTTAAAAATTATTCTAGAATCCACTGAAAATAGAGATGATGACGTAGTGAGAATTAATGTAGTATATCAGAGAAATCTTCAACCGGGAAAATGGAATTCTTATCTACGTGCCCCTCCTGTGTTTCATAAGATTCTTTCAAATGATAAAATCAAATGTCTAAACAATATAGCGACTGTATTTAGAGGAGTGGTAACGGGTTACAATGACTACTTCATAATTACTAAAGAGACTGCCGAATATTGGAAATTAGAACCAAGGTATTTGAAATTGTGTATTTCTTCACCTAAGAAGATCCGCGGTCTAACAATTGAAGAAGGAGAGATTGAAGAATACTTGTTTTTGGTGAAAGAAGATAAGAAGCAACTTGAAGGTACTAATTCACTAAAGTATATCAAATATGGTGAACATTTAGAGCTTGAAGTAACTCGGGGTTCGGAACTTGGTAGAAAGCTTCTTCCCGAACTCCAGACGGTCAAGACTCGTGACAAGTGGTACTCAGTACCTAATTTGCCTGATGCTCCAATCTTTTTTCAGTATTTGATTGATGAGTGTGTAAAGGCATTTTGGAATAAGGCCCATGCTCAGGCTCCGAATGTTCTTCACTGTGTAATACCTTCCAATAGGGACCACCTTCTTCCACTCTTGGCGTATTTTAACAGCAGTGTTTGTGCATTGCTGGTGGAACTATATGGAAGATCCTATGGCGGGGGAGTTCTGAAGATAGAAGTTTATGAACTCAAGGACCTGCCGACAATTGATCCTTCAGTACTTTCACGAGGACAACTAGATGATCTAACTAGAAAGTTCAAGAAATTAGTAAAGGCTGTTGACACATCTATTGTGTTCAGTTCCAAACTGTCTGAATCCAAGCTGGACCGGAAAAATTACGAACATAATAAAAATAAGTACACACTAAAATTGAAAGATGCAAGTGCGGAAGTCAAAATAGCCCAAAACGCACTAGATGAAATCGTCTTCGATATCTTGAACTTGTCACAAATTGAAAAGGTGCAAGTTAAGAGAGGTTTGAAGGAACTTCAGGAAATGAGACGGTTAAGGGCTAGCCCTGTTGGTGATAATAATTAACATATATCTCAATACCATCCTTTCATACAATTACATAAGATATTTTGAAAGTGTGGACCATCTCCTAGTGAAAATGCACAGAATATTTGATTTAAGTTTTCTCAAGTAGGTACTGTAAGGTTAGAGTCGCATCAGTATGTTGTAAATGGTACGAAATAGATAAAAAAAGTGAGATGACTATTAGCGACATAACTCAGAATTAATCTTTACCTAGTTAAAGATTTGAAAGCAGTAATGCAACAATCACTTATCGTCGACATATGAAGTTTATTATTAATAATAAAATTGAATTTCCATCTGCATAAAAAATAATTTTTTATGGCATTTATCTTCCTGCTTCTGTTGCTCCAGCCTCGATCCATTTTTCTATATTATTACGACCATCATTAATAATCCAGTCATAAGTCTTAAATCTTTGAGAGAATGATCCTTCACCGTATTGGTTTTTAAAGTTTAATTCAAAATTTAAGTTTCCCGGTGTATCAGTACGGCCATATTGATCTTTGCAGTTATGAATATAAATTCCTAGGATCCCTTTACCTTCCTCCCAACTTTTTTTCAATTCATACTTAACATATTCTCTTTGGCTGGTTTCTGTACCAATAAGAACAACTGTTACGGATGAACCATCTAATTGACTGTTAATCCATTGCTTTATTGCGGCATCTCCACCTAATTTTACACGTTCCCAATCAGCATGATCTAAAAATACGGATTTTTCCATAGTCAACACAGAATTTCGAACTTGATTCACTCTCCAGTAATCTCGGTCAAAATGAAAACTGAAAAAGACCTTTCTTACCATTTCAAAAATATTATCAATGTGTCGAGTATATAACTACTGCATAGATTGTCGTTATAACTAAAATTGAACCATAATAGCATAGCAATGTCCATGAAAAGACAGTCTTGGCTCT
>Ga0209853_1000371_pt1 | contig 12480 bp, 13 predicted proteins | sample GWRWS1_30_40_FD_187224 | JGI IMG/M metagenome (GOLD analysis project Ga0209853, IMG submission 187224) | Riverbed sediment microbial communities from areas with vegetation nearby in Columbia River, Washington, USA - GW-RW S1_30_40 (SPAdes)... | ecosystem: Environmental > Aquatic > Freshwater >...
TACCGCTTCGCTAGTGCCAGGAGATCTCGTGTTCTTCTCAACGTATAAACGCGGGCCATCTCATCTCGGGATCTACATCGGTGACGGGAAGTTCATCCATGCCTCTTCCGGCTATGGTGTAGTCACCATCACGCCGCTGGACGACCCCTACTATGCCGCGCGGTTCGTGGGAGCCCGGAGGCTTGTGCGACCCTAAACTGCGTCTGGAAAGTCTTCAGGTCTGTTAGTCTCTTGGTCTTGCCCTCTCGCTCACTTCTCTTGTCTCTTGGTCTCTTCGTCTTCTGGTCTCTTGGTCTATTTAGGTCTGCCCACTACGGCGCGAAGCTTCCTCATAGATGTGCCTGCGATGTCGGATTGCGAGGATCCGGATTTCGTCGCCAACAATGCGGTAGACGACCCTGTAATCACTCACTCGAAGTTTCCAGTACCCTTTTAGCGTCCCCCTTAAGGGCGAACCATATTGCTCGGGCTTTTCGGTGAGTCTGGCTTCAATGGCTCGGGCGATTCGATCCCGCATGTTGGCAGGGATCTCGGGGAGATCGTCCTCAGGGACTGCTGGATGATAGACGAGGCGGTAGGTCATTTAGCGGGACGGCCTTTTCCCCAAACTTGCTCATGGGAAAGTGCCCTCCCGCGGTCAAACGACTGGTTACGGCGGTCGGCCAGGGCGGCAAGCGCGATATCTTCTTCGGTCTCGAGAGCGCGACTTACCAGGTCTCGGACTTTCGAGGAGACGGAAATCCTGTCACGCTTGGCAAGGCGCCTGATGGCCTCGAACAGCGGCCGCTCCAAAACTACATTGACTCGAGGATTCTTGGCTGGCATAAGTTCATCAAACCGAAGTGTAACACTAGTGATGTACCCAATTCAACCGCGCCTGACCGCTTCGAGATACTCATGAATAGGGATTGTGTTGGAAACCCAAGAAGAGGCTGATTCGTGGCTAGGCGCGAGCAACGAAGCAACGCCCGTCAGGTTACCCCCCGAAGAAGACGACCGCAACGCAGGCCTCAACCCTCGAAACTTGACCAGCGACCGTCCGCTGCGCGCCGCGTCGTGATCCTAGGCGCCGGTGGCCGAGACTTTCACAACTTCAACGTGTACTATCGGAACCGGCCGGACTATGACGTTGTCGCTTTCACGGCGACGCAGATCCCCGAGATCGAAGGCAGACGCTATCCGCGCGAATTGGCAGGGCCCGCGTATCCGAACGGCATCCCCATTGTGGCGGAAAGCGAACTCGCGTCCTTGATCCACAAACATGGGATCGACGAAGTCGCGTTTTCGTACAGTGATGTCTCCCATGAGCACGTCATGCACCTGGCGTCCACGGCTCTCGCCGCGGGCGCGACCTTCGTTTTGCTCGGTCCCAACGCCACCATGCTTGAGTCGAAAGTGCCCGTCGTGAGCGTCTGTGCGGTCAGGACGGGCGCCGGCAAGAGTCAAACGACACGCAGGGTCGCCTCCATTCTCAAGCAGGCCGGCCGGAAGGTGGCCGTGATCCGCCATCCGATGGCGTACGGCGACTTTGTCCGGCAGCGCGTCCAGCGGTTCGCAACGTTCGAGGATCTGGAGCGCGCAGAGGTTACCATTGAAGAACGAGAGGAGTATGAGCCCCATCTCCGAGCCGGGACCCTCGTCTATGCCGGCATCGACTATGCGGAGATTGTCGCAATAGCCGAGCGTGAAGCCGACGTAATCGTGTGGGACGGTGGTAACAACGACTTTCCATTCGTGCGCAGCCAGTTACAGATTGTGATTGCCGATCCCCACCGTCCCGGACACGAACTCAGCTATCATCCCGGCGAGACGAACCTCCGCATGGCCGACGTGGTCGTCATTAACAAGGTGGATACGGCGCGGGCGGAAGGGGTCGCCGAGGTGAGGACCAACATCCGGGCCGTCAACCCGGGGGCGACGATCGTCGAAGCGGCTTCGCCGCTCCAGATCGATGATGAATCGCTGATTCGTGGGCGCCGCGTGCTGGTGGTCGAGGATGGCCCTACAGTGACGCACGGCGGAATGCCCTACGGCGCCGGAACGATCGCGGCCCGAAAATTCGGGGCCGGCGAGATCGTGGACCCCCGGAGCATGGCGGTTGGGTCGATCCGTGGCATCTACGAGCAGTATCCCCATCTGGGTGCGGTGCTGCCGGCCATGGGCTACGGGCGCAAACAGATCCGGGAACTCGAGCAGACCATCAACGCGTGCGACTGTGATACGGTCGTCATCGGTACGCCTGTCGACCTGCGTCGCCTGCTTCGCATTTCCAGACCGGCCATTCGCGTGACCTACGAGCTGCGCGAACTGACCAAACCCGACCTGGAGGATATCTTGAGGGAGTGGCTTGCCAAACTCACGTGATGGTGACTGGTGAGCGGGCTAAAGGGTCGAGACTTCGTCTCGATGGACGACCTTTCCGCTGAAGAGTTGTGGGAGGTCCTCAACTTTGCGGTCGAGCTGAAGCGGAGAATGAAGGGCGGCGACCGGCCGCCCATGCTGGCGGGCAAAGTCCTCGCGCTCCTGTTTGAGAAGCCGTCGCTCCGCACGCGGGTCACGTTCGAGGTGGGGATGCTGCAGCTGGGCGGGCACGCAACCTATCTGGCGCCTAGCGACGTGCAGATGGGCTCGCGTGAAAGTGTGCCCGATGTTGCCCGGAATCTGGAACGCTGGGTCGACGGTATCATGACACGAACGTTTGCTCACAGCACGGTGGAAGCGCTCGCAGAACATGCCGGTGTCCCGGTCATCAACGGCCTGTCTGACCTGGAGCACCCGTGCCAAGTGCTGGCAGATCTACTCACTATCCACGAGCGAGTCGGGGAGGTCCGCAAGGTTCGGGCCGCGTGGGTGGGTGATGGCAACAACGTCTGTCACTCGCTGCTGCTGGGGATGGCAAAACTCGGAGCGCAGATATCTGTGGCGACGCCGAAAACGTACGGACCGGACTCGAAGATCCTTGCGCGGGCAAAGGAGATCGCGAAAGGGACGAGTGGGTCGATCACGGTCGGTACAGATCCTCAAGAGGCGGTACGAGATGCCCAGGTTGTCTACACTGATGTGTGGGTGAGCATGGGACAGGAGTCGGAGCGCGCGGCAAAACTCAAAGCGTTCTCGGGATTTCAGATCAACGCGGCGTTATTGGCTCGGGCCGCGAAAGATGTCGTCGTGCTGCACTGTCTGCCGGCCCACCGGGGCGAAGAGATCACTGATGACGTGCTCGATGGACCGCGATCGGCGGTCTTCGATCAGGCCGAAAACAGGTTGCATGCGCAAAAGGCGCTGCTTGCGAAACTACTATGAAGACGTCTACTGAGTCTTCCGAGTCTTTCTGAGTCTACAGGGTCTGCAGCCACCCGACATGAGTCTCCTGAGTCTACAGAGTCCAGAAAGTCTACCGAGTCTATGGAATTTCGAATGCTGGGAGAGACCTGGTAGACTTTGAAGACTCTTATGAGACACGTTAGACAGCATGAAGAGTGGGTGAGGACTCGGAAGACTCAGGAGACACAGTAGACTCGGCAGACGGTGTGAACGATATGCCCTTTCCTCTTCGGATACTCGACATCTTAGATATCTTGATCGTCACTATTCTGGTTTATCAGCTGCTGATGCTGATCCGGGGGACCCGAGCAGTCCAGCTGGTGACAGGCCTTGGGGTGCTGGTGCTGGCGTATGCCGTCAGCCGCTACTTGAGGTTGTACACGCTGCAGTATCTCCTTGGGTACCTCGGCCTCGTGATCCCGATTGCCCTGTTGGTGCTGTTCCAGCCTGAGCTGCGGCGGATGTTGGAGCAACTGGGTCGGGGTGGGGTGTTGGTGACAGGGTTAACCCCATGGACACTGGGACGCGAAGAAGCGATCCGCCTGGTCAACGACGCCGCCCGCGCGGCGCGCGTCCTGTCGATGCGGAAGATCGGGGCGTTGATGGTGCTCGAGCGGCGGACAGGGCTCCAGGACTTCATCGACACAGGAATCAAGATCGATGCGCTCGTGACCGTGCAGTTGTTGATCAACCTGTTCTTCCCAAACTCCCCAATGCACGACGGCGCGGCGATTATCCGAGGGAATCGCGTCATCGCCGCCGGCTGCCTGCTGCCGCTCAGTGAAAACATGTCGATCGGCCGGACACTGGGGACCCGGCACCGCGCCGGGCTGGGCATCGCCGAACAGGCCGATGCGGTAGCGATCATCGTGTCCGAAGAGACAGGAACGATTTCGCTGGCCCGGGATGGTGAGATGGTTAGAGGACTGTCAGAGGAGGAACTCAAGGCGGCACTGTTGAGCCTGCTCGCCGCTGAGTCGGCGCGCGCCGCGATGCCGTGGCGGTGGTGGCGCCTCACCCCCCGCACATAACATGCGACGTCTGAGCGAGCAGCACTTCATGCTTCTACTCTCGTTTTTGACCGCGATCGGTCTGTGGCTGTACGTGACGCTCACGCGCGCACCGGTGGAGTTCGGGACGCCGAAGTCTGTCGCCGTGATCCCAACGATCGTCGGTAGACCGGCATCGGGGTACAGCGTAGTGGGTTTGGATGTGTTTCCCCAGACCGTGAACCTCTCAGGAAATCCGGCGCGTCTCGCTATCGTAGAATCCGTGATCACAGAGCCGGTGAATATTGAAGGCGCGATTCAAGACGTCGTGCAGGAAGTGTCCGTGGTCACCCCTATTGGGTTGACCGCGTCCAAACGGATTCAGGTATCTGTCCAGATCGCGCCTACGATGGCCGTGACGCTAATAGCGGGAGTGCGCATAGAGGTCAGCAACGTACCCTCCGGCGCAGTCGCCGAGGTCGAGCCAAAGACAATCCAGGTCCGGGTGAAGGGGCCGATCTCCGTCCTTAGCCAGTTGGGACCTGAGGATTTTCTAGCCCGAGTGGACGGCGACGTACAGGAAGGCCGGCGGCGAGTTAAGGTCGTCATCGAGTCGCCGCAGCAAGTCGAGCTGCTGAGGGTGATGCCGGCCGAGGTTGTGGTCACGGTCCGAAAAGGCGGATGAACCGCCTCTTTGGAACCGACGGTGTTCGCGGGGTCGCTAACGTCGACCTCACGCCCGAGCTAGTCTTCAGCTTGGGACGTGCAGCGGCGCACGTGCTGAATCCCGACGGGGCAGGTCGGTTTCTCATCGGTCGCGACACTCGGCTATCTGGCGAGATGTTGGAGGCCGCGCTGGTGGCAGCGATCTGCTCGACCGGCAGCCATCCCGTCCGCGGCGGCGTCCTGCCCACTCCGGCCGTCGCTTATCTCTCCCGCATGCAGCATGCGGCCGCCGGCGTCGTGATCTCCGCATCCCACAATCCGATTGAGGACAACGGCATCAAGTTCTTCGCCGGCGACGGCTATAAGCTGCCTGACGAGATTGAAGATGCAATCGAGGCCGCTGTGGGCCGTGCGGATCTGCACAGAGCTGCCGGCAGGGACGTCGGCCGCGTTGAAGACTTTCCGGAGGGCGCGGAGATGTACGTTGAGCACGTCGCATCATTAGCCCCCACGCCGCTGGGAGGGTTGCGCATCGTCGTGGACTGCGCCTATGGTGCGGCTGCGCGCGTGGCGGCGGACCTCTGGAGCCGCCTCGGTGGCACGGTGATTCCGATCAATGACGCGCTTGATGGCAGCAGGATCAACGTGAACTGCGGGTCCACCAGCCCCGAAGTCCTCCAGCAGGCGGTCCTCCATCATGGAGCCGACGTAGGATTTGCTCACGATGGCGATGCCGATCGCGTCATCGCCGTCGATGAAGTAGGACAGGTAGTAGACGGCGACGCGATCATAGGCATGTGCGCGCTGCATCTCCATGCGCAGGGTCGGCTGTCGGGCAATCGCGTGATCGCCACCGTGATGTCTAACTACGGCCTCGAAGTGGCGCTGGCTCGGGCTGGCATCGCTTTGGAGAGGACTAAAGTCGGTGATCGCTACGTGCTCGAGCGGATGAAGGAGACCGGGGCCAACCTCGGCGGCGAGCAGAGTGGACACATTATCTTCCTCGATCATGTGACGACGGGCGACGGATCAGTGACGGCCGTCCAGGTGGCTAATATCATGGTCGAGACGGGAAAGCGGCTGTCAGAACTGGCCGCACCTGTCGAACGGTGGCCGCAGGTATTGCGCAATGTCGCGGTTCGGGTTCCCGACCGCGACCGGTTCGCCCGTGAGCCCGCCATTCAGGCAGCGATCGCCGATGCAGAGCGGACGCTGAGCGGCCGCGGCCGCATCCTCGTGCGGCCGTCCGGCACTGAACCTGTCGTGCGGGTCATGGTTGAAGCCGAAGATCAACACGATGCAGAGTCAATCGCGGGGCGGCTGATAAGTGTGATTAAGCGCACCATCGGCAAATCCACTTCGTGATCAGACTACGTCTGGAAAGTCTGCCGGTCTGTTGGTCTTCTTGTCTTGTCCCCCACCAACTGCTCTAGTCTCTTGGTTTTTTCGTCTTCTGGTCTTTCTGCTCAAAGGGAGCCACTCAGGGAATGACGCCAATGGAGCCCAGACTAGAAGACAGATAGACGACAAGACTAGAAGACCAGGTTTTATGGAGAGAGCTAGACCAACAGACGATAAGACCAATAGACAATCCAGACGCAGTTGAGAATCTCGTTACCATCCGTAGAGCTTCTTGGCGTGCGGATCCATCGCCTGACGATGCCACAGGCTGTCGCGGCCGTCATGCAGATGGCTTCCGGCGGCGCGCCCCATCAGGTGGTGACGATCAACGCGACCATCCTGTACAGGGCGGCCCGCGACGAACACTTCCGCCGGATCATCAATGCCGCCTCACTCGTCACGCCCGATGGCATGGGCGTCATGTTAGTAGCGAAAATCCTGGGGACCACTTTTCCCGAGAAGGTATCGGGCGTGGACCTTGCCGACCGGATCTGCGCCGCATGTGCGGACGACGGGTGTCGCGTGTTCTTCCTGGGCGCGGCACCGGGAGTGGCTCCGCTCGCCGCTGAAAAGCTGCGCGCGAAGTACCCGGGATTGCAGGTTGTCGGAACGCAGCACGGATTCTTTGACGCCCATGAAGAGACCGCGATCACCAGGACGGTGCAGGCAGCGCGGGCGCAACTCTTGTTTGTCGCTCTAGGGTCCCCTAGGCAGGAAGAGTGGATTGCTGCCCACCTGGGAGAATGCGGCGCAGTGGTCGCGATAGGGATCGGCGGCTCACTGGACGTGTTCGCGGGACGGGTGAGGCTGGCTCCGGAATGGGTGCGCAGGGCCGGGCTGGAGTGGGCGTACAGGCTGGCGCGCGAGCCCAAGCGCTGGCGGGTCACCCTTACGCTGCCGCTTGTCGTGTTTCTGGCACTCAGGGAACGCCTCGCCCATGTGCTGAGAGAAAGGTTTTGGAAGAGAGGAAATTAGGGTACAGACACAGTAGATTCGGAGAACAGACGGAGAGCGGGGGAGGTGATCAGACCCGTAAGTTTGGTGCCGCAGCGCCAGGCCCCTATTAGGTCGTAGGTCATAGGTCGTAGGTCATGGGAATGATTTATGAGTTCTGGTTGCTACGACCTACGACCAACTACCCACGACCCAGTAGGGGTGACGAGGGAGGGGAGCTCGGAGTTTCGGCGGGTGACCCTAGGCTACAGTTCCAGGCCTGCACCAGTTCCGACGCCAGTCGGAACAAAGGCAGCCGACAAACCTCAGAGGCAACTCTGATCCAATAGGCTGCCGGGAGCTAGTCGTGAAGTGCGGTCGTCGGTCATAGGTCGACCTACGACCAACGACCCACGACCGAAGTTTCTCAAGATCCCTGACTTGCGTTGAAAACTTGAACCCGCCTGGTCTTCGGGCGGCTTGGAGGTTTTACAGTGTGCGGCATCATGGGCTACATAGGAGAGCGGCAGGCGCTGCCTATTCTCCTTGATGGTCTGCGCAAGTTGGAATACCGGGGCTATGACTCCGCCGGGGTGGCCGTGTTCGGCAACGGCCGCATCGAGGTGCGGCGGGCGGCGGGGAAGTTGGCTCGGCTCGCAGATATGACGTCGCAAAACGGCATCAGCGGAACGGTCGGCATCGGTCACACACGATGGGCTACGCACGGTCTACCGACAGACCAGAACGCACACCCGCACACGGACTGCACCGGGAAAGTCGCGGTCATACACAACGGGATCATTGAGAACTTTCTCTCGCTGCGCGAGATGCTGGAAACCCGCGGGCACAGGTTCTCGTCGGACACCGATACTGAGGTCATCGCGCACCTCATCGAGGAAGAGCTCAGCCGGTCAGTTTCATTGGAGGAAGCGGTGCGGCGGGCGATTCAGCAGGCGCACGGCGCATACGCGATCGTGGTGCTGTCCAGCGATCAGCCGGATCGGATCGTCGCCGTGCGGCAGATCAGCCCGCTCATCATCGGGCTGGGGAATGGAGAGACCATTCTGGCCTCGGACATTCCCGCGCTGCTGTCCTACACGAGAGACGTGCTCATCATTGAAGACGGCGAGATGGCTGTGCTGACGCGAGACGGCGCGACCATCCAGACCCTAGATGGCTCCCGTGTGCGGAAGGCTCCCATGCACATCACCTGGGACGCGGAGATGGCCGAGAAGGGCGGCTATCCGCACTTCATGCTCAAAGAAATCCACGAGCAACCCCGCGCTCTTCAAGAGACGATGATGGGCCGGTTGGACGTTGAGGGAGTCGTGGAGCTGGACGGCGTGTCCTACACGTCAGAGTTCGTGAAAAGGTTGGACAAGATCTGGATGACCGCCTGCGGCACGGCGTATCACGCTGCGTTGGTCGGACGTTGGACGCTCGAGCACCTGGTGGGAATTCCGGTCGAGCCCGAGCTGGCCTCCGAGCTCAGGTACCGCGATCCGTTGATCGCGCGCGACTCCCTGGCGATCGCCATCAGCCAGTCAGGTGAGACCGCCGACACGCTCGCGGCGATCCGCGAGGCCGAGCGGCGTGGCGCCAGGATCCTGGCGATCACGAATGTCGTCGGGAGCACGCTAAGCCGCGACGCGGACGACGTCCTGTACATCCGCGCAGGCCCGGAGATCGCCGTCGCCAGTAGCAAAGCATACCTCACGATGCTCGTCGCGTTGCAGATGCTGGCACTGGATCTGGGCCTGCGACGCGGGACAGTGACTGCTGCGGAGGCCGGTGCACTGATCCAACAGCTGAAGATGCTTCCGGCGAAAGCGCAGGATGTCTTGGACCGGGAAGACCAGATCGTCGCGCTCGCAACGAAGATCGCACCCGCGGAGCACGTGTTCTTCATTGGCCGAGGGCTGGACTACGCCGTGGCGATGGAAGGGTCGCTCAAGCTCAAAGAAATCTCCTACCTGCATTCTGAAGCGCTCGCGGCAGGCGAGCTGAAGCACGGTACGCTCGCCCTCGTGACAAAGGACACACCGGTCATTGCTCTGCTCACTCAACGGCACGTTCAGGAGAAGATGCTCTCCAACATTCAGGAAGTCAAGGCGCGGGGCGGTCCGGTCATAGCCGTCGCATACGATGGGGACCGCGAGGTGGCCAAACATGTCGACACAGTGATCAGGATACCTGAGACGGCCGATCTCCTCGCCCCGGTCCTGGCAATCATTCCCCTGCAACTCCTGGCCTACCACGTCGCCAAAGAACGCGGGAACGACATAGATCAGCCAAGGAATCTGGCGAAAAGTGTAACTGTTGAATGACGTCTACAGGGTCTTACGAGTCTACCGAGTCTCCTGAGTCCGCACCCACTCTCCATGAGTCCTCTGTGTCTACCGAGTCTGCTGAGTCTGCAAGAGACCCGTAGACTCTGAGGACTCAGTAGACGTGGTGGACCATATTAGGGTAGGGTGAAGACCCGGAAGACTCGGAAGACCCGGAAGACTCGGTAGACGCCTTTGGGAGTGAGCCGATGATCGACGAAGAGCTTCTGAAGATCCTCGCCTGCCCGTTAGACAAGGCGCCCGTCGAGTTGCGGGGCGATCGCATCGTGTGCACCAAGTGCGGGCGCCGCTATCCCATCCGAGATGGGATCCCTGTCATGCTGATCGACGAGGCAGAGACCCCGTAACCTCCTAGTCAGGAAAACCCAAACGCCGTGGGGGTGTGCCACCCGCCCCCACGGCTTTTTTGTTCCGGGACGGTCGGTTTGGTGGTGTTCAACTATTTTGTGTGATTCAACAAAGCAAGGACTACATGACCTCGTCGCGAAGGGCCAAGAAGGGGCGCAGGGGATCAGACCACATCTTACGAGGAGGACATCCCATGAGGATAGCAGTGGTCGGCTTGATCGTTGCGGCAATGTTAAGTCTGTTTGGCCTTGCAGTCTCTGCAGGCGACGTAGGCCCTGGTGACAGCTCCGTTTATGAGATAGCTGGAGATGTTGGCCCGGGCGACAGTTAGATAGGCACGAGTTAAGGCACGTGTTCTGTCCTGCGCCCCCTTGTATTTCGAGGCAGGACCGAAGCGCCTGCATACCAAAGTAACAGTCCTGCATCACTTAACCATTTGAAGTCTGGCACAATAATTGCTGGTAAATGACATGGACGGAGGCGGTTTCATGTCTCTCGGGCACCGTATCAGGCAGTTGCGCCAGACCCGTGGGTTAACTCAATCCCAGCTGGGCGGTCAGGAACTGTCAAAAAGCTTCATCAGCCTTCTAGAGAAAGACCGTACAAAACCGTCGCTGGATACCCTCCTCCTTATTGCCCAGCGGCTGGGCACATCCGTCGACGCCTTACTCGGACAGAATGGAAATATCCCCGCAGCTGTTTGCCAGGGATTGCTGAGCTTGAGCCGAGAGGCTATCGAAGACAGACAGCACGAAGTAGCCCAGAGGTATCTCGGCGTCGTCGAGTTTGTGGCAGCAAGGTACGGTTTTGGAGAACCAGCGACTGAGACGCTCCTCCAACAGGGCCAGATTGAGGTTGATAAGCGGTCGTTCGAGGCCGCCTGGATCAAGTCCGATGCAGCGTACCATGCTGCTGAAACGCAGACGGACGAGTGGAGAGCCGGCCGTGCTGTCCTCCTGATGGCCTGGATCAAGCATCGACAGCGCGAATTTTCTGCTGCAGTGCCACTATTTGAAAAAGCCCTGAGTAGGTTGCGCCGCGCGAAAGCCGGACGCGATCCTGCTCGAATCGAGGCCCTGATCGGTATGGGCTCAGCGTTGACTCACATGGGGAAATACGCGGCCGCAATCCGACGCTACAAGGAGGCCGCGCAATCCGACGTCGCACAGCACAACCTGAAACTCCGTGGACAGGCGCTCTGGGGAGTCGGATGGGTTGAGCGCAAGCTCGGTAAGTTCGATATCGCAAAGGAATTTCTGGCAAGCGCCAAGGACGCGTTCGAGCAGGCTGAGGATCTTCGCAACCTCATGCGCGTTCTGCATAACCTCGGACAGCTTTTGCATGAGCAGGGCCGTTCGCGTGAAGCGCTCCGGTATCTGCATCATGCCCTGCGGGTCGCCGACCGAATGGACAGCGCGTTTGATCGCGCCGCGACGCTTACCGAGATCGGCAGAGTCAACGTCAGTCTAGGCAACCTAGAGGATGCCGACCACTTCGCAACGACCGCCCTACAACAAGCCGTTGCCCTCAACGATGCGGTCGAGGCCGCGGAAGCAAAGACTGTCTTGGCGGAGATCCGTATCCGTCGCAGCGACGTGCCTGGCGCGATAGAGTTGCTGAAGGAAGCCGTGGCGACCTTCCGCGAGCGCAAGATGACAGGAAAGGTGGCGGTCGTCGCCCGGGAGCTCGGCCTTATGCTACGTTCCCGAGGAGCACACGCCCAGGCGTCGGAGTACCTCGTGCTCTCCCTTGAACACTCGAAGTCTGCGGAACACACGCCGCGAGAGACAGCGCCAGTCCGAGGCTAACGTAGGGAACAGGCGCGTTCCGGCTTATAGGCCGGGACGCGTTTTTGTTTTCCAGAGGATGCCGGCGCTGAACTATGGAAAGTCTCTCCGTCCCGATGATCCGCGGAGTAGGCATTGATATCATCGAAGTGTCACGCGTGGAGCAGGCGCTGGCGCGGTGGGGCGAAAATTTCGTCGGTCGTCTGTTTACCGCTGCCGAAGCGGAGCGCGCGCGGCATGCTCGCGTGCGCAGCCAGCGCCTCGCCGCGCGCTTCGCCGCCAAAGAGGCCGTCATGAAGGCGCTCGGGCTTGGCTGGCGCGCCATGGCCTGGCGAGAGATCGAGATCCTGAATGATCCCCTTGGGAGACCTATGGTTACCCTCACCGGCGGCGCACGGCAGGCAGCGGATCGACAGGGCATCGCGGAGGTGCACGTATCATTGTCCCACACGCATGAGTTTGCCTGCGCGAGTGCGCTCGCACTGTCGGCCGAGTGATCGTGCATGACACGCAGTCATTGCGAGGCCGAAGGCCGTGGCAATCTCCTGCCGAGATGAGATTGCTTCCCGCCACGCTCACTTCGTGGGCTCGCGGCTTCGGCTCACTCGCTCGCAATGACATCGATGCGGAGGTCTTAGACGGATGAAAGGCCTGGTCGTCACAGCTCAGTGGGACCCGCGCCCG
>Ga0209853_1000372_pt1 | contig 12453 bp, 13 predicted proteins | sample GWRWS1_30_40_FD_187224 | JGI IMG/M metagenome (GOLD analysis project Ga0209853, IMG submission 187224) | Riverbed sediment microbial communities from areas with vegetation nearby in Columbia River, Washington, USA - GW-RW S1_30_40 (SPAdes)... | ecosystem: Environmental > Aquatic > Freshwater >...
CTCAAGGTCCGCCAGGACGCGGACTAGATCACGCGGGTCACGCGGAACACGCCGTCCTGGAGCTCCAGGGTGAAGATCCCCGGGTTGTGGTTCGCCCCGCGCAGCTTCACGCACCGGATCCGCCGGTACACGTCGAGCTCGCCGACCCGGTCCATCGTGACGGAGAAGATGCCGTCCGCGAGGAAGTCCTCGTCCCGCACGGTCGCAGAGTCGTGGGACGCGACCTCGGACACGACGAACGAGGTCACTTTGAGGCCCTTAAGCCATCCGAAGAAGTGGAACAGCCCGATCCGCCGGTCCCGCAGCCCTGCGATAATCTCGAGGACCGGGAGGGAGTCCAGGACGAGGAGGTTGAAGTCCTCCGTCGCCTTGATGTCCTCGACGTGCCGCTTCAGGATGTCGAGCCACGGCTTCTCCGTGGGGGACCCGAAGCGGGCGGTGCTCCGGAGCTCCTCGACCCCGCGGCGGATCCGGGACAGGTCCTGGATCCGGACCTTCTCGCCGACCTTCTTGAGGTCCATCCCCATCCGCGAGAGCTGGAACTCGAGGCTCTCCCGGTCCTGCTCCATCGTGAGGTACACGCCCGTGAGGCCGTCCTGGAGGGCGTTGTTGTACAGGATGCTGTACGCGAGGGAGGACTTCATCGTCCCCGGGGGTCCCGCGACGAGGACGACGTGGCCCTGCGGGATGCCACCCCCGATCTCCTCGTCGAACCCCCGGACGAACGTCTTGATGAGCCGGGTCACTCGCGACGCATATTTCCGGCCCGTATAATAACCGTGCCGCCGCGGGCCGGCCTCAGATGCTCTGGAGGTCCCTCGTGATCAGGGCCCGCACGGCCTCGCTCACGGCCTTCACGTCGAACGAGACGAGGAGCTTCGAGCGGTGGACGGAGGCGCTGTCCACGAGGACCTGGATGAACTTCACGACCTTCTGCGGGTCGTTCTGGACCAGCAGATACTCGAGGCCGTCCAGGAGGACGACGCTGTCCTCCTTCCCGCTCATGAACCGTTCGATGTCCTGGACGAGGGCCCCGAGGTTCGTCGGGTTCACGGTCTCCTTCCCGTAGCCCCGGCTGAGCCACAGGACGGGCACGTCTTTCAGCCCGTACCGCTTCCGGACCTCGTCCGGGTACAGGCGGGCGATCACGAGGGCCTTCCCGCCGTGGGCGATCTCGGAGGCGAGGATCTGGAATGCGCGGTCCGGCTTCTCGTCCGGGAGCAGGTACGACGAGCCCCGCTCGAGGGGGACGTGGCGCGGGATCGGGCGCGCCCGCGCGGCGGGGCCGTGGTCCTTCCGCCGGCGCATCGCGGGCATCGCGAGGAGGACGGTCCCCATCACGACCGCGAGGAGGAGGAGCAGGATCGCGTCGAACCCGAGGTTCAGCCCGGGGATCGAGCTCGTCGGGACCACGAGGAAACGCTCCGTATGGCTCGAGGCCATCTCGAGGGACCGCGGGCTCGAAATCGTGTCGAACCCGACGAGGTGCACCGCCACGACGTTCTCGACGGTCTGGGTCCTCGACGCTCCGTAGAGCGTCGCGTGCGTGAGGAGGATCCAGAGACTCCAGCCGGCCTGGTTCGTCCGGCGGGACGAGACGGTGAGCCCGTCGGAGGTCACGTTCACCCACGCGTTCTCGACGCGCGGCCGGCTCGCGAGGCTCGACTCCACGAGGACGTGGAGGTAGTTCTTGATCGTCAGGACGGAGTTCAACGGGGAGAAGAGGACGACGTACGTGCTGTTCACGAGAGTCGTCAGGGATCCGACGAGGACGAGATCGTACTGCAGCGCCCGGAGGGACGTGTTCACGAACGTCGCGGTGACGTTGATGAAGAAGACGGACCGGTACATCGCCCCGGACAGGGTGGACAGGTCCACGACGAGGTCGCGGGAGTCCACCGCGCGGAGGCTGTCGTTCCCGCCGGAGATCGCCACCCGCCCGATGGCGGCCCGGGCGACCTCGGAGAAGAACACGCCGACGCCGTTGTCGCGGAACGTGCCCCCGTCGACGACGACCGTCGAGCGGACCGCCTGGAGCCCCGCGTTCCGGTTCAGGCGCAGATCGTTCTCGGAGAGAGTCAGGTCGGAGTCCGTCGCGAGCACCCCGATGCGGGTCCCCTGGATCCGGTTCCGGTCCAGCACGACCCCCGTCGACGCGTCCACGCGGACGCCGATGTCCGCCTGGGAGATCGCCGTGTTCGCGATCCGCGAGCCGGAGGCGGTGAGGGACACCGCGGGCCCGGTCGCGAGGGCGAATGTGCTGTCCTGGATCGTCACCGACGCGCCGCGGACCGTGACGGCCTCCGTCGCGGCCTGGATCACCACGTTCGAGAGGATCGAGTTCGCGGGGGCGCCGGGAAGGAACGTGATCCCCCGCCAGTCCCCCGCCGCCATCTGGAGCTCGTAGCTGAGGAAGTACACGCGGCTCGTGGAGAACGCGTTCACGCTCAGGGTCCCGTTCACGAAGAGGCCCGTATCCCGGCAGAACCGGATCACGGTGCCCGGTTGGACCACGAGCTCGGCCCCCGCGCTCACGGAGACGTTCGTGCACACCCCCCACGGGCTCGAGAACGCGTCGAGGACGACGCGCCCAGTGATCGTGCTCGACCCGAGCCACGCCTCGACCCACCGATTCACGCGGGGCGCGACGACGTCGAACCCCGTCGTGTTCGAGGCGGACCCGCTCCCGAGGTACGTCGCGTTCACGTGGAACCCGTTCCCGGTCCGATCCGTCCGCCAGTTGCTCCAGGCGACCGCGCCGTTCGGCGAGATCGGCTGCGGGGTCGCGTTCGTCTCCGAGAATGCGAGGACCCATCCCGGGTAATACCAGTCGAAGCGGACGCCGGAGAAGATGCTCGAGTTGCCCGCGTACGTGAGGTCCGCGCGCGCGGGCGCCACGGTGCCGTTCTCGAACACCGGGGACGTCGTGATCACGACGTCCGTCACGATCGCGATCGCGCTGCGGTTGTACACGTTCAGGGTCGCGGGCGGGGAGGTGACCTCCGGAGGGGTCCCGGTGGAGCGGTTGATCGCGGTGATCACGTTGAACCCGATGCCCTCTTTGTCCGCGATCCAGGTGTCCGCGGCCTCCGCGGTCCCCAACCGGATCTGGGTCGGCGCCACGGGCACGCTCCGGAACGGCGTCGAGCCGCCGGGGGCGAACCAGTCGAACCGGACGGGGTCGAGCGCCCCGGTCCCGCTGAACGTCACGTTCGCCGTGGCGGTGACTCGGTTGAACCCGGACATGTTCACGTAGTCGATGCGGTCCGTGGCGACCGCGATCCCCTGGACCGTCGTGGCCGCGGAGGCTGGCGGAGCCGCCAGAAGAGTAAGGAGAAGGAGGACAGCGACCGCTAATTGAGGGGAGAGCTGCCTACAGCTCACGAAGGCAATCATGGGTCTCGCACCTTATATAAAGTACTCGGTCCGAACGGTCTCTCCGGCACGTCTCCTCCCCCGAGCCGCCCAAAGTCTGGTGAGGACGCTGGTAGCTCGTCTCGGTGCGGGTGAACACCGAAAGACATTGAAATATTTAGAACCACCCTTACGACGTTGCAGCAGGCTCCGAGTCCAAGAGAGGGGAGAGGTTGCCTGCAGGGCGCCGAGGAGGGGCGTCTTGCGCCCCGCCCGACGAACAAGGGCGGGGCCCAACTATTCTTTTCTTTGAGAACGGGGCAGGGCCCCCGCATCCGGGGTGCCGCCAGGCGTAGTTCTAAGTGGGTTCCTTCGTTCGCGGGCGGGATGCGCAGGGAACCGCTGTCCGGCGGGCGGGTCGTCCTGCGGCCCCTCGAGAAGGAGCACCTCCCGCGGTGCGTGAAGTGGTTCAACGACCCGGACGTCACCCACTTCCTCGGGCGGGCGGAGCCCCTCACGATGGCGGAGGAGGAGCGGTGGTTCGCCGAGTACCGCTTGAAGGTGGACGAGGAGATCTACGCGATCGAGGTGGACGGGAACCACATCGGCAACATCGGGCTCCACGGAATCGACCGGGGGAACCGGAAGGCGAGCCTTGGGATCGTGATCGGGGAGAAGGAGCAGTGGTCGAAGGGCCTCGGCACGGACGCGATGAACACGGTCCTCCGGTACGCGTTCGGCTCCCTCCGCCTCCACAAGGTGAACCTGGACGTGATCGACTACAACGAGCGGGCGATCCGGGTGTACGAACGATGCGGGTTCGTCCGGGAGGGGGTGCGGCGGGAGGAGCTGTGGAAGGGCGGGCGGTTCGTGAACCTCGTCCGGATGTCCCTCCTCGAGACGGAGTTCCGGGAGGCGGCGCCGGGCCCTACCCGACCGAGATGAGGTCCCGGGAGGCCGTGGAGAGGACCTGGGGGCCGCCCCTCGTCACGAGGACGTCGTCCTCGATCCGCACGCCGCCGAACCCGGAGACGTAGATCCCCGGCTCGTTCGTGAAGACCATCGACGGCTTCAGGACGATGTCGCTCACGGAGTTCAGGCCGCCCCCGTCGTGGGTCGCGAGCCCGATGCTGTGCCCCAGGCCGTGGATGAACCGGCCCTTGTACTTCGTGGCGTCGATGAGCCGGCGGGCCGCCGCGTCCACGGTCTTCCCCTTGACCCCGGGCCGGAACTTCTCCATCGCGGCGTCCTGCGCCCGCCGGACGGTGTCGTACATCTCCCGCTGCTCCGGGCTCGCGGGCCCGACGACGACGGTGCGGGTGACGTCGGAGTGGTACATCTTGAACAGGGCGCCGAAGTCGATCACGATCAGGTCCCCGCGGCGGATCTCCCTCGGGCCCGCGGTGTAGTGGGGCTCCGCGGAGTTCGGGCCCGCCCCCACGATCGTCCGGAACGCGGGGCCCGTCGCGCCGTTCTTCTGCATCGCGTACACGAGCTCCGCCGCGACCTCGCTCTCCGTCCGCCCCGCCCGGATGAACGGGAGGGTCTGCTCCAGGGAGCGGGAGGCGATGCCGCACGCGGTCCGGATGAGCTCGATCTCCGCGTCGTCCTTCACGAGGCGGGCCCTCATCACCGCCTCGGACACGTCCGCCATCCGGGCCCTCGGCGCGAGCTTCACGAGCTCCGCGTACGCCTTCTGGGTGATCTCGGAGGCGTTGAACCCGATCCGCCGCACGCCCTTCGCGAGGGCCTTCATCGCGGCGAGACGCTCGTCCCGGTTCCGGAAGATGTGCAGGGGCAGCCCGCTCTTCTTCGCGGCCTCCTCCTCGAGCGCGGACGTCACGATCTCGCATCGCCCGTCCGGGAACAGCCACGCCGTGCACCCCTCGAAGAGCCCGTCCGTGAGGCCCGTCGCGTAGAAGAACGACATGTCGATGTGCGGGTCCGTCGAGTTCGACAGGACGATTGCGTCCACGGGCTGCTTCAGGTTCCGGTAGATCGCCTTCACGCGGGCTTTCACGGGCTCCCCCGTCGTCGATGGAGCCCTGCGGGAAAAAGGTTTGGCCGGGCCCTCGCCGACGGGGAGGCGGGAACCCTTTTAGCGGGCCTACGGGTTCGGACCGCGATGGCCCAGCGCCGCCGGAAGGGGAACGAGCGGAAGATCGCCCACGAGCGGATCGACATCCTGTTCGGCCTCGCGGAGCGGGAGGCGCTGAAGGGGAACTTCCCCCGCGCGAACCGGTACGCGGGCCTCGCCGCGAAGATCGGGATGCGGTACAACGTCCGGCTCCCGAGGGAGTTCCGGCGGCGGTACTGCCGGAAGTGCCACGCGTTCCTCGTGCCCGGGAAGAACTGCCGGGTGCGGGTGGCCCGGGGAAAGGTGACGACGACGTGCGGGGTGTGCGGGGACGTGCGACGGTTCCCGTACGTGCGGGAGCGGACGGCGAGGCGCGCCTCGGCTCAGTAGCTCGTCGTCATGTCGATCTTTCCCGCCTTCCGCGCCATGTACTCCCCGAGCTTGAAGATCCCGAGGGAGAGCAGGAAGAAGATCAGGCTCGACGCGAGGAGGAGGGCCAGGATCTCGAGGTCGCTGAAGAAACCAAGGCCCGAATCGATCGTGTTCGGCGGGAGGATGAGCCGACGCGTCAGGTCGAACCAGTACGTGAGGGGGATCCCGCGGCCGAAGGACTGCGCCCACCCCGGTAGCGCGGTGAGCGGAAACAGGACGCCGCAGAACACGTAGAAGATCCCCGGGATCCCCTCCGCGAGTCCGTGGGTGTGCTTCGCGGTCATGAACGAGACCCCGGCGAGGCAGATTCCGATGGAGACGAGGCAGAACAGCCCGAGGACGAGGCCGACGAAGAAGATCGGGACCGAGCCCAGGGTCATCTGGAACTGGACCCCGAGGACGAACACCCCGAAGATCAGGGTGATGAGGACGGCGAGGCCCCCCACGGCGACCTTTGACGCCGCCCGGCCCACGATGTACGTGTAGTACGAGATTGGGGAGATGTACGTGTACCGGAGGGTCTGGTACCACTCCCGGTCCGCCTGGATCACCTGGAACGTCCCGAAAAGCGTGCTCCCCACGAAGATGAAGAACGAGTTCCCGACGTAGATGTACGAGAACATCGCCGGATCGCGGTAGTTGCCAATCGCCGCGAAGACGATGTACATGAGCACGAGGATGAACGCGCCCGCCACGGGCTTGACCACGCTGTACACGATGAACAGGGCCGGCTCCGTCCAGTTCGAGTCCATCTCCCAGCCGAGCCACGCGGCCCACTTGAACGTCCGCCACTGCCTCCGGACCGTTGCGCTCACTGATGCCGTGAGGTCAGCCTCCCTTCGCGCCGCGCGAGCAACTCCAGATACGCTAGGGCATAGCGGGCGAGGACTAGGAAGACGACGCCGAGGACGAGGATGATCACCAGCTCGACCTCCGGGGAGAAGATCCAGAGCTTGTCGCCCCAGGCCCCCGGGAAGACCAGCTGGCGCATCGCGTCGAGCCCGAGGGTGGCGGGGATCGCGGTCGCCGCGGTGAGGAGGACCCTGCCCCAACCCCCCACGTACGCGAGGCCGCCCGCCGGGAAGTAGAACCCGCTCGTGAAGAAGATCGGCTCCTCCAGGAGGGCGGAGAGGTGCCACGCCTCCCGCCCCCAGAGGAGGTACAGGGACGCGAGGGTCATCCCCATCCCGTACAGCGCGACGAGGGTCGCAAAGAACACCGCGATGAGCAGGAACGGGTTCGTGACCTGGAGGACGATGCTGAACACGACGACCCCCGCCACGAGGGTCGTGATCGCACGGACGGAGGTCATGAACATCCCGCCGACGGCCATCCCGCCGAGGAGGGCCATCCGGGACATCGGCGCCATCATGTACAGCTGGAGGTTTCCGATCTCCTTCTCCCAGTACAACTGGGAGGCCATCGACCAGAGGACGTTCAGCCAGAACGCGATCATCGTGCCGCCGAGGACGACGGAACCGATGAGGGCGTTCGTCGCGGCGACCGTCGCGGCCTTGTCCGCCGCGGAGACCGTCGGGTCCAAGAGCACACGGTTCGCGAGGGCCTGGTAGATGAACACGTACGCGGCGATGCCGAGGAGCGGCAGGATCGCCTCGAAGAAGATCCACGAGGGCTCCCGGTTCGCGCCGACGATCCGCGGGTACGCGCGCCCGACGACGGCTCTCAGGTTCAGGCGGATCCGGTGGGGGATCCTCGACGTGACCGTGGCGGCGCTCACTCCAGCCCCCTCCCGACCATGCTGATGAACACGTCCTCCAGGGTCGGCTCAGACTTCTGGAGGTAGTGGATCTTCGCGCCCTGGGCCTGGACGGCGGACAGGATGTCCGAGACCGCGGACTCGTCCTCGAGGATGAACGTGAGGCTCGTCGTGTTCTTCGAGGCGTCGTCCTTCGAGGAGAAGTTCTTCACCCCTTTCATCCCGGAGAAGGCGGACGCCGACCTCAGGGTGTCGACCTCGAGCCGGAACGTCGTGTCGTGCCGGATCGTCCGCTTCAGGTTCTCCGGGGTGTCGCACGCGAGGATGCGCCCGCGGTCGATGATCGCGATCCGGTCGCACATCTGGTCCGCCTCCGCCATGTAGTGCGTCGTGAGGAGGACCGTCTTCCCCTTCTGCTTCCGGACCCAGGCCTCGACGTACTCCCGGATCACGCGGCTCGCGTTCACGTCGAGGCCCAGGGTGGGCTCGTCGAGGAACAGGATGTCGGGGTCCGTGACGAAGCCCCGGATCATGTTCATCTTCTGCCGCTGCCCGCTGGAGAGGGTCCGCACCTTCGCGTCCCGCTTGTCCCAGAGCCCGAAGATATGGAGGAGCTCGTCGATCCGCGCCTTCGCGACCTTGCTGTTCACCCCGTAGAACTGGGAGAACATCCAGACGTTCTCGCGGGTCGTCAGCAGGCCGTAGCCGCTCGTCTCCCCGCCGCTCACCATGTTGATCCGCTCCCGGATCGGGAACGGGTCCTTCGAGATGTCGTGGCCCGCGACCCACGCCTGCCCCGAGGTCGGGAGGAGGAGGGTGCAGAGGATCTTGATCAAGGTCGTCTTCCCTGCCCCGTTCGGGCCGAGGAGGCCGAACAGCTCCCCCTGGCGGATCTGGGTCGTCACGCGGTCCAGGGCCGTGACGGGGCCCTCGCCCGAGCCGCCTTCGCCGTTGGGGTTCTTCTTCCGCTTCAGGAGCTTGCGGGACGGCTTGAACACCCGCACGAGGTCCTTAGTCTCAATCGCGAATTCCATCGTCTGGACTCTTCGCCGGGACGCGCGCGGGGTGGTGCTTTGCCAACCCAGAAGACTTGTGGGGATCAGACGGTCGGAAGCTGCTGTCGGTACGTCGTCACGTAGCCGGCGATTCGGTTCCGCATCCGATGGTACTTCACGTCCGTGAGCTCAGAGACCTTCTTCTTGTTGTGCTCGAAGTCCGCCGTGAACTCGTCCGGGTACTGCTTGAGCAGCTCGATCGCGACCCGCTTGATGTACGTCGGCCGTATGTTTCCCAAGTCGCCCTCTCCGCGTGCGCTGGCGCGCGGTTCGATACGCAGGGCGTATATCAACGTTGCGAGGGGATGCGTGACCTCGTGCGCCTCCGGAACGTCTCGGCGGGCGGATTTAAATCCACCCTGCCGAATGGAAATCTGGGCGACTCTGCGGGCAACGCTTAAATAGAGAATCACTTTACGCGATTCGAAAAATTCGGGCCTCGAGAAGGGCCCTCACGCAGGGGACGGTTCCCATGGAAGAGTCGCTAGTGAGCGTCGAATTCCTGAAGAGCTCCAACCGGTTCATCGCGAGGATCCAGAGCGAGATCGGCGGGATGCGGGAATACACGAGCAGCTCCTTCGAGGAGGTCCTCGAGCAGGTCGTCATCGACCTCCAGGAAGAAGCGGAATCGTACGAGTGATCACTCGTTCTTGAACGCGGGCTTCCGCTTCTCGAGGAACGCGGCCATCCCCTCTCCCTTGTCCGCGGTCGCGCCCGCGAGGCCGAACGCCTCCGTCTCGAAGGACAGGCCCGCGCTCAGGGACGCCTCCAGGGCCATGTGGATCGCCGCCTTCGAGAGGGCGACCGCACGGGGCGCCTTCTCCACAATCTTCCGGGCGATCGCCCTCGCCTGGGGGAGGAGCTCCTCCGGCGGGGTGACGCGGTTCACGAGCCCGATCCGCTCCGCGGTCGCCGCGTCGATCATCTCCCCGGTGAGGATCATCTCGGAGGCCCATCCCGCGCCGACGAGGCGGGGGAGCCGCTGGGTCCCGCCGAAGCCCGGAGGGATCCCGAGGTTCACCTCCGGTTGCGCGAGCCTCGCGCGCTCGGAGGCGATCCGGAGGTCGCACGCGAGCGCGATCTCGCACCCGCCGCCGAGCGCGTAGCCGTTGATCGCCGCGATCACGGGCTGCGGGGCCCGCTCGATCGCCCGCCCCAGGCGCCCGCCGAGCTCGGAGAACGCGCGCATCTCGAGCCCGCTCTTCCCCGCCATCTCCCCGATGTCCGCCCCCGCCACGAACGCCTTCTCGCCCGCCCCCGTGAGGATCACCGCTCCGACGTCCTTCCGTCGCCCGAGGCCCTCGAACGTCCTCGTGAGCTCCCGGATGAGGTCGGAGTTCAGGGCGTTCACGGGAGGGCGGTCGATCGTCACGATCGCGATGCGGTCCTCGACCTCCACGCGCACGAAACCCACGGGCTCACGGCCCCTGCCCGTACTCGTACACGCCGCGGCCCGTCTTGCGGCCGAGGCGACCCGCCCGCACGTACTTCCGGAGGAGGGGCGAGGGCCGGAACTTCGGGTCCCCGGTCTCCCGGAACAGGACCTCCATCACGTCGAGCCCGATGTCGAGCCCCGTGTAGTCCACGAGCTCGAACGGCCCCATCGGCATGTTCGTCCCGAGCTTCATCGCCTTGTCGATGTCCTGGGCGCTCGCGACCCCTTCCATCAGGAGGTTGAACGCCTCGTTCATCATCGGCACGAGGAGCCGGTTCACGACGAAGCCCGGGGACTCCCGCACCTCGACGGGCTCCTTCCCCAGCCGGACGGAGAACGCCTTCGCGAACGCGGTCGTCTCGTCGCTCGTCTCGGAGCCGCGGATCACCTCGATCAGCTTCATCACGGGGGCGGGGTTGAAGAAGTGCATCCCGATCACGCGGGGCGGCCGCTTCGTCGCGCTCGCCATCTCCGTGATGCTCAGGGAGGAGGTGTTGCTCGCGAAGACGACCTCCGGCGGGCAGATCCCGTCCAATTCGGAGAACAACGCCTTCTTCGCGTCCATCTTCTCGATGATCGCCTCAATCACGAGCTGGGCGCCCGCCACGGCCTCCTTCAGGCTCACGGTCCCGCGGATGTTCGCGAGGACCCGGTCCACGTCGTCCTTCGCCATCTTCCCCTTCTCGACCCGCTTCATCAGCGGGTCCCGGATCCGGCGGAACCCGCCGTCCACGAAGCGCTGCTCGATGTCCCGCATCGCGACCTCGAGCCCCGCCTGGGAGCACACCTGCGCGATCCCCGCCCCCATGGAGCCCGCCCCGATCACGGCGACCTTCCTCACACCTGAGAGATCCATCGGACCCACCGTCCGGCGGAGTATGCCCGTGCCTCTCTAAAGCCTGAGTGATAGCGTGTCCGACAGGCTCAAATCCAGCCTGCCGCATGTGCGCGACGGGGCTTTCGAATGACGGCCATTCCGAGGTTCCTCACGGTGGCCTTGGTCTTGGCGATCGCACTCGCGTCACTCGTGATCGTTCCACGACCCGTCGCCGCGGCGGAGCAGAATCGTCCCACATGGACCCAGGGCGACTTCTGGGTCTATTCGCGGACGGAGGGCGCGTCGACGTCGACCATCCGGATGGAAGTGCACGAGCGATCGACCGTGACGCTTGCCTTGGGCACGTATAGCGTTTGGCACGTTACGGCTACGACCACGCCCACGGGCGGGTCCGCGACGGTCCAGCACAGTTGGGTCCGAGATTCCGACCTCGGAATCGTGAAGACGAATTTCACCGTCCTCGGATCCGAGGTCCAGGTCACCTTCGACCCACCCCTTTCCCAGGCGCAATTCCCGCTCCGGGTGAACGCTCAATGGTCTCTGAGCACGACCGTACGGGTCGTCGACACTGGATTTAACTTCAACATTCCGTACAGCGCAATCGTGACCGCGGAGCAATCCACCACCGTGCCGGCCGGCACGTTCAGCGTCGCGGTGGTCCGCTCGCCATCGACGGGAACGGCCCGTGACGAAAACCACTACTCGGAAGGCGCGGGGAATTCCGTCCGGGAGGAGTCGTATGATGGCAGTGGGAACCGGGTCGCGGAGCAGCAGTTGACATCGTACCGGTACCAAAACCCGACAACAATCCTCGTGATCGTGGTGGTCGTTGCCCTCGCGGTCATCGTCGCCGTCGCACTCCTGTGGAGGAAGCGGAGGAAGGCAGTGGGGCTCCCGGGAGGTCCGATGGCCCCGCGGGCGGCGCCGCCTCCACCTCCCTAGGTGCCTCCTTGGACCGCGAATCTAGATAAGGTCCGCCGCAGGTTCTCTCCGCGGATGGCGAGGGGCCCGTACGCCGCCATCGCCGCGGCGATTGTCGCGGTCTCCACCGCCTCGATCCTGATCCGGTGGTCCGACTCGGACGCGATCACGATCGCGTTCTACCGCCTCGGGTTCGCGACCCTCATCGTCCTCCCGTTCGCGACGTTCGACCGCGCGACCCCGCTACGCGGCCTCGCTCGGAGGGACGTCCTCCTCATGGCGGGGATCGGGGTCGTCCTCGCGGCGCACTTCGCCCTCTGGATCACCTCCCTGAAGACCGCGGGGGTGACGGTCGCGAGCTCCGTCGTCCTCGTCACGTCCCACCCGGTGATGGTCGCGCTCGTGTCCCATTTCCTCCTGAAGGAGCGGGTGAGCCGGATGACCGCGGCCGGGATCGCCCTCGGTTTCTCCGGGGTCGTGGGGATCGCGGTCGCGGACCTCGGCGTCTCGACGACGACCCTGGGCGGGGACCTCGCGGCGCTCGGCGGAGGCGTCATGGCGGGGATTTACTTCCTCGCGGGGCGGCGGTTGCGGCAGAGGGTCTCCCTCCCGGTGTTCGCCTTC
>Ga0209853_1000373_pt1 | contig 12451 bp, 10 predicted proteins | sample GWRWS1_30_40_FD_187224 | JGI IMG/M metagenome (GOLD analysis project Ga0209853, IMG submission 187224) | Riverbed sediment microbial communities from areas with vegetation nearby in Columbia River, Washington, USA - GW-RW S1_30_40 (SPAdes)... | ecosystem: Environmental > Aquatic > Freshwater >...
GGGACCTGCGCCGGGGCCTCGGTCAGGGCCCGGACCTGGCCGAGCTCGCCGGACCGGGCCGGGCGGGGGGCGCCGCCTGGTCGATCCTCGAAGAGGGTCCCCAGGCCGTCGCCGACCGCGACCGGCATCTCGTCGTGGTCCAACAGGTCCGCACGGCTCGAGGCGCCCGACAGGACCAGCACCGCGTCGACACCCGCGGAGACCGCTCCCACGACGTCGGTGTCCACCCGATCTCCGACCATCACCCCGTTCCGGGTGCCGGCGAGCTCCAGGGCAGCCTCGAACAAGGGGCGGTGGGGCTTGCCGACCACGGTCGCCCTGGTTCCCGAGGCGGTCTCGACCGCCGCCAGGATCGCCCCCGCCCCCGGCCAGAGCTCGCCGCCGGGCGCCGGGTACGCAGCGTCGTCATTCGTGGCCACCAGCCGGGCGCCTCGTCGGACAAGGACCGTGGCCACCCGCAGCTGCTCGTATCCTACCTCGCCATCCCACCCGACGACCACGAAGTCGGCCCCGTCGGGCTCCCCCACAAGGACCTGGACGCCGGCCTCGTCCAGCGCCGCGCGCACGCCGTCCTGCCCGACCACGTACGCGGTCGGCGTCCCCCCGTCCGCGCTGGTCGCCAGCAGCCTCGCCGTGGGCAGGGCCGAGGTGACGACCTCCTCGGGGGCTGCCTCGATCCCGAGGCCGCGGAGCTTCTCGGCCACCTGCTCCGGCGTCCGGGCGGAGTTGTTCGTCAGGAACACGATCCGCTTTCCCACAGATCGCAGCGCCGTGACGGCTTCCGGGGCACCGGGCACGCGATGCTCCCCCCGGTACAGCACGCCGTCGAGATCCAGGAGGACGGCTTGGTAGTGATCGGCCAGCCGCATCGAACCGCCTCAGGCCGTGAGCCGGGCCAGCGCGGCCCGGTACTCCTCGCGGGGCGCCATGGCCACGGCGAGCTTGAGGTGGGCCACTGCCTTCGTTCGGTCACCGGTGCGCGCACAGGCCAGCCCCAGCCCGAAGTGCGCGTAGTGGTTCACGGGGTCGATGTCCACGGCCTTGGCGAACTCGGTCCGGGCCCGCGACCACCGGCCGGTCATGTATAGGGCCCGCCCGAGGGCTTCGCGGATCGAGCCCTTCTCCGGCTCGACGGCGGCCGCACGCTCCAGGACGACCACGGCCTGGTGCGGGTGCCCCGAGTCGAGGAACTCCCGTCCCCGGCTGTACAGGTGGTATGCGGATTCGGCCATCGGCTCGCGGCGTCCTTCACGGTCGTCTATACAGGGGCGCGTGGTCGCCATCGCCCCGTTCGACGGGCTCCTGTACGATCCGGCGACCGTCGGCAAGGACCTCGCCGCGGTCACCTCCCCCCCGTACGACGTCGTCCTCCCCCATGACCAGGCCCGCCTGCACGAGTTGAGCCCGTTCAACATCGCACTGGTGGACCTCGGCGCCGACGACGCCGGCGCGCCCGGGGACAAGTATACGAGGGCCGGCCGGCTCCTCCGCCGGTGGCGGGAGGAGGGGATCCTGGTCCCCCCAGACCGACCGTCCGTCTACCCCTATGAGATGCGGTTCGGATACCTCGGGGCCGATCGAAGGGTCCGTGGGGTCGTGCTCGAGGTCGCCCTGGAGCCGTGGGGCGGCGGGGTGCTGCCGCACGAACGGACCATGGCGGCTCCGGTGGAGGACCGCCTCCGCCTCATGCGCGCCACGGCAGCCGACCTGTCCCCGATCTACGCGGTGGTGGGAGGGCCGTCCGAGCCCCAGACCGACCTGCTGGACCGCGCCGGGCACCGGGCGCCGGACCGCGAGCTCACCGACGAGGAAGGGGTCAGCCACCGCCTGTGGATCGAGCCGATCCCGCCTGACCTCCCGGCGTGGTACCTGGCCGAGTCGATCCTCATCGCCGACGGCCACCACCGCTACCAGACAGCCCTGGCCAATCGGGAGGAGCTCCGGGCCACCCGAGGCCCGGGGCCCTGGGACGGGGTGATGATGCTCGTGGTCGATGCTGCGACCGAGGACCCCCCGGTCCTCCCGATCCACCGACTGGTCCGAGTCGACCCTCTCCCCGAGCTCCAGGCGGAGAGGGTCCGGGGGCTCGAGGAGGTCCTGGCGCGACTGGTCGACGACGACCTGCGGTTCGGGGCGGTCGTCCGGGCCGACGGCGGGCTCCTCCACCTGGTGGGCCGGCTGGACGGCGAGCCGCCCACCGTCGCGGCGCTCCACCGAAGCCTCCTGGACACCATGCCCGGCGTCCGGGACATCCGGTTCGTTCCCGACGCCGCGCTGGCCGAGGCCGCGGTCCGCGCGGGCGAGGCGGACCTCGCCCTGTTCCTTCCTCCGGCCCGGGTCTCCAACGTGCGGTCGGTCGCGGCGTCCGGCGGCCGCCTCCCCCAGAAATCGACGTACTTCTGGCCGAAGCCTCGGACCGGCCTGGTTATCCGACCCCTCGACTGACGCGGCGCCTCCCGAGGCCTGCCTGCTATTCGGTTCCGTCCGCGGGCAGCTTCTTCACCTCGCTGGCAACCACCTCCGTGATGGACCTCCCGCCTCCGTTCCCCTTGAAGAACCTGCGGACCAGGTGCCCCCGCACCATGACGACGTCGCCCTTGGTCAGGCGCTCGCAACCCTTGCGAGGGGCTCGGTCCCAGGCCGCAACCGGGAGGGGGAGGACGCGCTTTCCGGCCTCGGGAACCTGGAGGCGGAGCCTGGCCACCGTGTCGCCGGACGGCATCTCGGTGAACTCGGGGTCCGCCGAGAGGCGGCCGGCCAGCACGACCACGTTGACCGTGACCATGCGCCACCTCCTTCCACGATTCGGACGCTAACACCCCCCACCGACACGCACGGTTCCGGCGAGTCGCGGCGGGTTACGTATCCTCCCGCCCCATAGAATCCACGGTGTGGGCGAGGAGGAGGACAGCGTGGCCACAGAGACCCCGGACCGTCAAGAGCATCCGGCCTTCGTCCCCAATCGGCGAGCCTGGGAGCTGGGGGCGCTGGCTGAGGGCCTGGACCGCGTACCCCGCAGGAAGGAACGCTTCACCACCCTCTCCGGGCTCGAGATCGAGGACCTCTACACGCCAGAGCATCTTCGCCGGGTCGACCCCCGGCGGGACATCGGCTTCCCCGGGAGCTATCCCTACACGAGGGGCGTGCACGCCACGATGTACCGCTCGCGTCCCTGGACGATCCGCCAGGTCGCCGGTTTCGGCACCGCCGAGGACACGAACCGACGGTACAAGTACCTCGTGCACCACGGGCAGACCGGGCTCTCCACGGACTTCGACCTCCCCACCCTCCTTGGGCGGGATTCCGATCATCCCGTGGCCCTGGCCGAGGTCGGGAAGATCGGGGTGGCCGTCGACTCCCTGGTCGACGCCGACATCCTGTGGGAGGGCCTGCCGCTCGACGAGATCTCCACCTCGCTGACGATCAACGCCTCGGCCTTCGTCCTGATGGCCATGTACGAGTCGGTGTGCCGGGCTCGAGGGGCTCCCGACGACCAGATCCGGGGGACGGTCCAGAACGACATCCTCAAGGAGTACACGGCCCAGAACGAGTACATCTACCCGCCGGCACACGCCGTGAACCTCGTCGTGGACACGATGCAGTACGCCGCTGAGCGGATGCCCCGCTACAACCCCATCAGCGTGTCCGGTTACCACATACGCGAGGCTGGAGCCACGGCGGTCCAGGAGTTGGCGTTCACCCTCGGGGCGGGCCTAGCGTACGTCGAGGCTGCCGTGGCCCGAGGGCTCGAGGCGGACGCCGTGGCTCCCCGCATCTCGTTCTTCTTCGACATCCACAACGACTTTTTCGAGGAGATCGCCAAGCTGCGGGCCGCCCGGCGCCTGTGGAGCCGGATCATGCACGAGCGAGTGAGGGCCAAGGACCCCCGATCGTGGATGCTTCGGACGCACTGCCAGACTGCCGGGGTGTCCCTCACCGCCCAGCAGCCCGAGAACAACGTGATCCGGACGACCGTCCAGGCCCTGGCGGCGGTGCTTGGAGGGACCCAATCGCTGCACACGAACTCTAAGGACGAGGCATACCAGATCCCCTCGGAGGAGGCCATCCGCACCGCTGTGCGGACGCAGCAGATCCTGCTGCACGAGCATCGGGTGGGGGACGTGGTGGACCCGCTGGCCGGCTCGTACTTCGTCGAGAACCTGACCACTCGGCTGGAGGAGGAGGCCGACGTCCTCATCCAGAACATCTGGGACCGGGGGGGCATGGTGGCCTCCATCGAGGACGGCTTCATCCAGCAGCAGATCGCCGACGCCGCCGCGGCGTTCCAGCACGCGGTGGAGGAGAACGAGGAGCACATCGTCGGCGTCAACGTGTTCGAACAGGAGGAAGAGGGGCTCGGGTTCGGGTGGTTTGAGGTGGACCCGAAGGCGACCGAGCGTCAGCTCGAGCGGCTGGAGCGGGTCCGGCGGGAGCGCGACGGGGCGGCCGTCGGCGCCGCCCTCAGAGCGATCGGCGAGGCGGCCCGGACGAAGGAGAACGTGATGCCCCACGTCTCCACCGCCGTCGAGGCCCACGCCACCGTGGGCGAGATCTGCGACGTGCTCCGCGAGGTGTACGGGGAGTACCGCCCCCCGCTCGTGTACTGAGGAGGGGCCTTGAGCGCACCGAAGAGGCGACTACGGGTGATCGTGGCCAAACCGGGGCTCGACGGCCACGACCGGGGCGCCAAGGTCGTGGCCCGGGCGTTTCGGGACGCCGGCCATGAGGTGATCTACACGGGCATCTTCCAAACGGCCGAGGGGATCGTGAACGCCGTCGTCCAGGAGGACGTCGACGTCCTGGGGATCAGCGTGCTCTCGGGATCGCACCTGCATCACGCGGAAGAGATCTCCCGGCTCCTCCGGGAGCAGGGTGCAGGGGACATCCTGTTCGTCATCGGTGGGACCATCCCACCTCCGGACGTCCCGAAGCTCAAGGCTGCGGGAGTGGCCGAGGTATTCGGCCCGGGGAGCCCGACGCGACGGATCGTGGAGTTCGTAGAGCGCTGGGCTGAGGCCCAGGGCCGCCTGGCCGGATGATCCGCCTCCACGAGCTCCTGGCCGACGCGGCCCGCGCCGACCCTCGCCGGGAGGCGGTGATCTTTGGGTCCCGAACCCGAACCTATGGAGAGCTGCATGACATGGCAGCCCGGATGGCGGGGCTCCTGGCGGAGTGGGGCGTGCAGCGGGGCGACCGGGTCGCTCTCTGGTCACCGAACCGGGACGAGTTCGTGGAGTTCTTCTTCGGGGTGCCGCGGGCCGGGGCCGTCGCGGTGCCCCTGGACCACTGGTGGACCGCCGCCGAGGCCGCGGCGGCCATCGAGCTGTGCCGGCCCCGTGTCCTCCTGGCCGCCGGCCCAATGGCAGAAGCTCTGGAGCCGGAGCGGGCCCGCCTCGAGGCGGCTGGGGTGGAGCGCCTCGTGGCTCTGGACGAGGACCCGCCCACGGGATGGGACCACTATCCGTCCCTGGTGCGGCGCGCGGAGCCGCTGGGGGCTGCAACGGCCGTCGGCCTGGACGACCCCGCCCTGATCCTGTTCACGTCGGGCTCCACCGGCCGGTCGAAGGGAGCGGTCCACACTCACGCCGACCTGGCCCACACCGCAATAATCATGTCCCTCGAGTTGGGCCTCCGCGAGGGGGAGCGGAGCCTGCACTTTCTGCCCTTGTTCTCCTCGTGCCTGGAGCACCTGATTCCGCTCACTCTGGTCCGGGCCACCCACGTGGTACTGCCGAAGTTCGAGCCTGAGGCGGTCTGGGAGGCGACCGATCGCCACGGGATCACTCACTTCGACGGGGTCCCCACCGTGTTGGGACGGCTCCTGGCCGTCGCCCCCGACCGGATCCCCAGGAGCCTCCGCGTGGTCTCGTACGCCTCCGAGCCGATGCCACCGCCTCTCAACCGGGCCTGGGCCGATAGGGCTCCGACCGTGGCGCTGGTCGAGTTCTACGGGATGATCGAGCAGCTCTGCCTTACGGTCCGGAAGCCCTGGGAACAGGTCTCCGCCGCGGGGACCGTCGGCCGGCCCATGCTGGGTGCTCGGGTCGTGATCACCGGCCAGGACGGGCGGGCCGTCGAGCACGGCAAAGTCGGCGAGGTCCTCGCGGCCACGCCCACGCTCATGGCGGGCTACTGGCAGGACCCCCAGGCCACCGCGCAGGTGATCCGGGACGGCTTCATGCGGACCGGCGACCTCGGGCGGTTCGATGACGAGGGCCGCCTCGTGCTCGAGGGCCGCATCAAGGAGGTCATCAAGTCAGGCGGGATGACCGTGGTCCCCCGGGAGGTGGAGGAAGCCCTGCTGGAGCATCCGGCGGTTCTCGAGGCCGCCGTGGTCGGGGTGCCCGACGAGCGTTGGGGGGAGGCCGTCCACGCTTACGTCACCCTCCGGGCGGGTGGCAACGCGGACCCAGAAGACCTACGTCGCCACTGCCGCGGACTGCTTGCCTCCTACAAGTGCCCCAAGCGGGTGCACGTGCTGGCGGACCTACCCCGCACCGGGATCGGGAAGATCTCGAGGAGCCGCCTCAGGGCCAGCGCCAAGGACCGCAACCGAAGCCCGACATCGTAGAGTGCCCCGAGTGACCACCGAGCCCGTCCCAGGCATCCGGGTCATCGATACTCGGATGGGCGGGCGCCGGGGGGTCACCTCCGCGTACCTCGTGGCCGCCCGTGAGCTGGCCCTTGTCGAGACGGGGCCGACCACGTCGCTCGAGCCGGTGGCCGCGGGGCTGGGCGAGCTGGGGGTCGAACCCGGAGACCTGGCACACATCGTGGTCACCCATGTCCACCTCGACCACGCCGGCGGCGTGGGGGCCTTCGCCAGGCGTTTCCCGAACGCCATCGTGTGGGTCCACGAGCGGGGCGCCCCGCACCTCGTCGAACCCTCCAAGCTCGTCCGGAGCGCCACCAGGGTGTTCGGGGAGGAGCACATGAACCGGGTCTTCGGGCCGGTCGAGGCCGTGCCGAGCGACCGGGTCAGGCCTGCCGACGATGGCGACACGGTGGACCTCGGCGATCGGCGACTCCAGCTCCTCCACGCCCCCGGCCACGCCAAGCACCATATGTTCGTAGTGGACCAGGAGACCGGCGCGCTGTGGACCGGGGATGGGCTGGGTGTGTACCTTCCGGACGTTAGGGTCCTCCGGCCGGGAATGCCGCCGCCGGACTTCGACCTCGACGAAGCCATCCGAAGCGTCGAGCTCGTGGCTCGGCGCTCACCCCCGGTGATCATGTTCAGTCACTACGGACCGGCCCGAGAGGTCGAGCATCTGTGCGACCTGGCCATCGAGCGGATGAGGGGATGGGCCGCCATCGTCAAGGAAGCCATGCGGACAACAGACGATGTCGCTGAGGTGGTGGAGCGCCTACGAGCCGAAACGGTCGCCGAGCTCCCCACTGGTGAGGACGCGGGGGACCGGTACGACATCCTCACGACGTACGAGATGAACGCACAGGGTTTGATGCGGTACTTCGCCAGGGCGCACAAGCATGCCCATGACCTGCCTCCGCGACTCGAGGCCGGGGCCGGCGACGCCCCTGAGCGTGGGATGCGGGACCACTAGGACAGCCCGGCGAGCCGCTCGGCGGCGTCGAAGGCGTCGGGGTCGTGGTCGAGGACCTTCCGGAACACCCGAGCTGCCTCGCGGGGCCGGCCGGCCCGCTCGAGGACGTCCGCGGTCACGTACCAGACCCGAAGGTCGTGAGGCCGGGCTGCCTCGGCGCCGCTGTCGAACCGCCGGAGGAGCGTCAGCGCCTCCTCGTAGCGACCGAGGTCGGCCAGCGCCGATCCTCCCACCACGGCGGCCTCGGCCCGAGCCTCGGCGCTCATCCGGGCATCCAGCGCCTCCCGCACCAGGGGGAGGGCTTTGTCCGGCGCACCGAGGGCCCGGTGGCTGTCGGCGATCAGGTGGTTCTGGTCGACCCGGCCGGTGAGCCGCCGGTACGCCTGCAGCTCCCGGAGGGCCTCCCGGTACCGGCCCCGGCGATACAGGGCCATCCCCAGCACCTCGCGAACCGCGCCGGAGCGAGCGGCTAGCCCCTTGGCCTCCTCTGCTGGCCGGATCGCCTCGCCGGCCCGGCCCCGATCCATGGCCGCCACGGCCTCCTCGAGGAGCGCCACGGCCCGGTTTCCTCGCCCGCCGGCAGCCGCCCTGACGTCCTCCACGACCTCGCGAGGCAGCGGCGCGGTGGGCCCCCGGCGCCGGTCCCGGCGAGGCGGGCCGGCCGTCGGCTTGCGTCGCCGGCGATCCACGGTGCAGAACCTACCCCGAAACGCGTCGAGGCCCCGCGAGGGGGCCTCGAGCGAAGATGTCTCGGCGGCGACCTACTCTCCCACCCCGTCTCCAGGGCAGTACCATCGGCGCTGGAGGGCTTAACTTCCGGGTTCGGAATGGGACCGGGTGTCTCCCCTCCGCCATAGCCGCCGAAACCCTGCGAGGGTGCGAGTCCCGGGCGGGACCCGGAACCCCATAGCGAGCGCGAGCGAGCCAAGTCCTCGGCCTATTAGTACCGGTCGGCTGAACACGTTGCCGTGCGTACACCTCCGGCCTATCAACCTCGTAGTCTGCGAGGGGCCTTACCGGTTTCCCGGTGGGAGACCTCATCTCGGAGCGAGCTTCGCACTTAGATGCCTTCAGCGCTTATCCCTGCCGGACGTGGCCAACCAGCCGTGCCGCTGGCGCGACAACTGGCACACCAGAGGTCCGTCCGTCCCGGTCCTCTCGTACTGGGGACAGCTCTCCTCAAGTCTCCTGCGCGCGCGACGGATAGGGACCGACACGTCTGTTACCCCCGACCGATCTGGTCGGTGGCCAGGTCGTTTCTGTTCCGCCTGGCTCCCCATGTCGCCATGGGGGTCGGACCATATCTTCACCCCGAGACCCCACTCCGCTGGGCGTGCGAAGCGGCGAGGTGTCCGGCGTATGGCCTCTGAGGATTCTGGATGCCCGCATTCCGATGCACCCGGCGATACCGCCCTCCTCCGTTCATGGAGAGGGCGACCCGCCGAAGCGAGCGGAACCCTTCAACACTCAGGTGCCTCCCTGCTGCCATCGCGCGAACGATCGCGGCGAAGGTCAGGAAGTCCTGCTGCTTGCTGCTCAGAAGGGGGTTCGTCTCGAAGAAGGGAATCACCCTCGTGAGGAGGTCCTGGCGCTTCCGAACGACGAACACGAGAGACATGTCCTTGGAACCGCGGTGGTTCTCCCTGATCCGTCCACATGCGAAACGCTCCTGGATGAGGTCGAGGACCTCTCGGCGCTCGCGGTTCTGGCTCACGTGGAACTCGGGGACGAGCTGCCACCCGAGCTTCGTGAACCGGTTCCGCTGGACGGCCACGTGGAAAGATCCTTCTCCATCGACGTAGCCCGCGATGTAGGCATCCAGCCTTTCCTGCTGATTGACCGCACCTGTCGCGTTGTCACTGCACATGCCCGGAGGCTAGCAGTCCCCTCCGACACGGCGAGTAGCGCAGGATTCTCGGTGTTCCCAGCATTTAGCCGGATTTCATGACAGCACGGAAGTCCTACTGTCTCACGACGTTCTAAACCCAGCTCGCGTACCGCTTTAACGGGCGAACAGCCCGACCCTTGGGACCTGCTCCAGCCCCAGGATGCGACGAGCCGACATCGAGGTGCCAAACCGGTCCGTCGATATGGACTCTTGGGACCGATCAGCCTGTTATCCCCGGAGTACCTTTTAGCCGTTGAGCGACGGCGCTACCACCAGCCACCGTCGGATCACTAGGCCCCGCTTTCGCGCCTGCTCGACCCGTCGGTCTCGCAGTCAAGCTCCCTTGTGCCCTTGCACTCGACACCTGATTGCCAACCAGGCTGAGGGAACCTTTGGGCACCTCCGTTACCCTTTGGGAGGCGACCGCCCCAGTCAAACTGCCCACCAGGCGCTGTTCCCGATCCGGATTACGGACCCGAGTTAGAGTCCCAGCACACGAAGAGCGGTATTTCAAGGTTGCCTCCACCCGAGCTGGCGCCCGGGCTTCCAAGGCTCCCGCCTATCCTACACAACGCGTACCAGAACCCAACACCAAGCTGCAGTAAAGGTTCCGGGGTCTTTCCGTCCTGTCGCGCGTAACGAGCATCTTTACTCGTATTGCAATTTCGCCGAGTCCCTGGTTGAGACAGCGCCCAAGTCGTTGCGCCATTCGTGCAGGTCGGAACTTACCCGACAAGGAATTTCGCTCCGTCGCCCCCCATGTCGCCATGAGGACGGGACCATATCTTCGACTCACCCGTCGAGGAGAGTCGGCTGGCGTATGGCCTCTGAGGATTCCAGGAATCGAGACGGCTTCCGATGATTCATCGTCTCCACGATCTTGGCGATATGGGTCATACCTTCCACGCTCAGGTGGATTCGCTTCTCCATCATGCGCACGATCGCGGCGAATTTCCGAAACTCATCGGCCTTCGCCGTTCTCAGTGGATTTGCTTCGAAGAACGGGATGATGATCTCCCTCAGGTGTGCCGAGTTGTAGACAACGTAAGCGAACAGATCCTCGCGATGGTTGTCTCGCCTGCGGTTACGGTAGATCTTGCCGCACCCAAAGTAGTCCTTAATGTCCTCAAGAACATGGGCGCTTCTCTCTCCCTGAACAACCGCGAAGCGAGGTTGGAGTTGCCAACCTAGCTTGACTGTTCGGTTCCGCTGAATCGGACAGCTGAAGCATCCTTCACCGTCGACAAAGCCGACGATCCACTGCTCGATCCCTGGCCTTTCCTGCTGATTGCCCGCACCCGACGGATTGTCACCGGCCATACCGTACCTCGAGCCACTGACATGATCGGTACCGCGGGATGCTCGGGTTTCCCAGCATATAGCCAGCTGCACTTCATGCCGTCGCCGGCATGAGGGGCAGTCGGGAGTTGGCGTCCTCCCGAGAACCTTAGGACCGTTCCTAACCCTCCATGTCGCCATGGGGCTGGACCATATCTTCACGATGCTGCGGGACAGCTCTCGTGTCTGGCGTATGGCCTCTGAGGATTCCGTCTCTGAGAGAGACGGCCTTTCCTGCTGATTGCCTGCACCGTCCGATTGTCACTGCCGATCGCTGTGACCGACTAGTACGGAGCGGATACTCAGGGTTTCCAGCATATAGCCAGATTTATTTTCGTAACTACAACTGGTCCTAGCTATAGTTACGGCCGCCGTTTACCGGCGCTTAGATTCAGGGCGTCGCCACCCGAAGGTGGCTAACCCATCCTCTTAACGTTCCGGCACCGGGCAGGCGTCAGTGCATATACAGCGCCTTTCGGCTTCGCATGCACCTGTGTTTTTAGTAAACAGTCGCTTGGGCCTGGTCTCTGCGGCACCATCGGGCTTCGGACGCGAAGTCCTACACCCTACCGATGCCCCCCTTCTCCCGAAGTTACGGGGGCAATTTGCCGAGTTCCTTAACCAGGGTTCACTCGATCGCCTCGGTATTCTCTACCTGCCCACCTGCGTCGGTTTGGGGTACGGGCACCTCAACCACTCGCTAGAGGATTTTCTCGGCAGTGTGGGACCGGTCGCTTCGCCTAAAGCGGCTCGGCATCGCGCCTCGGGATTGACGGCCTCCCGGATTTACCTGGGAGGCCTCCCTACACGCTTGCCCCAGGACGACCATCGCCTGGGTCGACCTACCCTCCTGCGTCTCCCCATCGCTGGCCTACTACCGGGTGGGTCGGTAGCCCCCGAAGGGGTTTCCTTAGCAACCCGGATTCGGCCTTGGCGCGGTTGAGGTGGTACAGGAATATCAACCTGTTGTCCATCGCCTACGCCTCTCGGCCTCGGCTTAGGTCCCGACTAACCCTGGGCGGATGAACCTTCCCCAGGAAACCTTGGGCAATCGGCGGACGGGTTCCTCCCCCGTCTTTCGCTACTCATGCCGGCATTCTCACTTCCCACGCATCCACGGCTGGGTTACCCCGCCGCTTCACCCGCGTGGGAACGCTCCCCTACCGATCCACCGGCCTGGACCCACGTGGTCGCCCACGTGGGCCGAACCGTACGGTGGATCCCGCAGCTTCGGCACCGTGCTTGAGCCCCGCTACATTGTCGGCGCGGAATCACTTGACCAGTGAGCTGTTACGCACTCTTTCAAGGGTGGCTGCCTCTAAGCCCACCTCCTGGTTGTCTTTGCGACTCCACATCCTTTCCCACTTAGCACGGATTTAGGGGCCTTAGCTGGCGGTCTGGGCTGTTTCCCTCTCGACTACGGAGCTTATCCCCCGCAGTCTCACTCCCGAGCTCTCGAGCAGCGGCATTCGGAGTTTGCCTGAGATCGGTAAGCTTGTAGGCCCCCTAGCCCAAGCAGTGCTCTACCTCCGCTGCTGAACGCCCGAGGCTGCACCTAAATGCATTTCGGGGAGAACCAGCTATCACCGAGTTTGATTGGCCTTTCACCCCTACCCACAGGTCATCCCCCAGGTTTTCAACCCTGGTGGGTTCGGCCCTC
>Ga0209853_1000375_pt1 | contig 12447 bp, 13 predicted proteins | sample GWRWS1_30_40_FD_187224 | JGI IMG/M metagenome (GOLD analysis project Ga0209853, IMG submission 187224) | Riverbed sediment microbial communities from areas with vegetation nearby in Columbia River, Washington, USA - GW-RW S1_30_40 (SPAdes)... | ecosystem: Environmental > Aquatic > Freshwater >...
GGCTAGCCGGCCTGGCCAAGCTGGCCACCGCGGCGTTCGGCCAGCGCTCCATCTCGATCTGGGACCTGGTGACCATCTCGGTGGTCGGGGGGGCGCTCGGGTCCGCGTTCATCCTGCTCGTCACGATCGGTCTGTCCGTGCTGTCGTACCGGCGAGGCTACGACCTCGACGCGGTGTCCACGCCGATGGTGACGGCCCTGGGCGACATGGCGACGCTCCCCACGCTGTTCCTGGCCACGTTCCTCACCCGCAACGACGCCGTGAACGCGGTGACCGCGGGCGTCTGCGTTGCGCTCTGCGCCTACGCCGTGGTCCGGGTCGTCGCGACCGACCTCCAGCCGGTACGGCGCATCGTGGTGGAGATGACCGCGGTGATCCTGCTCACGCCGCTCCTCGACATTGCGGCCGGCGCGGTGCTCCAGGCCAAGGAGCCGGGGCTGCGTGCCCTCCCCGGCCTGCTCATCCTGATCCCGCCGTTCGTCTCGCAGGCCGGCGCCCTCGGAGGGATCCTGTCTTCCCGCCTCTCGTCCAAGCTCCAGCTCGGCGTGATCACCACCCGGGGAGTGCCCGAGGCCCCGGCGATGGTGGACGCCGGCCTGGTGATCGTGTCCGCGGCGGCCATCTACACGCTCATCGGGACGGTCGGGCTCGGCCTATCGAATCTCACCGGCCTGGCCCACCCCGGCGCGGCGACCATGGTCGGGGGAACGATGCTCGCCGGGCTCATCGTGCTTCCGGTGATCGTCGTGACCGGCTACTACGTGGCCGTGCTGACCTCCCGGTTCGGCCTTGATCCCGACGACCACAGCGTCCCCATCATCACGAGCGTCATGGACCTGGCCGGCATCGTCGCGCTGTTGTTCGCTATGGGAGTATTGGGGGTAGCCATCGATGGATGACGACGAACCGAAGACCGTCAAGGAGCTGCTGGTCGAGGCCAAGGACGCCTCCGAGCTGCTGATCGACATGGCCTATGCGGCCGTGTTCTTCGACGAAGAGGACCTCGCCGATGAGGTGGAGAGCCTCGAGGAGCGGATGGCGGGCTACCTCCGCCGGCTGCGGACCACGGCGGCCCTCGCCGCCCGGAGCCCCGAGGACGCCGAGGCCATCGAGAGCGTCCTTTGGATCGCGTCGGCCATCGACAAGATCGGGGACGCGGCCTCGGACATCGCCCGGGTGGTGGCGGCCAAGCTCGGCATCCCCGATGCCCTCCGCAAGGACCTCCGGCACGCCGACGAGGTGTGCGGCCGGGTCAAGGTCCGTGAGGGATCGCAGGCCGTGGGGGCCCCCCTCCGCGACCTGATGCTCCCCACCGAGACCGGGATGTGGGTCCTCGCCATCCGCCGCGGCGACGACTGGGAGTTCGATCCTGGGGCCGAGAGCGTTGTCTCCGAAGGCGACGTCCTGCTGTACCAGGGGCCCGAGGAGGGCGCGAACCTCATCCGGGCGGTGGCCGGCGCCCCCCCGCTTCCTCCGCCCCCGGAGTCGGAGGCGCCCCCCCTCTCGGAGCTGGACCGGGCCGTCGACATCCTGGTGGAGATGAAGAACTCTTCCGAGGCCGCCGTGGGGCTCGCGTATTCGTCGCTGCTGTTCAACGACCGGGCCCTGGCGGCGGAGGTCGCCACCCTGGAGGCCCGGAGCGACATCCTCCAAGACGAGCTGGAGTCCTGGGTCCTTCGGGCGTCGCCCGAGGCCCGCAACCCCGACGACCTTCGGGGGTTGCTCCGCCTTGGCGCGGCCGGGGAGGCCATCTGCGACGCGGCCCGCGACATGACGTGGTACGTGGAGCGGGGGGAGGAGCTCCATCCCGTCATCCAGATGGCTTTGGAGGAGACCGAGGAGACCGGGGCCGAGACGCTGGTCGAGGAGGGGTCCCGGGCGGACGGCCGGTCCCTCCGAGAGCTCGAGCTGGAGACCGAGACGGGCATGTTCGTGCTTGCCGTCCAGCGAGGACGCCGCTGGGTGTACCGGCCTCGGGCCAGCTTCACCTTCCAGGCCGGCGACCGGATCGTCGCCATCGGCCCCGAGGAGGGCGCGCAGCAGCTCGAGGCGCTCTGCCGGGTGGCCCAGCCGGCCGTCGAAGCGGGCTGAGCGCATCCTTGCGACGGGCTTGTCCCTCCCATAGCCTGCCGGTGTGGATGCGTTCGTCTATCTCCGGACCGCCCCCGGGAAGATCGAGGACGTGGTCATCGCGCTCCGGGGCCGGCGCGGCATCCGGCATTCGGTGGCCGTGGTGGGCCTGTGGGACGTGATGGTGGCCCTGGAAGCGGCCGACTTCGAGTCCATCGCCCGCACAGTGCTCCGGCGGATCCAGTCCATCGACGGGGTGATCCAGACCTACACCGCGCCGGTGGTCCCCCTCGACGTGCTGGGGATCTATGCGGGCGGACCGGGCATGCCGTCCGCGCCCATGCAGCGGGAGGGACCCGCGTGCTTCGTGCACATCAGGACCGCCGCGGGCGCGGTAGCCGGCGTGGTCCAGGCCCTGGCCAAGCTGGAGGAGGTGTCCGGGCTCGCCGTGGTCGCCGGGGACCACGACGTGCTCGCCGAGGTGCCATTCGCGTGGGAGCAGGCCGCCCCGGTGATCCTTCGGGAGATCCACACGATCCCCGGGGTGCAGACCACTACCACCTTGGTCGGGATCCCGGAGTTCGGCGAGGACGCCGACGAGGACCGCGACCAGTTCTCCGCCTGGGACTAGCTCCGCCTCACCCGGTCCCGGAGCCTGGACCCCTACACCTTGACGTTGGAGAACCGGAGATGCTCCTCGGTCAGCCGGACCTCCTCCACCTCGATCGCCCCCCTGACGGCCAGGTACGCCAGCATCCGCTCGACCAGCCACTCGGGCGCCGACGCGCCCGAGGTGAGGCCGACCACGTCGGCGCCCTCCACCCAGGCCGGATCAATCTCGGTCTCGTCGTCCACTAGGTAGGCCGGGGTTCCCTGCTCCCGGGCCACCTCGGCCAGCCGGTTGGAGTTGGAGGAGTTGTCCGAGCCGATGACGAGGACCACGTCCGAACGCCGGGCCACCTCCTTCACCGCGTCCTGGCGGTTCTGGGTGGCGTAGCAGATGTCCTCGCGGGGCGGCGCCTGGATGTTCGGGAACCGCTCCCGAAGGACCTCGATGATCTGGTTCGTCTCGTCCACCGAGAGCGTGGTCTGCGTGAGATAGGAGAGGCCGTCGGGGTCGGGAACCTCAACCATCCGGGCGTCCTCGACGCTTTGGACGAGGATGGTCCGCATCGGCGCCTGGCCGGTGGTGCCCACGACCTCCTCGTGGCCGGCGTGGCCGATCAGGACGATCCACCGGCCCTGGCCGGCGAACCGCCGCGCCTCCAGATGGACCTTCGTGACCAGCGGGCAGGTGGCGTCGAGGACGGTGAGGTGCCGGGCGCCCGCGTTCCAGTAGACCTCGGGGGCCACCCCGTGGGCCGAGAGCACGACCACGCCGCCCTCGGGCACGTCCGCCTCCTCCTCCACGAAGATGGCTCCCTTGGCCTCGAGGTCCCGGACCACGTGGAGGTTGTGCACGATCTGCTTTCGCACGTACACCGGCGCGCCGTGCTTGACCAGAGCCTGCTCGACGGCCTCCACGGCGCGCTCCACCCCCGCGCAGTAGCCGCGCGGGGCGGCGAGAAGGACCCTCTTCGGCATGCTCCCATCGTACCCGCGGGCCCACGAGCGGGGGGAGTGACGGAGGGCCACCTCCACCGGAAGGCCACGTTGGCGGACGGCGCTCGTCCTGCTACGGTAGGCCACCTGGCCTACACGGACCCGTTCGTCCGATCCCCTCGCCTCGTGCGATCTCCCTCACACCCAGGAGCGGCTGCCGCACGCGCAGGGGCCGGTGCAGGGGCGTCGCGAACGGGTGGACCGAGGTCGAGAACGAACACCCTCGAAGGAGGTGATCCGGCACCCACCACCCGACGCGGGCGGCCGGGCCATCCCACTCCGGCCGCGCGGGCCTGGCGCCCAGCCCCGGCTCACCGCGGGGGTGAGCAACGCCTATGGCACGACTCATCAGATGGCGCCGCTCGTCCCGGGCGGCGCTGGTTCTCACGACGCTCCTCGCGCTCCCGGCCCTGCTGGCCGACGCGGCCAAGGAGTCGTCGGTGGCCACCTGAGTGTGCGACATCGACTGGCGCGATGGGAGGCGCAAGGTGAAGCGCCTCATCCGCTGCGCCGCACGGCGGTGGGACGTTCCCGGTGGACCCGAAAAGGCCCTCGACGTCGCGCGATGCGAGTCGGGGTTCAACCCCAATGCCTACTCCTCAGGAACGCCGGCGTCCATCAGCACGCGCTGAAATATTGGGCCGACCGGGCCGAGACCTACGGGTTCCCCGACTGGTCCGTGTACAACGGCCGGGCGAACGTCATCGTGTCGATCCGCATGGCCCATCGGCACGGCTGGGGCGCCTGGTCCTGCGCCTGAGCGGATGGACCGTCAGCGGACCGGACCGCCCGGGCGGGGCAGCCCCTTGACGGCGTCCCGGACCTCCTCCATCGACGCTGCGACCACGGTCGCCCCGGGTAGGTCCCGGTCCGCGACGATCCGCATGAACGGGGAGGCCTCCCGGGCCTTGCCCACGAGCCCGGCGAAGTCGCCGAACACGATCAGGACGTGCGGCCGTTCGGACTTCAGCTGCGCCAGTGCCTCCTGCTCCGTGGTCGCGCCGGGCGAGAGCTCCCACTCCGCCGTCACGGCGGCGCGCTTCAGCGCCGCGAGCGCATCGCCATCGGGCGCCACGCACAGGACCTTGAGCGCCCGGCACACCGCTACAACCAATCCTGATTCTTGAACACGAGGTACAGCAGGAAGGCCGCGCCCGCCATCATCCCCAGGGCCAGCGGGTAGCCCAGCCTCCACGACAGCTCCGGCATGTGTTCGAAGTTCATCCCGTAGACGCCGGCGATCAAGGTGGGGATGAGGATGATGGCCGCCCACGCCGTGAGCTGCTTCATCACCACGTTCAGGCGGTTCGAGATCTGCGCGAGCTGGAGCTCCCGCGCCGACGTCATGAGGTCGCGCACGTTGTCCGACAGCTCGGTGACCCGGATCACGTGATCCAGCACGTCGCGGTAGTACGGGGCGAGGGGATCGGTGACGATCCCGGGGGCCTCCATCACCAGGTCCACGACCTCTCGCATGGGGACGGCGAGCCGGCGGAACCGCACGACCAGCTGGCGGACGCGGAAGATCTCCGCCGCCAGGTCGTCCGACGCGGCCCGGTTCGAGTCCTCCCGACTCGCGCGCTCCTCGATGTCGTCGCCCAGGTCCTCCAGCCGATCGATCGCGTCGAGGTACCCGTCCACGATCTCGTCCAACAGCAGGTACAGGAGGAAGCCGATGCCCTCGCGGGGCATGCTGTGCTCGCCCTTGGCCCGCTGGACCACCGAGGGAAAGTCGAACAGGGGCTTCCGCCGGACGGTGATGAGGTGGGAATCCTGTCGGGCGAACAGGTGGACCTCGCTGTCGATCAGCCGCTTGTCGTCGTCGAGCCGGAGGCCGTGGGCCACCAGGAAGACGTAGTCGGGGTACAGCTCGACCTTCGAGCGCTGCCCCCACCGGCTGCTGTCCTCCACCGAGAGGGGGTGCAGTTCGAACCTGTCCTGGATCGTTCGAAGCTCGTCATCGGTGGGCTCGACGGCGTCCAGCCACACGTGTCCCCCCGTGCTGAGCGCGGCTTCCACAGCCGCGGGCTCGAACGGCTTCTCTTCGTCGAGGACGCCGTCCCGGTAGATGCGACATGTGATCACGTCGCGCGGAGCGTACCGCAGCCGCCAGCCACGGACGGGGACGGCGAGAAGGAGCCCGTTGCGAACCGGTACTCAGTCCAGGTCCCAGAACAGCGGCCCGGAGCTCGCCCCATCGCGCTCCCCGAGCTCGGCGAAGCAGACGTCGCACAGATCGATCTCGACGGACCGGTCGGACCCGCACTCCGGGCAGCCCCGGGGATCGGCCCCCGTGAGATTGGGGTGGGGGAGAGACGTACCGCTCGGCATGCGCGGCGATCTCCATCACCGTACGCCCCGCAGGTTGAGACCGGAAGAACGCCGCGTGAGCGCGGGCTGAAAGATCGGCGACGGCGAGGATGCCGGTGGGTCAGTCCACGAACTTGTAGCCGAGACCCCGGACCGTCACCAGGTTGACCGGACGATGGGGATCCTCTTCGATCTTGCGGCGCAACCGTTTCACGTGGACGTCGAGAGTCTTGGTGTCGCCGAAGTAGCTCGGCCCCCACACCTCCTCGATGAGGAAGTCCCGGGTCAGGAGCCGTCCCTTGCGTCGGAGGAACGCCTCCAGCAGCTCGAACTCCTTCGGCGGGAAGGTGGTCCCTTCCCCTCGGACGGTGACCTCGTGGCGCGACACGTCCATCCGCACCGGTCCCACGGCCAGGACCTCCTCCTCGGTCACGGCCGGCGCCGCCTGGCGGCGGACCCGGCGAAGGTTCGCCCTGACCCGGGAGATCAGCTCGCGAACGCTGAACGGCTTGGTGACGTAGTCGTCGGCCCCGAGCTCGAGGCCGGCCACCTTGTCCGCCTCGGCGTCCTTCGCCGTGACCATGATGATGGGGACGTCCGACTCCGCCCGGATGGCCCGGCACACGTCGAGGCCCGACAGCTCGGGCAGCATGAGGTCCAGGATCACCAGGGCCGGGGCCTCGGACCGGAACCGCTCCAGGGCCCGGCGGCCGTCCGGGGCGATGGAGACCGAGTAGCCCTCACGTTCCAGGTTGTACCGCACCGTGTCGGCCAGGGCCTCCTCGTCCTCGACGACCAGGATCCGAGCGGCGTCAGCCGACATCTGGGCCAATGTTGACGGGGTGCGAGGCATCAGTGAACTCGCGAAACTCACCGGTCAGCAGGAACCCCACCTGCTCCGCGATGTCGACCGAGTGGTCGCCGACCCGCTCGAGCTGCCGGGCCACCAGGATCATCCGCAGCCCCCAGTTCAGCAGGCTCGGGTCCTCGGCCAGGGCCGCGACCTCCTTGTACATCCCGAGGTTCAGCCGGTCCACGGGGTCGTCCATCTCTTGCAGCCGGAGACACAGGTTGAGGTCGCGCCTGCGAAACGCCTCCATGGCCGTGCGGATCATGGGCCGCACGACGTCGCTCATCTCCTGGATGTGCTCCAGGATCATCTGGCTGCTCGGCAGGTCGTGCACCGACCTGTAGACCTTCGCGATGTTGACGGCCATGTCGCCGATCCGCTCCAGGTGGAGGTCGGTGTGCAAGATCACGGAGATCAGCCGGAGATCGCCGGCCACGGGCGTCTGGAGCGCCATCACCTGAAGGGTCCTGGTCTCCACGCTCATGTACTTCTCGTCGATCTCGTCGTCCCCGGCGATGACCCCCTCGGCCTCGGCGTCGTCGTGCTCGATGAGCGCCCCTACCGCCCGGCCCACCGCGCGCTCGCACAGCTCCCCCATCCCCAGGATGTCAAGCTCGAGCTGCTCGAGCTCCTCGTGGAAGTGGATCCGCGCCATCAGCCGAACCTGCCGGTGACATAGTCCTCGGTCCGCTTGTCCTCCGGGTTGGTGAAGATCACGTCGGTTCGATCGTACTCCACGAGCAGGCCCGACCTGTGCCCAGCCTCGTCGGCTTCGGCGGTGAGGAAGGCCGTTCGGTCGGACACCCGGGCGGCCTGCTGCATGTTGTGCGTCACGATCACGATGCTGTAGCGGTCTTTCAGCTCGCCCATCAGGTCCTCGATGCGGGCCGTGGCGATGGGGTCGAGGGCGGAGCAGGGCTCGTCCATGAGGATCGTGTCAGGCTCGACCGCGATGGCCCGCGCGATGCACAGGCGCTGTTGCTGGCCGCCCGACAAGGCCAGGGCGTTTTGCTTCAAGTCTCTCTTTACCTCGTCCCACAGGGCCGCCGCGCGCAGGGCTCGCTCCACACGGTGGCCCAGCTCGTCGGTCATCTTGTTGACCCGAAGGCCGAAGGCGATGTTCTCGTGGATCGACTTCGGGAATGGGTTCGGCTTCTGGAACACCATCCCGATGTGCCGGCGGACCTCCACGGGGTCCACCGCCGGGTCGTACAGGTCCTGGCTGTGATACAGCGCCGTCCCCTCCACCTTCGCCCCCGGGATCAGGTCGTTCATTCGGTTCAGGCACCGGATCAGCGTGCTTTTGCCACACCCCGAGGGGCCGATGAGGGCCGTGATCCGGTTCCGAGGGATATCCATCGTCACGCCTCGCACGGCCGTCTTCCCGCTGTACGAGGCCTCAAGGTCCCGCAGTTGGAAGACGGGCTCGCCGAGTTCGTCCTCGCCCTTCCCCCCGCGACGAAGGGCCTCCACGTCCACGCGCACCCGCGTTTCCTCGCTCACCATTTCCTCTCATACCTGTTCCGGAGGAAGATCGCTACCGCGTTCATCGTGAGCAGCACCGCCAGCAGCAGGATGATGCCGGCCGCCGCCACCTGCTGGTATTCGCTCTGTGGGCGCGAAACCCAGTTGAAGATCTGGATCGGCATCGCCGTGAAGCGGTCGAGGGGCCCCGTTGGCGCGAAATTCACGTACGTCAGCGCGCCGAGCGTGATGAGGGGGGCGGTCTCGCCGATTGCTCGCGACAGACCCAGGATCATCCCCGTCATCGTGCCCGGAAGCGCCGCCGGCAATGTCTGACGCCAGACCGTCTGCCACTGGGTGGCCCCTACGGCGTAGGCCCCGTGGCGGATGTAGTCGGGCACGGCCCGAAGCGCCTCGCGCGACGCGACGATGACGACCGGCAGGATGAGCAGCGTAAGCGTCATGGCACCGGCCAGGATCGACCGGCCCATCTCCATGGCTCTCACGAAGACCGCCAGGCCGAGGAGCCCGTAGATGATTGACGGCACCGCAGCCAGGTTCGCGATGTTCACCTCAAGGAAGGCGGTGAACCGGTTCCTCGGAGCGAACTCCTCCAGGTACACGGCGGCGCCGATGCCGAGCGGGAACGAGATAGCCGCCGTCAGCCCCATGAGCCACAGGCTGCCGAGGAGCGCCGGGTAGATCCCGGCCCGCGAGGCGATCCGCGAATCGAGGTTGGTCAGGAACTCCCGGTTGAGATGCCCGATCCCCTTCTGGAGCACGTCGACCAGCAGCGTGGTGAGCACTACGAACCCGACGAGCATGCACAGCAGCAGGAGCAGGGTGAAGACCATCGCCCGCAGCGAGCGCTCGGCCCGCTTCCCGGTCGCGATGCTGCTCGCGGCCTTGCCAGCGACCGCGACCGCGTTCATTCGTACCGCTCCCGGAACCGCCGCACGAACCGATACGAGGCGACGTTCAGACCCAAGGTCATGAGGAACAGCGTGGTCCCCAGGGCGAAGATCGTCTTGTACTCGATGCTGCCGTAGGGCGCATCCCCCAGCGAGATCTGGACGATGTAAGCGGTCATCGTCTCCATGGGCGCCCGAGGATCCGCAGTCAGGTTCGGGATCTGGCCGGCCGCGATAGCTACGATCATCGTCTCGCCGATCGCGCGCGACAAGCCCAGGATGAACCCTGCGGCGATCCCCGACAGGGCGGCCGGGATCACGACCCTCGTGGCGACCGTGCGCCTCGTAGCCCCCATCCCATAGGCGGCCTCGCGGAGGTTGAACGGCACCGCCCGCATGGCGTCCTCGGAGAGCGAGGCCACCAGCGGGACGATCATGATGCCGATCACCACGCCGGCAGACAGGGCGTTGAAGACGTTCGTGCCGGGCACGATGCGTTCCAGAACCGTGGGCGTCACGAACGTGAGGGCGAAGTACCCGAAGACGACGGTGGGGATGCCGGCCAGGACCTCGAGGGCCGGCTTGAGGACCTTGCGCACGCGCGGGCTCGCGTACTCGGAGAGGTAGATCGCCGAGCCGAGGCCGATGGGGAAGGCCACTACGATCCCGATGAAGGCGATCAGGACGGTCGCCGACACGAGGGGCAACACACCGAACGAGGGGGGGGTGAAGGTCGGCCCCCACTGGGTCCCGGTGAGGTACGTCGTCACCGGCACCACCTGGAAGAAGGAGACCGTCTCGAAGGCCAGCGACCCGATGATGCCAAGGGTGGTAGCGACCGAGAGGACGCCGCACAGCAACAACGCGACCTTGATGAGCTGCTCCCCCCGCCGGCGTCGCCGGCGGGTCAGGGAAACCGGGATCGCCCGTTCTGCCAACCCTGCGCTCCTCGGCCGAGGTCCCGCCGGCCCGCCAGGGGCCGGCGGGTCCGTACCACGGCCGTACCCTACTCCACCCTAGGCCGATGCCTTGAAGTCCGCCCAGGTCTGCTCAGTAGACGCCCAGTCCGCGGAGCCCACGTTCACGAACCCGACCTCAGGGATCAGTGACTGCCCGACCTCCATGTAGAAGTCGATGAAGGCCACGACCTCCGGTTTGCCCAGCGACTGCTTCTTCACGTACACGAACAGCGGCCGCGAGAGCGGCGTGTATTCGCCGGAGTTGATCGTCTCGTCCGAGGGGGGGACGCAGCCGTCCCCGCCATCGACGGCGACCAGTTTCAACTTGTCGCTGTTTTGGACGTAGTAGGCGAACCCGAAGTACCCCAGCGCGTTCGGGTCGCCGGCGATCCCCTGAACCAGGACGTTGTCGTCCTCGCTGGCCGTGTAGTCGGAGCGGCTCGCGCCCTCCTCGCCGACGATGGCGTCGGTGAAGTAGTCGAAGGTCCCCGAGTCGGTGCCGGCGCCGTACAGCGTGAGGTCCTGATCCGGGAAGTTCGCGCCGGGGATCTCACTCCAGTTGTCGATCTTGCTCCCCGGCTCCCAGATCGCTTTCAGCTGCTCGACGGTGAGGCACTCCGCGAAGGTGTTGGCCGGGTTCACCATGACGGACAGGCCGTCCTGGGCGACGGGCAGCTCAACGTACTGGACGTCGTTCTGCGCGCAGAGGTCGATCTCTTCCTGCTCGATGGCTCGTGAGGCGTCCTGAATGTCGGTCTCGCCGGCGCAGAACTTCTCGAAGCCACCCCCGGTGCCCGAAACGCCCACCGACACCTTGACGTCCGGGTTCTCGACAGTGAACTCCTCTGCCACCGCCTGCGTGATCGGGAACACGGTGCTGGAACCGTCACCCAGCACGGTTCCCGACAGCTGGGTACCGCCGCCTCCGCCACCGCCCTGGTCGTCGTTCCCGCAGGCCGCCCCCGCCAGCGCCAGCGCGCCGAAAGCGGCCACGATGGCCCACCTCTTCCTCTCACCCATGCGTCCTCCTCGCCCTCTCATCCGAACGGGATGCTATGCAGGCGCGGTGGCCGGACCCCGGCTCGAACGTGAACGGACCGTGAACGAGCCGAGAAGGGTGAACGGACGGGGAAGCGGGCAGAAACGGGGGCCCGCGCTTCTACACTGGCGTCGATGGATGGGGTCCCGCTCGTCGTCGCGCTCGTGATCGCTCTGGCCGGCCTGGCCGTCGCCGCGTACGAGCGCCGGGCCTCGCTCAAGGCTCGCCGTACTTCGAGGGCCCTCGACCGTTCGGCTCAGGACCTCCGGGAGCAGGTCCGGGGCCTCGACGAGGTGCGCCGGTCCATGGACGCGGTGCTGTCGTCGATGGAAGAGGGCATCGTGCTGGTGGGCTCGGACGGGAGGGTCCGCTTGGCCAACGCCGCCACCCGCCGCCACCTCGGAACCGTGCCGGCCGTCCTGGCCGGGGTGCTGCCCCTGGCCCTCCAGGACGCCGTCCGCCGAACGGCCGCCGAGCGCCGAGGCTACGCCGTGGAGGTCGAGACGGGCGCGCCGAGCCGCTGGCTCCGGGGGGCCACCATCCCGGTGGGCGAGGACGGCTCCGTGCTCCTCGTGGTCCGCGACGTGACCGAGTCCAAGCGCATGGAACGCATCCGGAGGGACTTCGTGGCCAACGCCTCGCACGAGCTGAAGACCCCGGCGGCGTCGATCCGGGCCACGGCGGAGACGATCCGAACGGCCGCCGCCGACGATCCGTCGGTGATCCCCCGGTTCGCCGAGCAGCTCGACCGGGAGGCGGTTCGCCTGTCGCGGATCGTGTCCGACCTGCTCGACCTGTCCCGCCTGGAGACGGGGAGCGACCTCGACGAACGGGTCTCGCTCGACGCGGTGCTTCGCGAGGAAGGCGAGCGCGTCGAAGAGGAGGCGGCCGAGGCCGGGGTTGAGCTGTCGATCCGGGCCGGGCCCGCCCCGAGGGTTCGGGGGTCGGCCCGCGACCTCTCGCTCCTGATCCGCAACCTGGTGGACAACGCCATCCGTTACACGAAGCCCGGAGGGCGGGTGCACGTCAGCCTCGACGCCGGGCACGGCGAGGTGGTCCTCACGGTGACGGACACCGGGGTGGGCATCCCCACGCGCGACCTCCCCCGGATCTTCGAGCGCTTCTACCGAGTGGACCGGGCTCGGTCCCGCGAGACCGGCGGCACCGGCCTCGGCCTTTCCATCGTGAAGCACGTGGTGGAGAACCACGGTGGGTCGGTCGGCGTGACCAGCGAGCTCGGCC
>Ga0209853_1000377_pt1 | contig 12404 bp, 12 predicted proteins | sample GWRWS1_30_40_FD_187224 | JGI IMG/M metagenome (GOLD analysis project Ga0209853, IMG submission 187224) | Riverbed sediment microbial communities from areas with vegetation nearby in Columbia River, Washington, USA - GW-RW S1_30_40 (SPAdes)... | ecosystem: Environmental > Aquatic > Freshwater >...
CTTCGCCCTGCTCTCGATGGGAGATGGCCGGAGCACCGAGAACGTACTCAGCGGTCGGTGGCAGGGCATCCCCATCACCGAGTTCGACTACGAGTACTACGACGAGTCCACCGACTCGAAGGGGCACCGCACCAAGTCGTACTACCATTTCTCGTGCGTGGTGGCAGAGATCGCCGCCGAGTGCGCGCATCTCTCGCTCGACCGCGAGGGCCTGTTCACCAGGCTGGCCGATCACCTGGGCATGCACGACATCGAGTTCGAATCCGACGACTTCAACCGGCGGTTCAACGTGAAGTGCGACGACCGGAGGTTCGCCAACGACCTGGTCGATTCCCGGATGATGCAGTGGCTGCTCGGGGTGGACGGCGCCTTCCGGTTCGAGGTCAGCGGCACCTGGGTGCTGTGCTACAGCAGCCGCCTGCGTCCGATGGATCTGGTTCCGCTCCTGGGAAGCGCCAAGCAGTTCCTGGACCACGTCCCCCGGGTCGTGTTCGAGCTGTACGGGACCGGAGCGGCCCGGTAGGCTGTAGCCGGTCGTTCACTGGATCGCTCGCAGAAGGGACCGTCATCGTGGCCTGGCTGTGGATCGCCCTCGGCGTGGTGGCGCTCGTCGTCATCCTCGGCACCGTCTCGTACAACAGGTTCGTCTCAGGACGGCAGCTCATCAGGGACTCGTGGGCGAACATCGATACCGAGCTCCGCCGTCGATACGACCTGATCCCCAACCTGGTCGAGACGGTCAGGGGCTACGCCGCGCACGAGCGAGGGACCTTCGAGGAGGTCACCCGAGCCCGGGCGGCCGCCGTCTCGGCCACCGGCAGCCCGGCCGAGCAGGCCGCGGCGGAGGGACCGTTCGTCGCCGCCCTCCGCCAGCTGTTCGCCGTCGCCGAGAACTACCCTGAGCTGAAGGCGAACCAGAACTTCCTGGCCCTCCAGGGCGAGCTGTCGAACACCGAGGACCGGCTCCAGACGGCGCGTCGCTTCTACAACGCGAACGTGCGCGAGTTCAACCGGCGGGTCCAGTCGTTCCCGTCGAACGTGGTCGCGCGGAGCTTCGGGTTCAAGGAGGAGCAGTTCTTCGAGGTCGAGGAGTCTCTCCGCCAGGCCGGGCCTCCCCAGGTGAGCTTCGCGCCCGGGTCCCCGTCCGTCTCGTTCGGGGCGCCCGGCGGCTCGTCGTCCGCGCCGGCCGCTCCACCCTCGACGGCGGGGCCACCGCCACCGCCTCCACCTCCACCCGGCGACCCGTCGCCGCCCGCGGGAACCTCGCTCTAGGCGGCCTCCATCTCGGCGGGGGCCGTCCCGCAGCCATCGAGCATGGTGGCGCGGCGGACGTCGGTCGTGAGCAGCGACCAGACGGCCGCCCATGCGATGGCCATGGCGCCCATCCCGACTGCCGTGGCCCGAGGGCCGAAGGCCTCGGCCAGCCACCCCGTGAGCAAGCTCGACAGGCCGAACGTGAGCGTCACCAGCATCCCGTCGAAGGCGAAGATCCGACCTCGGATGCGGTCGGGAACGATACGCTGGAGCCCGTAGGAAGAGAGAGTCCACTGCGCGCCGCCGCCCACGTGCGCGAGCGCCACCGTCGGCATGGCGAGCAGCAGGCCGGGGACGAGGCCGAGGAGCGCGTAGCCCAGGCCGAAGATCGCGAGCGCGACCCCGATCGCGCCGAAGATCCGCCGATCCCGCGGCCCGAGCGCCGACCTCCCGACGAACGGGCCGATCAGCGCACCGACCCCCCGCGACGCCATGAGTACCCCGATACCGACGTCGCCCGCGTGATACTCACGGTGAGCGAGGAGCGGGATGAGCACGAGGACCCCCCCGGCGATGCCCCACCCGAACTTCACCGCGAGCAGGGCCAGCACGCGGTGGTCCTTCCGCGCGTATCGGACCGTCTCCACTGTGGCCACGCGGACGCTCGGGTGGTCCTCCTCCGCGCGCTGCTCGGCGAACGGCCGCCGGATCCGATAGATGAGCCAGGCCGAGGCCAGGAAGGAGGCCGCGTCCAGGACGAACGCGGTGTCCCGGCCCAGGACGGCCGCCACGACGCCGCCGAGGGCCGCGCCGACGGCGAGCATCGTCCCCCACAGCGACCCCGCCAGCGCGTTGGCCGTGGCCAGGTCCTCCCCCTCCACCAGGTTGGGCATCGCGGCCGCCGACGCCGGCTCGAAGGCCGCGCTGAACGAGGCCATGACCGCGAGCAGGAGGAACGCGAGCCATACCTCGGAGTCGCTTCGGATCAGCAGGAAACCCAGGCACACGGCGGCCCGTGCCAGGTCGGCCATCACCATCAGCCGCCGCCGGTCGATCCGATCCGCAAGTACCCCCGCGAGCGGGGAGAGGAGGAAGTACATGAGGTCCTGGACGGCCAGCACCAGGGCCACGGCGATGGCCGACCCGGTGAAGTGAAGGACCAGCCCGAACAGGGCGACCAGCAGGAACCAATCGCCCCCCAGCGAGATCAGCGAGGCGACGTAGAGGCGGCGGAAGTCTCGATTGCGGCGAAGCAGCGAGAGGCTGGCCCGAAGGCCGCCCTGGACCTCGACCGGTTCGCGCGATGACACGGCGATTTGCCAGACTACAGGGAAGCGCCTGCTCACCGAAGGGAGAGACCATGCTCGAGGGGTTCACCTGGTTCCGGCAGTCGGCCATGCGGTTCGCCGGTGAGGGGCTCACGGTGTACATCGATCCGTGGGGGACGGCCGCCGAGCGCGAGGCCGACGTCATCTTCATCACGCACGCGCACGCCGACCACTTCCAGCCACAGGAGATCGAGCGGCTGTCCAAGGACGGCACGAACATCGTCGCCCCGACCGACGTGGCAAAGGAGCTGACCGGTGATGTGACCCCCGTGGTGCCAGGCGACTCGATCGAGGTCTCCGGGATCAAGGTGCAAGCGGTGCCGGCCTACAACGTGCACCCCGACCGCCTGGAGAACCATCCGAAGGCCAACCGGTGGGTGGGGTACATCCTGGAGCTCCAGGGCACGACGTACTACCACGCCGGCGACACCGACCACGCGCCCGAGCTCGACGACGTGAGCGCGGATGTAGCATTCCTCCCGATCGGAGGGACCTACACCATGGAAGCGCCGGAGGCGGCCGGGCTGGCCAGATCGATCGGGCCACGGGTCGCTGTGCCGATGCACTACGGATTCGTCGTCGGTTCCCCGAAGGATGCCGAGACCTTCCGGCGGGAGGCGCAACCCGTGAAGGTCGAGGTGCTGACCCCGGAGAACCCGTTCGAGAGGGACTAAGAGAAGAGAAGGAGCAGGAGGATCACCATGGAGCTCGGGTACGACAATCCCTTGCACATCCTGGCCTTCGACCATCGAGGGTCGTTCCAGAAGAAGTTCTTCGGCGTGACGGGCGAGCCCTCGGCCCAGGAGGCCGAGCGCATCTCCGACGCGAAGCAGGTGATCTTCGAGGGGTTCCTGCGCGCGCTGGACGAGGGCGCCGACCGGGGAAGCGCCGGACTGCTCGTCGACGAGCAGTTCGGCGCCGCCATCGCCCGCAAGGCCAAGGCCGACGGGCTGATCCTGGCTATGCCGGTGGAGAAGTCGGGCCAGGAAGAGTTCGACTTCGAGTACGGCGACGAATACGGCAAGCACATCGAGGAGTTCGACCCCACGTTCACCAAGGTCCTCGTCCGCTACAACCCGGAGGGCATCGGGGCGATGAACGAGCGACAGACCAAACGGCTGAAGGGGCTGTCGGACTGGCTGCACGAGCGGGACCGCAAGTTCCTGTTCGAGCTCCTCGTTCCGGCCACGGAAGAGCAGTTCGGATCGGTCGGCGGTGACGCCGACCGATTCGACAAGGAGCTCCGTCCTGACCTTATGCGGGCCAGCATCGCCGAGCTCCAGCAGTCCGGGGTGGAGCCGGACGTCTGGAAGATCGAGGGGATCGACCGGCGCGGAGACTGCGAGGCCATCGCCGAGCAGACCCGGGCCGGCGGGCGCGACAAAGTAGCCTGCGTCGTCCTGGGGCGGGGGGCGGACGATGCCGCCGTGGACCACTGGCTCCGCCGGGGCGCCGGGGTCCCCGGATACATCGGCTTCGCCATCGGCCGGACCATCTGGTGGGACCCGCTGAAGGAGTTCGTGGACGGCACGGCCAAGCGCGAGGATGCGGCGGCCCGCATCTCGGCGAACTACCGGCGGTTCATCGACGTGTACGAGCGACGGTAGGAGGGAGGCGGGGATGGCGGTCATCAAGACGATCGACCTGGTCGGCGTGTCCTCGGAGTCGTGGAGGGATGCCGCGCATCAGGCGTTGAACGAGGCGTCGAGGACGATCCGTGGGATCGAGGGGATGGATATCGTCGGCACCTCGGCCATTGTCAACGCCAACAAGATCACCGAGTACCACACGCATGTGCAGATCCGGTTCCGCTTGGAGCGATAAGCAGGGAGGTCATGCCGGCCTCGATCGTCGTCGGGACCCAGTGGGGGGACGAGGGCAAGGGCAAGGTCACCGACTACCTGGCCGACCAGATGCGGTTCGTGGTCCGGTACCAGGGCGGCAACAACGCCGGACATACCGTGGTGGCCGAGGGGCACCTCCTGAAGCTGCACCTCGTCCCTTCGGGGATCCTGTACCCCCACCTCACCTCGGTCATCGCGGACGGGGTCGTGGTGGATCCCGGTGTGCTGCTCGAGGAGATGGGCACGCTGTCCGGCCTGGGGATCGACGTCTCGCGCCTCGTCGTGTCGGGCAACGCGCACATGATCATGCCCTACCACCTGGAGCTGGAGAAGGTCACCGAACGGCATCTCGGCAAGCACGCGCTGGGGACCACCAAGCGGGGCATCGGGCCCGCCTATGCCGACAAGGCGGCCCGGATCGGCCTGCGGCTCCAGGACCTGTTCGACCCCAAGATCTTCCGTGAGAAGTTGGAGGTCGTCCTGAAGGAGAAGAACCTCCTCCTGACCAAGGTCTACAATCGGCTGCCGCTTTCGGCCGACCGGATCGTCGAGGACTACCGGGCCTACGGTGAGCGCCTGCGCCCGCACGTCGCCGACACGTCCAGGCTGCTGTACGAAGGCCTGCGGGCCGGGGAGAACGTCCTGTTCGAGGGGGCGCAGGGGACGCTCCTGGACCTGGACCACGGCACGTACCCGTTCGTCACGTCCTCGAACCCGGTGGCAGGGTTCGCCCTAGCCTCGGCCGGCGTCGGGCCGATGGAGGTGGACCGGGTGATCGGCGTGACCAAGGCCTACGTGACCAGGGTGGGATCGGGGCCGTTCCCCACAGAGGAGCCGGGACCCGACGGCGACCGCCTGGGCGAGGCGGGGAAGGAGTTCGGCACCACCACCGGGCGGAAGCGGCGGTGCGGGTGGTTCGACGCAGTCCTGGCGAGATACGCGGCACGGCTGAACGGGCTGTCCGAGATCTTCCTGACCAAGCTCGACGTGCTCTCGGGGTTCCCCACGATCAAGGTCTGCACCGGGTACGTCGCCGAGGGCGAGACGTTCGAGGACTTCCCACCACATCAGTCGCTGATCCACCGGGCCCAGCCCGTGTACGAGGAGCTGGAGGGTTGGGACGAGTCGCTCTCCGAGGCCCGGTCCTTCGGCGACCTTCCCGCAGCGGCCCGCAAGTACGTGGATCGGCTCCAGGACCTGGCTGGCGAGCGGATCGGGGTGGTCTCCGTCGGCCCGGCCCGCGAGCAGAGCCTTCCCGTCGCATGAGGATCCTCGTCGTGGGCGGGGGAGGGCGGGAGCACGCCATCGTGTGGCGGCTGGCCCAGAACCCGACGGTCGACCGGCTGTTCGCCGCGCCGGGCAATCCCGGGATCGCGGTCGACGCCACCTGCGTCTCGGTGGATCCGGACGACGTGCGCGGCATCATCGAGCTGGTCGAGCGGGAGTCGATCGACCTCACCGTGGTGGGCCCGGAGACGCCGCTCGTGAGGGGCCTGGTCGATGAGTTGGACGCCGAGGGACACCGGGCGTTCGGCCCTACCAGGGACGCGGCCAGGATCGAGGGGTCGAAAGCGTGGGCCAAGGAGCTGTGCCAGAAGTACGGGATCCCCGCCGGGCGTTCCCGTTCGTTCACCGACATGGACGAGGCCGTCGCGTTCTTGGACGAGCTCCAGCCGCCGTACGTGATCAAGGCCGACGGGCTGGCAGCCGGCAAGGGCGTGGTGATCGCCGACGACCGGAGCGGCGCCATCGCCGCCCTGCGAGCCTGCCTCGTCGAGCAGGCGTTCGGCGAGGCGGGCGCGATCGTCCTGGTCGAGGAGCACCTCACCGGCAGGGAGGTCTCGGCGTTCGGGCTGACCGACGGCCGCGAGATGGTGCCGCTCGTCCTGGCCCAGGACTTCAAGCGGGCCGGGGAGGGCGACACGGGGCCGAATACCGGAGGCATGGGGGCGTACTCGCCAGTCCCGTGGGTCGACGAGGGCGTCGAGCGCCGCATCTGGGACGACGTGCTGATCCGCACGGTAAGAGCCATGGAGTCCGAGGGGGTCCGGTACGCGGGCGTGCTCTACGCCGGGCTCATGGTCACCGAGGACGGTCCCAAGGTGCTCGAGTTCAACTGCCGGTTCGGCGACCCCGAGACCCAGGCCATCGTGCCCCGCCTTCGTTCGGATCTCGGCGAGATGCTCCTGGCCTCCGTCGAGGGGAACATCGGCAACTACAAGGCGCTGTGGGCCTCGGAAGTCTGCGTCACCGTCGTGGTGGCCTCGGGAGGCTACCCGGGGCCGTACGAGACCGGCTTCGTGGTCGATGGCCTCGATGAGGCCGGCTCGGTCGAGGGGGTCCTGATCTTCCACGCCGGCACGGCGGAACGGAAGGGTAGAGTGGTCACCGCGGGAGGACGGGTCCTCGCGGTGAGCGCCCTCGGTGCCACGGCGAAGGAGGCCAGCGACCGGGCGTACGAGGCCTGTTCGCTGATCACCTTCCCGGGGATGCACTTCCGCAGGGACATCGCGGCTGACGTGACGGAGGCTGGATGAGACGGGAGACCCCGGTGGTGGGCGTCCTGGCCGCGTCCCCCGCCGAGCTCTCCGTCATGCAGCAGGCCACGGCGATCCTGGAGAAGCTCGAGCTCCCCCACGAGATCCGGGTGATGTCCTCCTCTCGCAACCCCGACCTGGTGGACGAGTACGCGCGGACCGCCTTCGATAGGGGGCTGAAGGTGCTGATCTGCACCACCGGCATCACGGGTCACCTCGCGGCTGCGGCCGCCGCGCGCACGGTGCTCCCGGTGATCGGCGTCCCCATCGCCAGCGAGCAGATGGGAGGCGAGCAGGCTCTGATAGTGACGGCGCAGATGTCGAGTGGCGTGCCGGTGGCCACCGTCGGGGTGGACGCAGCCGTGAACGCCGCCGTGCTGGCGGCCGAGATCGTGGGGGTCGCCGACCCGGAGATCCAGGCCCGCCTGTGGAAGTTCAAGGACGACCTGGCGGAGGGCCTCAGGCTGTGAGGGTCCGCTCCTTCTTGCCGCGGGGTGGGCGGCGATGATCCCTCGCTACACGTTGCCGGAGATGGCCGCCGTGTGGTCGGACCAGGCTCGTTTGCGCCACTGGTTGGAGATCGAGGTCCTGGCGGTCGAGGCGTGGGCCCGGCTGGGGAAGGTCCCCCAGGAGGATGCCCGGGCCGTCCGCGAGCGCGCATCGTTCACCGTCGAGCGGGTCCGCGAGCTGGAGGAGGTCACCAGGCACGACGTCGCGGCCTTCGTCCAGTGCGTGGCTGAGTCGGTGGGACCGGCGGGGCGGTGGATCCACTTCGGCCTGACCTCCTCCGACGTGCTGGACACCGGGTTCGCCCTGCAGCTCCGGGAGGCGGCCGACCTCCTGCTCGCCCGGACCGAGCGGCTCCTCGGCGCCGTGAAGCGGATGGCCCTGGAGCACCGGGACACCGTGATGGCCGGGCGGACCCACGGGGTCCACGCCGAGCCCACCAGCTTCGGGCACAAGCTCGCCCTGTGGGCCTTCGAGCTGGACCGGGACCGGGAGAGGCTGCGGAGGGCTCGCGAAGCGGTGTCGGTGGGAAAGGTCTCGGGGGCCGTCGGGACCTACGCGCAGCTCGACCCCCGGGTCGAGGAGCACGTGTGCGGCGAGCTCGGGCTTCGTCCGGCCGAGGCCAGCAGCCAGGTCGTGTCGCGCGACCGCCACGCCGAGTACATGGCGGCCCTCGCGGTCCTCGCCTCGTCCTTGGACGCTTTCGCCACCGAGATCCGCAACCTGGCCAGGACGGAGGTCCGGGAGGTGCAGGAGCCCTTCGCCGAGGGACAGAAGGGCTCGTCGGCCATGCCGCACAAGCGGAACCCCGTCCGGTGCGAACGGATCACCGGCCTGGCCCGGGTGATCCGGGGCAACCTTCAACCGGCGCTGGAGAACGTGGTGCTGTGGCACGAGCGGGACATCTCGCACTCGTCGGTCGAGCGGGTGGTCTTCCCCGACTCGACGATCGTGCTGCACTTCATGCTCGCCGAGCTGACGGAGGTGCTCGACGGGCTCGAGGTGTTCCCGGAGCGGATGCGGGAGAACCTTAACGGGGGGGGCGGCCTCGTGTACTCGCAGGGCGTGCTGCTCGCGCTGGTGGAACGGGGCATGGAACGCGACGACGCCTACGCGGTCGTACAGGCCGCGGCGGCCACAGCGTGGGACGAGGGGAAGGACTTCCGGGCGGAGCTCGGGGCGAACCCGAACGTGGCTCGGCTTCTGAGCGCCGCGGACCTCGACGCGCTGTTCGACCCGGCTGGCTACCTGCGCAACCTCGACGTGGTGTTCGACCGGCTGGCCAAGCTGACCGTGGACGACGAGCCGTGATCGAGGCGGCGAAGCTCCGGGCGCGAGGGAAGGTCCGCGACGTCTACGAGGTGGACGAGGATCGCCTGTTGCTCGTGGCGACGGACCGCATCTCGGCGTTCGACGTGGTCCTGCCGAACCCCATCCGGGAGAAGGGTAGGGTTCTCTGCGGGCTCTCGCTGTTCTGGTTCGCAAAGACGGGCGACGTCATCAGCAACCATCTCCTCAGCCCCAACCGGCGAGACTTCCCGGAGCCGTTCCGAACCGACCCATCCCTCGCGGGCCGGTCCATGCTGGTCCGGAGGGCGGAGGTCGTCCCGGTCGAATGCGTGGCCCGTGGGTACCTGACCGGGTCCGGGCTCAAGCAGTACCTGGCGGAGGGCCACGTGTGCGGCGTGCCGCTCCCGCCGGGCCTCGGCGAGTCGGACCGGCTGCCCGAACCCATCTTCACGCCGACGACGAAGGCCACCGAAGGCCACGACCTGCCCCTCACGTTCGGCGAGACCGTGGACCTGGTGGGCAAGGGCCTGGCGGAACGGCTGCGTGAGCTGACGATCGGCCTGTACGAACGAGGGGCCGAGATCGCGCAGGAGCGCGGCATCATCGTGGCGGACACGAAGTTCGAGTTCGGGTTCGCCGGCGGCCGGCTGCTCCTGGTGGACGAGGTGCTGACGCCCGACTCCTCCCGCTTCTGGCCGGCGGACGGGTACGCGTCGGGAAGACCGCAGCCCTCGTTCGACAAGCAATATGTTCGCGACTGGCTGGACGCGAGCGGGTGGGACCACGAGCCGCCACCGCCGGAGCTTCCGGACGACGTGATCGACAGGACGGCTCGCACGTACCGAGAGGCCTACGAACGCATCACCGGCGAGCGGTTCGACTGGTACCGTCAGCGCATGGGGGTGGCGGACCGGGGATGAAGTTTCAGCTCCAGGTGGTCGTGTCGCTGAAGCCGGGGCTGCTCGACCCTCAGGGCAAGGCCATCGAGGGATCGCTTCCCGCCATGGGCTGGGCGAATGTGTCGAGCGTGCGGGTCGGCAAGCGGGTGGAGCTCACCGTGGACGCGGAGTCGGAGGAGGCCGCGCGCGAGCAGGCGGAGGAGATGGCCCGCCGCCTGCTGTCGAACCCGGTGATCGAGGACTTCCGAGTCCTTACGGCCGAGCAGGTTGGCCGGTGATCGCGGGCAAGCCCCGGGTGGGTGTGGTGACGTTCCCCGGCTCGCTCGACGATCGAGACGCGCTTCGGGCCGTCGCGCTGATGGGTGGCGATGGCGTCCCGCTGTGGCACGCCGATCGGGACATCCGCGGCGTGGACGCCGTCATCCTCCCCGGCGGGTTCTCATACGGCGACTACCTGCGGACCGGCGCGCTCGCCCGCTTCGCACCGATCATGGACGAGATCCGCGCCTTTGCCGACCGGGGCGGGCCGGTGGTCGGCATCTGCAACGGGTTCCAGATCCTCTGCGAGGCCGGACTGCTGCCGGGGGCCCTCATCCGCAATCGGCAGCTCCGGTTCGTGTGCCGGTTCGTCGACGTGCGGGTGGAGACCTCGCTCTCCCTACTCACCGAGGGCCTGGTCCCCGGTGAGGTCCTCCGCATCCCGGTGAAGCACGGCGAGGGCCAGTTCGTGGCTCGCCCCGACGACTTGGACCGGATCGAGGCGGAGGGGCTGGTCACGTTCCGGTACTGCGGGCCGGGTGGCGAGCTCGACTACGAGCACAATGTGAACGGCAGCACCGGCTCGATCGCCGGGATCAGGAACCCGCAGGGGAACGTGGCCGGGCTCATGCCGCACCCGGAGCACGCCGTCGATCCCGACGTGGGACCCACGGGTGGGCAGCCGCTCTTCGCCTCGCTCCTGGCGTTCGCGCTCGCCCGGGTGTGAGGTGAAGGTCGATCAGCCACTGCACCGGGTTCTGGGCCTGACCGATGACGAGTTGGACCGGATCCGGACCACGCTCGGTCGCGACCCCAACCGCACCGAGCTGGCAATGTACGCGGCTATGTGGTCTGAGCATTGCTCGTACAAGTCGAGCAAGGTCCACCTTCGCACCCTGCCGACGGGCGGACCGCAGGTGCTGGTGGGTCCGGGACAGGACGCCGGCGCGGTCGACATCGGCGACGGGCTGGCGGCGGTGTTCAAGATGGAGTCGCACTCGCATCCATGCGCGGTCGAGCCCTACCAGGGGGCGGCCACCGGCGTCGGCGGCATCGTCCGCGACATCGTGGCCATGGGCGCCCGGCCCGTCGCGCTGCTGGATCCCCTCCGGTTCGGTCCGCTGACCGAGGAGCGCAACCGGTTCCTGTTCGCCGGCGTCGTCGCCGGGATCGGGGGCTACGGCAACTGCATCGGGGTGCCGACGGTGGGCGGCGAGATCCACTTCGCGGCGACGCATTCGGCGAACCCCACCGTGAACGTCATGTGCGTGGGGATCGCCCCGGCCGACCGGTTGGTCACGGCGGCTCACGAGATGCGCGAGGGATCGCCGTTGGTCCTGATCGGCGCGGCCACGGGCCGGGACGGGATCGGCGGTGTGTCGGTGCTCGCGTCGCGGAGCATCGAAGATGACGCGGCGGACACCAGGCCGAGCGTGCAGATCGGCGACCCCTTCGCCGAGAAGCTGCTCATCGAGGCCTGTCTGGAGCTCGTGGACGGGGGGCTGCTGGAGGGGTTGCAGGATCTGGGCGGAGCCGGGCTGACCTGCGCGGTGAGCGAGTCCGCGGCACGGGCCGGGATGGGGGCGGAGCTCGACCTGGACGCCGTGCCGCTCCGGGAAGCGGGCCTGGAGGCGTTCGAGATCCTGACCAGCGAGTCGCAGGAGCGGATGCTCGCGATCGTGGATCCGTCCAGGCTCGAGGAGGTCCACGCCCTCTGCGCGAGGTGGGGCCTGTCCTCGGTGGTGGTGGGGACGCTGGTCGACGGCGGCCGCCTCACCGTACGCCTGGGCGGCGAGGTCGTCGCCGACGTCCCGGCTCGTTCGCTCGCCGACGAGGGGCCTGCTTACGAACGGCCCATGGAGCCGCCCGGTGGGCTGCACGAGATCCTGGAGGACGACCCCACGTTCGCGCCGGTTGACAGCGACCCGGTCGAAGCGTTCCTCGCCGTCCTGTCGTCGCCGAACGTTGCGTCGAAGCGGTGGGCTTTCGAGCAGTACGACCAGCTCGTGCAGGGGGCCACGGTGGCCCGCCCCGGTGCCGACGCGGCTGTGATCCGGATCGAGGGGACGCTGAAGGCCATGGCGCTCTCCTGCGATGGCAAGGGCCGGTTCGGGCACCTCGACCCGTACCTCGGGGCGGCCCACGCCGTGGCGGAGGCCGCACGCAACGTGGCGGTCATGGGGGCGACGCCCCTTGCCGTCACCAACTGCATGAACTTCGGCGACCCCGAGCGGCCCGAGGTGATGTGGCAGTTCGCCGAGTCGATCCGGGGGATGGCGGATGCATGCCGGGCTTTCGACACGCCGGTGACCGGTGGGAACGTGAGCTTCTACAACGAGTCCGGTGGGTCCGCGATCTGGCCCACGCCGGTCGTGGGGATGCTCGGGCTCATCGAGGACTACCGGCTGCTCGTGCGGCCCGCCTTCCCCGGCGCGGGATTGCTCGTCTACCTGGTGGGCGAGACCTTTCCCGAGCTCGGCGGCTCGG
>Ga0209853_1000378_pt1 | contig 12373 bp, 9 predicted proteins | sample GWRWS1_30_40_FD_187224 | JGI IMG/M metagenome (GOLD analysis project Ga0209853, IMG submission 187224) | Riverbed sediment microbial communities from areas with vegetation nearby in Columbia River, Washington, USA - GW-RW S1_30_40 (SPAdes)... | ecosystem: Environmental > Aquatic > Freshwater >...
AGGATCAACACGCTGGAACAGATCTCCTCGACCTCGGGCAGCGTGTGCGTGCTGAGGATGACGGTGGCGCCCCTGCGTTGCGCCGCGTCGCGCACGATCCCCAGCACCTGGCGCTGCCCGGCCGGGTCGAGTCCCAGCGTCGGCTCGTCGAGAAAGACCACCGCCGGGTCGTTCACCAGAGCGCGCGCGATGCCCAGGCGCTGTCGCATCCCACGGCTGTACGTGGAGATCCGCGACCCGGCGCGCTCGGCCAGACCGACCTCCGTCAGCAGGCGCTCGGCCACCGTCGTCGCGTCTCGACGCGGCAAGCCGAACAGCCGGGCGTGGTAGCGCAGGAACTCCGTGCCGGTCTGGTGGGCGGGATAACCGGCGCTCTCGGGCAGCACGCCCACCCGCTGCCGGATCCGCGCTGGCTGGTCGGACGGGATCCCGTCAACCGAGAACTCCCCACTGGTCGGTGACAGAACGGTCGTGAGCAGCCTGATCGTCGTGGTCTTGCCCGCGCCATTGGGACCGAGCAACCCCACGACCTCGCCCTGCCGCGCGGTGAAGCTCACCTCCTCCACGGCGGTGCGGGCACCGAACCGCTTGGTGAGTCCCCGGGCGTCGAGCGTGACGATGGCCATGACCGGCACGCTATACCGATCCCCTGAACGCCGGCTGAAGATTGCGCCCGGGAGCAGGCTGTCGAGCCGTGGACAGTTGCGACCCGCCGCGGCGATACGCGCCCGGCGCCACGCCTATCGTGCGTTTGAACGCCTTGCTGAACGCGGCCGGCGACTCGTAGCCCACGCGCGCTGCCACGTCGGCGATGTCGACGTCGCCGGCACGCAGCAGCGCGGCCGCCTTCTGCAATCGCCACCGGGACAGGTACTGCATCGGCGACTCACCCACGAACTGAGTGAACCGGGCCGCGAAGGCCGACCGTGACATCGCCACCCGGGTGGCCAGCGTCGCCACGGTCCAGTCCGCGCTCGGGTCCTCGTGCATAAACCGGAGCGCCGAGCCGATCTGTGGCTCGACCAGCGCGCGGAGCCAGTTCGGATCCTGCGCGGGCACCGCGACCAGGTGACTGCGCAAGATATAGACGAACATCGCGTCGCCGAGCCGGTCCACCACCGTCGCCATGCCGGGCCGCTCGGCCAAGGACTCGTACGCCAGCAGTTTGATCGTCTGCGCCAGCCAGGGCCCGACGTCGCTGCTCATCTCGCGTGTGTGGATCATCGTGGGGAGCGCTGACATCAACACGTTGTGCCGCATGTCCTCGAACCGGAAGCAGCCACAGATAAGATGCGTTGTGGGGCCCGCCTCGCCGGCGGGGGCGGTGCCCGTACGACGATCGAACGCACCGGATGACAACAGCTCCATCAGATCGCGCGCCGGGCTCTCGCGCCGGTCCCGCAGCGAGTGGGTCCGCCCGGGCGCGACAACGACCACGTCGCCCGCCTCCACGTCGACCGGCGGCAGTCCGTCGACGTCGAGCACGCCACGGCCGCGCGTGATGACGTGAAACGCGAAGTGGTCCCGCCCGTCGGCCCTAATCCCCCACGGCGCGGTCAACTGGGTCTGGGTGAAGACAGTGCTCTTCAACCGAACCGTACTCAGCATGTCCGACAGTACGTCCATCGCGACCTCCCTGGACGCTCAGACAATAATTGTGGAGGTCGACACATGGAAAGTCCACGTGCGCGGGCGACATGATGTCAACGACGGAAGGGGACGATGATGGCCACACCACTCGACGTCAACATGTCCAACTCGATCGCGGTGGTCACCGGGGCGACCGGGGGCATCGGCAAGGAGATCGCGCGAGCGTTAGCTGGCATGGGCGCGACCGTGGTGATCGGTGCGCGCAACCCGGACCGTGGGGAGAGGGCGCGAGCCGACATCGGCGCCGGCGCGGCCGGTCCTGTGTCGGTGATGAGGCTCGACGTCGCCAGGCAGTCCTCGATCCGGGAGTTCGCCGCCGCCTTCACCAAGCGCTTCGGCGAGCTGCACGTGCTCATCAACAACGCCGGCGCCTGGTTCACCGACCGTAGGGAGAGCCCGGACGGGCTTGAGCTCACCTTCGCCACGAACGTCCTCGGCCCGCACCTGCTCGCCGAACTGCTGCTTGATCCGCTCCGCACGCCCTCGCGGAGCCGCGTGGTGAACGTGGTCTCCTCGATCCAGGGCAACTACGACGCCACGGACCTGCAGTTCACCCGGCGCCCGTACGACGGCTCCAAGGCGTACGGGCAGTCCAAGCAAGCCCTGTCGATGCTCACCTGGGGGTTGGCCTCGCGGCTCGCCGGGACCGGCGTCACAGCGAACACGGCGGCACCGGGTTTTGTGAAGACGGACTTCAATCAGAATGCGCACGGCTTCCGGGCGACCATGATCAATCTGTCCCTACGGCTCTTTGGCGTCTCGCCCGAGAAGGGAGCGGACACACCAGTATGGGTCGCGGCCGCCCCTGAACTCGACGGTGTCACCGGCAAGTACTTCGCCGCGCGCAAGGAACAGGAGGCCAAGACCCGGGACCGCGGTCCGATCGTCGACCTCGAGCGAAGGTGCCAGCAGCTTGAGCAGGAGGCCGCCCAGCGTGGCTGACCTCCACATTGGAGCCAGCGCATATCAACATTGGAGCTAGCGCACCGTGTGACCGGCGGGCTAGACCTCCGTCACGACTGGGACGATCATCGGCCGGCGGCGGGTCCGTTCGGCGACGAACTTGCCCAGCGCCCGCCGCGCCCGGCGCCGGAAGATCTCGGGGTCGTACACGCCCTCTGTCTCGATGCCCTCGAGAGCGGCGGCCACTGCTTGACGCGCCTCGTCGAGCAGTTCCTCCGCCTCGGGCGCGTGGATCCAGCCCTTGGTCACGATCTCCGGGCCGTAGAGGATCTTGCCTGACTTGGCGTCCACGGTGAGCACGAGGACAACCAGGCCCTCTTCGGCGAGAACCTGCCGGTCGCGGATGACCTCTTCGACCACATCCCCGACCGTGCCGTCCACATAGGTGTAGCCGGCTGGCACCTTGTCCACGACGGCGATGGTCGAATCGGTGAGCTCGACGACGTCGCCGTCCTGGCAGATCAGCACATTGGACTTGGGCAGCCCCATGCGCATGGCGAGATCGGCGTTGTGCCACATGTGCCGGTACTCGCCGTGCACCGGTATCATGTTCTGGGGACGGGCGACGGACATCATAGTGCTCAGGTCGCCCTGCCGGCCGTGACCGGAGACGTGCACCTTGGCGATGGCGGAGTGCACGACCCGCACTCCCTTTCGCATCAGCTTGTCGATGACGCGTCCGACCGCAGTCTCGTTGCCAGGTACGGCATGGCTCGAGAGCAGGACGAGGTCGTCCTCGTACAGGGTGATCCACCGGTTCTCTCCGGCCGCCATCAGGGACAGGGCCGACATCGGCTCACCCTGACTGCCGGTCGACACGACCAGCACCTCGCGTGGGCGCAGGCCCTCCGTCTGCTCGATATCGATGAGACGGTCTTCCGGAATCTTCAAGGCGCCGAGTTGGCGGGCGATCGATATGTTCCGCTTCATCGACCGGCCCAGCACCGCGATGTAGCGACCGGAGTCGACGGCCACATCGGCGAGCTGCTGGATCCGGTGGATATGGCTCGCGAATGAGGCCGCGATGACCCGCCCAGGATGCTGAGTGATGACGTCGCCCAGGCTCTGTTTGATCGACGACTCAGAGTCGGAGAAGCCGGGCTCCTCGGCCTTGGTGGAGTCCGACAATAGAAGCTTGACACCTACCGTGTTGGCGATCTCCCCGATGCGGGCGAGGTTGGTCTTTCGGCCATCGACCGGCGTGTGGTCGATCTTAAAATCACCGGTGTGCAGAATGACGCCCAACGGGGTGTGGATGGCGAGCGCGAAGGCCTCCGGAACGGAGTGGGTGACCGGGATGAACTCGACCTGCACGCTGCCGAGGTCGCGGATCTCGTTGTCGCTGACCGCGATGAAGTTCGCTTTCCCGGCCAGGCCGTGCTCGACCACCCGCCCGCGGGCGAACTCAATGGCGAGCGGGGAACCGTAGATATCGAGCGAATCGACGTTACGAAGAAGATATGCGATAGCACCGATGTGGTCCTCGTGCCCGTGCGTAAGGACGAGCCCATCTAATCGGTGAGCGTTTTCGCGTACGAATGAGAAATCGGGAAGTACGAGATCAATTCCCAGCATATCTAATTCAGGAAAGAGAACCCCACAATCGACCATGATGAGCCGACCGTTGACCTCAATGCATGCGCAGTTTCGCCCAACCTCCCCCAGACCGCCCAAGAAAATGATCTTAACACTAGGATCCGTCATGGCCGTCCCTCCGCCTCGGCCTACGTAGCCCCATATCCACGGGCCGCCGAGTCCATCGGCGGCATCCTACCGCACCCACCCACGCACCCCGTGAGTCGCCGATAGGGCGGCAGATGGCCTCGGCGAGCAGCTATCCGCCGTACAATGACGCAGCCAAACCCGGGCTGCGAGTCGTCTTCCTCGTCGTATGGCGCGCCGTCCAACCAGCGTCCGCCGACCCCTCCCAACCCGGGCTTAGGGCAATGTCGTGGACGATGATTCCGGCCAAGCCGTCGACTCAGGCGGGGCCGGGCTGTTGGTTACGCCGGTCGCGGACCGGGAATCCTCTCCGGCTGGCGCGGTCGCGGGTTCGGGCCCGGTGCCGACCTCTCCCCTGCCACTCGGCGGCCAGGATCCCAGCACTACGAAGCTCCACCCCTGGTCAGACTGGTCCTGCCCCGCCCTCGCCGCTCTGTCCACTATAGATTCACCAAGAAATGTCTTGGTGATGCTTGTATCCGCGCCATCGCCCGGTAGAATAGAACGCATGGTCGATCGTCAAATGCTGCCGGAGGGGTTGGCGCAGCTGCCGCCCGGCCCCGCTTTGGCGGTGGCGTTGGCGTCGGTGGACCGGACCCGGGTAGCCAGCGCGGATCTGCATGTGCTGGCCCGGGCCCGGGCCCGGCAGGTGGCCTTCGAGCAGGCCGCGTTGTTGGCCGACATGCTCGAGTGTGCCTACTCGCCCTACGATGCGGCCGAGGATTCGCTGGAGCGGGTGCGCGAGCTGGGCGAGTTCAGCGCGGATCAGGTGGCGTTCACCCTGGTCTGGTCGCGCAGCGGCGCCGAGGATCAGGTGTTGCTCGCGCAGGATCTGACCGAGCGGCTGCCGGTGGTCTACGCCGCGTTGGCCGCCGGCCGTATCGACCTGTATCGGGCCCGGGCGTTCTCCGAGGCGTTGAGCCGCCTCGATGATGACAAGGCCCGGGCGGTCGCGGCCCGGCTGATCGACAAGGCGGCCCGGTGGACCGCCACCACGCTGCGCGAACGGCTGCGCTATCACGTGCTGCGGGCCGACCCGGACGCGGCGAAGAAACGCTACCAGCACGGCGTGGCCGGCCGGCGGGTCTACACCCGGCTAGACGACGACGGCACCGCCGCGGTGGGCGGCACCAACCTGCCGCCGGACCGGGCCGCCGCCGCCTACAACCGGGTGGACCGCCTGGCCCGGGCGGCCAAGGCCGACGGCGACACCCGCTGCCTGTCCCAGCTGCGCGCCGATGCCTACCTGGACCTGCTGGCCGGGCTGCCGTTCACCGTGCGGCCCTCCACCGACCCGATCACCAAGGCCGCCGATGCGGTCGGCGCCGAGGGTGGCATCGGCACAGACGACCCGCCCTACCCATCGGCCACCCCCGGCCAGCCGATCGGCGTAGCCCTGCTCGGCGACGCCGACCCGGGCCCCGACGCCGGCCAAGGCTGGGACGACAGCGAACCGGACGACCTCGACCCGATCGGCGTCGCCACCCTCGGCGAGGTCGGCGACATCGACTGGACCGGCATCCCGCACACCGCCCGATCCCTCTACGGCATCACAGCCGATCCGGCGGACGACCCCACGGGCGGGCCGGAATCCCCGTCTGCGACCGGGAAAATCGACCCGGACCCAGCCCCGAGCGCGAACCAAGTGCCGGACGACCCGCGGCTGTGCGCCTGCGGCGGGGTGCGCCCGGCCCCCCGCCGCGGCGTGGTCGACCTGCAGATCAAGCTGAGCACGCTGATGTGCCTGGATGAGGATCCCGGGCTGATTCCCGGTTGGGGGCCGGTCATCGCCGACATCGCCCGCCAGGTCGCCTTCGACCAGGAATACAACCCGGCCTGGCTCTGGTCGGTCACCGACGAACGGGGCAATCTGCTCCACCACGGGCACACCCGACGGCGACCCACCGCCGAGGAGAAGGCCTACGTCAAGGCCCGCGACCGCACCTGCCGGGCCCCGGGCTGCCGCCAACCCGCGATCCGCTGCGACGATGACCACCGCCAGGAATACGCCAACGACGGACCGTCACACCGAGCCAACCTCTGCGTCCTATGTAGGCATCACCACAGGCTGCGGCACGAGAAGGGCTTCGTGGTGCACCAGATCCACGCCGCCACCCACATGTGGCAAGCACCCAACGGCTGCCTCTACCTGGTCACCGGCGACGGCGACCTCATCCTCACCGTCGAAGACAGCGACGGACCCCCACCACCCGGACTCGTCAGCTCCCTCATATCGGACGACGACCTCCAAGACGACGACGCGGACCTCCCGTAGCAAGCCCGTAGAAAGGCGGGGCGTCAGTGCTTCTTGCGCTTTCGCGGTACTCGTGCGGGGTCCGAGGCGGCCGGTGCGCACATCCCCGCGGCGCAGAACGCGACCAGCCGGACAAGCTGTTCATCCACGTCGTCGGTGCCGAGCAGCCCCGGCTGGTCTGGATCCGGCGCGGTGGCGAACAGCATCACCACCGTGGCGAACACGAGCAGCATCCGTCGCCGCAGGTCGGCCACGTCGATGTCGGGCAGGCTCTGCCGGAGCAACGGCACCAGCCGGCGAGCGAGGTCATCGTTCTGGCTCCTAACGTACTCGGCCACCGCCGCGCCGGGAAGCGTGTGTGCCCGGCCGAGGAACCGGGCGACATGCACCTTGTTCCGCCGCAGCTTGGCCAGCAACTCCAGGTCCGGTCGAAGGACGGCCTCCAGCAGTGCGACGACCGGCACCGGCTCACCATGGCGCTGCCTGGCCAGGTCGATCAGCTGCACGCGCTGTCCGTTCAACGGTCCGAGCTGCCGGTCGAGCACTGCGCGCAGCAGCTCGTCACGGCCGCCGAAGTGATAGTGCACGGCTGCCGCATTGGACCGCGCTGCCCGGGTGATCGCTCGCAGCGATGTGGCTTCCTCACCACCCTCCGAGAACAGGCGCTCCGCCGCGGAGACGAGACGGGCGGGCGTGTCGTTGATCTCACTCACGTCGAAAATCTTACATCGCTTCGATCGTTGCCTGAAGCAGTGCTTGAAGCGTTACTTGAATCAAGGCTCATCTCTCCGGCGCCGAGAGGCTGGCATTGTCCACATTGTTCTCCACTGTGGTGCATGGGTCGACTCCGTGCTCGCTCGGCGTCCGCCGCGCTTCACTCGTGCACCATAGGCGCTTTCGCGTGGATGGCGCGGCCGTTATGGTTTGCCAGGTGCGGCTCGACAGACCGTGGGGCGCAACGCTTGCAGATCAGGAAGGGGTTGACATGGCGAAGAAGAGCAAGAAGAACAAGAAGGACAAGAAGGGCAAGAAGAAGTAGCACGGTCGCCGCCGACGACAGGCGGTGTCTCGGCGGGCGGGGCACACCCGCCCGCCGCGTGCATCCTCGACGGGGCGTTGTCGGTAGTGGTCGGCTAGATTGGCACCGATGGCTACCTACCACGACGTATACAGAAGGAGCCTGACCGACCCGGAAGGCTTCTGGCTGGACGCGGCCCGAGCCGTCGACTGGGACCAAGCGCCGTCACGGGCGTTGGACGCGACGAACCCACCGCTGTACCGCTGGTTCGACGACGGGGTGCTGAACACGTGCCACAACGCGCTGGACCGCCACGTCGAGGCGGGCAATGGCGAGCGTACCGCCCTGGTCTATGACTCCGCGTACACGGGCGAACGGCGTTCCTTTACCTACCAAGGGCTTCGCGACGAGGTCGCCCGAGTAGCCGGCGCACTGCGCGGGCTGGGTGTCGGCGTCGGGGATCGCGTCGTGGTCTACATGCCGATGGTGCCGGCTGCGGTCATCGCAATGCTGGCCTGTGCGCGGCTGGGCGCGGTGCACTCTGTTGTCTTCGGCGGCTTCGCGCCGCGGGAGCTCGCCGCGCGGATCGACGACGCGAAACCCAGGGTGCTGATCTGTGCGTCGTGTGGCATCGAGCCCGGCCGCATCGTGGCGTACAAGCCGATCGTCAACGCTGCGCTCAAGCTCTCCGACCACCGCCCCGACAAAGTTGTGGTGTTGCAGCGCGACCAGGCACCGGCCACCCTCGAGGAGGGCGAACTCGACTGGGACAACCTCGTGGCCAACGCACAACCAGCCAAGTGCGTCCCCGTGGCGGCGACCGATCCGCTGTACATCCTCTATACCTCTGGCACCACCGGAAAACCCAAGGGCGTGGTACGCGACAACGGCGGCCACGCGGTCGCGCTGGCCTGGTCCATGGCGAACATCTACGACATCGGCGCCGGTGACACATGGTGGACGGCGTCGGACGTCGGCTGGGTCGTCGGCCATTCGTACATCGTCTACGCACCACTCATCGTCGGCGCGACCAGCGTGCTGTATGAGGGAAAGCCGGTCGGCACGCCGGATGCGGGCGCCTTCTGGCGGGTCATCTCCGAGCACGGCGCGAAGGCCCTCTTCACCGCGCCCACCGCCCTGCGCGCCATCAAGAAGGTCGACCCGGCGGGCGAGGAGCTGGCGCGCTACGACATGTCGACGTTCCGCACCCTCTTTCTCGCCGGCGAACGGCTCGACCCGGAGACCTACCGCTGGGCGACCGAGAAACTCGGCATTGCGGTCGTGGACCACTGGTGGCAGACCGAGAGCGGATGGCCGATCGCGGCTAACCTGCGTGGCCTCGACCGGATGCCGATCAAGCCGGGTTCGCCGACAGTGCCGGTGCCCGGCTACGACGTACGAGTGCTTGACCCGGCCGGCGATGAGGTGCCGGCCGGCGCCGAGGGCGCCATCTGCATAAAGCTGCCGCTCCCGCCCGGCACGCTGCCGACGCTGTGGGGTGACGACGAGCGCTACATCGAGTCCTACCTGTTGCATTTTGACGGCTACTACCTCACCGGTGATGGCGGGTACTTCGATTCCGACGGCTATCTGTTCGTCATGGGTCGGACCGACGACGTGATCAACGTGGCCGGCCACCGCCTCTCCACCGGGTCGATGGAGGCCGTCCTCGCCGCACATCCAGCCGTGGCCGAGTGTGCCGTGATCGGCGTGCACGACTCGCTGAAGGGCCAGCTGCCACGCGGCCTGGTGGTGCTCAAGGCTGGCGTCGACATCTCCCCCGACCAACTCCGCGAGGAGCTCGTCGCCGCGGTCCGGGCGGAGATCGGCCCGGTGGCGGCGTTCAAGGATGTCGACGTGGTCGCCGGCCTGCCCAAGACCAGATCGGGAAAGATCCTGCGGAAGTCGATGCGGGCCATCGCCGACGGCCGCGACGAGCCCGTTCCGTCCACTATCGAGGATCCGTCGGTGCTGGAAGGGCTCCGGCCGATCCTTCGCCCGCGCGAATAGGCGGCGAGTCAGATGGTCTCGAGGGTGGCCCTTCGGCGGGCCTCCCGCTCGAACCAGGCGAGCATGGCCAGGCCGATTCCTATGTAGAGCGCACCGAGGCCGGCCTCGACCAGCAGGTCCGTCCGGATGGAGACCAGGCTGGCGCCAGCTGCGACTTCGCGCGCGGCGGCTATGCCGTGGGTCAGGGGCAGCCAGGCGGCGACCGAGCCCATCCACGAGGGCAGCGCGTCGAGCGGCACGTTGACCCCGGCGAAGATCATGAGAATCCCGAACACCACGTTCGCCAACACGGCGGTCTCCCGCACCCGCAGCGCCAGCGCCGCGGTGACCAGGCCCAGCCCGGTGCAGGAGAACGTCGCGACCGCGACCACGAGCGCCAGCGGCGCCAGCGAGGCCAGCGGGAGGGGCACCTGCAGCAGGAGCGCCCCCACGACGAGGGCGACCGCGGAGACGCCAAACCCGTTGATGATGACCGGCAGGGCCCGGCCGAGGAAGAGAGGGATCCGATGCGCTGGCGACGCGAGCAACAGCGGCAGAGTGCCGTGCTGTCGCTCGCCCCCGATGGTGTTACTCATCGCGAACAGACACGGAATCGACGCGTACAGCACCGCGTTGCCGATGAGAAAGAACGAGTCGCTGCCGACGCCCGCGGTGCGCCCGACGTAGGCGAAGAACAGGATCTGGAAGATCGGGCCGAGGATGAACGACGGGATCAGGATCCACGGAGTGAGCCAGGTGAACAATGCGCGATAGCTGGTCAGGCCACCGATGAGGAAGATCCGCAGCGAGCTCATGTCAACTCAGCGCCAGCGTCGCGCGACGGCGGGCCGAGTTCAGCATGTGCCGGGAGACCAGCATCCCGATAAAGCCGTACGCAATGGCGAGCGCGATGCAGGCGAGCAGGTCGGCGAGGACGCCGCGACCCTCGGCGGCTGCCCGGATCGCTGACATCCCCCAGGTGGGGGCGAGTAGCCAGGCGATCGGGCGCACCCACACCGGCAGCACCTGCAGCGGGATGAGGAAGCCGCAGATCAGCCAGACCGGTATCTCCAACGCCGCGCCGATCGCCCAGGCGGACCGATAGCGCACGGTGCTGATGGCGAGCAGGAATCCCAGCATCCCGATTCCCACAACGGTGACCAGAGTGGACAACACGAACGCAAGCGGGTTCGCGACCGCGATCTCAATGCCGAAGACGAACCGTCCCCATAGGAGGGTCGCGATCATACTGTAGGCGCCCACCGTGGCCATCGACAGCGTCACCGGGAAGATCAGCAGCGGAAAGGGCGTGGGTGCCGCGACGAGGAGTTCCAGCGTGCCCTGGCGGCGCTCCTGCTGCAGGGTGAACGACGCGGACGTGCTGGTTGCCGACCAGATCCCCATAACGCTCGCGCCCACCGCAGCCGAGAGCAGCGCGGAGCCTTCGGCGCCACTCGCCCGGTACATCAGGAAGATGGTGGTTGCGAAGAACAACGGCCACAGCAACCCCAGCAGGCCGTCGAAGGCGGACCGGCTGCGAATCTTGAGCTGCAGCCACCAGGTGACCAGCACCAGGCGGAGCGTGCTCACGGCGTGCCGACCAGTTCGATGTACGCGTCCTCCAGGGTCGGCTCGCGGGTAACGACCCGGCCCACCCGGGCGTCGTCCAGACAGCTCATGATCGCCTGCGTGACCTCGGCGCCGGGCTCGACGTGCACGAGCAGCACCTGCGCCTGGCCGCGCTCCTCGACGACCACCGAACGGACTCCCGGCAGGCCCTGGACTCGGTCCACGACGCCGCCGAGCACTCCGTACACCTCGACCTCGACGACCGGGCCACTGCTGACCCGCTGCTTAAGGTCGTCCGGGGTTCCACTGGAGACAATCTGGCCACCGGCGATGACCGCGATCCGGTCGCAGAGGTCATCGGCCTCGAACATGTAATGGGTGGTCAGCAGCACCGTAGTGCCGTGCTCGACGAGTGCCTTGACAGTGGCCCGAAGCTCGCGGGCGCCCACCGGGTCGATGCCGATGCTCGGCTCATCCAGGAAGAGGACCTCGGGGCGGTGCAGCAGGCCACGGGCGATGTGCAGGCGCTGACGCATGCCGCGGGAGTAGCCCTCGACCCGCTCCTTCTCCCGCCCGGTCAGGCCGACCAGCTCGAGCAGTTCGTGGATGCGGGTGCGCTGCTCCCGCGGCGGCACGGCGTAAAGCTCGGCGAAATACCGTAAATTGTCTAATCCGGACAGACGATCGTACAGGCCGCGATCGCCGCCGAAGACGTAGCCGACCCTCCGGCGGACCTCGCGCGGATGTGCGACCACATCGAAGCCCAGGACGCTCGCTTGCCCAGTCGTGGGCAGCAGCAGGGTGATCAGCATCTTGATCGTCGTGGTCTTGCCGGCCCCGTTCGGACCCAACAGCCCGAAGAGTTCGCCTCGCTCCACCGAGAAGCTGATGCCGCGTACCGCCTCAACTTCCCGCGCGTTGCGGCGGAACAGACCCTTGCTTGACCGAAATGTGCGAGTCAGGTCCTTTACCTCGATGACCGCCACCCGAGTCCCCCTACTCGCTTGTCCGCCGCCGCGATCATACGGCGCCCGTGAGATGGTGCCAGGCATGCGGTTTGTCTTCGCTCCCCCGGCCGAAAGCACGGCCGGCCTGCTGTCGCTGCCGTGGCGCGAGCCGATCGCCGAATGGACCGATGAACGGATCGTCGACATCCGCCAACGCGGGATCTCACGCCACGTCGTCCGGTTCATCTCCGAGGGTGGCGA
>Ga0209853_1000379_pt1 | contig 12370 bp, 7 predicted proteins | sample GWRWS1_30_40_FD_187224 | JGI IMG/M metagenome (GOLD analysis project Ga0209853, IMG submission 187224) | Riverbed sediment microbial communities from areas with vegetation nearby in Columbia River, Washington, USA - GW-RW S1_30_40 (SPAdes)... | ecosystem: Environmental > Aquatic > Freshwater >...
ACCATTGTCCCCCAGCTCCCGAGCAATTGCATCGGTCATGCGGGCCACACGCGCCATGCTCTTCACGTCGTGAACCCTCACGACATCCGCGCCGTGCAGGATCGATGCGGCCACCGTGGCGGCCGTGCCCTCCATCCGATCTGTGGGCGGGAGTCCGCCGAGGACACGGCCGATGGTACCTTTTCGCGAGGTGCCAATCACGATCGGCCGACCGAGGACTTGCAGTTCCTGAAGGCGACGAAGCAGCTCCAAGTTCTGGCGGACCGTTTTCCCAAACCCAAATCCAGGATCGATCAAGATGTGATCACGTGAGATACTCGCACCGGCCGCAAGGGCGGTGCGTTCGTGAAGGAAGGATGCAATATCCACTATGATGTCCGATTCTTCGTGTTCCTCCGCCTCGGCGCGGGTCATCCCGTAGCCGTGCATCAGGACCACAGGCACTTCGGCTTCGGCCACTACGGCCGCCATCTCGGGGTCCGAGCGCAGGGCGCTCACATCGTTCACCATGGCTGCGCCTGCCTGGAGTGCGTGGCGCGCCACCTCGGCCCTACGGGTGTCCACGGAGATGGGGACGCCGAGCTCTCCGGTGATAGCCTCCACAACGGGGATCACGCGGCGGAGCTCCTCCGGAATCGGAACCGGAACAGCTCCAGGGCGGGTCGATTCACCGCCGATATCGATGATGTCCGCGCCCTGTTCGACCATATCACGCGCGAGCGCCCCTGCCGCGGCCAGATCCGTGACTCCATCGCCGGAAAACGAATCCGGGGTCACGTTGAGCACCCCCATGATATACGTGCGGCGGCCCCATTCCAGCACCAGTCGCCCGAGCCGAATCGGCCTTGGCCGGGTCTGCGGCGTGCCTGCGTTCTCCGCAGCGGCGGCGGCCATGTGCCTACTCCTGCCAGAACCACTCAAATGCGTTCCACGTGATGAAGGAGCCAAAGAGGCCCGTCGGCCGGACTCCTCGGAGGGCTTTCCTGGCTGTGGTGAGCGCCGGGACGAAGTAGAGTGAAAGCGCAGGCAAATCCTCCGCCAACACCTCCTGCTGGCGCCGGAGCAGACGGATCCGCTGCTGTTCATTCAGCTCTTCAGCCGCCGCCTCGAGCAGCCGGTCATTCTCCACGTTGCGCCATCCCATGCTGTTGAATCCCTCCCAGCCATTCGCATCGCCGGGGATCTGGCTGCTGTGGAATCCTTCGTACCCCATGCTCTCAGGACTGAAGAGGGTGGACCACAGGGCCATGTACGGGAACTGCCGGCGCCGGACGATAGTACCAATCAACACCGACGCCGGGCGGAGGTCGATGCGCAGGTCGATCCCGACCTCCCGCAGCTGCATCTGGACGATCTGGGCAACCTGTTCACGCGCGCTGAAGCCGGCCGTGGTCATAAGTGTCATCTCAACCCTGCGTCCGTCCTGGTCGCGCAGGATCCCGTCACTCCCGGCCGTAAACCCCGCCTCCGTCAGCAGCGCCGAGGCGCGGGCCGGGTCGTATGGGTAGGCCCGCACGCGCGGAGCGGAAGCCGGATGCCGCGGCGCCAGCCAGGTGTGCGCCACGAAATATCTGCCTCCATACACGGCCTGTACAATGGCCTCCCGATCAATGGCCATCGCAATCGCCCAGCGCACCCGGCGGTCGCGGAGCCACTCAGCGTCGAGATTGAAGCCGATGCGTTCCCAGCGCAGTGATGGTGTGTAAAACGTATCGACCTCATGCGTCCGTCGCTCGATCTCGAACATCTGCTCCACGCCAAAGTTATTGATTTCGCTCACATCGACCCCGCCGCTCATCACCGCGGCCTGCAGCACGGTGGAATCCAAGATGAACCGGAAGATCAGGCGTTGGATCCGTGCCCGCCCAGGTTGGTAGGCGGGATAGGCCTCCACCGTGAGGTGGCTTCCGGGCACCCATTCGATGAACTGGAAGGGTCCGTTGGCGATCGGAGCCCGCCAGTATTGATGGAGAGGCAGCCGCGCCGGGTCGCGCAGGTATGCACGCTCCAGGAGGTGACGCGGCAAGATGATCTGCTCCCCAAAGGGCAGCGATCCGGCAAATGGATAGCGTTCCTTCCACTGCACGATTATCGTGTACGGATCCTGGAGATTGGGGACGAGCACGTTGTCAACCTTGTTGAGGACTAACCGGCTGATCCCCGGGATGCGGGGATTTCGCAGCATTCCAAAGGTGAACCTGAAGTCCAGGCCGGTCACCGGGAGGCCGTCGTGCCAGGTGAAGCCTCGGCGAATGGCCCAACTGACCTCCATACGGCCGCCTGGCATGAGACGCCATAGGCCGCTGTCCAGCGACGGAAGCCTCTCGACAAGAATCGGTCGGCGCCGCCAGCGTTCGGTGTACGGTGCCACGAAAGTGAACAGGGCGTTTTCTACGACTCGGGCCGCGGACATCGGGGAAAACCGGCCCAGGGTGTCAGGCTCCTGGGCCATCCCGAGCACGACCGTGTCGCGCGCCGCCTCGGCGGGAAGGGTGGCGCACAGAAATAGGCTACATAGAACGGCGCCTGCCCATCGTTGCCGGAATTGTCTCATAGGTCCGTGCGTTGGAGGTTGATTGCGACTCAAGGGTGGACTTCGTCCCGTACGATCGGGGCGCCTTCCAAGCGGCGAGAACCCGTGTTTGGCGACCCGAGTTCTGGGAGCAGGGTCAAGGACAGGCGGAGGCGCTAGGATTCACACATTCTGACTGCCACCCGGTTCGCTGGGGCAAAATAGTCGTCAGTAACAGGATGTCCCTCAGGGAACGGGAATACTACTGGGCCATGCCGGAGGTCACGCGGTGCTTGCGGAGGCGGAGCGATGGATGAGCGGGAGCGAACCGGCGTCTTCCGCGTCGGCGCGCCGACTTCTAAGGACATCCACCAGATTTTCGAACACGTGTACCAGGCCCTGCGGGAGAAAGGCTACAACCCGGTGGACCAGATCGTCGGGTACCTGCTGAGTGGGGACCCCACCTACGTCACCAGCCACCGGGATGCACGGACGGTCATCCGCCAGGTCGACCGCCTGCTGCTGCTGGAGGAACTCGTCCGCTGTTATGTCGAGCACAAACTCTGACTCGACCCCGTCCGACGCAGCGCTCATGGAGACGTTAGAGTGGAACACCTGATCATCGACGGTGGGAGACCTCTCCGGGGCTCCGTCCGCATCTCGGGCGGCAAGAACAGCTCGCTGGCTATTATTACAGCAGCCTGCCTCGCGCCCGCCCGGACCGTTCTGGAGAATGTCCCGCACTGCCGGGACGTCCTGACGCTCAAAGCCATCCTGGAGAGCCTGGGCGCCAAGATCACCCTGGACTCCGGATGGATGGTTATCGACTCCCGCAACCTGACCGGTCATGCTCCCCCCTACGAGCTCTGCCGCCAGATGCGCGCCTCGTTCTACACCGCGGGAATGCTCCTCGGCCGCATGGGCAGGGCGGAAGTCCCCCTTCCCGGAGGGTGTGTGATCGGGTCGCGTCCGGTCGACTTTCACCTCCGCGGGTTCACCGCCATGGGCGCGAACGTGCTCACCGAGCACGGTCATGTCCGGGCGGAAGCTCCGCAACTATCCGGGACGAGCTTTTTCGTCCCGCGCAGCAGCGTCGGCACGACGATCAACCTGATGCTCGCGGCCACTCTCGCCTCCGGACAGACGGTGCTGGAGAATGCCGCGCGAGAGCCCGAGGTAACCGATACCGCGGTCTTCCTGAGCCTCCTCGGGGCGCACATCAAGGGAGCAGGCACGAACACGATCTCGATCGAGGGTGTGAAGGAATTGCACGGCACCGGCCATGCCGTCATCCCGGATCGACTGGAAGCCGGGACCTACCTCATCGCCGCGGCCGCGACAGGCGGCGACGTGTTTGTTGAGCAGATGATCCCCGAGCACATCGGCGCGCTGCTCACGAAGCTCGAAGAGAGCGGAGCTCAGGTGGAACGCAACACCGACGGCGTCCGCGTACGTGGGGTCGGCCGTCACCGCGGCGTTGACGTCGATACCGCGCCGTTCCCCGGGTTTGCCACGGATCTCCACCCGCCGTTCGCGGCGCTGATGTCGATCGCCGACGGCCGCAGCGTCATCCGCGAGACGGTGTTCGAATCCCGCTTTGGCTATGTGGACGAACTGCGCCGCATGGGCGCCGACGTCCGGGTCGATGGAGACACCGCCACCGTCTCGGGAGTTCCTTATCTCACAGGCGCGCAGGTCGAGGCACTCGATCTGCGGGCCGGCGCGACTGTCGTGATCGCGGCGCTGGCCGCGCAGGGTACGAGCGTGATCTCCACCGTGGAAAACATCGACCGCGGTTACGAGCGGGTCGAGGAGAAGCTCAACGCCCTGGGCGCCAGCGTCCAGCGGATCGAGGTCGGCGGAGAGCCCGTCGTCGCGCAGGCCGGATAACCCGCAAGTTTATCACCCCTCGATTTCTGGCCGGGAAGTCACCTCCCTGAGCGCGAATATCCTTCAGAACAATGTCCCCGTTGAAGTGGATCGGTCGTCTCGTCCTCGGGATCTTTGAAGGGGCCGGCCGTCTGACCCTGCTGCTCTTCCAGGCCGGTCACTGGGTGTTACGCGGCCAAATTGAGGCGCGCCAGACCCTCGCTCAGATGGCCCATATCGGAGTCGATGCCCTGCCCATTATTGCCATTACGGGTGCCTTCGCCGGGGCCGTGCTTGCATACCAGACGGCCAGCCAGCTGGTCGCCTTCGGCGTCCCCGGCTACGTTGGAGGCCTCGTGGCCCTGTCGCTCGCTCGGGAAGCAGCGCCCGTGTTCACCGCTGTGACGACAGCCGGCCGCAGCGGCGGGGGAATTGCGGCGGAACTCGGAACAATGGCAGTGACCGAGCAGCTTGACGCCCTGCGCGTCATGGCGACCGACCCGGTCCGTTACCTGGTGGTGCCCCGTCTGCTCGCCGGTCTGTTCGCGCTTCCGCTCTTGACAGTCGGCGCTCTCCTTGCCGGGATGGTCGGCGGGTGGGGCGTGGCATCGCTCGAGGGGGTTGGGACGGCCACGTACCTGTCGTCCGTGCGCCGGTTCCTGACCCCTTCCGACATCGTGGGCGGGCTCTTTAAGTCGGCGTTGTTCGGAATGATCATCGCGTTGATCGGATCGCATCGCGGCATGAGCGCGGATGGAGGTGCGGCAGGCGTTGGACGCGCCGCTACCGGGGCGGTTGTGGCGGCGATCGTCCTGATCCTCGTCGGCAACCTATTTCTGGATGTGCTGCTGTTCTAATCGCGCATGAGCGCGCCGGTGATCCGGGTCCGGGAACTCCGCAAGAGGCTCGGACGAGTTGAGGTGCTGCGGGGGATCTCGTTCGAGGTGATGCCGCAGGAGATCTTTGTGATCATGGGCCCCAGCGGCACGGGGAAGACGGTCCTCTTGCGGCACCTGATCGGATTACTGACACCCGACGCAGGGGAGATTTACCTGTGGGACGCGCCAGTGCATGCCCTGAGGGGGGACGATCTCGACCGGCTTCGCCTGCGCATCGGCGTCGTCTTCCAGTCGGCGGCGCTGTTTGACTCGATGACGGTGGGGGAGAACGTTGCCTTTCCCGTACGGCGGCATCGAGGAGAGAGCGAGATCAAGATCCGGGAGACGGTCTCCACGTTGCTGTCGATGGTGGGGATGGAAGGCCAGGAACAGAAGATGCCGGCCGATCTGAGCGGCGGCATGCGCAAGCGGGTGGGAATTGCGCGAGCGCTCGCCCTGAACCCGGACCTGGTCTTCTACGATGAACCCACAGCGGGATTAGACCCGCCCGCGGCGCGAGGGGTAGAGAGCTTGATGGCGCGGCTGCAGACCGACCTCGGCGTGACCTCGGTCGTCGTCACGCATGACCTCTGGACGGCGTTTGGGATCGGCGATCGCGTCGCCGTGCTGGATTCAGGAAGAGTGATCGCGATCGGCACACCCGCGGAGATCCAGGCTGATCCGCGGCCGCAGATTCGAGATTTCATCCACCCGCCGGCGGCGGGGGGAGAGAGAGGTGGGGAAGTATGAGTCCGGAAACGCGAGTGGGCATAGTAACGGTGCTCGCGTTCGTGCTGATCCTGGGGCTGGTGGTGTGGCTTCGCGGCAATCCCTTCGGCCCTCGCGGGTATCAACTCCACGTCGAGATGAGCGATGCCGCGGGGCTCGAGAAAGGCACACCGGTGCGAATGTCGGGCGTCACCGTCGGCGAGGTGAGCAACGTCGAGCTCACAGGCGAGAAGGTCGCCTTGCTGACCCTCACGATAAGATCCCGCGAGAGTATCCCCAAAGATTCGCGCTTCCGAGCCGCAACAACCGGTCTCGTGGGTGAACGGTATTTGGCAATCACTCCCGGTACCAGTAAGGATGCGCTGCGGACAACCCCCCAAACCCCAGCGACGGGCGACGATCCATTCTCGCTGGAGCGACTCGCGCAGCGTCTCGAGGATATCAGCGCGAAGGTGAACGACTTTATCCAAAACGCCAACCAGTTGATTACCGATCCGCAGATGCGTGCGGATCTGCGCGAGGCGCTGCGGAACGCGCGGGAGGCGACTGCGCTGGCCCGGGAGACTATCGCGCAGGCGCGCGTGGTGGCCGGCACCGTGCGCCGGGCAGGGGACAACATCGAGGCCACGTCCGTTCGAGTGCGGGAGATCGTAGACTCCGACATTGCGGCCATTGCCGGTGACCTTCGGGCGATGGCGACAAACCTGGAACAGTCGTCAGAGCGCGTGAAGGCGTTCGTCGATGAGACCTCCGCCGGCGGGCAGCTATCCCAGGATATCCGCGAGACCGCGGCGGCGCTGCGAGACGCCGGCCAACGGATCCGGAAGATGTCGGAGGATCTGCAGGGCGTCATCAACCAGGAGAACGTGGCAAACGTGCGCGATCTCGTGGACGAGGCCAGGGCCACAATAAGGGAGGCCCGCGCGGTCGTGGGACGGGCCGGGGGTTTCATGGGGCAGTTATCGGGCGGAACGTCCTCGAGCCGGTTCTACTCGCTCAATTACGATGTCTGGTACAGCGGGCAGCGGGGCGGCCACAACCTCGATTTCACAATGTTCCCGGAGAGTTCGCGCTCGTACCGGTTCGGCGTCCACGACATCGGGGCCGGCAACCGGACAGTGTTGCAGGTGGGCGGCCGGCTCAACCCCACATTGGGCTGGCGCGCGGGGATCTATGAATCTGAGGTCGGCCTGGGAGTGGACTATCGGGCATCGGACCCGCTCACCCTCAGCCTCGACGCGTACAACATGAACCTCTTGACGCTCGATGCGATCGCCCGCTATCAGGTCTCGCCCGGCTGGGGGCTGACATTCGGCGGGAAGAACCTGCTTCGGACACCTGCCTGGTTGTTCGGGGTGGGGGTGAGTTACTGAGCGAAGCGAACGGCCCTGCTATAATCGGCTGAGGGCGAGTAGCTCAACGGTGGAGCATCCGGTTTACACCCGGAAGGCCGTAGGTTCGATCCCTACCTCGCCCACGAGTCCCCAGCATTGTACTAGGGAGTTCGAAAGAGCGTACTCTTTCTACGATTTTGGGAGCGCCTTTCCCGAGCCTCTTCGCCCCTTTTCGTGTAGGAGTTGATCGAAGTAGCTTGTTGCTACAAGAAAACTGCCTGCGATCAGTGGCCACCACGGAATCTGTTGTTCACGGTAGTATACGCCAAGCAGTATCAATTGAACCCCGATCAAGAAAAGACCCAATCCCCGTTGGACCAGCACGCTCATTAGTCTATACGCTGCGCTGCCTCGACCAGCACGTAATTCCGAGCGGTAGTATAAAAAGCCCAGAACAACGAGTCGGAGCCCGGAGATGCACGGTAACGTTGCCAACACGTACCATCCAATCATTTTGCCTCTTCTCTCCTATTCCATTAAGTCGCGATCAACTGTCTCTGCACCTACCATCTCCCTGTAAGCCGGTGAATGAAGTCCCTCCAAACTTCCCCTTGATGGTAACGAGCGTCGAGGAACATAGCTAGTACTAATGCAGCAGTGAACCTTCCAGCGAATGGGTTGTTGGCTGACTCTTGGAAGAACCCTTGCCAATTTCCTGTTTGTGCACGGGCAATAATGACGCTCCATTCGACGATGACATTCAGAGCAAACTGACTCGCAGCAAACGCATAAATTGCTTTGATGAGGTCCTTGCTAACAATACCATTCCTCGTCTCGGAAATGCGGGTTGGCCGAGTGGATGCTTGTTTGGCACTGTTTACTTCATCAGCCAACGCCCGAAGTCCATCAAGTGCATCCCCATGACCGGCGATTCGCGCTGCTTCACGATACCCAATGTAAGCGGCTACCCGCATTTCTTCGGGCAAGGAAAGCGTTACCAGAGCAGCCTCAGTGCGCAGCGTATTTAAACACTCTAACTCACATGCTGCCAATCCGGTAAGATCCACCAAGTTTACTGGATTATTAAGGACATATGCGTAGAGATTAAGAGACGACGGGTTGAAGTTCCACTGTATGAGATCCTCCGACAACCATCGCCCCACTCCAGGGTCGTAGAATCTTGCCCCCATATGGTACAGGCCCGTTGCCGGATCTAGTTCGGCACCTGTGAATCGATAGTTGCCTGTTGTCCACGTCCCCCCCGTGGCCCGAATATTGCCCATAGCATCGTAGAAGAGGCTCGCGACGTGGGTGCCCCCTTCGTCGGTCACACCTGTCAACCCGCCTAAGCCGTCATGGGCGAAGTAGCGGCGGTTTCCGTTAACCTCGCGGCGCCCGATGAGATTCCCGAAGATGTCGCGGTCCAGTTGGGCCTTCAAGGCGCCTGCCCCGTCCGTTTCCCAGATCGGACGGATGCCGTCGTAGTAGTAGACGGTGGCTCCATCGGGGCCGGTGCGGCGGAGCTTGAGCCCGTCGCCGTTATAGGTGTAGGATACGCTGCCGCCGGAGCCGCTGGCTCCGGTGAGGCGGTTGAAGACGTCCCAAGAGAAGCTCTGGCCGGCGGTGGTGCTGATGAGATTCCCGTTGGCGTCGTACGAATAGTTCACGGCGCCCGCGGTGGTGAGCCGGTTGTTCGCGTCGTACGAGTAGGGGGTCGTCCCGCTGGGAGCGGTCTGGCTGGTCCGGTTTCCCACTGAATCATACGCCCATGACCAGGAACCATAGGTGCCCGGGTACGCTGCCGCGGTAAGGCGGTTCAGGGCGTCATAGGTGAAGGTCGTGGTGCCCGTGCCGTCGGCCTGGCTGACCCGGTTCCCGTTCGCATCGTAGTTGTAGGTGAATGATTGGAAGATAGCGCTGTCGGGACGCTTATGCGTTATGGACTGCAGCCAGTTGTTGTTCAAATAGGCATAATCGGTTCGGGTGCCGTTGGGCTGGATGAGGGCGGTCCGATTGCCCGCCGGATCGTAGGAGAGGGTCCAGGCGAGCGTCCCCGTGGAGATCTGAGTCAGGCGGTTGGCATTGTCGTACAGATAGTTGAGCGTGGTGCTGCCGTCGGGATAGGTCAGCCGCGTCCGGTTCCCGTTCTTATCGAAGAGGTATGACACAGACCGGGTGTCGGGCGTTGTCGTCTGAATGAGGCGATCGAGCTTATCGTACGCGAAGGTGGTCGGGCCGCTGCCGTCGGTCATCGAGGTGCGGTTGCCGTTCGCGTCGTAGACGTAAGAGACCGTGAGGCCGCCGGCGGTCACGCGGGTGAGGCGGTTGACCTGGTCATAGGTATAGGTGTGCGTCGCCCCCTTGCGGTCCCGCATCGAGAGGCGGTTGCCGGCCTGATCATAGGTGTAGGTCGTGGCCTGCAAGAGCGCGTCCCGGACCAGTTGGAGCCGGTTGGCATTGTCATATTCAAAGGACGTGGCGTGGGTGCGGGCGTTAATAATCCGCATCAGGTTACTGACCGCGTCGTACTCATACTGCGTGATGCCGTTGCGGGCGTCGGTAATTTTGATGAGGCGGTCGCGGTTGTCGTATTCAAATGCGGTGGCCTGGATCTTAGCGTCGAGGGACCGGGTGCGGTTGCCATTGGCATCGTACTCGTGGCTGACGACGTTGTTGAGCGGATCCTTGACGCTGATGACGAGCCGGCTGAGGTTGTAGGCTGTGGTCCAGATCCGGCCGTTGCCGTTGGTCATGCTGACGTGGTCGTCCACTGCGTCGTACCCGTAGGTGGTCGCACCTGCCGGCAAAGGCGGGGTGACGGTCTGCAGCTGGCGTCTTGCCGTATAGGCAAACGAGGTGGTCTTCTGCAGAGGGTCGCGCACGGTCGCCACGCCGCCCCAGGGATGATATGTGTATTCGGTGAGCGACTCGTCCGGGGTGCCGACCGCACGGCGGACGCTGGCCAGGTTGTGCTTGCTGTCGTATGTGTAGTCCGTACGGATCCCCCGAGGATTGGTCACACTTGCTAGGTTGTCATTCGGTGGATTCTCCGTCGTGTTCCACGCCAGCGCGGTCGTCAGGTTCAAGGTGCCCGAAGCCTGGACGACCTGGGTGACCTTGTTGTGCGCGTTGAACGCAAACGTCGTCACGCGACCGAGCGGGTCGCTCACTTGGGTCACGTTGTGCCGGCTGTCGTAAGCGTACTGCGCGGCCTGGCCGAGCGGATTCGTCACCTTAACAACGTCCCCGTTGCTGATGTCATGCGTCGTGGCGTAGCCGAGGGCGTTCGTGGCCACTGTCTTGATGACTCGGTAGGGAGCCGTGGAGGCGTGAGTGTAAGCGTAGTTTGTGGCGATCCCGTCCACTGCGGTTACCTTAGCTATCCGAGGAGTCCCGTCGGGTCCCGTTGTCCAATCAAACGTGGTTGTAAATCCCCTCGGGTTCGTAATGGTTGCCAGCAGGCCGCTGGGTGTGTAGGTATGTCGGGTGATGTGTCCCGCAGCGTTCGTAACGGACAACACCTTGAGTGTGTTCGCGTCATAGGTGTAGGTGGACGTCCGATTGTATGGGTCAGTCACGCTTCGAAGTCGATAGGCCCACTTGGTTGCCACGCACTCCCCGATGTTCTCCATCCCTCCTTTCTGAACACACACCTCGTAGGCACGCTCGTAACTGTAGTTGGTTGACCGCCCGACTGGATCCGTCACTCGCAATAGATAGATCCCGACACCGTCGAGGAAGCTTGTGTGGACGAATGTGGCGATGTTTCCGTTCGCGTCACGCTCTTCTGCGATTAGCTGACTAGAGAACTTTCGAACTCTGCCCTTGGCCAGGTAAATAGTATGCCAACCGTCCCAGGTACAATTCGAGGGCACGGACTGAATGTTGGAGCTTATTCGCAATCCTGCAGGGGCCAGAGGCGACAGGCCCGCAGTAGCCGACCCTCGGTCAATCGGTTCTTTGGGGGGACAATTGTAATGAAGTTCCATCGTGGCGTATGCAGCCACGTCCTTCACGTAGACTTGCCACAGGTGCAGGTTGTCCCCACTCCAACGGTCATGCGAATATCGGAAGGAGGACCGATTGCCGTCCGGTTCCAGTGCCTCGGCGCCAACGATGTTAAGTATGTCGTTGAACTGCCATCGGAAAGGTCCGCTGTTGGGGGGAAGCGGAGGCAAATTAACGTAAGGGCCCGGATCCGAGGGCTGAGCGTTCGTGTAAGAGCGCATAACGAGTGGTATCCGCCCGGGCCCCCAGATGTCCACCACGCGCCCCGTGAGGTGTCCGTCCCGGACATCGACATCTATGGTGATCTCGGGTAATTGTTGCTCAGGTTGCTGGCCCAAGGGGTCTTCAGCCATCGGCAGCGGCGGGGCAAACGTCTGAGCGTATGCCGGGGATGGGTGAGTCAGGCTGGGGATGAGACCGACGACCAGGAAGATAACAGACAAAACACACGAACCGAACCGACGACGCATAGAGATCCCTCCTCGCCGTTTCGGACCCCGCCCCGCTGTTTCGGTTGTGGCGACGAACTGAATGGAGGCTCTACTTCAGGGATGGTAATACCTTGTTTTGTGCCATTTTCCTTCAGCGCGGCACTTGGAGAGAAGGAATACAGGGCTAAAGTACTACGACTGGTCTTCTGGGCTGGGACGAAATATGTGATCCCACTGCTCACGCGTCATGAAGTAGGGACTTCCCAAGTCATCATACGCGAGGTAAATCCAGCGGTCGGGGGCTTCAAATTCTGTGAGGACTTGCTCCAACATCTCCAAAGCGGGACCTCTCATCGGCCGACGCCCAGCAACCATAAGATAATGATAAGGCCGAGCGGCACGCCTAGCAACCATAACAGGATGAGAATCATCCGTATTCCTCCCTAAGCCGGCCGGGCGCCAGGGGTGACCCGGCGCTCCGGGCGCAGCCGCATCGGCGTCTCCGAGGCCAGCCAACCGCCGAGCACCGCCCCCACCAGGCCCAGCAGCAGTGCAGTAATGGCCCCGAGCGCGGCGTTCCGCGCTGCCGTAACCGCATCCGGATCCGGT
>Ga0209853_1000380_pt1 | contig 12322 bp, 6 predicted proteins | sample GWRWS1_30_40_FD_187224 | JGI IMG/M metagenome (GOLD analysis project Ga0209853, IMG submission 187224) | Riverbed sediment microbial communities from areas with vegetation nearby in Columbia River, Washington, USA - GW-RW S1_30_40 (SPAdes)... | ecosystem: Environmental > Aquatic > Freshwater >...
CGGGCTCCAAGACCTCGCAGACGACCGGCGCATCCCGGCCTGGGTCGAATACGTCGGGTCGATCGGCAACGTCTACTTCACGACGAAAGACGAGATCCGGAACTTCCGAGACACGCTCAGCGCGAACACGCGTCGATGGTGGAACTGGTTCATCCATTGCCTTGGGAACAACGTCCTCTTCGGCATCCCGAACACGGGCGAGCGCGCGTTCATCTGCACGGAGCACACGGAGGAGGACGTCGAGTGGGCCCTCGAGGTTGCCGATAACGCCTTCGCCGCCATCGCGAAGGAAGCGAAACGTCACCGCGAAAAGGCACCCACCGTCCAGCTCCAAGCCGTCGCAGAACAGGCGGCCACATACGGCGAGGCGCCGGTACCGCCGAGTGACTGATCGAGCCATCATCCTCCACAGACTCGAACGGGACGCAAACAATATTCGCGCTCGTCACGGTCTCGACCCAACAGGGAGGAGGGCCAGGGCATCTACTGCTCAACGACAATCGAGTTCGCGGGATCCCATCCGACTCGCGTGCGGGTCCCGATCGGGACGGAGTCGCCGATGTTCGCAATCTGGACGTTGGCCACGATCCGCGGTCCTTGATCGATCTGGATCGTAACGCGACTCGCGAGTCCGACATAGACCTCGTCGACCACCGTTCCGTCGAAGACGTTTGCACATCGATCCGCCTCAGGACCAACGCGCACCTTTTCGGGTCGGACGCTCACGAAGACGGCCTGCCCTTCGCGCACGCCGTGCCCGGGAACGGTGACCTGGAGCGTTCCCCTGTCCTTCGTCTCGTGGACGAGGCTCGCCTGCGAATCCTGGATGTTCTGAATCACGCCCGATAGAATGTTCGCCTCACCGATGAAACCGGCGACGAACTTCGTCGAGGGCCGCTCGTAGATTTCACTCGCGTTTCCGATTTGCTCGACGTTCCCCTTGTTGATTACGCCGATTATGTTGGACATCGTGAGCGCCTCTTCCTGGTCGTGCGTCACGAAGATAAAGGTGAGGCCCAGACGGCGCTGGAGCTCCTTTGTCTCGACTTGCATTTGCTTCCGGAGCTTCAGGTCAAGAGCCCCGAAGGGCTCGTCGAGCAGGAGGACGCGCGGCTCCGTCACCAACGCCCGAACAAGGGCCACCCGCTGGCGCTCGCCTCCGCTGAGCTGCGTGATCTTGCGGTCTGCGTACTTCCGATGGGGTAGTTCGACGAGGTCGAGCGCCTCGTTCACCCGTTTCGCAATCTTATCCCGGGGCCACTTTCGCATCCGCAGTCCGAATCCAATGTTTCCAGCGACCGTCAGGTGGGGGAACAGAGCGAGGTTCTGGAAGACCATGCTCGTATCCCGTTCGTACGGCGGGAGGTCGGTAACATCCCGACCCGCAATCAAGACGCGGCCCTTCGTTGGCCGCTCGAGCCCGCCGATCATCCGAAGAATGGTTGATTTCCCGCTGCCGGAGGGCCCGAGGAGCGTGAAGAACGACCCCTTTTCGATTTTGAACGATACGTTGTCCACGGCGACGACGCTTTCGTCGAAGACCTTTGTGACTCCTTTGACTTCGACGTCGATGTCTTCCATGCGCTCAGATCCGAAACAGTTGACCGCCCTTCTTGCCGAGCCTCATCGTGAGGATGACGAAGGCGAGGGAGAGCGCGAGGATAATCACTGACGCGGCATTGACCCGGGGGCTGATGATTTTCTTCGAGATGAGACCATAGATGAAGATGGGCACCGTGATCAGATCGCCTTTCAGGAAGAGTGTAACGGGGAGTTCGTCAAACGAGAACGTAAACCCAAGGAGGATGGCGGAAATGATGCCGGGCATGATGTTCGGCAACGTCACTCGGAAGAACGTCGTGATCTCGTCGGCACCGAGATTCATCGCGGCTTCTTCCAAGGTGCGATCGAACTCTCGGAAGCTGATGATGAGCACGAGCGTCGCGAGCGGGATGTTAAAGGTCGTGTGCCCAACGATCACCGTCGCGAGTCCGAAGTTCAATTGGGCAGGCCCGTTTGCTCCATAGGCGAGGGAGAGAGGCGCGAAAACGTAGTAGTTGAGGAAAGCGAAGAGAATCGCCAAGGATACGCCCATGATGAGGCTCGGGATGACGAGTCCCAGGTACATCATGTTGTGCAGCAAACCCCGCGATCGGAATCGGTATCGGGTGATCGCATATGCCGCGAGCGTCCCGAAGCAAACCGCGAGGACCGAGGACGACCCGGCGATGATGAAACTATACTTGATCGAGTCCCACGCATCCTGATCTTGGAATAGTCCGTCCCGAGTGGTGCTGCCGACCCACCACCGCAGGTCGAACGTGCCGAACTGGAACTGGGAGTCCAGGCTGTTGAAGGAAAAGACGGCCATGATGATCAAAGGCACGAAAAACATGAGGAGCATGAGAGCCGTGATGCCGCCTAGGATCCATCTCCCTCCTCTGTCCGCAATCACGTCGAGGGCACGCTCCCACCGGGCTCTGTGAATCGGACCGGCCATGGGCTCCAGGGCGGACATCCTCGTGGCGATCGCGGTCCCCCCATCGGGCATCGCAGGGCTCACCGGGGCCGGTTCCGAGGGTTCGCGACGCCGCAACAGGCGCCTCAACATCTCGTAGAATGGCACGAGGATCCGAGACCGAGCCTCGGTTGATCCCACCTCTTGAATCTCGGCATATCTGTGGTAGACGGAAATGAGCAGGACGGTCACGAGAATCAGGAAAAGGGCGGAGGCGGCCGCTTGAGGCAACCCACCGATCACACTGAACTGCGTCGAGATGTAGTTGCCGATCATCGACCAGGCGCGCCCGCCCACGAGTTCAGTCTCGATGAATGCACCCGTGGAGGTGATGAAAACGAGGATCGAGCCTACGACCATCGCAGGGAACGTGAGCGGCACGGTCACATGGATGAAGGCTCGCCACCGGCTTGCCCCCAGGTCGTAGGCGGCCTCGAGCAGCTGCGGATCTAACTTCGACAGGGAGGCGAACAACGGGAGAATCATGAACGGAAGCCAGACGTACATGAGCGTAAAGACGACCATCTGGCCTGTCCCGAGCTCGAAAAACCCTGCGATCACATCGCTCAGCCCGCCGAGGCCGACGCCGTGTAGCCCCTGGTGGACGAACGAGTTCGGATTCGTGAACGGGAACACGGAATAAATCCGAACGATGAAACTGATCCAAAACGGAACGATCACTAGGGCCATCAGCAGGCCGCGCCACTTCTCCTTGGCGAGTCGAGCAATATAGTACGCCATGGCGTATCCGACCACCAGCGAAGAAGCGGTCGTGGCGAGCGCAATCGCGAAGGTGCGAATCATCAACGGAACGACAATCGAACCGCGGCCGATCGACAATGCGTCGAGATAGTTGTCCGGGTCGAAGGGCCAAACGTCGATGACGTACGCGTCGTTGTAGTGGGAAAAACCGTAAGCGAAGACGAAGAAGAGAGGCAAGACGAGAAACAAGCCGAGCCAGACCGCGGGCGGCGCTAGGATCAGATATAGCCTCAGGTGCCGAGACCCGCGAGTGATGCGAGCGAGCCAGCGCGTCCATGTGGTCCTGCCCAGCTGCTTCGTCGGGGGATTGCCCCGCGACATTTGCATGCGCGTGAGCAGGCCGCCCGTTCGGTCTCCTCCCTATCGGAGCGAGATTGATGGAGTCGAGTTTAACGGTTTCCTTGCGACTCGGCAACGGTTTCACGTGACTCGTCTCCGGGGGGACCGAACGGTTATATAAGCGGGGGCGCGTCCCCAGTCACGGGCGAGAGAGGGCCTTCACCCTCGAGAATTCGGTCGCATGGCCGACGGAACTCAGAAACCAATCTCGCGCCGCGCCTTCGTCAAATATGCCGCGATCGGCGGAGTCGCCGCGTGGGCAGCGCTGTCCGCAGCCGCCTATCCGAGTGGATGGGCGCGATGGCTGACATTCGGTCAGAAGCCGTGGGAGCGGGCGCAGGGCGTCGTCGACTACGATCTCGTCAAGAACTACGATGGTCCGGTCGATCAGTACGGTGTCCCGGAGTTCTATCGCACCGGTTCGCCCGATCGGAAAGTCCTGAACGTGGCCCAATGGTACGACTACTGGCCCGGGAAGACGATCAGCGATTTCACGGCGTACATGGGCGAGAGGTTCCATCTCGGCGGAGTCCAAGTCCGTTGGACGTCGAACATCTACACATCCAACGAGGAATTGTTCACGTGGGTCACCCAGACGGGACGCAAGTTCGACGTGATGGTGCCGACGAACTACACCGTTGAGACGATGGAGAAAGCGGGTCTCCTGGTGAATCTGAACAGGGACTGGCTCCCGAACTACAAGGGAATCTTCGGACCCACGCCGACGGATACAGGCGATATCAACCCCTGGATTGTGGACTTCTATCAAAGCGCATACCCAACCTACCCGAACGGATTCAACAACGCGGCGGGATTTGATTTCCGAACGCCAAGTCTGAATCCGTATCAATATCGCATGAACGCGAGCGCGTACCCGAACCCCCGCGGCACCGAGTATTTCACCTGGGACGAGCAGAACAGCCTCCTCGCCGTGCCGTACCAGTGGGGAACCACCGGGATCGGCTACCGAACGGACGTCTTCGCTCCGGCGGACATCGAGGACTACGGATGGGGGGTCTTCGAGCTCCCGTCGTACCGAAACCCGGTCACGAATCAAACGTACGACCTCACGAAGAAAAAGATGATGCTCGACGACATGCGGGAGGTCTTCACGGCCGCGCACAAGCGGGTAGGATGGAGGGATCAGGAGGAGCTGATCGGGAGCGACCCCAACTGGACCGGAGTCCAACCGACAACGCTCACCCACAATCCGGCGCCTCCGTACAACGGTCAATTCCAGTGGTCGAGCAACGAGATCGACGACGCGAAGCTCGTGGATTCGGCAGACTGGCTTCTCTCTTGGCAGGAATCCTCGTGGGGATTCAACACGCCTCAACAGGGACCGTGGTTGATCAGCGGGGAGCGACTGGCGGATCAAGCTTGGTCGGGCGACATCATGTATGCGGTCCGACCGAACTCGAGTCAGTTCCAGCCCGTGGACTACTTTGTCCCGAGACAGGGCGGTGCCCGATGGATTGACAACCTCGTGATTCACCGAGAATGTGAGAGGCTGTGGCTCTCGCACCAGTTCATCAACTACATACACGATCCCGTGGTCCAAACGGATATCTCAACTTGGAATCTGTACGCATCGCCGAACGCATGGTCCTTCGAGATCCTCCACAAGAATCCGTCGTACTCGTACCGTGGGCAGTATCCGAACGGATCTCCGTACTATTGGAACCCCGCCGAGGACTACCGGATCTATTCGGACTTCGCCGTACAAGGCAGTTCGGACATCTCGCAGCGATACGACGCACTCGGACGTCCGCCGATCCTGAATCGGTGTGAGTACCAACACGACGTCGGCGTGAAGAACACGCTGAGGTACTTCAGCTATTGGCGGAGCGTCAAGTTCTGACCTCTCGCGGAGCGTGCGGATCCATCAAGCGGCCGTTTCCGGCCCGAACTCGATCCATGGTGCGCCGAGCGCCGGGAGGGTATTCGTGCCCCAGTCGAACGGACCCGCAAACGAAAGCACCTTCCCCCGGGCATCCCAGAGGTAGAAATCCCCCGACGGATTCACGAGTCGGAGCTTCATCGGGGCCATGAACGTCACATAGTCTCCGATCTTGGTGTTTTCGTTCCAGCGAGAGTTGTACGGGTCGTACCATGGCACACTCAGGGGCCGGTTGTTCGAATCTCGCGGGAGGATGAGAGTGTATGAATATCCGGTGGCCATCGTGAGGCGGGTGGGTGCGAGGAGGAACGAGTAGCGTGACCCGTACGCGTAGCTCCCCGGGGTCCCATGGATTCGCGTCTGGCCTTCCCACCACTTGAGCTCGGAGTTCGGGAAGCCGGAGGCACCCGGGCTGCTCGACCCTTTCGGCGGGACGTAGTCCATCAGGGTCGGCTCGAAGACCCACGAAGCCAGGTCGTCTTGCGTCCCCCACTGCGCGTCCGGGCCCGGGTTCCCCCACGACTCAAACACGTATCCGCTGACCGCATCGAGGTCGAGGTCCAGGGAGGACGTAATCCGTCCGTCAATCTTCGCCTTCTCGCACCAGCATGTCTCCATCGGCGCCCATCCTTTCGGAATCGTGTCCGGCTGGTTCGGCGGCCAGGGTGCGTTCACCGCCTTTGAGTAGTTGGAGGTACCCCAGTACCACGAGCGCGCCAGGACCACGTCCAGGCCCCATCCATCCCAGAAGACGGTCACGGTCGTGGTCCCGTCGTCCGCCACGGTCGCATTGAGGTCCGTGATGTCCGTTTCGTAGAACCACTCGAAGCCGTTGTAAATGTCAAACTTCGTGTTCCCGATTCGTTCGAGCCACGAAGCGATACCGGTTTCGGCCGGGCCGGCGTTCCGGGCGAACGCCGAGTTCGCCGACCACCATGAACGTGCCTCCGCCGCCGTCGTCGCAACGACACCAAAAATCCGACGAGACATTGCGAGGTCCAACGTGATCGTCCCGCGGAGCAGGTAACCGAATCCATCGGAGTATTTCGCGTTCACGGCGAATGGCGTCGACCGCAGTTGGTTGATCAGGTCCGTCGTGAGATAGTCCAGCGTGAGGTTCAGCTGAACATAGGAGCCCGCGTCCGGCTGGGCAGCCGGATTCAACACGGGCAAGACAACCGGGTCCTGGAGGCTGTACCCGGGCGCGTTTCGGACTTTCGCGTTGTAGCGGTAGATCGTGTAGACGAAGGACGGGTTGACGTCCGGCAGATCTGTGAAGAGTACCCATGGATAGTAGCTCGTGCACGGCATCTGATCCCGCAGGACCTGATCCCCGTAGCTCTCGTACCGGAGGAACCAGTAGTTCTCGTACGGGCAGCCCGCTGACTCGAAGAACTGGTCCCAGAGGATGTCGACCGTCGTGTCCGCCGGGCTCACGTACCGGGTCGTGTTCGCGGTGCGGCCTTGGTTATCGGAGACCGTGAGGCCGACCGTGTAGCGGCCCGGCGCAGCGTAGCCATGAGAGACTTTCGCGCCCATCCCGGTTTGGCCGTCGCCGAAGTCCCACGCGTAGGCAGTGATTTGGCCTCCGCCGACGATGAACGAACTCGTCGCATCGAAATTCACGTTCATGCGCTCCGCACGGGCGACGAACATCGCCGTCGGCAGAGCCTGCACGAGGATCGATTGGGATCTCGAGTTGGCGCCGCCTCGGGCGTCCGTGACGGTGAGCGTAACCTGATACGTATTCGCGGTTGCGTAGTCGTGGAATGTGGTCTTCCCCGAGCCGATGGGTGACTGGTCGCCCCAGTCCCAGGAGTACGAGGCGATGTTTCTGTCGGGGTCCGTCGAGTTCGACGCGTCGACGAACAGTCTCAGGTCCTGCTTGGAGAAGGAGAATAACGCGGTGGGTGGGCTGTTTCCGAGGTACGCGAGTACGTACCATCCCCCCGCGCCTCCGACGATCACCACGACGAGGACGATTGCGACGATCTTCATTAGCCTCCGTCTGTCTCTTGACGGTGCCTCCTCCGGAGATCCCTCGCCCTCCGTCGGCTCGGAAGGTTGCTTTTCCATGGCGCTCACCTGCCGGATAGGCCCGCGCGACGCCACGCAGTCCTCGGACGGCGTAAGATGTCCGGTACGTTATTTGAACGTAGCGAGCCTCCCTCCATGAGAACGTGCCGCCAACGCATCCGCTCGCCCACGCTGCGATGTCCCAGGTTCACCTTGATCTCACTCCCAGCGAGTTCGGCCCGATACGACCGACCTGGGCGCCGCGATAATCGCGAGTGCCTCCCCGTCGACCGCGACCTCCAGGCCCGACCCAACTTGGACCTGGCCCGGAGACCCCGAGGGCATGCCGGCGCTTCCGGGGCTCGCGAGCAAGGCGAGTTGGATTCCAGGGGTCAGCACGAGCGACCCGTACGGGAAGAGTGCGTACTGATCGTCGGTGGTGCCCGGTGTATTGTCCGGCCCAGGATTCCCGGAGGGCCCGCCGGTGCTCGTTGGACCATACACGTCCCATGTCTTCTCGGCGTCGTCCCACGCGCCCAAGCCCGCGGGCACCGTCGAGTCGTATGCGAGCGTTTTCCGGATGGCCGTAAACGCACCGGTCCGAGGATCGGCCCCTAGAGGGGTCGTGTTCGGATCGTAGAAGATCACGTTACCCGTCGGGAAGTCGAAGTGCCACGTCTGACCGGGTTGGAGGTTCCACCGGATCGGAGCGTAGTCGTAGCTGAGATTCTGGTTGTACCGCGCGCTGCCCGGCGTCGAGTGAATGTACCCATAGTACGGGCTCGGGTATCGATCGAGCTCGGAGACCAGATGCTTCGGGCTGTAGTCGTTCGTGTAGTCCGAGAGGATCGGACCCCAAGTCCAGTACGGGACGTCGTTCACGCGGTTCCAGTTGCCGTCGGGACCGGGCTGGGACAGGAGCTGCCAGTGGTACTGCAGGACGGTCGAGAGGTTGAAGTCGAAGTTGCTTGCGAGGAGAGACCCGCTGAAGTCAAAGTCCTCGAACCAAGCGAGCTCCATCCCCCACCAGCCCGCCGCCTTTCGCGAGTCGAGGTGGTTGTCCTTGTAGGACGCGTTGCCCCAGTAGAACATGCGGGAGAGGAGGACTTCCGTGCCCCACGCCGCATGCTCCAGGTACACGCGGGTCGTCCCGTCGTCCGACACGATGTAGGTCATGTTCGTGTAGAACGGCGTGTACTGATATTCGAAGGAGTTGACTATGTCGTACTTGCCTGTCGTGCCCGAGGGACCGCCGAGGGTCTCGAACCAGGACGACACGGAATTCTCGACGCCCACCTGGGTGCCGCAGGCATTGTCCGTATTCGAAGCCCACCAGTTCCTCGCGGCGGCCACTTGCTGCGGGAGGGTCGCCCCGGGAGCATTCACGCCAAAGATGCGCCTGGATTCCTGCAGATCCATCGTCAGCCAGACCTGGGATCGGATCTCGAACCCGTCGTTGAATTTCGGGTCCACGCCAGAGCATCCTCTGTTGAACGTCAGATCGTCGCCCGTGGCTTTGTCGAGGTACTGCATGTACCACCGGAAGTCCAGCTGGTTCCCGACCGGAGCCGCATAGTTCAGCACGGGGAGGAACACCGGTTCCGAGCGGTTGTATCCGGAAACGTTCACGCCTTGCACCGAGAACCGGTAGGGCGCGTAGACGAGCGGGTTGTTCGTCGGGTTGCCAGGACGGGTCTGGCCGGGCAGCGGGTACCAGTTCGTGTACGGAGAGGTCTCGAAGTCATCGATTCCGTTCGTGGTACTTGCGACGCACACGCCGTCCGCAATGGATGTCTCGTTGAAACAGTCCGCGGCAATCGGCAAGTCGCCGTACGTCGTGAACCGATAATCCCACCACTCGCCGTAGGGAACCTCGAAGAAATCGTAATACCGATAGTCCAGCGTCGAACGCGCTACAGACACTGTCTTGACGTCCGTGCCGGTCCGGCCGCCTGCGTCGGTCACGGTCAAGGTAATGAGGCGCGAATTAGGCGTACTGTAGTCATGGGCCGCAAACTGACTCGTCTGGGGGCCCGTGACGACGCCGTCCCCCCACACAAACGTGTACGAGACGATGTCTCCGTTCGGGTCGAAAGATTGCGACGCGTCCGCATCGACGTGCATCAGTTCTCGGGTGACGGCGAGGATGGCTGTCGGCCCGACCTCTGGCTGCTGAATCATGACGGTCCTCTCCGCATACCCTTTGAGGTTCCCCGAGTCGCCGACGGTCAGGTTGATGATGAATGTCCCGTCCGCCGGATACTGGTGGCTCGCCGTTGCGGCGGTGTTGTTCGACCAGGTACCGTCGCGCCACGTCCAATTGTACCATGCGATATCGCCCGGTCCGTTGGGATCCGTCGAGCAGCTTCCATCGACGTCCACCGTCCGGTTGATCTGGTCGATCGGTTGGCCCACGACGAAGCACGCGACCGGCGGCAAATTCTGGAGCGTGATCCGAAGCGTCTGAGATTGCGAGCCAGTCAAGCCGTCGTTGTCCAGGGTCACCAACACGATCGTCACGTCTTTGTCGTGCCAGAAGGGCGCGTAATCATGCGTCGTGGTCGGCGTCGACACGTCCGAATAGTTCCCGTCTCCCCATGTCCAGTTGTAGTTAACGATCGTGCCGTCGGCATCGGTCGAGCCGGACGCATCGACGGCAATGCGAATGTCCTGTCCCGCCTGCGACAGGCTGAAGGTGAACTCCGCCGTCGGAGGTGACTTCGCGAGATACGACTTCTGAGTGGAATTCGACGCGGCATGGGAATCGGTTACGGTGAGGTTCACGAGATACGTTCCGGCCCGAGGATAGGTGTGCGGGGCAACTTGCAGGGAAGAGGTCCCGCCATCTCCAAACTCCCACGCGTACGTGAGCGGGTCGCTGTCCGGGTCAGAAGACTGCGACGCGTCCGCTTGAATGATGAGCGGGTTTGCGGGATTCGGGTTAATCGTGATGACGACCGATGGCCTTCGATTTCCATTGACGGTCGTGGAACCGGTGATCGACACCGTGGTGTCCGAAGCACTGATTGTCACGGCGCCGACACGGGTGATGTTCACGTTGTCAAAGGCGCGAGCGCCCGTATCCGATAATGCGAATGGATAATCCGCCGGGAGGCTCGCGCCGGGGTCGTCCGACGTGAAGTGGATCGTCCCTTGGTACGACGTTGCCAGGGCGGCACCCCGTAGGACTCGGACGAGGAGGGTGAAGTTGTCCCGCACGAGCGGCGCGATCTGGCTCGGCACGATCTCGTAATGAAGAGCATTGACAGAAACCGTTTGAGACGCTTGCTTGGCGGAGTTGTTCCACGTTGCGTTCGCAATAATGGTCACCGACCCGGCCACTTTGCCAAAGATTCGGGCGGACGATGGCGCTCCCGCGGCCGTGATGGTGACGGAGGCAGCCGGATTCGCGGTCCAGACCCACTGGGCGTTCGCGGCCTCGTCCACACCTTTCGTATCGATGGCGGCCGCGTTCAGAGTGAGCGAGGCCGCCTGATCAACCGAGTTTCCTCCCGTGATCGTGACGTGATCGAGCACCACGGCCGGCGGCGTCGTGGGCGGCGGTGGCCTCGAGAGAATAACGAATGTCACTCCCGCGAGCGCTGCGACGACAAGGATGGCCACAATCACGAGCACGAGTGTTTTCCTGGGCCCGGCGGGCGCTTGTCCCGAGGGCGCCGCAGGCGGAATGGACTCGCTAGCTGCCAATCTCCCCTCACCCAACGGCCGAGAAACGACTACTTTCGAGATGCTCAAGATGCTATAAATAGACAACCGGGGCCGCGCGTTGGATGGGTTACAACGGGTTTGGGTCCAGGCCGCCCTGGGGCTTGCAACTGCCGCACGTTGGGGAGGTTTCACCCGAGGCTCGGGGCAAATCGGTCAGTTGAAGGCGCGCGTCTCCCCCGCCTATTCGCTCTTCGGATGAGTCGTTCCTGCCCCGGTTCAGTGCCTCGAAGTTACAGGACCAGCCGCGGGGTTGGCGGTGGGCCACGTCCCACGCGGGCGGCACGCGGAAAAGCGGCAGCGTTCCAGGCGGGCGATCGTCGAGCAAGGGGCCGTTTACGGCGATGCTCCGACACCACCCAGCCTGGAGAGCACGGCCGACGAACGCCAAATTGAAAACGAGTCTCGAGCACCTCGGCCTACGATGAAGTCAGGGATCGCCAAGCGATCCACGCGCCGAGGAACCCGGGTACGGCGAACAGCAGGAAGATAGCTCCGAAGGCACCGAACAATCGCACGTGAATCGCGTAGTAGACCGCGACCGCCACGACCAGAACTCCGTTGAGCACCGCGGCAACCGTGACAACGACTCTTGATGCGGATGGCTTTCCAAGCCAGATACCCCCCGCGAATCCGGACGCGGATGCGGCGATCAGCACGACGGTGCTCCAGATCAGGAGATCCCGGATCAGCCCAATGTCGAACTGCAGGAGCGGTTCGAGGTTCAGGGCCACCGCCGCGAGGAAGATGAGCGCGTCCAGACCGGAAAGAAAGAGAAGAGGCCGAGCCTGTGCTCCGGCTCGGCCTTCGGGCATACCTGCGCCTCGAATCGCTTCGTCTACGTCTTGGGCCTCCGAGCTGCCCGCCACGCTGCCAATGCAAAGACCGCCGCGACCGCAGACAGGATCGCCGCCACGGACGCGCTCGACATCGCCAACAGCCCGCCACTCGACTGCAACGAGCTCAGCTGTTGGTTCGCGTTGCCGGCGTTCGTCTTGATCGTCGCGACATCGCCCTGAATGTCCGTGATCTTTGTATTCAAGGACGCCAGGCTGGCCGTG
>Ga0209853_1000381_pt1 | contig 12310 bp, 12 predicted proteins | sample GWRWS1_30_40_FD_187224 | JGI IMG/M metagenome (GOLD analysis project Ga0209853, IMG submission 187224) | Riverbed sediment microbial communities from areas with vegetation nearby in Columbia River, Washington, USA - GW-RW S1_30_40 (SPAdes)... | ecosystem: Environmental > Aquatic > Freshwater >...
TGGGCACCATCGAGAACACAACACCTAGTATCTCTGGAGAAATCCGAGGGTACTGAGGTTCGCCTGGAGAGCGCACTCTGAGGAACTGCTTGTAGTCGCTAGTAAGATCCTTGAGGTGTTTTATTAAGTATTCGATTCCGAGGGTGGATAGGTGGTCGGCCTTGGCGGGTATCAGGACCCAGTCGCTCGCGACGAGCGCCGCCTTGTTGAGCACATTGAAGTTTGGCGCACAGTCGATGAGTACGACATCATACTTGCGCCTTAGCGTTCTATCGCGCAGCTCGTCTGCGAGCATTCGGTAAGTCTTCATCACGTTGGCGCGAACCTGGTCGAATGTGCCACCTGACATACTGGACGCCAGCCGCGTGTCGATGTTGATCAGCCCAAGGTGGGATGCAACTAGGTCAAGACGACCATTTGGGTGCTTGATTGAACCTTCGACGCCGGCTGGGGCTCGGGCGAGTTCTGAGAGCCGTACCGGATCATGGCCGTTGTTCTGCGCGTCAAACCATCGCTGAATCGTCAGGTTCGGCGCTAGTAGCGCATCCCAGTCGTCGATGGTGTAGAAGGAGAACGTCAGACTCGCCTGCGGGTCTAGGTCAATCAGGAGAACCCTCATGCCGCGGGACGCCAACTCGGCACCGAGGTTGGCGGTCAAGGTTGTTTTGCCCACGCCGCCCTTGATGTTGATGACGGACACGACCTTCATAGTCTCTCCGGCTGCTCAGGCGACGCGATCCGGCTCCACACGGTCTGCGCGTGGCAGTGAGTGACGACGATAGATCCACGCCGTCCACCGCGCTAGAGCGATCAAGCCTGTCTCGTCGGTCGAACGGATGAATGGCGGAGTCGCATGGAGCGTCCGGACGGTCGATTTGTCTACGACGCCGACACAACTGCTCCTGCATAATTCGGCGGTGACCGATGAACTCGTCTTCACGATCGAAGGCGCGGCGGCGACGGCTGCCCAAAGGATGTCGCTGGCGACGGCCGGTCTCCTTGAGCGCGCTCACCTTCAAGAATGGGTCGTGACTCACCCAGAGATTCTTGGCGTGGACGCCAAGATCGTCACGTTTGAGTTCGATAAATGGTCTGCGAGAGGCGTGCCTCCGCCGGCCGACCGTCTCGATGTGCTCGCGATCGACCGCACGGGCAGGCTCATCGTTGCCGAGCTCAAACGCGACAGGGCTCCCGACACGACCACGATGCAGGCAATCAACTACGCGGCGATGGCGAGCAGATTCAGTCTGGACACTCTCGCCGACGCCCATGCTCGGTACGTCGGCAACGGAGCTACGCGGGAGGACGCGCGGGCGAGCCTTCAAGAGTGGGCTCCGGAGATCTCTGACGAGACGCTGACACCTCTGCGGATCGTTCTGCTTGCTGGCGAGTTCGGCCAGACCCTTACCAACACGGCGCTCTTCCTGTTCGAGGCGGGGATCGACATCCACCTGCGTCGCTATCAGCTGTTCGAGACGCGCAGCGGTGAACGCGTGCTCTGGGTGTCGCAGATGCTGCCGTTGCCGGACGCAGAGGAGCTGATGGTCAAGCCCCGATCGAGCACTTCGACCCAGCTCGAGGTTAAGGTGCGGCGGGAACGGCGCGCCTCGATACCGGCTCGGCTGGTCGCCAGCCAGGCGATCGCGGAGGGCGCGGCACTCACAATCGTTGTTCCGGCCGGAGTGCAAGAGGATCGGGAAGCCATCAGCGCGTGGCTCACCGGCCACGAGCGACGCGCGGACGTTCGTTGGAGGCACGATTCGCAGTACCCCGTCACGTGGCTCCGCGACAACAAGGTCTACAACCTGACGTCGCTCATCCGGCTGATCGTTACCAGCGCCACGAGCCACCCTCCTCGTACCCAAATCTGGGGCCCAAGCTGGTATCGCGACCAACACGGGCGGGCTCTCCATCAGATCGCAGAGGACATTCCCTAGAACCCCGGCGCCTGTCCGAACGCGTCCAAGGTCAGAAGAGGCAGACAGTCCACGCTTAGGCATGGCGTCGGCCAATCCGAGCCGGCAATGCCCGCTAGAACAGTCGTACGATGGCGCGATGGGGCGTCGAGCGGATCCGGATGGGGTGGCCACCGCTCAGTTGATCGGAACTGCTGCCGGGTACGCCCAGGTGAAGCGCTGCACGCGCGGAGAGGCACTGGTCGAGGTCGAGCGGGTGCTGCGTGACGCCCGGGATCAGGCCGGGCAGCGACCGGGCGCGTGATTTGCTAACCCGAGCCGCGGCGTTGTACGTCCAGCCCTCGGGGCCCGGCGACGAGTTCTGGTATCCGGCCGCGCTCGACCTGCTCGTCGGAGCGGGTGCCCACGTCGAGGCGGCGGCTGCGATACGGGCGGGGCGCAGCGGGCATGTGCGCATCCGGTGAGACCGCGAGTACACGGACAGCGAGCGCCACCTCTGCGACCCCGGACCCTGCCCGGCGCTGCCCCTTGGCCGTCAGGCTCCGGTCGTTGCTGGACGATCGGGAAGCTTGACCCCCGGTGGCGGGTCGCGCAAAAGCACGGCGAACGCTGGCGAGTTATCAGGGAAGCGTGCCCTCTCAAAGTCGACTTCGCCCCCGGCGAACCTAGCGAGGACGAAGCTAACATCGCTGCCGGTGAACTTTGCCCCTGGAAAGTCGACCGTGCCGGCGGTGAATTTTGCACCAAAGCTGACCTCGCCGCCGGAGAACGTAACCCCGGAGAAACTGACCTTGCTGCCGCAGAACTCCGCATCGAGGAAGCCAACCTTGCCGCCGGAGAACACCGCCGCAGTGAAATCGACTCCGCCGGTGGCGAAAGCCGCCTTGTAGAAGTTGACCTTGCCGCCGGAGAACGCTGCCTTGTGGAAGCTGACCTCACTGCCGACGAATGCCGCCGCAACGAAGTTGACCTCGGCGCCGGAGAACCTCGTCCCCTGGAAGCTAACCATCCCGCCGGAGAATATTGCTCCTAGGAAGCTAACCGTGCCGGCGGAAAAATTCGCTCCGGAGAGGTCGCCGTCGTCGAAGGTTGCCGTGGTGAAGTCGAAGTCGAACCCCTGCCAGGTAAGGGGGTCTTCGAGGGTTTTGCGGAGGTGGTCACGAATAATGCGGACGATGGACAGCCGCACCTCGCGCTCGCCCTGCTTCCAGTCGGACCCTTCGGGGTTTGCGACGTAAGGCAGGCGTAGATAGGCGCAGAGAACATCGATGCAGGTTTGGCGCTCAGGTCGCCAGTCGTCGGCCAGTCGAGCTAGGGCATAGACCGCGGCGAGACGCACGGCGGCCGCGTCGTTGCCTAGTTCGGCGCAGGCGGCAAGGAAGCGGTCATTGAACAACTTGCTGTTCTCCCGGCGGTCTGACGCTTCGTTGACCCGTTGCTTCCGGTAGGCGACGACAAGGGCGACGACGCCGCCGATGCCTCCAACCACGAACAGCGCGAGCCTGACGGTTTCGAGTTGGGCTTGTGCGTCCCATCCGTCGACCGCGCCGAGCTTGGGCCGGCCGAGCCCTAGCCAGATGAGCCCCCCGGTCGCGACCGCCGTGACGAGGCCGAAAAGTACGACGATCGGAATGGCGATCCAGATTTTCCACAGTCGTGGACCATCGGCCGCTTTGCGCCTCTTCCTTGGCAGCGCCATGGCACCAAGTAGTACGACGCTCGTTCATCGCTGTCGATCGGTCGTTTGTGTGTATTGCGCTCCGGGTCGGTTGACCAGCTATGTGGCCGACCGGCACGCGGAGGCGTTACGACAACGAGACCAACGGCCGCACCCTCACCGGGTCGGGTCGTCCTCAAATGGGTCGATGTTGGCCAACTTTCGAAGTCGATCATTGAGCACACTCGTACCGTCAACGCGATGAATCGCTGCGATCTCGTCGACCAACATTTCGACCAGCAGGCAATACGCGATTTCCAGGTTCGCGGCTGGTACCGAGTTGACCGTGCCTTGAAACGTTGCGGTCTCGTCAGCCGTCATTGGTTGATCGATCCGGCGCGCACGTTGGAATAAGGCGATCAAGGCAAGAGCCTCCTGCCACGCTCTCGGCGTAAGGTCGGCATCCGTGGGGTCCATGTCGGTCATCTTCGCGCCTGCGAGGCTGGGGCGGCATCCGGGGAGCCCGGCAACCCCTAGCGGATGCCGGCCTTCATGGTGCGTGACAAGTCGACGGTGACGGTGTCCTGGATCAATGCGGGTGGAGGTGCCGGTGGTGGTGCTCAGCCCGGAAGACCTGGCGGTGCGGCTCGCCATCGTGGAGAAGGCGGCCCGAGGTCCTCTACCCGGCCACCCCTGATCTTGGCTCAGCGTGGCGCACGGCGGGCCGATCGACGACTCTCTCTATGCGGGCTTCGGCTGTTCGTCGTACGGTGAGCCGGTGAACGGGATTTTCGTTGGGCTCAAGGTCGACGTCCCGAGGCGCGACTATGCGCTGGGCGAGGAACTACCGGGAAATGCGCACGCGCGGATCATCGCGATCGAGCAGACCGAGGGCGGCATGCGGCTCACACTGGAGCTGCCCGAATCCGTAGGGCTCGATCTGCTCAATCTCGACCCGCCCGACAACCCGTCCGGCGAACCGCTGCCGATCGGCGAGGGCCGCTCGGTGTGGATCGCCGGCTAGCACGCGCAGATCTCACCTGGCGCAACCACGGCCACTTCCCCGAGCACCCGCGAGTGCTCACAATGGACTGAGCGGCTCTGTGCGGCCTCGGACCGCGCGCCCATGTCTGTACACGCACCCTGCCCGGATCTCGGCTCAGAATCATCCTGCCAGGGCCGGCCGGGGCCCTTGACGACCCATGGCCGGACCGTCCGAAGTAGAGCACCCGCGCGTGCTGGCTAATCGGCGTGTTTGCGCAGATCTTGCACAGGCCCGATGATCGTTCGATGTCAAGAGGGCTGTTCAGCAAAAGTTCGGAGAGCACAAGAAGAGCCCCGGCCCGTCCTTACGTGGGACGAGCGGGGGCTCTCGCGTGGGTCAGCGGTTCGGCCGTTCGAGCATGTGAGGTCGGGCCGTGGCGTCGGTGCTGCTGCGGGCGGTCGGCCGGACGGGGCAAGCCCCGCGCCTCCGGTTTTGTTCTTTGAGGGAGGCCGTGGGCGATTCCCGTCGCAAAAGAGATTGCGGCTCTAGCCGGCCGATCCGTTGGAACTGGCCGTCCTGGGACTGTTAACCAGTTCGTTGACGGCGTCCTCAAGGCGCGCCGCAGTATCGCTGGGGCCCAAGGCCGGAGTGTCATACACGAACCATGCGACGCCGTTAGCGTCAGTTCCGCGTTGGAATCTGTGATCAGACGCCACCAACCTCGTCAGCGCTTGGCGAACCGCCGCTGTCGGAGCCTTAGATTCCGCTGAGATCCACCCGCGCTGTTTAAGTTCGACGACCATCTTCTTGATCGTGTACCGCTCGCCCCTCGACTCGATCATCACGCGACTCGCCGCGTCCTGCCCACGAGGTTCCGTGCTGCTTTCGAGTCGATCATGGGTCGGTGACGTCGGCCTTGAAACGTCCACGGCTGTCGACCCGTCGGCTAACTCGGGAAACAGTTCGGTCAGGCCCTCGATCAGTTTGTGGAGAGCCGAGAGCCGTCGCCCGACGGTCTCGGCCTCGGTACGGAAGCTAGCGAGGATCGCCCGCGCCTCTGTTTGGTCCATGGGCAGAACAGTAGCACTGCGGTTCGCACCTGGTGAACATCCCTCCGAACCCTGTTCGTGTAAGACGAACTCCTACTTGCGAGTAACATTGGACACCCAGTTGACGGGCCGCGACTCGGTCGGTAGCGTCAGTGTTGCGGTTGGGGCGTCGGCTAACGGTAGGCCCCCAAGCTGTCCACTTGGTGATAGGAGTTCGAGTCTCCTCGCCTCAGCCGCATCAAGAACTTCAGACCAAAACTTCAACCCAGAAGTTCACCCCGAACATCAACCAAAACTTCAACCCAGAAATTCAGCTCAGAGCATCTACCCAAACTTCAGCCCAGAAGTTCAGCCCCAGAACATCGACCAAAACTTCAACCCCAGAACTTTCTGTCTAGAAGCTGTCTAGAAATTTGACACAGAACGTTGCTAAGCTTTTGGCAAGTGGACAGCTTGGGGGCCTACCGCTTACAGCTAGGCCACATCGACCCCGGCGAGCTCGTGCAGCTCCCGGGGTTCGTTGTCGTCCGGGCTGACCTGCGGCAACGCCCTGAGAGCCCACGTAAAGACGGCGAAAGCCCGGACCCACTCGCGGTCCGGGCTTCCCTACTCGTCGCTGTGATGCTCACACGGGCGGGGCGGCTTCCTGTACGAGCTTGAGTAGCGCCGCGGCAAGTAAGTGACTCTCGACCAAGCTCAGGCTGTTCTCGTTGATCAACGTGTCGCCGGCGACGACGAGGCGGACCTCGGTCAGCCCCTCGGCTGTCGCGACCAGCACCCCCGCCGCGAACCCATGGTCCGGGTCCGGGCATCCAAATCATCGACCTGGTGGCGCGACGCGGCTGCCGAAGCGGCCCGAGGCTGGCGCGTAGACCAAGGTACTGTGCCCGCTACGGTCGCTGTTGATCTGCGTTTCCCCTGGTCAGTACAGCGCTACCAGGTCAAGTGCTCATAATCCCTCGGTCGCGGGTTCGAGTCCCGCCCGCCCCACCAGCACTGACCAGGCCAAACATGCGGCTACCGCACACTACGCGGGACGCAATTGAGCCCGATGTCGGGGAAATGCTGGGGATCATGCTCGGCGCTGCCGCGGTACAAGCGCCGCTGCAGCCTCGGCGTTGCCGTCCGACGCCGCCGATCAGATGCCAATACGTGTCGGAGGTGAGCCGGATCGTGCTGTGTCGCGTGCGTTTACTCACGACCGCGATGTCGGTACCGGCGGCAAGCATCAACGATGCCGCAGCATGGCGCAGCGAGTGCAGGCTGACCGGCGGTGGACCGTGTTTGCGCACCAGCGCCGCGAAACGCTTCGTGACGTAGTCGGGGTGCCAACCCTGACCGTCCTCACGGGTGAACACGAGCCCAGTGTCGATCCACGCCGGGCCCACGCGAGCCGCGCGGCCACCTGCTGGCGGCGCCAGGTGCGTAGCACGTCAACGGTGCCCGCGTCGAGGTCGACGGCGTTCTCGCTCTCGGCCGTTTTTTGGGGCCCCTCGACGACGCGATGCCTGGCGGTGGTGCGCTGCCAATTGACGATCAGGCGCGCCCGGTCGAGATCCGCCGCGGACCATTTGAGGCCGCAAGCCTCGCCTCGACGCAGCCCGGCAAATGCGCATACGTGGAACAGCGGCGCGAGCCGTTCGTCGGCGGTCGCGTCGAGAAAAGCACCGAGATGCTCGGGCTCCCAGGGCCGCACCTTTTGCCTCGATGCACGCGGCAGCTCGGCCAGGGTCGCGACGTTGCGCGTGACCTCGCCGGCCTTCATCGCCGCTGTCAATGCGGACCGTAGGGTGGCGTGCACCCGCGCGGCGGTGGTCCGCCCACATCAGCGTCAGCCGGCGGTGTTCCAGACGCCGACACAGCGGCCGAAGCCGTTAACTACCCGGCATTGCGACTAACCCGAGCCTGTCGTGCCTGCCAGTTCCGTTAGCCGGCGTTCGAGGAAGCGCCGTTCGGCGCCGTCGTCGGTGAGTTGTCTGGCACGTCGATATGCGTCACGCGCCTCGTCGATGCGCCCGAGGCGCTTCAAGAGCTCGGCCCTGGTCGAGTGCAGGTAGCGGAAGTCGTCGAGACCAAGTCCATCGACGATGCGCAGGCCGGCCTCGGGGCCTTCGGTCTCGGCGATGGCGATGGCGCGGTTGAGCTCCACGACGGTCGAGCCGGTCAGGCGGGTGAGCTCGCCGTACAGCGCCGCGATCTGCGCCCAGTCGCAAGGCACCGCGGCGTGCAACGACGCGATGGCGGCCTGCAGGACATAGGACCCGCGGCCGCCCAGGGCGAGCGCGCGGTCCAGCTCGGCGCGTCCAGCGGCGATCTGCTCGGTGTTCCAGCGTGACCGGTCCTGATCAGCGAGCAGCACGAGCTCGTCGTCGCTAAACCGCGCCTCGCGCCGGGAGTCGTGCAAGAGCATCATCGCCAGCAGCCCGTGAACCTCGGGATCGTCCGGAAGCAGTTCGGCGAGCGCGCGTCCCAACCAGATTGCCTCTGCCGCGAGCTCGTCGCGGCCGCCGTAGCCCTCATTGAAGATCAGGTAAACGACAGCGAGAACGGCGTCGAGACGCTCGCGGAGCAGGTGAACCGGTGGCACTCGAAACGGGATCGCCGCAGCTTTGATCTTTCGTTTGGCCCGCACCAGCCGCTGCGCCATCGTGCGCTCCGGTACGAGGAAGGCGCGGGCGATCTCGTCGGTGGTGAGCCCGCCGAGCGCGCGCAGGGTGAGCGCAACCTGCGCCTCGATTGCGAGCGCCGGGTGACAGCAGGTGAAGATGAGCTCCAGGCGCTCGTCGGGAAACGTCGTGGTCTTCATCGGCACCTCCGCACGATCGCCCGCGACGAGCAGGCCGAACTTGGTCGCGAGGGTCCGGTCGCGGCGGATGCGGTCCGTCGCTTGGTTCCGAGCCGCCGTCATCAGCCAGGCGCGCGGGTTGCTGGGGACGCCGTCGCGTGGCCATCGGTCGGCGGCGATGGCGAATGCCTCCTGCGCGGCTTCCTCGGCGAGGTCGAAGTCGCCGAGGAAGCCGATCAGGGTGGCCAGGATGCGGCCCCATTCCTCGCGGAAGACCTGCTCGAGCGTCGTTACCAATACACCTCCGAGGGGCGGATCTCGACGGCGCCACCATAGCGTGCTGCAGGGACGCGGGCGGCCACCTCGATGGCCGCGTCGAGGTCGTCGGCTTCGAGGATGAACCAACCGCCGACGGCCTCCTTCATCCCGACGAACGGGCCGTCCGTTGTCAGGGTCTTGCCGCCTTCGACCCGCACGGTGGTCGCGTTCTCGGGCAGGCCCATCGGCAGCCCGGGGGTGACGCCCGGCTGCTGATTGATCCCTTGGTAGTCGGCGTAGACCTGCTTCTGCTCCTCCTCGGGGAGCCCGGCCTGTCGCTCAAGCGCGGTGCCCTGATAGATCAGCATGACGTACTTCATCGCTTGCTCCTCGTCACTGCCGGATAGTCACGCAATAAGACGAACGACGAGCCAGGAAATCGACAGCTCAACACCGGATATCTTGACCTCCCCGTACTTGAGCTTGTCCAGACCTCGTTCTCCTGCCGGACCAGGCCCGCGCTGGACGACAGCGGCCCGGACCAACGCGGCTGGCAGTAATCCCGGCAACTCTCGGGTTGTGCCTTCCAACAGCGGCATGCCCCCGAGGGCGGCGCTGGGTGGGCGCGGCCGGTCCGCTGCGGGCCGGCGCCGGTCAGGCGGATGGGTAGTTGATGCCCTCTTCGAGCAGGGCGAGGGCTCGTTCGGCCAGCACCGAGGCGGGCGTCTCTGGCTCCAACTCCCGCCACGCGACCATTGCGGTCTGTACGGCGGTTGTGGCGACCGCGGCCACGAGCGTTGGCCGGGGATCGATCGTCGGATCGACGCCCATGCGGTCGGCGATGTGCCTGGCGAGCTCCTCGACCCTGGTCGCGCACAGTTCGAGGCTGCGGCCCTGAATAGACGGATTCTCCGAGATGAGCTGCTGCGCACAGTCGAACCGGTCGGCGTCGAATCCGGCCGCGCCGCCCTCGCATGAACGCATCATCACGACCGTCGCGTGCCGCAGCGCGGTGAGCACCGGTTCGTGAGCGGGACGCGCGGCAAAAGCCTCGTAGACCGCGGCGAACTGCTGCTCCATCAGAGTGAGGACGACGTCTTCCTTAGACGCGAAGTAACGGAAGAACGTGCGGGGGGAGAGCTCGACCTGCTCGGCGATTTCGTCGATCGTGGTGGCCTCGAAGCCCTGGCGCCGGAAGAGATCGAACGCGGCCTCGACCAGAGCCTCGCGGGTCCTCAGCTTCTTGCGCGCGCGCAGACCGGTCGGCTGAATCGAGATCACGGTCATGCCGAGCAGTCTAGCGGAAATGACGGCGCCAGACTTTATTCCCAACGTGACAGTAGTCACTTATGACTTAAGTCGGTTGACGACTGATGTCAGCGGCTGACAGGTTTGTCGGTATGACTCAGATCGATGACAGGGCCGTGGTCGCAGCGCCCGCTGCCGGAGCCGCGCCCGATCCGAAACGTTGGCTGGCGCTCGCGGTCGTTTCGATCGCCCAGCTTATGGTCGTGCTCGACGCCACGATCGTGAATATCGCGATGCCATCGGCCCAGCAGGCGCTGCACATCACAGACGCGAACCGGCAGTGGATCGTGACGGCGTACACTCTGGCCTTCGGTGGCCTGTTGCTGCTCGGCGGCCGGATCGCCGACTACATCGGCCGCAAGCGGGCCTTCCTGATCGGCCTCATTGGCTTCGCGGGCGCCTCGGCGCTCGGAGGTGTGGCCGCCAACGCGGGCACGCTATTCGCGGCACGCGGACTTCAGGGTGCGTTCGGCGCGCTGCTCGCCCCGGCCGCGCTTTCGCTGATTACGGTCACGTTCACCGAGGTCAAGGACCGGGCCAAGGCGTTCGGCGTGTTCGGCGCGATCGCCGGCGTAGGTGCGGCGATTGGGCTCATCATGGGCGGCCTGCTCACCGAGTACACGAGCTGGCGGTGGACGCTGCTGGTCAACATCCCGATCGCGCTGATCGCGTTCGCGCTGGCCGTCCCGATCGTCAAGGAGAGCAGGGCGAAGGGGAACACGCGGTACGACGTGCCGGGCGCGGTGCTGGCGACCGGCGGTCTGGTGGCCCTGGTGTACGGGTTCACGAAGGCGGCCGAGGATGGCTGGGCCGCTGGCAACACCTTGACCTTCTTCGCGATCGCAGCCGTGATGCTGGTTGGCTTCGTGGTGGTCGAGGCGCGCTCGGCTAACCCACTCCTACCGCTCCGCGTGGTGTGGGACCGCAACCGCGGCGGTTCGTTCCTGGTCTCGGTGCTTCTCGGCGCCGGCATGCTGGGCATGTTCCTGTTCATGACCTACTACTTCCAGGGAACGCTCCACTACTCGCCGCTGCGCAGCGGGATAGCGTACCTGCCGTTCTCCGGCGCGCTCATCGTGACCGCGATTGCCGCCAGTGGACTGCTGCCGCGGGTCGGCCCGCGCAACATGATGGCGGTCGGCGGCACGCTGGCCACCGGCGCGATGATCTGGCTGACCCAGCTGCGTATCGACTCGTCGTACGCGTCGCTCATCCTGCCGGCACTTGTGATCATGGCTGTAGGTATGGCGTTGGTCTTCGTGCCTCTGGGCAACACCGCGTTGACGGGTGTCTCCGACCACGATGCCGGTGTGGCCAGCGCGATGGTCAACACCACTCAGCAGGTCGGCGCCTCGCTCGGCGTGGCCCTGCTCAACACGGTGTTCACCACGGCGCTCGCAAACTTCATCGCGGCGAACGGCCCGACCAGCGCGCCACTTGGCGCGGTGCACGGGTACAACGTGGCGTTCACCGTCAGCGCGGTGCTCCTGGGCGCGGCCACAGTCGCCGCCCTCGCGCTGATCCGCAACGACAAGAAGACTGCCGCTGCGCAGTCCGAGCCGGATCAGGAGCGGGATCTCGTCGGAGCGGTCGTCTAACGACCGTAGGCGGCCCGTCAATCGGCAACCGTGAAGGTCTGGCTTACAACCGGCCGAAGCTGTGCGCGGTCAAGTGTGGGCGATTCGCTGGCCGGGAGGTAGGCGTTGAATCGGATACCCGGCGATACGACGCCCTGGAGATTGACGAGGGTGAGGCTCACTCGGCCGGCGGGTAGGTCGACCTCAAGGGTGTCGGTGTCGGCTCGACGGACGTCGTGGGTGTCCCATATTGCTGTGAAGCGCGGGCTGGTCCGGGTGAGTGCGTCGACGAGGTCGATGGCCACCGGGTCCCTGTGGTAGGCGTTGGAGCGGCCGCGAAATGTCCGGACGACGCGGGCGGCATACTCGTCACGGTCGACGAGCCGCGCGGCGAAGTCGGGTTCCTCGAAGAGCAGTCGGAGCAGGGTCCGGCGGGGTGCGGGCCACCGCCCGTAATCGCCGAAGACCTCGACTGCGGCGGGGTTCCACGCGAGCACGTGCGTGAGCCCGTCAGTGCAGTATGCGGGCGCGTCGATGTGGTCGACGAGGCGCTGCAGGAGCGCGGTGTCCGGCCCGGCGTCGTCGGCGACCGGCGGGGTGTGTCCGGTGAGGGCGAACAGGTAACCGCGGTCGGTGTCCGAGAGCGCCAGTGCGTCTGCGAGTGCGGTAATGACGCGACGGGACGGGTTGACGGGTCGGCCCTGCTCGAGGTTGGCGTACCAGGCGATGCTGACGGCGGCCCGTTCGGCCACGTCCTCGCGGCGCAGTCCGGGCG
>Ga0209853_1000382_pt1 | contig 12300 bp, 14 predicted proteins | sample GWRWS1_30_40_FD_187224 | JGI IMG/M metagenome (GOLD analysis project Ga0209853, IMG submission 187224) | Riverbed sediment microbial communities from areas with vegetation nearby in Columbia River, Washington, USA - GW-RW S1_30_40 (SPAdes)... | ecosystem: Environmental > Aquatic > Freshwater >...
CTCCCAGTCGACCATCACCTCGTACATCCGGCGCCCGTAGAGGTAGGTGCCGACCGGCCGCTCGAGGTCGTTGACGAAGGTGTGCACCTCCTCGTCCGGTGCAGCCCAGTCGAAGTTGCCGTCCTCGTCCGCTACGTAGCCGTCGAGCGACGTGATCGCCGAGTAGATCAGCTTGGCCATGGTGAGCCTCCCTTTACGCATACTGATTGCATTTCGCAACCAGCCCAAAGAGCATGGTAACTGCTCGTGTAATGCAACCAGTTGTCCGGAGATGACCAATGCCCACCGCTCGGGTGTCCCCATCAACCTGTCGCTCGAGGTCTTCGGCGACAAGAGGAGCCTGCTCATCCTCCGCGACATGATCTTCGGCGGTCGACGGCACTTCCGCGAACTGCTGAACGGATCGCAGGAGGGGATCGCCTCCAACATCCTCCAACCGGCTGAAGAGGCTGGTCGACCTGGGCATGCTCACCAAGCGGGACGACCCCGCCCACAAGCAGAAGGCGATCTACAGGCCGACCGAGCCGTCGATCGAACTCGTGCCGATCATGGCGGCGCTGGGGACCTGGGGACGCAAGTGGCTGCCGGCCAGCGAGGAGCGATCGATCCGGGCGCGCAACCGATGCCCGGATCGCCTCTCTTGATAAGTTCGGCCGGATGGCGGCGATCGGACTGCTTGGTGTGCCGACAAACTCAGCGGGGATGATCGATGGCGTCGCTCGTGCACCCACGGCGCTCCGCGAGGCCGGCCTTCTCGAGGCGCTCCGACAAGACAGGGAAGTGCACGACTACGGGGACGTGACGCTCCCGGATCCTTCCCCGGAACGCGACGCCGGGACACATCTCATAGATCCTCGTGGCTTGGCGACGCTGGTGGCTCACGTTCGGGATGCGGTCGCTTCGATCCTGAACAACGGCCACTTCCCGATCGTCATCGGCGGCGACTGCCCCCTTCTGCTGGGATGTCTAGCCGCCACCAAGAGGCACGACCGGATCGGACTCCTGTTCGTCGATGGGCACGAGGACGCCTACCTTCCCGAACAATCATCGACAGGCGAAGCAGCGGACATGGAGCTCGCGTTCGCGCTGGGGATGGTCGCCGTCTCCTGGTCGCCCGAACTCGCCACGATGCTCCCGCTCGTGGCGCCGGCCGACGTCCGGGTCCTTGGAGCGCGTGACGCCGGACTCCTCGATGCCGAGGGAGTGGCGTCGCTCGGCGACCGCCTGCCGGTCGTGGACGGCGCCCGTCTCGCGGCCGACCCCGCCGGCGAGACCGAGGCGGCACGTTCATCCCTTGCTTATCCCTGGTGGTTCCACCTCGACCTCGACGTCCTCTCGACGGAGGCGCTCCCGGCCGTCGACTACCAGCAGGACGGCGGCCTCGCGTGGGAGGAGCTCGGCGTCGTGGCCGCGACGGCACTCGACGCCGGCCCGGTGGGCTGGGACGTCACGATCTACAATCCCGACATGGATCCCAAGCGAACCTACGCGCGACGGATCGTCCGGTTCATCGGCTCAGCGGTTCGAGCGATCCCCGGCCGATAGGGTGTCGGATCCGCGAGTTCTTGCGCCGAGAGCCGGAACCTCGAACACATCTCCACACACCCCCGGCCGCCTCGGTGGCCGGAGGCGAGACCCGCTTCGGAGGTCTCTGCATCTCCAGGAGTCAGTCCACCCGACGCAGGGGTGACGGCGAAGGCGGCAGTCGAGGATGCGGGTGTGGGCCACACGGTGGCAGACCAGCTACGAGCGCTTGGAGTACGCGGCGTACTCTTTCAGATGGCCGAGCGTCGCCAGATCATCGAACTCCGCTGCGAAATGCCGCAGTGCTACTGCCACAAGGGGCGGCGGTACTTCGAGCGGAGAACGACCCCTCTCCGCGACTGGGCACCCTCGCCGGATCACTACCCGATCCTCCAGTCCGCCGGCGGACACCTCGTCCCTGAGAACGTCCGGCTCTCGCACGTGCTCTGCAACCGAAGGGACTACGGCTGGCGCATGAAGATCAAAGGGATGCTCGCGAAGGGGATGGCGCTGGAGGAGATCGCCGAGAAGTTGAACGAGAAGCGGGTACCGAGGCACATGGCGAGACCCAATGGTCGGCCGCTACGGTGCGGAGCGCCTTCGTCTCCTAGCGCGCCACGGAGCGGCGCTGCTCCTGGAATGGGCTCAATGACGAGAGGTCAGGGAATGGTTGTTCTCGACATGTCGATGTCACTGGATGGTTTCATCGCCGGGCCGAACGTGGACGTCGAGCGGCCCATACGCGACGGGGGTGAGCGACTCCATGACTGGATATTCGGCGGCAAGACCGATCGTGACGCTGAGGTTCTGGAGAACGGGGCATTCAAGAACGCAGGGTCCGTGGTGATGGGCAGACGAACGTTCGACGTGGGAGAGGGGCTGTGGGGGAACGACACCCTTCAGGTGCCGTGTTTCGTGCTTTCTCATGATGCTCGAGAGGAGCTGGCGAAGGGACCAGCGACGTTCACCGTCACGGACGGTGAACGTCGAAAGCACCCTCGATCAAGCCGGAGCGGCCGCAGGTAACAAGATCGTCTTGGTGATGGGCGGTGCGGGACTCGGATCCCTGTCGCGGTCTTGCCGCTCTGCTCGATGGTGGCCCGAAATCTCATGGTGATCCGTCCCGGTCCCCTCAGGCCTCGAAGAACTCCACCAACGCGGGAGCGAGGACTGCAGGGTCGACGTCGTGCCCCTGACCCTCGAGGGTGCGGGTCTGCCCATCAGGGAGGGCCTCCGCGAGCGCCTGCGCCGTCTCGCGCATCCAGGGGAAGTCCGCCCCACCGGCGATCACGAGCGTGGGTGCCTTGACGGAGGCCGCCCGCTCGGTCGGCAGCGAATAGTCGCCCATGATGGTGGCGTCGTAGGCGAGCGTGTGCGCCAGAGCCTCTTGGGCCGGCCACCACGGCGCGTTGCGCGCCTCGGCGACGAACTCGGCTGGCATGCCCACCACCTTCGTCATGAAGAACTCGACCGCGTCGCCTCGGCGACCCGCCGCGACGAGCTCGTTGTACGTCTCCACCTGGTTCGCCGGCGGTCGGGCGCTCTCGTCGGGGATGAACGGTGGCTCCCAGAGCGCCAGCTTCGTGATGGGGAGCCCGCTCGCCGTCGCCTCGAGGGCGAGAGCCGCACCGGAGGAGGTGCCGTACAGGAGCGCCGATCCACCAGCCTCAGCGATGAGGGCCTCGATGTCCTCGACTTCGCGGTCGACCGCGTACGGCGCCGTGTCCCCGCTGTCGCCGCGACCTCTACGGTCGTAGTTGAAGACGGTGAAGTGCTCCGCGAGGAGTGCCGCCAGTGGAGCGTTCGACATGCGATCGACGGATCCACCGCACACCAGGATTACCGGCGGCCCCTCGCCCATCCGATCGAAGGCGATGGTGGTGCCGTCTCTGGACGTGACCTTGCTCATCGGATCTCCTTTCCGATCGTGCGCGATCAGCTGCGTGCTAGCCGGACAGCCGGTAAAGCCAGGATTCCAAGGCGGACCATCGCCGTGGAGACTACTGCTCGTTCGTGGCCGAGGCCTCCACCACCTTTCCTGCTGCCTGATACGTAAGGATCACCACGCCCGTACTGGTCGTCTTGGAATCGACGAGCCTCAGCGCGGTCTTCGCGCTCCCGTCCTTGAACAGACGCCGTCCGCTCCCCAGCACGATGGGGTTGATCATGAGCCGATACTCGTCGACGAGGTCGTGCTCCATCAGCGTCTGGACGAGATCGCTGCTGCCGATGACCTGGAGGTCCTTTCCGGGCTGCGCCTTGAGCTTGGCGATCTGCTCGGCGATGTCGCCCTTGATCAGCCTCGAGTTGTTCCACTCGAGGGGCTCCTCCAAGGTCGTCGAGGCGACGTACTTGGGCAGGCCGTTCATCGTGGCGGCGAAGGGGTCGTCATCGGGGGCGGACGGCCAGAATGCCGCGAAGATCTCGTAGGTCCTGCGCCCGAGCAGGAAGCCGTCCGAGCCCCCCATCCCTTCGGCGATGGCGCTTCCCGCGGCGTCGTCGAAGTACGGCATCTCCCACCCGCCGTGCTCGAACCCATCGCTCCGGTCCTCGTCCGGGTCTCCCGGGGCCTGCATGACCCCATCCAGGCTCAGGAACTCGCTCACGATCACCTTCATCTCGACCCTCCTTCGGTCGTTCCGAACTCTCCGGATGAGACGTCGTTGCGCGGTCGAACTCATCGGTCGCTCGATGAGTTTCGCTCGGTCAACCGGTCTGTCCTTGCAAGAGATGGTGGAAGGAGAAGCTCGGTTGGCCGGTCCCGAGGAGCCGCCGACGACACCAGGGAGTGCGCTGCCAACGCCTACCAAGGCGAGCACGATCGACGTGGTCATCAGCGGTCCGATCACCCGCGCCGCCATCGCGGGGCTTTGCGAGCGCGTCCGCGTGGCGCTGGAGGGGAGCGGCGCCGATTTGGTCGTCTGCGACGTGGGCGCGCTGGTGGACCCGGACGCCGCAACGATCGATGCCGTGGCCCGGCTGCAGCTCACCGCTCGGCGGCTCGGGCGCCAGGTCCGGCTCCGCGACGCGTGCGGCGAGCTGCTGGAGCTGATCGCCCTCGTGGGGCTGGGCGACGTCGTTCCGCTCTGGGCGCCGCTACGGCTCGAGCCGAGGGGGGAGGCCGAAGAGCGGGAACAGGCTCGCGGTGTCGAGGAAGAAGCTGATCCCGGTGATCTGACCGGCTGAGACCTCGAGGACCTGGAGGGACCACGGCTCGAGGCTGCCTCCCGGGCCACCGGGCTTGTACTGGCCGAACGCTGGCGAACCGTTCGCCGTGACCGGGATCAGGCGTGAGCCGCGACAGGCGATGCCGGGCCCGAGGCACCATCGGCGGATGTCGTTGTGGCTCCGGAGCCACAGCTCGTAGGGCGGCATCGACCACGTGGCGTCCTCGCGCAGCAGCGAGGTGAGCGAGTCCAGGTCGTACCGCTCGAATGCGTCGACGTAGCGGGCCAGGAGCGCGCGCTGCGCGTCGTCCATCGCCGGGGCCGGGTCGGTGCCGGTGACGTCGCTTGCCGCGAGCGTCGAGCGGGCTCGTTGGAGCGCGCTGTTGACCGACGCGACGGTGGCATCGAGCAGCTCCGCGACCTCGGTCGCCTTCCAGCGCAGGACCTCCCGCAGGATGAGCACCGCTCGCTGCCGGGGCGGGAGGTGCTGCAGAGCGGCGACGAAGGCAAGACGGATCGTCTCGCGTGAGACGGCCAGCTCGGCCGGGTCGCCTCCCTCCGGCAGGAGGCGACCGTCGGGGATCGGCAGGATCCACGTGGCCTCCGGCAGGGCGTCGCCGAGGGGTGTCTCGGCGGTCTTCGCGGGCGCGAGATCCATCGGGCGGGCCCGACGCTCCTTCCCGTTCAGCATGTCGAGGCACACGTTGGTCGCGATGCGATAGAGCCACGAGCGCAGCGCCGCTCGGCCCTCGAAACGATCGAAGCTCCGCCACGCCCGCAGCAGGGTCTCCTGCACGGCGTCCTCGGCCTCGAAGGCCGACCCCAGCATCCGGTAGGCGTAAGCAGTCAGCTCAACCCTATGCTGCTCTAGCCGGAGCTCCAGCTCCTCGGACCCGCGCGTCTTCGTGCCCTGGGCTCCGTCCCTTGCCGCCCGCTCAGTCAACCCCCGTCGCTCCTCCCCGGCCCATTCACCCAACACTCTACGACGGTCACCGGGCGAGGAACTCATCGGCCCTACGTGTGTCCTGGCCCGGCGTGGGGCGTCCGGCGTCGGCAGGCATGACCGATGAGTTTTCCCTCGCTTCGCCGTCCACACAGGAAACCCGACACCCAGGAGGGGAACGATGGACACGGACAGCACCGTCGCGCCACCGCAGGCCGGCCGGCGGGAGTGGATCGGCCTCGCCGTGATCGCGCTTGCGTGCGTGCTCTATGTGATGGACCTGACCGTCCTGCACCTGGCGGTGCCGGCCATCAGCGCCGACCTTCAGCCCAGCAGCGCTCAACTGCTTTGGATCATCGACATCTACGGGTTCATGGTCGCCGGATCGCTGATCACCATGGGCACGCTGGGTGACCGGATCGGTCGCCGCCGGCTGCTGCTGATCGGCGCCGCCGCGTTCGGCGTCGCATCCGTGCTGGCCGCGTTCTCGACCAGCGCCGAGATGCTCACCGCCACCCGTGCCCTGCTCGGGATCGCCGGGGCGACCCTGGCGCCGTCGACCCTGTCCCTGATCCGAAACATGTTCCTCGACCCGCAGCAGCGCACGACCGCCATCGCGGTGTGGATCACCAGCTTCTCGGTGGGCGCCGCGATCGGCCCGCTGCTCGGCGGGCTGGTGCTCGAGTTCTTCTGGTGGGGGGCGGCCTTCCTGCTGGCCGTGCCGGTGATGGGGCTGTTGCTGTTGCTCGGGCCGAGGCTGCTCCCGGAGTATCGGGATCCCACGGCCGGCCGGCCGGACTTGCCCAGCGCGGCCCTGTCGCTGGTCGCGGTACTGGCGGTGATCTTCGGTCTCAAGCAGATCGCTCAGGACGGCCTGGGACGGGTGCCCGTCCTGTCCATCCTGGCCGGCCTTGCCGTCGGGATCGCATTCGTGCGGCGCCAGCGACGGCTCGCCGACCCGCTGATCGACCTCCGGTTGTTCCGGGCACCCGGCTTCAGCGCCTCGTTGGCGACGTACGGGCTCGGCATCTTCATCGTGTTCGGAGGCTTCCTCTTCCTCCCGCAGTACCTGCAACTGGTGCTCGGGCTCTCACCGCTGCAGGCGGGCCTGTGGACGCTGCCCTGGGCCCTCGCGTTCGTCGTCGGTTCCCAGCTGACACCGCGGCTCGTGCGGCGGATCCGTCCGGCGTACCTGATGGCTGCCGGTCTGGCGCTTGCGGCCGCCGGATTCGCGGCCTTCACCCAGGTGGACGAGACATCCGGGTTCCCGGTCTTCCTGCTCGGGTCCGTCGTCTTCTCGCTGGGTCTCGCTCCCGTGTTCACGTTGGCGATCGACCTCATCGTCGGGGTCGCCCCACCCGAGCGGGCCGGGGCGGCGTCGGCGATCGCGGAGACCGGCGCCGAGTTCGGCGGGGCGATCGGTATCGCGGTCTTCGGGAGCATCGGGATCGCCATCTACCGCGGCGCGATGGCCGGCGGCATCCCGGCCGGTGTCCCCGCGGAGGCGGCTGCGGCCGCACGGGACACGCTCGGCGGTGCCGTCGAGGTGGCCGGGCAACTCCACGATCAGCTCGGCGCGCCGCTCATCGAGGCGGCTCGCGAGGCGTTCATCCAAGGAGTACACGTGGCCGCCTCGATCAGCGTCGTGGGCGCGATCGGCCTCGCCATCTTCGTTGCGGTGCTGCTGCGACAGGTACGGGGGGGCTCACAGGCCGAAGCGCAACCGGTCTTCGAACCCGAGGGGGCGGTCCCGAGCGGTGCAGCCGTCGACATGGTCGGGGAAGCCGCTACCGTCGAGTGCTGAGCCGGTGCCCGCGCGGGATCCGACCGTTCGAGCAGCTCTCGGCACCCGGCAGATGGGGTAAGCATGCACGGGGGTGATCGAGTCCCCTGGTGTGCATCTTCTTCGGAGACGGGAGCGTTACGACACTGAAACTCATGGAAACGAAGACGTTCAGTTCAGGCGTCGTTTTTCTCGCCTACCAGACGGCAAGAAGGTGAACGGTTCCTGAACGAGGCTCGCCCTAGCTGGCGCCGTGGTCGTCGTACCGATCTGACCGGTGCCCGACGCGGGACCGATGCGTTGTTCGCCGAACGGCGGTCTGAGTAGACGACCATCGATCTTGGGAAGGAGTTCTCATGCGGTCCTCGCCCTCACACCCGACCACGATCTCGATCCCGCAGCTCCGCGCGGCCCTCACCGGTCGGGTGATCGCCCCGGGCGACGCCGGGTACGACGAGTCGCGCACGGTCTTCTACGGCGGGATCGACCGACGGCCGGCCGTCATCGCGCGGGTTGCGGATGCGAGCGACGTCTCGCACGTCGTCTCGGTCGCCCGCGAGACCGGGCTCGAGCTCGCCGTCCGCAGCGGCGGTCACAGCCTCGCCGGTCACAGCGTCTCCGACGGGGGGATCGTTCTCGACCTCTTGGACATGCGGGCGCTTGACATCGATGCCGAAGGTCGCACCGCGTGGGCCGAGACGGGGTTGACCGCGGGCGAGTTCACGAACGCGGCGGCGGCCCACGGTCTCGCGATCGCGTTCGGCGACACGGGCTCGGTCGGGATCGGAGGGATCACGCTGGGCGGCGGCGTCGGGTCCTCGTTCGCAAGCACGGCCTGACGATCGACGACCTGCTGGCCGCCAACGTGGTAACCGCAGACGGCCGGCTCCTGCACGTGGACGCCGAGTCGCATCCGGACCTCTTCTGGGCGATCCGCGGCGGCGGCGGGAACTTCGGCGTCGCGACCCGCTTCCGATTCCGGCTGCACGAGGTCGACACGATCGTCGGCGGCATGCTGATCCTGCCCGCGACGGCCGACGTGATCCACTCGTTCGTCGCCGAGGCGGAGGCAGCACCGGAGGAGCTGTCGACCATCGCCAACGTCATGCCGGCGCCGCCGATGCCGTTCGTACCCGAAGAGCATCAGGGCAAGCTCGTCGTGCTGGCCATGCTGGTCTACGCCGGCGACGTCGAGGCCGGCGAGCGTGCCGTCGCGCCGTTCCGGGCGCTCGCGGCGCCGATCGCCGACATGGTCAAGCCGATGCGCTACCCGGAGATCTATCCGACGGACGAGGGCGAGTACCACCCGACGGGGGCGGTGCGGACGATGTTCATCGACGCCCTCGATCGCCCCGCGACGGAGACGATCGTCGAGCACCTCCAAGCATCGACCGCGTCGATGGCGGTCGCGCAGATCCGGGTCCTCGGTGGCGCGATGGCGCGTGTGCCCGACGAGGCGACGGCGTTCGCGCACCGCGGGCGAGGGATCATGGTGAACGTGGCGGCGCTGTACGAGCGTCTCGACGAGGCGGCGGCGCACGAGGCCTGGGCCACCGGCTTCGCGGCGGCGTTACGCCAGGGTGACACCGGTGCGTACGTCAACTTCCTCGGCAACGAGGGCGAAGCGCGGATCCGCGAGGCGTACCCGGGGTCGACATGGGACCGGATCGCGGCGATCAAGGGTCGCTACGACCCGACCAATCTCTTCAGGCTCAACCAGAACATCCCGCCGGCGACCGACGGCCCCCTTGATCGAACTCGGCAGAAGGAGGATGCACCGGAGGGCGTTCGGCCGCCTTGACGATCGCGCGCGTCTTCTACGCTCCCCGTGGGCTGGTGTTCAATTGACCGATCCCGAAATCGGGACTGCGTGCACGATTGGAAGGAGATCCCATGAACACAGTCGTTTCGAAAGACGGCACTACCATCGCGTTCGATCGGTCGGGTAAGGGACCGGCGATCATATTGGTGGGCGGCGCGTTCCAACAGCGATCGAACCCGCTGATGGAGCCACTGGCTGCGCTCCTGGCACCGCACTTCACCGTGCTCAACTACGATCGTCGCGGTCGCGGCGACCGTGGCGACACGGCGCCGTATGCCGTTCAGCGCGAGGTCGAAGATCTCGAAGCCCTCATCACCGAAGCTGGTGGATCCGCGCCCGTGTTCGGTTGAATTCTTGTTGGGCGCGAGATTCAACCGGATCCTCCGCGATCCGTTGTCGGCTGCTCGTGGTGGAGGGCACCCACTAGGCAAGCTTGCCCCGCGTGTGGTAGAGAGGGCGCACCGTCGAGGGGAGGCAGTTATGAAGATGGCGATGGCTGCGGTCGTGACGATCATCGCTTTCGTCCTTCCGCCTCCGGCTCCGGCGGGGGAGTGGAGCTCTAGCGTGCCGTTCACTAACTAGGTTGCGAGCTCACCGTTTAACGGGGGAGGCTACCCGGTGCCCCCGGGTTCGACCGCTCCACTCCCCGGGACGTGCCGGCTCGGCGACTACAACGCGAACCGGTCCGAGTCGTGGATCGCAGTCAAGCCGGGCACCGAGAACCTTATCGGCACCTCGAAAGTGTTCTTCGAGAAATACAGCACGTTCTACATGTTCCACCTGGGCTCCTACACGATCCTGAACAGCAAGCCGACCGAAAACAATATCGTGCAGGGCTACGAGTGCGTGACAACCGGCAGTACCGAGGAGCCCCCAGCTGGACGAACAACACCGACCCCAACGTCGAGTTCGATTCGAAGGGATGCGCCTACCAGGTCACCTTGCCCTTCAACATGTGGTGGGGCAACTTCTTTGACCCCGACGCGGCGATCGGTGTCGTCTACAGCGACGACCTCGGTCGAACGTGGGTAAAAGGGTAACGGCGGCAAGTTCCTCGACCGCGTCCCCAACCAGTCGTCGAAGACATTCGGCGGGGTCGAGGACAAACAGTGGATCGCGGTCAACCGCTTCCCTGGCACGCCGACCCAGGACCACGTCTATGCGGCGTGGTCGGTCTTCAACGGCTTCACCACGAAGATCGGGGTCTCTGTGTCGCGGGATCGCGGCCAGAGCTTCTCGAAGCCCGTTACGCTCACGCCGCCCCAGGTCACTGGGCCGTCGACGACCCACGTCTACCCGTCGGTGGACGCGGCCCGGACATGTCTACGTCGCGTTCTCCGCATTCCCTGCCTGCTGCACCGAGCCTGCTTCGATCTGGGTCACGCGTTCGCTCGACGATGATGTGACGTGGGCGCCGTTCATCGAGGTCGTCGGCGGACTCGGGACCGTCGCCCATCTCCCAAACACGACGTTCCGGGACGGGATCCTCGAGCACTTCGCGGCGAGCCCGACGTACCCGGGCCACCTCTACCTCGTCTACGAGGCATGGGACGGGACACAGATGGACGTCAACTTCGCCCAGTCCACCGACGGCGGGCTCACCTGGTCGGCGCCGATAACGGTGAACGACAATGTCGATGCGCCCGGCATGCCGATCGACCAGTTCCAGCCTCAGGTAGCAGCCGGGCCGGGCGGCGCCGTGGCCGTGAACTTCTATGACCGGCGTCTCGCCTGCCCCGACGACCCGAGCGTGCGGACGTTGGCCGAACGAACTTCTGCATCGACGTCTCCCTGCAGGCGTACAAGGACACCGGCGGCGGAGCCGTGCCCGTCGGGGGGAACGTGCGCATCACGAAGTTCACCTGGGATCCGGAGCAGCCCCGCCAGAAGATCGGAGGCATCGACCAGTACGCCTGCGCCGGACACCGAGATCCCTGTCCGGTTGGGACGGGCTTCATCGGCGACTACTTCGGGCTCGCGATCTCGGAGAAGAACGTCTACAGCCTGTTCGTCTCCACCCACTATCCCTCGACCGTGAGGGCCGATGACGGCGGCCCCGTCTACTACCAGCAGCAGGTGCTGGCGGTGCGCCGCTCCGCCCTCGGTCTCGGCTGAGCCGGCGAAAGAGAGGGCCTGGGGCCTCTCGACCAGGGCGCCGCGCGTGGGCCAGGTCGGGAACTCCCAAACCTTCATGGTGAACCGGGCACCCTCGGGTGACAGGGCTCACGCTGGCCTCGACGACCGATACCTCATTGGTCAGGCACGAAGGGAAGGACCAGCGACTGATGATCTGCCAGCGGCCCTCCCTCTCAGCCAGGCATCGACGGTCGCAAACTCTCGGCTGTTGTCCTGGCCGGCCACGGTCCACTGACCATTGACCACTCAGGTCACGACGCCCACTTCGCCTCAGCACCGTCCACTTGGCCGAGCGGAACTCGGACGAGTCCCGTTCGATCCCCCCGGTAGCCAGTTCGAGCCATTGATCCCGGTCCACCGTGCCCAGGTGAGAAGACTCTTCGGCGAGGAGGCCTTCCAGTAACCGGCGATCGTGGTGCCGGACGGCTTCCTGAAGCCCCCATTCAGGGTGGGCTTGCCCGAGAAGGCGGGAAAGCCTGAAGATGTCCCTGCGATGGGGGCCAGGATATGGGGTCTGTCCAAGAGGGCGGCGAACTACCGACCCGCTCCGAAGCCTGAGGTTCGATGCGATGCCTGCAAGTACATGTTTCCGCCCTTACCCCTTGGGGGGTGCAGGCTCGTGCGAGGCGTCATCCAAGGTTCGGCCACCTGCGACGAGTTCACCCTTCGAGGCCGGCAGTGAGCCGCTGAACACCACGTCCAGCCTCTGTGAAATCGACGATCGGCAGGGGGTATTTGATCGCCGGGTCACGTGCCCGCCTAGGCCACTGACCTGACGTTCGATGCCTGCGAGCCTTTCGGACTTTCGGTGATGTCGAACTCCACCTGAGGTATGAACGAAAGTTGTGGATGCGGGACCTGGTGATGGGCGTGGCGTACCCTCCGGTCGACCACTGATCGGAGTGCCGGCGTGGTGACGCCGGCG
>Ga0209853_1000383_pt1 | contig 12260 bp, 11 predicted proteins | sample GWRWS1_30_40_FD_187224 | JGI IMG/M metagenome (GOLD analysis project Ga0209853, IMG submission 187224) | Riverbed sediment microbial communities from areas with vegetation nearby in Columbia River, Washington, USA - GW-RW S1_30_40 (SPAdes)... | ecosystem: Environmental > Aquatic > Freshwater >...
ACGACGCTGACGAGCAACGCGGCTCGTATTGGACCAGCGGTAATGATGGTTTCGACTTTCATTCGGGCGGAACTATCTTTATTATCGACCCTCGTTTACTTCCGCGTCCTGTCCTATGGGTCGCATCGTCACGATCATCGGCACTCGGCCGGAGATCATCAAGATGGCGCCGGTGGTCAAGGCGCTCGATACGTTGGACCATGAACATATCCTCGTCCACTCGGGTCAGCATTACGACCTCATGATGGATCGAATCTTCTTCCGAGACATGGAGTTGCGGGAGCCCGATCATCAGTTCGAGTTGAAGGAGCAGCCGCCGCACCTGCAGGTCGCGACGACGATGCGGCAGGTGGCGACGGTCGCGAAGTTCGCGGACCTCGTGATCATCCACGGCGACACGAACACGACGGTCGCGGGCGCCCTCCTCGCGAGTAAACTGGGCCATCCTCTCGCCCACGTGGAAGCGGGGATCCGGTCCTTCGACAAGACGATGCCGGAGGAGGTCAACCGAATCATCTCGGACCAGCTCTCGAACCTCCTCTTCGCGCCGACGGCCACTTCGCGAGAGAATCTGCGGCGGGAGAACGTGACGGAGGGCGTTCACATGGTGGGCAACAGCGTGATCGATGCACTCCTTCAGAACCTCGCGATCGCGGAGAAGCGGTCCGACGTGTTGTCGCGCCTCGGCTTGACGCCGGGCGGTTACATGGTCCTGACGTTCCACCGCTCGGAGAACGTCGACTCCAAGGAACGCCTGGCGCGGGCGCTCGTGGCGTTCGAGCGCGCGGCCCATGAGGCTGGAGTCCCCATTCTGTTCCCGATCCACCCGCGGACCGCACGGCGGCTGCAGGAATTCGGCCTCGAGGAGCGGGCGGCGGACCAACCGTCCCTGCGACGCATCGAGCCGACCGGTTATCTGGACATGTTGGTCCTCGAGAAAAACGCGGCGCTCGTGATGACGGACTCGGGCGGCCTTCAGGAGGAGAGCTGTTTCTTCCGCGTCCCCTGCGTCACGCTGCGAGAGAACACGGAGCGTCCGGAGACCCTGGAGATCGGATCGAACGTCCTCGCGGGAACGGATCCGGAACGGGTCCGCGATGCCGTCCGTCGGCAGCTCGATGCGGATCGGAACTGGCCGAATCCGTACGGGGATGGGACGACCGGCTTGCAGGTCGCGCAGCGCGTGGCGGCCTACCTGGGATGACATGGCAACTCGGGTCGTCTTCGTCCGCTCGAAGAGCCCCGCGGGCATGGAGCCGCGCGTCGCGAAGGAGGCCAAGAGCCTGGCTCGGGCGGGCTACGAGGTCCATGCGGTCCTCTGGGATCGCGAGCGCGCATTCCCCGCGGAAGAGACCCGCGACGGAGTCCACGTCCATCGATATCAGCTCTGCGCCCCCGAAGGACAGCCGGACTTGGTCAGGCTCCTTCCCCGATGGTGGTCGTACGCCTTCCGCCGCATCGCTTCCCTGCGGCCGCACGTCGTGCACGCGGTGGATCTCGACACGATCTTGCCCGGTTACGCGGCGGCCCGCTTCGCCGGGGCGAAGGTCGTGTACGACATCTTCGACTTCTACGCAGAGATGGTCACGGCGGACCTGTCGCCGCGGTTCCGGGAGGCCCTCGCGAAGCGGGAGAGGGCGATGATCGGAAAGGTGGACCTCGTCATCCTTCCGGATCTGCGAAGGAAAGTCCAACTGGCGACCGCCCGCCCCAAGCGTCTCGTGGAGATTATGAATGTCCCGGAGGACCGCGCGGTTGCGGCGACCGCTGAAGATTCGAGCCAGTTCGTGGTGTTCTACGGTGGCATGATCGCGAAGGATCGTGGGCTGACGGACCTGGTCGTGGCGTGCGAGGCGACCGGTGCAAGACTCTTCGTCGCGGGGCACGGACCAGACGAAGCAGATCTCTTGAACACGATTGAGACCTCACCCGCGAGCACGTATCTGGGAACGATCCCGTACGAAGAGGTGCTCGACCGAACCGCAAGTTGCCACGCCGTGGCGGCCCTGTACGACCCTTCTGTCCCGAACAACCGATTCGCAGCTCCAAACAAACTATTCGAGGCGATGATGTTCTCGAGGCCGGTCCTGGTCTCCCGCGGCACCGCAGCCGCCGATATCGTGCGCGAAGTTGGATGCGGCATCGTGGTCCCATATGGAGACCGCGAAGCATTGAGACGCGCTCTGGAGTCGGTGATGCTCTCGCCCGCCGACTCCGCCGCCATGGGAGCTCGGGGGCGAACGGCGTTCGAGACCAAATACAACTGGCAGGCGATGGAGCCGCGCCTCCTCGATTCGTACCGCGACTTGATCGCGAAACCGGCCTCTCGATAATTCGCGCTGGTTCGTCTCAACAACAAGGTCCCCGCAACGTTTATCGTAGAGCCGAGACTACGAAGCGCCGGATGGCGAACATCTCAATCGTCGGGTTGGGCCCCGTGGGCTTGGCGAGCGGGGTCGCTTTCGCGACCCAGGGCCACCGGGTCGCGGCCATGGACATCGATGTGGGTCGAAGCACGCAGGTGGCCCGAGGGGAATCGCCGTTCTACGAGAAAGGCCTCGAGGCCGCGCTGAAGAAGGTCCTCCGGCAGGGGCGTTTCACGGTGGCAGACTCGATGGAGGACGCGCTCCGTGCTTCCACGATTGTCTTCGTTTGCGTCGGGACTCCGTCGAGGTCCGATGGGACGATGGATGACGGCCCCATTCGGGAGGCGACGAAATCCATCGCACACGCGTGGGTCGACCAGAAACGACGGACGGTTGTTGTGAAGAGCACGGTCCTCCCCGGGACGACGGAGTCAGTTCTCCGGCCGATTCTCAAGGCGGCGGGCTGGCCCTTCCGCCTCGCGGTGAACCCGGAGTTCTTGCGGGAAGGTCGGGCACTCGACGGTGCATTGCGTCCGGATCGAATCGTCCTGGGTGTTGACGAGACCACGACAGCCCGGACGCTCCGGACACTCTACCATTCCGCAAAGTGCCCGGTCCTCGTGACGAATATCCAGACCGCTGAGACAATCAAGTACGCCACGAACGCATTCCTCGCGACGAAAGTTGCGTTCGCGAACGAGCTCGCGAATTTGTGTCAAGCCCTCGGCGTCTCCTACGACGAGGTGCACCGAGGCTTGAGCCTTGATCCCCGAATCAATCCTCGTTTCCTCGTCCCCGGCGTGGGATTTGGCGGATCATGTTTTCCGAAAGATCTGCGAGCCCTCATGGCCGCCGCCCATGTCCACGGCGCGGGCGCGCCCCTCCTTTCTGCCGTCCTCGAACAGAACGACGCGCAGTACATGCACGCGGTGGACCTGCTCCAGCAGGAGCTGGGCGATTTGAAGGATAAGAGGATCGCCGTATTGGGCCTCGCGTTCAAAGGCGAAACGGATGACGTGCGAGAGTCGCGCGCAGTCCCAATCGCCCAGGCTCTTCTGGCGAAAGGTGCTGCGGTCGTGGGCTATGACCCCGTAGCGGGTCCGGGATTCTCAAGCCGCGTGCCCGAGGTAACCATCGCAAACACCATCCGCGAGGCGCTGACCGGAGCGCATGGCGTCATCGTGCAGGCGGACTGGCCCGAGTTCTCCCACCTCACGGCGAAAGATTTCACATCGACGATGGCCGCCCCCGTCGTTGTCGATGGGCGGCGAATCCTCGACATCAAGGAGATGAAGGGCGTCCGCTTCCGCCGGATCGGCTAGGTCATCTTCCGGATTCTCTCCACGGCGGCCAGCAAGCCCTCGCGGAGGTCCTCCCGTTCCATCCCAAGCTCAAGATTCGTCTCGAGCCAGCCGAGTTTGTCGCCGACATCATACCGGCGGCCGCGGTAGAGGACGCCGTATACATCCTCCCTATCAATGAGGCCGCGGATCCCATCGGTGAGTTGCAGCTCCCCGCCCTTCCCAACTTTGGTCTCTCTAAGGCACGCGAAGATGCCTGGGGTCAGGATGTACCGGCCAATGGTGGCGAGCGTCGACCGAACTTGACTCGGCGACGGCTTCTCGATGAGGTCATCGAGGCGGATCACGCCCGGTTCGACTTCCTTCCCGATTGCCATGCCATATCGTCCAATCTGCTCCCGCGAGACTTTCTGCAACGCAATGACGGAGCCGCCGTGACGCTGGTAGGCCGCCCGTAAGATCCCTGCGCAGGGAGGATCGATGGTGATGTCGTCTCCAAGCAGGACGCCGAACGGATCGTCAGCAACGAAATCCTCGGCTCGGAGGACGGCATCGCCTAAGCCTTGCGGCGTCGGCTGCCGAACATACATGATCCGCGCGGCCTTCATCAACGCCTTCAAATCCTGGAGGGCGCCTGGCTTTCCAGACCGAGCAAGGTGATCATCCAGCTCGACATTCGCGTCGAAGTGGTCCTCGATCGCCCTTTTCCCTCGGCCTGTGACGATTAGGATCTCGTTCATCCCGCTTGCGACGGCTTCTTCCACGACGTATTGGATCGCCGGCTTGTCGACGATCGGAATCATTTCTTTCGGCTGGGCTTTCGTGTATGGGAGGAAGCGAGACCCAAGTCCGGCCGCGGGGATGACGGCCTTCATCGTCGCGCCGAAGCCGCGGGGTGCGCATTAAACCTTCTCCGTTGCGATCTTGATTCGATGATGAATCGTGTCGTGCAAAGGCTTTCACGCATCCGTCCCATACTCGCCGCTACAAACTGGGGCCGGTCATGAAAATCCATCATGTCGTGCCGCACTTCTATCCCGAAAGGGGCGGGGTGGAGACCCACGTCCTCGGCCTCGCGCGGTATCTCATTGGGAGAGGACACGAGGTCATCGTGCACACATCGCAGCGCACGCTCCTCGGCGAGGCGCTCCCCGCGGAGTCTACGCTGGAGGGAATCCAAATCCGGCGATACCGTCCCCTCGTCCATCTCGGATACTACCTAACCCTTTTTCGTCCGCGCGTCGACGGGGCGGACGTGGGGCACCTCCACGGATACGGGTTCATGACCAACGACCGGGTGGCCCGGAAGATTCACGGCTCGATCCCAATCGTCTACTCGCTCCATCACGGAGTCGCCCGGCCCGCCCCGACGGTCGGCGCGTGGCTGAAGCGCTCTTTCTACGATCCTCTCTTTGGACGGAAGAGCCTCCGCCGGGTCGATGCCATCATTCCCGCCTCGGAATCCGATCGGCGGTGGCTGGAGGCCCGCGGGTTCCCAGCTGACCGCATCCACGTCTTGCCCACCGGCCTCGAACCGGAGGCGTTCCAACTCGGATCGCCGGAACGCGCCCGGGAACGGTTCCACGTCGATCGCTATGTCGTCTTCTTAGGACGACTCCACCGGGAGAAGTCTCCGGATCACGTCCTCCGAGCCGTCGCAGCTCTGGGCGACGACTGGGCTGGCTTCGTGGTCTTCGTCGGGCCTGACGGCGGCGAGAGGGCCTCGCTCGAGCGGCTCGCGGGAGAACTCAACCTGCGGAACCGCGTCGTCTTCGCGGGCGAGGTAGATGAGGCGACGAAACGAGACCTCTTGGCGGGGGCCGAGTGTCTCGTCCTTCCGAGCTTCTACGAGGCCCAAGGGATTGCCATTGCCGAGGCCTGGGCGCAGGCACGCCCCGTGATCGCATCCGAGGTGGGCGGCGTTCCATACCTGGTGACCAGCAGCCAGGACGGGCTCCTGTACCCGTACGGCGACATCACGGCCCTCACCTCGGCGTTGCGTGAAATCCTGATGGATCGACCGTACGCAGCGCGGATGGGCGGAGCAGGGCTCCGCAAAGCGAAGTCCTCGCTCACCTGGGACCGCATCGCGCACCAATTCGAGGAACTCTACGAGTCGGTCGTCCGGAGGTAACTTTCGGTTTCGAAGCGACGGAATGACGGCGTAGGCTCAGCCGGGTCGGAGTTCCAGCATAATCTGTTTCGTCAGGTTCGGAAAGGTCCGCTCGAGCGCCGTGTCGTACAGGTATCGTTTCGGCAGGACTTGGAGAAGGAAGTCCCATTCTCGCGTCACCCGAAAGTCCGAATCCCGGACGGCCTCCAGGAGGTGTCTGCGGGTGAAGAAATGGATGTGGCCGACATCTTGACCATCGTGGAGCGTCCGATCGTCCGGGAAGAGGCCGAAGAGGGCGAGCGCGACCCGGTTGGTCGGCGTCGCCACATTCGGCGTGGATAGCAGGACTCGGCCCGTGGGCTTCGTGACCCGCCGGATCTCCCGCAGGAGCCGATACGGATAGCGGACGTGCTCGATGACCTCCGTCGCGATCACCGCGTCGAAGCTCGCGTCCGCGAAGGGGAGGGCTTGTCCGTCCGCGAGGATGGTCGGGTCGCCGCGGTGGGAGACGTTCGTCCCGACATATTCGGTCTCCTTGCGGGCGAAAGAGACCTCTCCGGGGCCGATTTCCAGCACCCGTCCATGTTCGGGGAGGAACTCGCTCGTCACCCGACCTCGCAGCGCCCTTAGGTGCTCACTCATCTCCTCCACGTGGCCGGATTTCACGCATTGACCCATGGAGGAGTCTCGCATAAAGGATTTCGCATCGGTCCGATTGGCCGCGTGATTTGAGTCGTGGCAAATGTTAAGGCGAACCCGAATGGTCCCCGCCCGATGCGGGTCTGCATCGTGCTGCACGCGGATCTCTTCGAGCCGTGGCCCATCGTGCGGCCCATGCACGAGGTGGAAATCCTCCGGCGACTCGGCCGAGAGGTGTCCGTCTTCTCTTGGATCAAAGATCCCGCCAGCCCCCTACCCCTCCAAGAGGTCCGGGACGGCGTGCGGGTTCACCGCATCAAGATCGCGCCGCCGAAGAATCCGTTGACCCGGGTTCTGCGGTTTCCTCTCCTCTCAAGGAGGTTTGCGCACGAAATCAAGGAGCTGCGGCCGGACGCGATCGTGTGCCATGATCTAGAGATGCTGTGGGCCTCCGTGATCGCCGGGCGTTCCTTGTCCGCGCCGGTCCTGTACCACGCGCACGAAGACTGGCCCGCCATGGTCTCGGAGCGTAGCAAATCAGAGGCGGCTGTATTCGAATGGCTCGAGCGGAGGCTCGTGAAGCGGGCCGCCCACGTCTACGTCGCGGGGGAGGAGCGAGCGGAGAGATTTCGACGCTGGGGCCGCCCCGTGACAGTCGTCTATGGGTCGAAGTCCCTCGCGGAGATCCCGCACGTGATGAAGGCGGAGCGGGAGGCTCGGCGAGCCGAGTACGGGTTCGGGCGGGACGAATTTGTCGTGGGGATCGCGGGCTCACTCGGCCGCGACGAGAGCCTGCCGACCGTCTTCGACGCCTTGGGACGGATGCCTGAGAACGTCAAGTTGTTCGTTGTCGGAGGCGGCGACGAGAAGGTGGCCGAGGCCAAGCAGTTGGCGCGAGAACGCGGGATTGCGACCCGGGTGGCGTTCACGGGGCGACTGCCGACGGACGCCTATCTCCGGTATACGGCCACGATCGATGTCGGCCTCGGACTCTACTATCCGACGACGAGGAACCAGATCACCGTGGTCCCGCTCAAACTGTTCGACTACATGGGGCTTGGAATTCCCGTTGTTGTGAGCGATTTCCCCGAACTGAATCGCATCGTGGTCGGGACCTGTGGATGCGGGCTCGCCGTAACCCCAATGGACCCGGTCGCACTGCGACGAGCGCTCGAAGGGTTGATCGACCGTCCGGAAGAGCGGCGGGGGATGGGAATCCGAGCCCGCCAGTGCTTCGTCGAGAGGTACTGCTGGGACCGCCAGGAGGACGTCATCGTTCGATCGCACCGGATCTTCGCCGCTGAATGAGGTCGTCGGAAGCCTTATCCCGCCCTGGGAATTCGGAGGCCGCGCCGTGCCCACGGTGTGAGCGTTTGTCCTTGACCGACCCCGCCGGCGGAACGGCCGCATTGCGCGGAATGGAGTCGTCGACCTTGGGCAAGAACAGCCCCGACACAAATCCCCCTGCCGCCGGGAGGGTCGGCCGTGACCTCGCGACTTAACTTGGGATCGGGGGAGCATCGCTTCCCCGAGTTCCTGAATGTCGACATCCACGGGGGCGACCTCAGGGCCGCGGCCGAGCGCCTCCCGTTCAAAGAGGGATCTTTCGAGTTCGTCCACGCAAGCCACGTGCTCGAGCACGTCGTCGATCTTGATCGCGTCATGCGGGAGATCCACCGGATCCTGTCGCCCGGAGGAATCTTGCAGGCCCGCGTTCCGTACGGCCTCCGGTCCCTCTATGTACCCTTCCACCTCCATGCATTCAACCTCCGGACCTTCGACTACTTTACCCAGCAACCGAGTGGACTTCAGGGCGGTGCCCTCTTCAACCTCCTGGAGAAGCGGATCTCGGATTGGTGGCTTCCCTACCGGTGGCATCTCGAACGGTACTTCCCCCGATTGTTCCGCTACGTCTCGGCATCGGAGGACGATGGGAAGCGGCATCTTCTCGTACCGACGGGAATTCGGCAGGAGCTGTTCGTCCGACTGGAGAAACCGAAGAGATGAGAAGGCAAGAGCGCAAAGCCGGAACCAGGGCCCGGACCGCGGCGCTCGACCTGCCTCAGTTTCAGCAGCCGGCCCGGTTCGTCTACTCATACCGGTCGAAATGGGTGGGCTGGTTCTTGGAGGAACACGCCTATGTGCGGGAGCTCCTGTACCACGTCTGGCCGCGGTTCATACGCCGGGAACTCTTGGTCACGGAACGGATCGCGGAGATCCCCTTCGTCCTGCATTTCCTGCAACTCCCGCCCGGCCGGCGCGTCCTCGATGTCGGATCTCGCTGGTCGCTCCTCCCCCTGCATCTTGCCGCGATGGGCTATCGCACCGTGGCGACGGACCTCGTCGCGCTTCCGATCCGAGGTTCCGGACCCGACGTATGCCGCGCAGACCTCCGGAAGCCGCCGTTCCGGCCTGCCTCCTTCGATGGGGTGGTCATCGTGAGCACGCTCGAGCATATCGGACTCGGGTGGTACGATGAGCGGAAGGGAGAAGCGGATGATTTCCGCGTCATGCGGGAGCTGCGGAGTCTCCTGAAGCCCGGCGGGGTCCTCCTCCTGACCGTGCCATTCGGTCGCGGCGGTCAGGGCCCGAAACAGCGGGCGTACGACGGCCAACGCCTCCGGCGCTTGTTGGAAGGTTGGATCGTGGACGGGTTGCGCTTCTACGTGCGTCGCAGAGCGGAGTGGCGAGAGACGGCCGAAGAAGAGGCCTCCCAGACGGACTCTGCGGTGGAGACTCGCGGGGTTGCCATGGTCATCCTCCGTCGCCCCTAAATCACCCGATCAGGATCCCGATCCGGAGAGCGCGGATTCGTACGCGCGGAGCGTTCGGTTGGCCATCGCCCGGAACGTGAACGTCCTCGCGTGCCGTACCCGTTCCTCCGGACTGCCTTTGGCGGCACCCTCCAGGCACGCCAGTATCGTCTGCGAATACGAAGGATCGTCGTTGTAGTAGCAGCCGTAGGGACCGAGGGTCTCGCGGACCGCGGGGGCCCGCGCGAGCACGTGGGCTCCGCATGCAAGAGCCTCCAATGGGACGAAGCCAAAGCCTTCCTCCGGGCAAGGATGGACGACGAGGGACGCTTGGTTGTACACGATGGGGATCCCGTCTTCTCCCGGCCATCGAAACGTGACCCGGTTCGCGAGCCGCGAGTGGCGTGCCACGTACTCGACCAGGGACTCCATCCAAGGAGGTCGCCCTCCCACGAACTGCAGGTCGTGGCCGATCTGATCCTCGATCGTCGCGAAGGCCCGTAGGGTCGCCCAAGGATCCTTGATCGGGCGGTGGACGCCGACTTGAACGATGAACGGCCGTTCAGGCCGGGACACGGACAGGGGTCGAAATCGATCTTCGACGCCGAGCGGGATCACTTCGATCGGCATCTTGGAACGAAACGAAGATCGGACGACCTCCTCCGTGCGATGGCTGTCGACGAGGACTCTGTTGGCAATCCGGAGGAACCATCGCAGCTTCTGGAGGTACAGGAACCGCACCCATCGGCTGAAGAAGCGCGGGTAGGTCGCGGGCGCCAAATCATGGATTGTGATCACGAGTGGGCGGCGCGGCCGTAAGGGTGCGTTCCACGGCGGATGCGGGTCATGCAGGATGTCCACGTTCGTTGGGTTCTCGCCTTTGTGGATCGGGACAACGGTCACACCGAGATCCAAGAGTTCCTTCGTGAGATAGTGGACGTACTTGGAAGCCCCGGTCCCGATTTGGCCGTCTCGATAGAGGTGGTCCGAGTAAAGCCCGACCCGCATTCCACATCACCGAGCGATGGCGCTCTCGTAGGCCTGCTCGTACGCGTCGGCCACGAGTTGTATGTTCGCGGTTCGATCGACGAACGTGTGGGCCCTCTCTCCGACCGCACGCGCCGCCTGCGGATCGGCGAGGGCCGTCTCGATGCATTCCGAGACTTCCTGGGCATCTCGCGCGAGCCAGCCGGTGACCCCATGCTCAATCACATCGGGGATGTTGCCGAGGGGCGTCGCAATCACGGGACGTTTGAACGCGATGGGGAAGTAGATCGACCCGGACGTCGTCACCGCCGAGTAAGGTTGGACGACAACGTCGCAGGCCTTGAACCAATACTGCAGCTCCTCGTCTCGAATGGGGTCGAGGTGGATGCGGAGGTTTCCGCGATTCTTCGCCATGTTCCGAATCTCCGCGGCCAGCGCCGGGTCGTGACACTCTCCGAAGATGCAGGCGTGGACCTTATCGGGGGAAAGCCGCGAAAACGCCTCGAGGAACAGACGCGTGCCCTTGTATGGAAGGGTGGGCGCGAAATGGCCGATCACCCGCGTGTCCGTCCGGATGCCGATGCGGCTCCGTGCCTCCGCTTGGGAGACTGTATCGGGCCAAGCACCGTTGAAATTCATAAGAGGGATGATCCGGTCCTCTGCACTCCATTCCGTCGAGAGACCGCGAGAGGCGAACAATCGACGCGCCTCTTCGATGTTGCGACGGCTGTGCCACACGGCCACGCGGACACGATCCAGATAGACGTGCGTCATCGCAAGGTCGTCGCCGAAGAGAGGCTTGTGAGGAACGATGTTGTGGACCGTCCACACTTTTGGGACTTTCGTCCGAAAGAAGATCCGAGCGAGGACGCGACTGTCGAAGATGCTCCAATGCATGTGGACGATGTCGGGGCCGCCCGCCATCCCCCTGGCGAATTTCGCGACGCCGCGCGGCCAGCGCAGATACGGATACGGGGCTTCGCGCACGTCGTGCCCGCGTTCTCGGAGCGCCTTCGTGAGCCGGACAAGATAGATGTGGCGGCTCTCCGGGACCGAGAGAACGCGCATATGTGACTCCGTGGAGGGGGCGGGACCGGAAGGACGCGGTTCCGCGTCGCCTCCCGGCGCGCGCACCGCACACGCCGACATAGTTCTTTCGACCGCGAGAATCCCCATCGCGTTTGTCAAATCGCAGGCGCGGTCCCGCTACACTTTTATAGCCATCACCGCCTTCCGCGTGAGCGTCTGACCCTCGTCGGACGCCAGAGGGATATAGATGGGATGGGTAGTAGCAGTGCTCCCCAGCGCTGACTTTCCACCGGTCAGGTGAGGCCTTGTTTCTGAAAGATATCCAGATGGAGAACTTCAAGTCGTTCGGGCGAAAGATCACGGTCCCCTTCCTCCAAGGGTACACGGCGATCACGGGTCCGAACGGCTCGGGCAAGAGCAACATCGCGGACGCAATCTTGTTCGTCCTCGGACCGAAGAGCTCGAAGGCGATCCGCGCCGGGAAGCTGACCGACCTCATCTGGAACGGCGGGAAGGACAAGAAAGGAGCCGACTCGTGCCAGGTCAGCCTTCTCTTCGACAACTCGGATCGCCAGATCCCGGTCGAGGCGGACGAGGTCAAGCTCACTCGGTACGTCGGCCTCAGCCCATCCGTGGACGGCGGCTACAACTCGTACTTCTACATCAACGACCGGAAGTCCTCGCTCTCGGAGTTCGACTCCCTCCTGGCCCACGCCCGGATCTCCGCGGAAGGCTACAACCTCGTCCAACAAGGGGACGTCCAGAAGATCGTCTCGATGTCCTCCATCGAGCGCCGGCGCATCCTGGACAACATCGCGGGGATCACGAAGTTCGACGACGACATCACCCAGGCGGAAGGGAAGCGCCGGGAGACGGAGGAGAACCTCGAACGAATCCGGATCATCCTGGATGAGATCGACAAGCAGATCAAGCAGCTCGAGGCGGACCGGGACGGCGCCCTGAAGTACAAGGAATTGAACGGGCGGATGTCGACCGCGAAAGCCCAACTCGCGTACAAGAACCGCGAACTGATCGAGCGGCAGATCGTCGGCACGAAGGAACAGATCGCGAA
>Ga0209853_1000386_pt1 | contig 12249 bp, 13 predicted proteins | sample GWRWS1_30_40_FD_187224 | JGI IMG/M metagenome (GOLD analysis project Ga0209853, IMG submission 187224) | Riverbed sediment microbial communities from areas with vegetation nearby in Columbia River, Washington, USA - GW-RW S1_30_40 (SPAdes)... | ecosystem: Environmental > Aquatic > Freshwater >...
CTGGCGTCGGCCTCGCCATCGCGGGTTGGGCTGGCGGGCTCGCTGGCGCGGGCCTCGCCATCGCGGGTTGGGCCGGCGGGCTCGCTGGTGCGGGCCTCGCCATCGCGGGTTGGGCCGGCGGGCTCGCTGGCGCGGGCCTCGCGGCCGCCGGTTGCGCGGGCGGGCTCGCTGGCGCGGGCCTCGCGGCCGGCTTGGCCTTCTTGGGCGTCGCGCGCCGGACCGGCGCCTTCTTCGCCGGCTTCTTGCCGACCTTTGCCGTCTTCTTGCGCGTTGCCGGCTTGGCCGCCGACGTTTTCTTGCGCTTCGCCTTGCCCTTACCCTTGGTCTTGCCCCTAGCTGCCTTCCTTGTCGCCATGTGCGGTCTCCCGGAGGGTTCGCCCGACTGAACGAAGGGAACAACAGCCGCTCATATTAGACCTGCCCGCATAATTGCAATGCAGTCAGCCCACCCCTCCTTCATGTCCCATTCGCACGCCGTCAGAATCGCCCCCCGCAGGACGCGCCGGCGTCGCTCCCGTTTCGCGACCCTCTGGCCGCGCGCCCGGACGCGCCGTCGCGCGCTCAAGGCGCTGCTGGCCGCACCGCTGGCGGTCCGGCTCATCGGCGGCGCGGTCGTCGTGGTGGGGTTGCTGTTTGCGGCGAACTGGCTGGTCCAGGTCGTCCGCAAGCCCACCGAGCTCTTCTTCCCGGTGAGCGGCACGCTCTCCAAGACGCCGCCCGAGACGTGGCGGCGGTACGAGCCGCTCTTCCGCGCGCACTCCACCGCGGTCATCACTCCGGACTTTCTGGCCGCGCTCGCGCAGGTCGAGGGCGCGGGCAACCCCGTGGCCCGGACGTACTGGCGATGGCAGCTGGCGTCGAATCCGTTCGAGCTGTACCGGCCGGCCTCGAGCGCGGTCGGCATGTATCAGATCACCGACGGGACCTTCCGCGAGGCGAAGCGCTACTGCATTCACGACCACGCCGTGGTGGAGGATGGGCCCTGGCACGACGCGAGATCGTGCTGGTTCAATGGCCTCTACACGCGCGTCGTGCCGAGCCACGCCGTCGAGCTGACCTCCGCGCTCCTGGATCGCAGCGTCGCGAGCACGCTGGAGCGCCGCCGAATCGCCACCGCCACGCTCCAGCAGCAGCAGGACCTGGCCGCCGTGACCCACCTGTGCGGCGCCGGGGTCGGCGATGCCTACGCCAGGCGCGGTTTCCGGTTGACCGCCGGCCAGCGGTGCGGCGATCACGACGTGCGCGGCTATCTCGCCCAGGTCAACGCGATGAAGCGGGTGTTCGCCCGGCTGGCCGGCGCGGGCTGATTCCCCCCCGGCACCAGAGCTCGGGGCCCCGGCACGGCGGCCCCGGGTTGACACTCGAATGCGTGTAATGGTACCCTCATACGAGGGAACACCGGCCAGGGGCGCAGATGAAACGGGAACCGCTACCGACGGCCGCGACGGCCGCGACGGCCGCGACGCGACGCGCACGGCGCGCCCCGAAGCCGGCGAAGCACGCGGTGCGCAGCTTCGCTCAGCTGCGGTCGGCGCGGTCGGCCGACGAGCGGCACGCGCTGGTCGTGAACCTCGCCATTCCGTCCAAGGTCGTGGTGCAGGCGAGCGAAGCGCTGGGCGTCCCGCAGGGGAAGATGATCGACGCGCTCGGGCTTCGCGAAGCCACCTTCTACCGCTGGCTGCAGAAGGGGCAGCCCATCGCGGCCGAGAAGAACGAGCAGGTCGTGCGGCTCGCCGAGTTCACCGAGCTCGCGGCGAGCGCGTTCGGCGACGAGGAGAAAGGCAAGCGCTGGCTGACGCGGCCCAACGCCGCGCTCGGCGGAGCGACGCCGCTCAGCATGCTGGAATCCTCTTATGCCGCCGAGCGGGTCCGGCAGGCGCTCTCCGTCATCGAGCACGGCGGCGTTGCGTGACGTCGCTTTGGCGTCTGACTCGCCGGATCCACGCGGCGAAGCAGGCGCTCCACCTGGGCGCGCAGTCGGGCGGCGGCCGCTGGAATCCACGCGGGCTTGCGGTCGTCTACAGCGGGACGAGCATTTCACTCGTGGCCCTGGAGTACTTCGTCCACCTTTCCGGGGATGAGCCGGCGGATCTCGTGCTCGTGGAGATCCGGGTCCCCGACGGCGTGAGCACCGGATCCATCGCGCCGGCCGACTTGCCGGCCGCCTGGCAGGAAGAGCTCGGGTTGACGCAGTCGAAGGGGCGCGAATGGATCGAGTCGCGGCGCTCCCTCGCGCTTCGGGTCCCGTCGGCGATCGTTCCCGAGGAATCGAACGTGCTGCTCAATCCGTCCCATCCCGCATGGGAGCGCGTCGCCGTCCGGGTGCAGCGGCCTTTCCGCTACGACCTGCGGATGTACAAGTCTTAGCAGCCAGACCGCTGCAGGCGGGTGCCCGAGTCAGGACGCGCGGCTGGCCTGGCTTCGCCGCGAGTTCCGAAGCGCCGCCCGCCACGCCTGCCGGAGCTTCCCGAGCAGCCGCTCTCGGTCGCCGAAGACCTCTTCGTTGGTGAGACGCAATAGCGTCACGCCTGCCGATTCCAGCCCGCCTTCCTTGAACAGGTCCCAGCCTTTCTGGGTCGTCGATCGGTGGTAGCCGCCGTCGACCTCGATCCCCAACCGAACCTCGGGAAAGTAGAAGTCCACGATCCACCGCCCGCCGCAGACCCACTCGCGCCGGAATCGCCCGTCGAGCGCGCCCTCGTTCAGCCCGCTCAGGATCGCCGCCAGCGTGCGCTCGGCGCGGGTCGGATGCTCGCGTCGCTCGTCCGCGACGAGCCGCAGCGTCTCCGCATCCCGGAGCGTTCTTCGCCGGCGGAGCTTTGGGATCATCGCGTCCGGCAGTGTGCCGGACGCGCTGGCTCAGCAAGTGAGCCTCACCCGGTTTGAGGACCCTACTGCGTCCGCAGCCGCGGATCGAGCGCGTCGCGCAGCGAGTCGCCGAAGAGGTTGAACCCGAACACGCCGAGGCTGATCGCGAGCCCCGGGAAGATCGCCATCCAGGGCGCGGACTCGGCGAACTGCACCGCCGCGCCGCGCAGCATCAGGCCCCAGGCCGCGATCGGCTCCTGCACCCCGAGACCGAGGAACGACAGCGAGGCCTCGAGCAGGATCGCCTCGCCGAGGAAGGCGGTCATCATGATGAGGATCGGCGCCATGACGTTCGGGAGCATATGGCGCAGGATGATGCGCCGGTGGCCGAATCCGGCCGCGCGCGCCGCGTCCACGTACGGCATCTCGCGCACCGCGAGCGCGCTCGAGCGCACGACCCGCGCGCAGCGCGGCACCATCGGCACCGCGATGGCGAGGATGACGTTTTGGGCGCCCGTGCCGAGGATCGCGACGACCGCGAGCGCGAGGATGATGACCGGGAACGCGAAGAAGACGTCCATCACGCGCTGCACGACGAGGTCCACCCGGCCGCCGAAGTACGCGCTCGAGACCCCGATCACCGCGCCGAACACGGTCCCGATGAGCGAGGCCCCCAGGCCGACCATCAACGCGGTGCGCGACCCGTAGATCAGGCGCGACAGCACGTCGCGGCCGAAGGCGTCGGTGCCGAGCCAGTGCCTGGCGTCCGGCGCGCCCAGCATCGCGGCGTAGTCCGTCTCGAGCGGGTCGTACGGCGCCAGGAATCCCGCCGTCGACGCGGTGACGACCATCACGACGACGATGAGGGCGCCGATCGCGCCGAGCGGCCGCTGCCGCACGAAATCGCGGACCGCGGATGCCCAGCCCGGGCGCGGCGCTTCCGCGCGGGTCAGCTCCTCGACGGTGCGCGGGGTGACGGCCATGTCAGCGATAGCGGATGCGCGGGTCGAGCCAGGCGTAGGCGATGTCGACCGCGAAGTTGACGACCAGGAAGAACGTCGCGACGAGCATCACGAGCGCCTGCGTGAGCGTATAGTCCCGGCGCGCGATCGACTCGACGAACAGCATCCCCAGCCCGTTCAGGTTGAACACCTGCTCGGTCACCACCAGCCCGCCCAGCAGGAACGCGAACTCCAGGCTGATGATGGTGAGCACCGGCAGCATCGCGTTCTTCAGCGCGTGCCGCGAGAGGATGAGCTTCAGCCACAGCCCCTTGGCGCGCGCGGTGCGGATGTAGTCCTCGCGCAGCACCTCGAGCATCGCCGAGCGCATCATGCGCGTCGATACCGCGGAATAGCGGTAGCCGACGGCGAGCGCCGGCCAGATGAGCTGCTGGAGGTTCTGCCACGGATCGACCCAGAGCGGCGTGAACACCATCGGCGGCAGCCAATGGAAGACGACGAGCAGCACCAGGATCAGCAGGATGCCGAGCCAGAACGACGGCATGGCGAGGCCGGCGATCGAGAACACGCGCACCGCGTAGTCGATCCAGGTGTCCTGCTTGACGGCGGCGAGGATGCCGAGCGGGATCGCGAGCAGCGTCGCCACCGCAGTGGCCATGAGCGCGAGCTGCAGCGAGAGCGCGAAGCGCAGCTTGATCTCCTCGGTGATCGGCGCCCCGGTCCACATCGAGAGACCGAAGTCGAGGCGCGCGAGCCCCGACATCCAGTCGACGAACTGCTTCCACAGCGGCTGGTCGAGGCCGAGCTTCTTGCGCTCGATCTGCATCTGGTCCTGCGACTGGAACTGACCCCCCTCGCCCATGTAGCGTGCCTCGACCACGTCGCCCGGCACGACGCGCAGCAGCAGGAAGATGAGGACCGCGACGCCGAGGAACGTCGGGATGATCGCCAGCAGCCGCTTCAGGATGTAGCTGGCCATGGGCGAACCCGCGCCGGCGGGCGCGCGAGCCCGCGCGCCGCCGGGAGCGGAAGGACCATCACTGCTCGAGCCAGACGGTATCGAGCGTGTTGTTGAGGTAGTGGCTCGGCGTGATCGTCCACCCCTTGACCTTCGCGGAGTGCGGGATGATCCGGTGCCACTGCAGCGTCATGAGGTAGTGGGCCTCGTCGTCGAGCAGGCGCTTCTCGAACTGCCGGATCAGCTTCTTGCGCTCCTCGACGTTGGTCGCCCGGCTCTGGCGGTCGTACAGGTCGTCGAGCACCGGATCCTGGTAGTAGCCGTAGTTGGCCGGATTGCGCTCGGTCGACAGGAACTTGTACAGGTCGAGGTCCGGCTCGACGATGTAGCCGCACTGGAAGTCCATGTTGACCTGCGCGTCGCCCTTGCGGAGCACGCTGTAGAAGCTGGCGGCCTCGATCACCTCCTGCTTGACGTTGAGACCGACCTTGCGCCACTGGTCGATCAGCCAGACGCCGAGCGGCTCGTAGGGCATCGGGATGCCGCGATTCGTGAACGTGAACTGGAAGCCGTCGGGCACGCCGGCTTCCTTGAGCAGCCGGCGCGCCTCGGCGCGCGATTTCTCGATGTCGGGCCAGTAGCCGGCGAGCTGGTTCAGCTCCTCGGGCGGGGTCGCGAACGGCGTGCCGGGCACCTGCACGCCGGCCACGGCCTTCACGATCGCGATCTTCGACAGCGCCTTGGAGCCCTCGTGGCGGTCGATCGCGAGCGTCAGCGCCCGGCGCACGCGCTTGTCGTCGAACGGCTTCTTGGTGTGGTTGATGGCCACCAGGAGGACGCAGTCCCACGGCGATTCCTGTACCGTGACCTTGTTGCCGAGCGTGGCGACGATGCTGTCGCGCTCGGCCGGGCTGAAGCCGCGGAACTGGATGTGCGCCCGCTCGCCGCGGACCGCCGCCACCTGCGCCCCCGAGTCGCGCATGAAGATCGCCCGGTAGCCGTCGAGATACGGCTTGCCCTTGTCCCAGTAGTTCGGGTTCTTCTTGCCCACCACGTGCGAGCCCTTCACGTGCTCGACGAAGGTGAACGGGCCGGTGCCCATGATGTTCTTCTCGTACCAGTGGATGTCCTTGGCGAGGAGGTCGGCCTTGTAGATGAAGTTCCAGGGCGACGCGATCGAAAGGAGGAACGAGGCGCTCGGCCCCTTGAGGCGGAAGCGCACCGTGTAGGCGTCGGGCGCCTCGACCGCGGCGACCAGCGCGTATTGCCCTTTGCGGGTCGAGCCCACGCCCGCGGGCGGAAAGATGATCTTGTCGTAGGACGCTTTGACGTCCTTCGAGGTCATCTCGCTCCCGTCGTGGAACTTCACGCCCTGGCGCAGCTTGAAGGTGAAGGTGAGGCCGTCGGGCGACGCCGTCCAGCTCTCGGCGAGCGACGGGACCGGCTTGGTCCCGGCGGGGTCGTTCGGGTCCACCCGCAGCAGCGTGTTGTAGAACGGCGCGACCGGATGGATCAGCCCGAACGTCTCCTCGCGGTGCCCGTCGTACGACGGGGGCTCGGAGGGGACCGGGAAGATCAGCTCGCCACCGCTGCGGGGAGCCTGTGCCGTTGCCGCAAGGGTGAGCATCGCGCTCGCGACGAGCGCAAGCCAATGGACGAGTCGTCTCATGAGACACCTCCTCGTCAATGTAGTCGTGGAGCCTGCCTACCCCTCTCCCGGGGGTTCGCAGGGGTGGGCTAGTTAAGGACGATTGTCATTCGGTGTCAAGCTCAAGCGAGATGGCAGGCGGCCCAGTGTCCGGGCTTGATTTCCCTGAGCGGCGGAATTTCCGCAGTGCAGCGATCGATCGCGATCGGGCAGCGCGGGTGGAACACGCAGCCCGAAGGGGGGTTGAGCGGGCTCGGGACCTCGCCGCGCAGCACCACCCGTTCGCGGCGCGCCTCGAGCTGCGGGTCCGGGATCGGCACCGCCGAGAGCAGGGCGCGGGTGTACGGATGCAGGGGTTCCTCGTACAGCGCCTGGCGATCGGCGAGCTCGACGATCTTGCCCAGGTACATCACCGCGACGCGATCCGAGATGTGTCGCACCACCGACAGGTCGTGCGCGATGAAGAGGTAGGTCAGCCCGAGCCGCGTCTGGAGCTCTTCGAGCAGATTGATGATCTGCGCCTGGATCGAGACGTCGAGCGCCGAGACCGGCTCGTCGCAGACGATCAGCGAGGGCTCCATCGCCAGGGCCCGCGCGATGCCGACGCGCTGCCGCTGGCCGCCCGAGAGCTGGTGCGGGTAGCGATCCGCGTGCTGCGAGTGGAGCCCCACTTGCGTGAGCAGCTCGCCGACGCGCGCCGTGCGCGCCGCCTGGTCGGGCACGATGCCGTGCACCTTGATCGGCTCTTCCAGGATCTGGCCCACGGTCATGCGCGGGTTGAGCGAGGAGTACGGGTCCTGGAAGATCACCTGCATGCGGCGCCGGACCCCGCGCAATTCGTCCTGCGACAGCGCGGTCAGCTCCGCGCCCTCGAACGCGATGCGGCCGCTGGTCGGGCGCTCGAGCTGCAGGATGCAGCGGCCGGTGGTCGTCTTGCCGCAACCCGACTCGCCCACGAGCCCGAGCGTCTCGCCGCGGTGGATCGCGAAGCTGACCCCGTCGATCGCGCGCACGAGCCCCTCGGCGCGACCCAGGAATCCGCCGCCGACCGCGAAGTGCTTGACGAGGTCGCTGACCTCGAGCAGCACCGGGGTGGTCATGCCGCGACTTCCTTCATCAGGCGAGCGGCCTCCCAGCAGGCGGCCAGGTGGTCCGCGGCGCCGACCGGCTCGAGCGGCGGCGGCTCGTCGCAACGCTCGACGCGGTAGGCGCAGCGCGGCGCGAACGCGCAGCCGCGCGGCAGGCGCGTGAGGTCCGGCGGCTGACCCTCGATCGGCGCCAGGCGGGCGCGCCGCGGCTCGTCCAGGCGCGGCACCGAGCGCAGCAGCCCGAGCGTGTACGGGTGGTGCGGATTCGCGTAAAGCTCGGCCGCGGTCGCCCGCTCGATGATGCGCCCCGCGTACATCACGTTCACGCGGTCGGCGTAGCGCGCCACGACGCCGAGGTTGTGGGTGATGATGAGCATCGCGACGCCGAGCCGCCGCGAGAGGTCCCGCATCAGCTCGAGGATCTGCGCCTGGATGGTGACGTCGAGCGCGGTCGTCGGCTCGTCGGCGAGGATGAGCGACGGATTGCAGGCGAGCGCCATGGCGATCATCATGCGCTGGCGCATGCCGCCGCTGAAATGGTGCGGGTACTGCGCGAGGCGGCGCTCCGGGTCGGGAATGCCGACCATCGCGAGCAGCTCGATCGCGCGCGCGCGCGATTCCGGGGGCGCCATCTTCAGGTGGATCTCGAGCCCCTCGGTGAGCTGCCGGCCGATCGTGAGCACGGGATTGAGCGAGGTCATCGGCTCCTGGAAGATCATCGCGATCTCCCGGCCGCGGACGTGGCGCATCTCCTCGTCGGTCAGCTTGAGGAGGTCGCGGCCCTTGAAGAGGATCTCGCCGCCCTCGATCCGGCCAGCGGGCGGGGCGACGAGCTGCATGACGCTCAGCGCCGAGACCGACTTGCCGCAGCCGGATTCCCCGACGAGCGCGACCGTCTCGCCTTCCTGGATGTCCCACGACACGCCGTCGACGGCGCGCACGAGGCCCCCGGCCGTCTGGAACGTGGTCTTCAGATTTCTGACTTCAAGCAGCGCTGCCATGGGGCGGGGAGTCTAGCATCCGTCCGGGCGGCGTCGACCGACCCGCCGCCGACCGGCCAGTCATTTCGCCAGCGCGTCGGCCGGCGCTTTGCGCGCCGCCGCCGGGGCGGACGCGCGGATCTTCTCGAAGAGCTGCTCGTTGGTGATGACCCAGCCGAGGCAGCGCGCGACGTTCTGCAGCCCGAGCGCGTGCAGGTCGTCGCCGTACATGCTGGCGACGCAGTCGGAGAGCACCACCACGCGGTAGTCGAAGTTGAACGCCGTGAACGAGGTGTTGAGCACGCAGGTGTTGGTGTTGATGCCCATCAGCACCACGTTCTTGACCCCCAGCGTGTCGAGCAGCTGGCGGAGATCGGTGCCGTAGAAGCAGTCGAGGCGCTTCTTGTTGCTGATCACGTAATCGCCGCTCGCGTACAGCTCGGGGATGATCTGGGTGCCGGGCGAGCCCTCCACGTTGTGCTCGCGCACGGTGCTCTTGCGGCCCGGCACGAGCCGGTCGAGCTCGCCGAGCGCCGCGTGCATCGCCTTCCAGAACGGCGAGACCATGCCTTCGCTGCCCAGGCCGGGGAGCCGGCGATAGACCAGGATCACGTGGATGACCGGGATCCCCTGGCCGCGGGCGAAGTCGAGCGCGACGCGTGCGTTCGCGATCACGCGCTTGGCGTCCTCGGGCTTCGCCGGCATGGTCGCCACGTCCATGTCGAGGTGGCCACGATGCATGTCGATGGTGACGATGGCGGTCTGCCGCGGGTCCAGGACGAGCTCGCGGTAGAGGCCGGCGATCAGGCTCGAGCGGTCGACGATTTCAACGGCTGCCATGAGGGGCTCCTGGTTCGGGAACGGTCGGGAAGCGCGCAGGTCGCGCGCGGCACCTACATCTTCGCTTCGCTGATCTGGATCGTGGGCTGGATGTCGGTGTAGTTCGCGTAGAGCACGCTGACTCGGATCATGTTGCCGCCTCCTTTCGTCAGTGCGACACCTGGCTCGGCGCGCCGGGCTGCTTGAGCGGCTGCGCCCGGTCGAACGCCTCGATCTTCATGCACTCGGCGAAGATGCGGTTGACGGTGGGCACGCCCGAGAGGTCGCAGTTGAAGAACTTCCCGCCGAACACCTGCCCCGCGAGGCAGATGTCGGCGATCGTCGGCGCATCGCCGTGGCAGAAGCGCCCGGTCTCGCGCTCGCCCGCGAGATGGCTCTCGTACGCCTCGAGCGCCTTGAGCGTCCAGTGCTGCAGCCACCTGTTGCGGCCCGCCTCGTCGACGTGCAACTCCTTCTCGAGGAAGTTGCGGATCCGCGGCACGACCAGCGGATGGCCGTCGGCGGCCGAGATGAGCGCGAGCGCGCGCACGCGGGCGCGCCCGCGCGCGTCCTTCGGCAGCAGCGGCGGCTGCGGGTGCGTCTCGTCGAGGTACTCGAGGATGGCGAGCGACTGGAAGAGCGGCGGGCCGCCGTCGTCGAGGATGAGGGCCGGCACCACGCTCTGCGGGTTGAGCGCCTTGTAGGTGTCGGCGAATTGCTGGCCCTTCAGGAGGTCGATCGGGGTCTCCTCGAACTTGAGCCCCTTGAGGTTGAGCGCGATCCGCACCCGCAGGCTCGCAAGCGAACGCCAGAAGCCGTAGAGCTTCATCTCTTCTCTCCTCCTCGTGTGGTCGCGGGAATCTTAGCAGGCGGTGATACCGGTTGACAGCGACCCCGGCGCCGATATTCTGTGCGGCCGGATCGCTCGAACCTCAAGGAGAGAGTGCCGATGGTCAATGCCGCAATCGTAGGGCTGGGCTGGTGGGGCAAGACGCTCGTCAACTCGGTGCAGGGCAAGAGCGACGCGATCCGCTTCGTTGCGGCGCACACGCGCACGCGCGCCAAGGTCGAGGATTTCTGCCGCGAGAAGCAGCTCGTCTTCCAGGAGAGCCTGGACACGATCCTGCGCGACCCGAAGATCGATGCGGTGGTCTACGCGGCGCAGCATACCGACCGGAGCGAGCAGGTCCAGAAGACGGCGGCGGCGGGCAAGCACGTGTTCGTCGAGAAGCCCTTCGCGCTCAACCTGAAGGCCGCCGATGCGGCGCTCGCGGCGGTGAAGCGCGCCGGGGTCGTGCTCGGCGTCGGGTATCAGCGCCGCTTTCCGCCGAGCGTGGCGGAGCTGCGCGCGCGGGTGAAAGACGGGCGCCTCGGCACGATCGTCTCGGCCACCGGCGAGGCGAGCGTGCCCGGGGGACTCCAGCTCGCGAAGGACTTCTGGCGCGCCGATCCGGTCCAGGCGCCCGCCGGGCCGATGACCGGGCTCGGCGTGCACGTGCTCGACACCTTCGTCGATTTCTTCGGGCCGGTCGAGGAGGTCTACTGCATCAACGTGCGGCGCGCGGCGCCGCACATCGACGACGCGGCGAGCGTCCAGATGGTGATGAAGAACGGCATGCCGGCGAGCTTCTTCTGCTCGCTCGCGACGGCGCTGAGCTACCGGATCGCGGTGTTCGGCACGAAGGGGTACGGCGAAGTGCTGCGGCCGAACTTCGACACCTTCCAGTTCATCCCCGCGGGGACCGGGCCGATGACCGGGCAGTTCAAGCCGGCCGAGCCCGAGCGCATCGTCACGAAGGACTTCGACCCGGTGCGGGCGGAGCTGGAGGCGTTCGCGAACGCGATCCAGGACAAGCAGCCGTTCCCGATCTCGCACGACGAGATCCGCCACGTCACCGCGGCGTTCGAGGCGATCGTGAAGTCGGCGGCGACGCGGCAGCCGGTGAAGGTCGCGAACACCGGTTGAGTCGTTCCCCTCCTCCCTGAGGGTGAGCCGGGGTCTCGAGCACGTGCCTGCGCACGTGCGCGCCGGCGAACGCCCGAAGCCTCCCGGCTTCGGGCCGGGCGGGGTGCCCGAAGCGAAGCTGAGGGCGGGGTGGTCCGGGCTAGCGCCGCCGCGGGTGCAGCTCCCGCAGCGCGCGCGGCACGCCGCTGAGGAACGCCGTCACCAGCGCTTCGATCACCGCGTCGGTGTCGGCGGGAACCGCGACGTTGTAGACCCACCGGCGCACGCCGAGATAGAAGATCTTCTCGTTCAGCAGGCGCGCGAGCTCCAGCTCGAGCTCATCGAGCGGCCGGCGGCGCGGGTCGGGCAGGCCGCAGTGCGCGCGCAGCTCCTCGCCGAGCCGGGTGTAGACCCGGTCGCGGATGAACTTGAGATAGCGCTGGTTCAGATCCTGGCCGGTCAGCCCGGAGAAGAGAAAGATCCGCACCCACTCCGGGGTGAGGACGACCCGCGCGTAGTCGCGGTAGAAGTCGACCAGGCGCGCGCGGAGCGGCCGGGAGCGGTCGGCGAGGATCCGCTCCCACTCCGGATTCCAGCGGCTCACGAAGACTTCCTGGTAGACGCGCTCGATCAGCGCGTGCTTGGTCGGGAAGTAGCGGAACAGCAGCGGTTGCGTGACGCCGAGCCGCTTCGCGAGCGCCCGGGTGTCGCCGCCGAACCCGACCTCCGCGAAGTACCGGATCGCCTCGCTCACGATCTGCTGCTCGCGCGCCTCGCGCTTGAGGCGGCGCGGGCCCGGCAGCGCCTTCTCGCCCTTGCGCGGGCGGTTTTCCGGCCTGGCGGCGCGGTGCGTCGGTTTGACGCGCACGCGCGCGAGCAGGCGTTTCAGGGGCGTCGGGTCGTTCATGTCATCGCAGGGCGCGGGCATCATATGGCATATGGCGGCCATCGGCTATGCTCCGGCCTCCGTCAGCACGCGCCGCGCATGATCCAGACGACCGACACCATCGACGGCTCCGGCTACCCGCTCGCGTTCAAGGT
>Ga0209853_1000387_pt1 | contig 12249 bp, 8 predicted proteins | sample GWRWS1_30_40_FD_187224 | JGI IMG/M metagenome (GOLD analysis project Ga0209853, IMG submission 187224) | Riverbed sediment microbial communities from areas with vegetation nearby in Columbia River, Washington, USA - GW-RW S1_30_40 (SPAdes)... | ecosystem: Environmental > Aquatic > Freshwater >...
AGACGATGTCATGACTCCGGTGCGCTACCTCGTCCGTGATCGCGACCAGAAGTTCTCCCGTTCCTTCGACGAGGTGTTCAAGACCGAAGGGGCGAAGGTGATCCTCACCCGGTCCGATCCCCAAAGGCCAACGCCTTCGCTGAGCGATGGGTGAGAACGGTTCGAGCTGAGCTCCTTGACTGGACGCTCGTCCAGGGTCGACGGCATCTCGATCGCGTCTTGAACACCTACGTGGAGCACTACAACGCCCACCGTCCCCATCGCGGGCTCGATCTGACTGCCCCGAACGCGCCTTTCCTCCACCCATCGGCAGCTCGCACCGAAGACGTCCGTCGGCGAGACGTTCTCAGCGACCTCATTCACGAGTACCACGCGGCCGCCGCATGATCGAAACCGCGTTTCCGACCCCTACAGGCTAAGCCAAAGCCGGTGCCTAGCTTGAGCTTCGATGGCGGCGCGAGGGAAGGCCGAGACCGGCTCGTTGCACCTCTCGCCGACACTCAGGCGAACAACAGGTTCGGCGCCGAAAGTCGGCTGAACCCTCGAACCTGCCGCTTGGCAAGACCCTCCGAACGAGCGGCTTCCCGCATCCTGGTCGGGCGCAAACCGGACCGTCGAAGTCAGGCGACAATGTGTCTGTCATCGCAGGAGTCCCGCGAAGGTCCGTGACTCGCCGTGGGCAAGCTGTCACGTCGATACTACAGGACGTCGGGCCCGATTGGGCGGCCAGGCACGCAGGCACGTGGGCGACAAGTGGTGTCGGTAGCGAGCGTAGGCAGGCGCAGCCGTGCCCTACCCTGAGAAGGCCAGCCTGCCGCTTCGGCCTACCGCGAGATCATCCGGCCGACGGCGCCCATGAGCTCCTCGGCCTGTTCGTCCGGATCGCTCGGCCCCGCGTGGCCTCCAACGAGGCAATGGCGGACGTGATCGTCCAGCAGGCCGAGGGCTACCTTGTCGAGAGCCGCCCCGGCGGCGTTGATCTGTGTGATCACGTCGATGCAGTAGCGATCCTCCTCGATCATCCTGGCCACTCCCCGGACCGGGCCCTCGATCCTGGCCAGTCGGTCCAGTAATTCGTCCTTGGTTGCCGTGTCCCCGCGCGTCTGTGTGGCCACAATCGCCTCCTAGACTCGCGTGGGGTACAGAAACTCAAGCCGCAACTTCGTACTCGTGGATAAGGCCGCCTAGAAGATCCGTCGGACGCCTGTTGTTCTCGGGTCGCCTTTCACACAGGTCGGAGGCGCCGTCGGAGGGCCTGAGGTCGCGGGCGCGATGTGGCCTTCGCTCGTTGTAGTGCCGGACATAGGTGCTGAGCACTCGCTCGAGATGTCGGCGACCCAGGATGAGCACCCAGTCCAGGCACTCGGCGCGGACGGTCGCCACCCATCGCTCGGCGAAGGCGTTGGCATTTGGGGCTCGGAAGGGGGGTGTTGATCACCCGCATGCCCTCCGTCCGGAACACCTCATCGAGCGGCACTGAGAACTTGGCGTCTCGATCATGGATCAAGAACCCGGCGTCGAGATCAGGCAGGTTCATGACGAGGTTCCGGGCCTGCTGGGTCACCCAGGCCGCCGGCGGGCGCGACCAGGTCGCCGACATCTGTGTCGAGAAACCGGTCCCCGAGGCCGCGCTCGGGGACATCGACCTGTGGACCGGGTGAATTGCCGGCGCCCTGCCGTGTGGGGGGTGGGATACGGTGATCACCGGTGCAGGTTTGGCCGACGTGGAGCTTGGGTGGGCCCGTCGTCGACACCTTCGGCGGCGCGGCCGGTGAGGAGAAGGCCCGGCAGTTCGGAACCTACGGCTATCCGATCCGCGCCCGGAAGCCGTGAGCGACCGCGGGATCCGCGGAGGTGGCACCGCTGGCATGATGAAACCGTGACCGACGTCGAGGTCGGCCCGCCGCGGAGAGCCCAGATCAATGTATGAGGCGAGCGGCGGCCGGTCAATCACGGGTCCTGCGGAGCCTCCCTCCGCAGGAGCCCCCAGCGCTCCCGCTGAGCCAGCCGATGCGGCTCCGCGAACGGCCGCTGTTGTGTTCCCTTCGCGTGGGTGGGTAGAGTGCTTTCCCCCCATCCAACCTGAGGAGCCATGCAGGTTGAGCTCCCCACGCGTTCGGGAGTCCTCCCCCGGACGACCGCTGCGCCCGGACGCGCGACGCCGGCCTCGGCCGCCCGCGACCCCCCTCGATCGGTCGCACGCGATCACCCAGGCACGTCGAAGCAGAAGAAGGGGGAAGGAAGGATGCGAAGAGCGATCAGATGGTCCCTCGTACTCGGGTTCGCGATGGCTCTTACTGTGGTCGGCATGCCGGCCCAGGCCGATCACGCAACGCGGCCCCATACGCAGAACATGCACGCCAAGGGGCACAGTCCCCACCCAGCAACGTTCCTTGGCGAGCCAGACGGCGTGCGACACATCAGCTCTGACCTCGCTTTCTGGGGGAACCTGGCCTTCAACGGGAACTACGACGGGTGGCGGGTGATCGACATCTCCGACCCCGACAATCCGGTGGAGCTGGCCCACCCGTCCTGCAACGGCGACCAGGGTGACATCGTCGTCTGGGAGAACATCCTGGTCCGGTCGTGGAACTCGCCGAAGACGGTGGCCCGGACCTGCCTCGGCCAGACCGTCCCCGCCGGCTGGGAAGGGGTCCACGTCTTCGACATCAGCGACCCGGTCAACCCCACGCTGGAGGCGTCGGTGGAGCTGGAGTGCGGGTCGCACACCGCGACCGTGGCTGGCGTGGACGACGGCGACCTGATCGTCTACAGCAACATCTCGAGCAGCACCGCGTGCGCGCAGGTCCCCGGGAACCCCCAGGCAAGCGACGATCCACTCGGCGACTTCATGGACATTATCGCGGTCCCACTGGACGACCTCGGGAGCGCCAGCCTGATCCACCGCGAACCGCTCGCAGGACCCACGGACCTGACGGTTCGCACCGGATGCCACGACGTCGGGGTGATCCGTGGCGACGTCGACATGGCTGCCTGCGCCAGCTCCGACACGACCAACGTGTTCGACATCAGCGACATCAGGAACCCCGAGCTCCTGTACACGATCCAGGAGCCGGGGGTCGACGGGCACGCGGGCCGGTGGCACTCCGGCACGTTCACCTGGGACGGCAAGGTCGTCATCCTCGGCTGGGAGCCCGGCGGTGGAGCCGCGCCCGAGTGCCAGTCGACGGACCCGGCGGTCAAGAAGAGCATGTTCTTCTACGACGCCGCCACCGGCATGAAGCTCGGCCAGTGGACCCTGCCGCGTCCGCAGGACGGCCCCGGGGAGAACTGCACGATCCACAACTACAACATCCTGCCGACCCGGAACGGCCGGTACATCGCCGTGAGCGGGAACTACCAGGCCGGCACGTGGGTCACCGAGTTCACCGACCCGGCGAGCCCGGTGACGCTCGGCTGGTCCGACCCGCCGACCCTGACGCCGCCGGACCTCGGTGGGGCGTGGTCCTCGTACTGGTACAACAACTTCATCTACGAGTCCGAGATCACCAAGGGGGTGAACGTCTTCCGGGTGAGCGATTCGCGGCTGGCCGGCGCCATCCGGCTCGGCCACCTGAACCCGCAGACTCAGGAGTTCTCGCTCTAAGGCGCTCCGGGGGCGGGACCGAGTGGGGGTGGGCGACGATCTCGCCCACCCCCACTACTCTTCCGGCCACTGGGCGTGGAGGAGCCTCGGTGATCAAGGGCGGCGGAGCGAGCACCCTCAGGATTCGAAGCGCCCAGGCCTGGCTGGGGCCGGGCAAGGTCCTGGGCCACGTGGCGGTCGTGTGCGAGGGCGGCGGCATCTCGTGGGTGGGGACCTCCCGGCTGGCGCCGCCGGCCGACGAGGAGCTCGAGGTGGACGGGTTCCTGATGCCCGCGGTCGCCGACCGGCACGTCCACATCGGGCTGGCCGACCCGGCCGCCGTGCTCCTGGGCGGCGTGACGGCCATCCGCGACCTGGCCTGGCCGCCCGACGTGATCTTCGGGATGGCCGACGCTTCCGAGATGCCCACGTTCAACGGGCCGCTGATCCGGGCGGCCGGCCCCATGCTCACCGGACCCGGCGGCTACCCGACGGCCGACCGATGGGCGCCACCGGGGACCGGCCTTGAGGTGCGGGGCGCCGACGAGGCGGCGAAGGCGGTGCTAGCGCTGGCCGACCGGGGGGCGGCGGCCATCAAGGTGTCGCTGAACGCGGAGGCGGGGCCGACGCCCACCGACGCCGAGCTCGCGTCGATCGTCCAGACGGCGCACGAGCGGGAACTGCCGGTCACGGCGCACGTGCAGGGGAAGGGCCAGGCGGAGCGGGCGCTCGGCGCCGGCGTGGACGAGTTTGCCCACTGTCCGTGGACGGAGCGGCTGTCGGATCGCGTGATCGAGGCCGCGGCGAAGACCATGCGGATCGTCTCCACGCTCGACATCTGGAGCTACGGGAAGGTGACTCCGGAGCTCCGGACGGCCGCCGACAACCTGGCCCGGTTCCGGGCCGCAGGGGGGACGGTCGTGTACGGCACGGACCTCGGCAACGGCCCCATCCCTCCGGGCATCGACGTGCGGGAAGCCCTGCTCCTCCACGAGACGGTCGGCATGACGCCGGACGAGATACTGGAGGCGATGGTCGTCGGGCCGCTCCAGCCCGGCGCCCCGGCGGACCTCATCGCCCTGGCCCGCAGCCCCCTAGAAGAGCTCGACGCGCTCGGAGACCTGAAGCTCGTCGTCCGCGCCGGCCGCGTGGTCTCCGGCCCCTGAACGGCCTTACAGCAGCGCGTGCAGCTCGTCGAAGCAGCGGTCGACGTCTGCCTCGGTGTTGAAGAAGTGGGGCGAGATCCGAAGGCCGTCGCCCCGGAAGTCGGTGCACACGTCTCGCTCCAGGAGCGCGTGGCAGATCTTGCCGGCCTCGGGCCCCACGCCGACGTTCACCACGCCGCCCCGGGCGCTCCGATCTCGAGGGGTCCGGACCGGCAGCCCGGCCCGGTCCGCCCGGGCGATCACGTGGTCGGTCAACGCGCCCTGCCGCTCCCGGATCCGCTCCACGCCCACCTCTCCGATGATCTCCAGCCCGCCCAGAGCGATGGGATACACCGGGGCCGGCGGGGTCCCGTGCTCCAGGCGCCGCGCCTCCGGGTGGTACTCGAGATGTTGGTTGTCGAACGAGAACGGCTCCCGGGTAGCGAACCACCCGGTCACCGCGGGCTCCAGCACCGGCATCAGGTCGCGCCGCGCGTACAGGAACGCCAGGCCCGGCCCGCCGCACAGCCACTTCAGCACCCCGGCCGTGTAGAAGTCGCAGCCCAGGTCGTGCAGGTCGAGCGGCACGATCCCGATTCCGTGGTAGTCGTCGACGAACGACCAGGCTCCCGCCAGGCGGGCCATCCGGCACACCTCCTTCGCGTCGACCAGCGCGCTGGACCGGTACAGCACCCGGTTCACCATCACGACCGCGGTGTCGTCGTCGATGGCCCGCTCGTACTCCTCCAAGGGGATGGTGAGACCGTCGGGAGACTCCAGGAACACCACCTCCGCGCCTCGGGGCCGCTGGGCGAGCCACCCGTGGCCGTCGGTGGGGAAGTCGAGCTCGGACATGATCACCTTCCGGCGCTTCGTGAAGTCCACGCACGAGGCGATGGTCGAAAGCGCGATCGAGACGTTCGTGGTGATGGCCAGCTCGCCGGGGTCGCACCTGGCCAGCGCGGCGAAGCGCTGCTTGAGCGCGCGCATGGTGGGGAAGATGTTCTCGAACCACACGTTGTCCGGCGCGCCCTTGGCTGCCCACGCGTCGAGGTACCCGTCCACGTATCGGCGGGACCGCCGGGACACCGGCCCCAGCGACGCACTGATCAGGTAGGCCTTTCGCTCGAGCACCGGGAACTCGTCCCGCCAGGAGGAGAGGTCCTCGCTCGGCACGCCGGTCAGGCCTTCTCCTCGCCCTCGGCCTTCTCTCCCTCGTGCTTCTCCAGGTAGTCGAGGTACAGGGGCCGCAGGGCGTCCGCCAGGTCGCCGCGGTCCGCGTCGACGAGATCGTTCAGCAGCGCCAGGGGCCGCAGGATGTCGGTCTCGCTCCGCTCCTCGTCCCCGATGGCCGCGCGAGCCTCGGGGATGGTCCTGAGCAGATCCCACAGGAACCCCACGTCCAAACGGCGCCAGGCCAGCCGGGTGGCCCGGTCGTGCAGCTCGGGGGAGGGGAGCCGCTCCAGCTCGGCGCGCTCGGTCACGTCCGCCAGCCTACCCCACGAGCCATCGGATCCAGCCCGCCGCGCCGGCCGCCAGGACCACCCACACCACGCTCACGCGGAACCGCCACAGCGCGATGAACCCGGCCACGGCCGCGGCGAGGGCGATGGGGTCCACCGTCCCCACGACCGGGATCGTGACATCGTGTCCGAGGAACCGGGCCGTGCGGACCTCGTCGAACACGACGTTGACGGCGAACAGGACCGCGAGGTTGAGGATGACTCCCACCACCCCCGCGGTGATCGTGGACAGCGCCGCCGACAGGCGGACGTTGCCGCGGAGGCGTTCCACGGAGGGCGCCCCCAGGAAGATCCACAGGAAGCTCGGCACGAACGTCGCCCACGCCGTCACCAGGCACCCGGCGATGCCGGCCGTCACGGGGTCGAGGCCGCCTGGGGAGCGGTACGCCGCGACGAACCCCACGAACACGACGACCAGGATGAGCGGTCCGGGCGTGGTCTCAGCCAGGCTGAGACCGACCGCCATCTCGCCGGCGGTGAGCCAGCCGAACCTCATCACGGCCGCCTGGTTGACGTAGGCGAGCACGGCATACGCGCCGCCGAACGTGACGAGCGCCATGAAGCCGAAGAACAGGGCCTCGTCGGCGAGGACGCTGCCGGGTCCGGCGGCCACCCCGATCAGGGCGAGTGGACCGAGCCACACGGCCAGGCCGACCCCCAGGACGCGTGCGGCCCGAGACCACGTCGGCCTGACTCGCTCGGCTCCGGTCACGGCGAGGGCGTCGGGCTCCCGCCGTTGGGGGACGGGGAACGGCCGGCTCAGCCTGGTGCCCCCGATCAGGCCGATGGCCCCGGCGCCGATGACGACGAACGGGAACGGCACGGCGAACACGTACAGGGCCAGGAACGCCCCGGCGGCCACGGCGAGCATCAGACCGTTCTTCAGGGCCCGCCCGGCGATCCGCACGAGCGCCGCGGCCACGATGCCGACGATGCCCCAAGCCAGCCCTTCGAAGATGGCCGAGACCCACGACACCTCGCCGTGCGCCGCGTACAGCCACGACAGGGCGACCATCAGGAGGAACGCCGGGAGGAGGAAGAAGACCCCGGCGGCGATCGCGCCGGACCCGCCGTTCAGGAGCCACCCGGCGTAGATGGCCAGCTGGTGGGCCTCCGGTCCCGGTAGCAGCATCGCGAAGTTCAGCGCGTGCAGGAACTGCTCCTCGCGGATCCAGCGGCGCTTCTCGACCAGCTCCTGGTGCATGATCGCGATCTGGCCGGTCGGGCCGCCGAAGTTGATGAACCCGAGTTTCACCCAGAACCGCAACGCCTCGCGGAACGGGACCGCCTGCGACGCGGGGCGGGGAGCGGCGCTCATCCGGGGCACGATAGCGCGGGGCGATTCTGGGGTGAACTGGCTTCGGAGGCCGCCCAGGGTCCTTGTCGGAGCCGCCACTACAATCTCCCTGTGGGCACCGATCGGCTCGTCATCCACGGTGCCCGTGAGCACAACCTCAGGAACATCACGCTGGAGCTTCCCCGAGACCAGCTCATCGTGTTCACGGGCCTGTCCGGCTCCGGGAAGAGCTCCCTAGCCTTCGACACCATCTACGCCGAGGGCCAGCGGCGCTACGTGGAGTCGCTGTCGGCCTACGCCCGCCAGTTCCTCGGCCAGATGGAGAAGCCCGACGTGGATTTCATCGAGGGGCTCTCGCCGGCCATCTCCATCGACCAGAAGTCCACATCCAAGAACCCCCGGTCCACCGTTGGGACCATCACGGAGATCTACGACTACCTCCGAGTGCTATTCGCCCGGATCGGCCACCCCCACTGCCCGAAGTGCGGCCGCCCCATCGGGCGTCAGACCCCCGAGCAGATCGTGGACCAGGTCATGCAGCTCCCCGAGGGCACCCGGTTCCAGGTCCTGGCCCCCGTGGTCCGGGGGCGGAAGGGCGAGTACGAGAAGCTCCTGGGCGACCTGGCCCGGCGGGGGTTCCCCCGGGCCCGGATCGACGGCGAGGTCCGGGACCTGTCGGAGCCCATCCGGCTCGACCGGTACTACAAGCACACCATCGAGGTCGTGGTGGACCGCCTGGTCGCCAGGCCCGACATCCGCCGGCGGGTGGCCGACTCCATCGAGACGGCCCTTCAGCTCACCGAGGGCACCGCGGCCATCGCCGTCCAGACCCCCGACGGGAAGGACGACGTCCAGAACTTCTCCCAGAACCTGGCCTGCACGTTCGACGGCATCTCCTTCGACGAGCTCCAGCCCAGGAACTTCTCGTTCAACTCCCCGTACGGGGCGTGTCAGACGTGCGACGGCCTCGGCACCCGCCTGGAAGTTGACTCGGAGCTGGTGGTGCCCGACCCCGATCTCTCCATCGACGAGGGAGCCATCGCGCCCTGGGCGGGAACTCGCCTCGAGTACTGGTACCGGGTGCTGGAGGCCGTGGCCGCTGCGCACGGGTTCGGAACCACCACCCCGTGGAAGAAGCTCGGGAAGAAGGCCCGGGACATCGTCCTGTACGGCTCGGACGAGGAGATCTACGTCCGGTACAAGAACCGGTACGGGCGGGCCCGCTCCTACTGGACGACCTACGATGGGGTGATCCCCGCGCTGGAACGGCGGTACGCCGAGACCGACTCCGACAGCCAGCGGGAGCGGCTCGAGCAGTTCATGCGGGAGATCCCTTGCCGAGCCTGCGGAGGCGCGCGCCTTCGCCCGGAGAGCCTGGCGGTGACCGTCGGGGAGGTCAACATCGACCGGCTCACCGCGCTGTCGATCCGCGACACGCTCGGCTTCTTCGACGAGGTGGAGTTGTCGGAGCGGGAGCGGATGATCGCCGAGCGGCTGGTCAAGGAGATCCGGTCCCGCCTGGGGTTCCTGGTGGACGTGGGGCTCGACTACCTGACCCTCGCCCGGGCCTCGGCCACCCTGGCGGGGGGTGAGGCCCAGCGGATCCGGCTGGCCACCCAGATCGGCAGCGGCCTGGTCGGCGTGCTGTACATCCTGGACGAGCCGTCCATCGGGCTGCACCAGCGCGACAACCGGCGGCTGATCGACACGCTGCTCCGGCTCCGCGACCTGGGCAACACGCTGATCGTCGTGGAGCACGACGAGGCCACCATCCGGGCCTCCGACCTCATCGTGGACATCGGGCCCGGCGCGGGGAACGACGGCGGGCACATCGTGTACTCGGGAGACCTGAAGGGCCTGCTCGACGCCGAGGACTCCCTGACCGGGGCGTTCCTGTCGGGACGGCGCGTGATCCCGACACCACAGGTCCGCCGCTCGGCGCGTGGCCGGTGGCTGAAGGTCGTGGGGGCGAGGGAGCACAACCTGAAGGACATCGACTTCGAGCTGCCCCTGGGGTTGTTCGTGTGCGTGACCGGCGTGAGCGGCTCTGGGAAGTCCACCCTGGTCCAAGAGGTCCTGCTCCGGGCGCTGATGCAGAAGCTGTACCGGTCGAGGGTCCTCCCGGGCAAGCACCGGAAGCTGGTGGGCTGGGAGGCGGTGGACAAGGTCATCGACATCGACCAGTCGCCGATCGGCCGGACCCCCCGGTCGAACCCGGCCACCTACACGGGCGTGTTCGACCACATCCGAAACCTGTTCTCGCAGGTGCCCGAGGCCCGGATCCGCGGGTACCGACCGGGCCGGTTCTCGTTCAACGTGCGGGGCGGCCGGTGCGAGAACTGCGCGGGCGACGGGCAGATCAAGATCGAGATGCACTTCCTCCCGGATGTCTACGTGACCTGCGAGGTGTGCAAGGGCCACCGGTACAACCGGGAGACGCTCGAGGTGCGGTACAAGAACCGGTCCATCGCGGACGTGCTCGAGATGAGTGTGGAGGAGGCCCTGGAGTTCTTCCAGAACATCCCGGCGATCAAGCGGCACCTCCAGACCCTGTCCGACGTCGGGCTGGGGTACCTGAAGCTGGGCCAGCCGGCCCCGACCCTGTCCGGTGGTGAGGCCCAGCGGATCAAGCTCTCCTCCGAGCTCCAGAAGCGGGCGACGGGCAACACCCTCTACATCCTGGACGAGCCCACCACCGGCTTGCACTTCGAGGACGTCCGCAAGCTCCTGGCGGTCCTCCAGCGCTTGGTCGCCGCGGGGAACACGGTCATCGTCATCGAGCACAACCTCGACGTCATCAAGACCGCCGACTGGATCGTGGACCTCGGCCCGGAGGGCGGGGACGCAGGCGGCCGGGTGGTGGCGGCCGGTCCGCCGGAGGCCGTGGCGGCCGACGCCGGCTCGTACACCGGGCAGTTCCTGGCGGAGGTGCTGGGGACCCTACCGCTCGAGCCGGAGCGGGTGCCGCAGGACGCGTAGCGTCGGACACGCACGCCGGCCGGCCTTGCTAGCATGGCCCGCGCTCATGCAGAAGAGACCGATGTGGGTCGCGATCGTCCTCGGCCTTGTGGCCGCGGGGTGCGGGAACCCCCGGACGGTCCCTGTCACCTTCGGGTCCGGCGAGCGGTTCGTCCCGGAGGTCGCGGACTTCCTCGACGACGTGGGGCTGTACCCGTCGGTAGCGGTGGACTCCGAAGGCACCCCCTTCGTCGCCTATTTCGGGTTCCCCGCCGAGCTCGAACGGGGTGAGATCGCGCCCGTCCGTCCCATCGGCGCCCCCTCGGTTCCCGGTGTCTTCCTGGCGAGCAGGAACGACGGTCTGTGGACGCGGGGGGCCGTGGCCATGGAGGCTCCCATCCCCAACGTGGACGTGGCCTTCGGGCCGGCCGAGGTGCCCGAGGTGGGGTCCATCACGCCCGAGAACGTGAACGGCACGGCCATCGCCGTCGACGGGTCCGGCGTCCTCCACGTGGCCTGGGCCGCGGACACCGGCCTGTGGTACGCGGAGAACACCGGCGGATCGTTTGAGGCGACGCTCGTGCAGGAGCTGAGGCCCGGGCTGCGGGTGGCCGGACCGCTGGGGGCTCCCGCGCTCGCGGTGACCTCAAACGGCACGCCGTGGCTGGCCTACACACTCACCACGGCGCTGGGGCAGGAAGTGACCGTGACCACCCCGGTGGGCGGCGCCTGGTCGGCGGACGTCGTGGCCACGGTCCCCCTCCGGGCGGGTGGCGAGCCGCCGTCCCGTGTGGCGGTGGGCCTGACCGGGACGGGCCGGCCCGTCGTGGTATACGCGGACGGCTCGGACGTTCAGGCCGCCACCCGGGGCGGAGGTGAGGAAGGGGGATGGCAGTACTCGACGGTCGACAGGAGCGCGGACGCGTTCGGCCTTTCCCTGTCCGCGGCGGGGGGCAGGCTCCACGTCGCCTACTATGCGGGAGGCGAAGTCCGGACGGCCGCGTCCGCGGAGGGCACGTCCTGGCGAACGGACGCGGTGGCTCCGGTCGGGACCGGCGGGAGCCAGGACGGTCGCTCCACCGGGACTGCGGCGGATGAGGCGGGCACCGTCTTCGTGGCGTGGTACGACCCCGGCCCCGACAGCGTCCAACTGGCATCGGCGGACGACGGGGGCTACACCCCGATCCCGGTGAGGGGCACGGATGGTGGGGTTCTCCCCGCCGTGGCCGTGAGGGGGGACAGGTCGGCCGCGTACGTGGCCTGGTATGCGGAGGAGAGCCAGGACCTCATGCTCGGAACCTACGGGGAGATCGGCGACCTGGCGCTCGCCGTCCCGAGCCCCACCCCGACCGGCGCGCTTACCTCCCAACCTTCGCCGGGCGGCGAGTGCACCACGGCCCAGGACGGCGTGGTGAACATCGTGGCCCAGGGGATCGCGTTCGATACCGGGTGCATCGAGGTGCCGGCCGGCCGTCCGTTCACGATCGCCTTCGACAACCGGGACGATGCGAACGCCGTCGGGCAGCACAACGTGGCGATCTACCCGAGCTCCACGGACCTGGGGAACCCGCTGTTCCAAGGAGAGCTCGTCTCCGGCCCGGCCACCGCCACGTTCGACGTCCCGGCCCTTCAAGCGGGTGAGTTCTTCTTCCGGTGTGACGTCCACCCAACCATGAACGGGAGAGTGGTCGTCGCGGGCGGTGGAGGTGGAGGTGGGGGAGGTGGGGGCGGCGGCACGGT
>Ga0209853_1000388_pt1 | contig 12236 bp, 10 predicted proteins | sample GWRWS1_30_40_FD_187224 | JGI IMG/M metagenome (GOLD analysis project Ga0209853, IMG submission 187224) | Riverbed sediment microbial communities from areas with vegetation nearby in Columbia River, Washington, USA - GW-RW S1_30_40 (SPAdes)... | ecosystem: Environmental > Aquatic > Freshwater >...
CGGCCAGCTTCAGACCACGGTGCCGCACGTGTGGGCCGTGGGCGACGTCGCCGCCACCCCGCTCCAGCTCGCCCACGTGGCGTTCACGGAGGGCATCGCCGTGGCCGAGCGGGCCGCTGGGATGGACGTTCCCGACATCGACTACGCCGGCATCCCCCGGGTCACGTACTGCACGCCCGAGATTGCATCGGTCGGCCTCACCGAGGCCCAGGTCCGGGAGCGGGGCGACGACGTCGAGGGAGAGAAGCTGAACTTCCAGGCCGTCGGCAAGGCGAACATCGTGGGCGAGGGCGGCCTGGTCAAGGTGGTGGCCGCGAAGGGCGGTCCGGTGCTCGGGGTCCACATGGTCGGCCCCCACGTGACCGACCTCATCTCGGAGGCCATGCTGATAACGAACTGGGAGGCGGCGCCGGCGGAGGTGGCCGCCCTGATCCATCCCCACCCGACCCTGTCCGAGGCCATCGGCGAGGCGCACCTCGCGCTCGCCGGCAAGCCGTTGCACACCGCGTAGGGGGAGCCGTGGCGACCGACCTATCCGAGAAGCAGGCCGAGGCCGACTGGCGGGTCGGCCTCTCCGACGACCAGCTGAAGGACATCCTGTACAAGCTCAAGCTATGCCGGTACTTCGACGAGCGGATCGAAGCGCTGTACCGGCAGGGGCGCCTGCCCGGCGCCATCTACTCCGGCCGGGGCCAGGAGGGGACGCACGTCGGGGTAGCGTACCCGCTCCGCGGCGACGACTCGCTCTTCGTGACGCACCGGGACCTCTCCGCGCAATTCACCAAGGGCCTCGACCTGAATCGGGTGATGGCGCAGTTCTGGGGGCGGATCGACGGGTACACGCGGGGGCGCGACGGTAACAGCCACGTCGGCGACTGGTTCGGCAACCGGACGTGGACCCCGGTGTCTCATCTGCCGCTCGCCTACCCCGTGGCATGCGGGGCGGCCCTCGCGTACAAGCGGCGCCGCGAGGCGCGGGTGGCCCTGGCCATCTGTGGTGAGGGAGCCACCTCGAACGGGCGGTGGCACGAGTCCCTGAATGTCTCCGCCGTCCACCGGCTCCCGGTGGTGTGGGTGGTGAACAACAACCAGTGGGCGTACTCGACTCCGAACCCGTTGGAGTTCGCCGTGCCGACCGTCGCTGAACGCGCAGCGGCGTATGGGTTCCCCGGAGTGCGGGTGGACGGAGCCGACGTGCTCGAGGTGTACCGGCTGGCTCGCAACGCCGTGGAGCGGGCTCGCAGCGGAGAGGGGCCCACCCTGATCGAGTCGGTGTCACTGCGATGGCGGGGCCACGCCGGGCACGACCCGGCCAAGTACGTCCCGAAGGAGATGCTCGACGAGTACATGCAGCACAAGGACCCCGTCAAGCGGTTCGAGGAGCTGCTCCTCACCCACGAGGTGGTCGACGCGGAGGCGGTCAAGCGGATCCAGGAGGGCATCGAGGATGAATTCGACCAGGGGTACGAGTTCGCGCAGGCGTCCCCGTTCCCGGTGCCTTCGGACGTGACGAAGGGTCTGTGGGTCGAGGACGGGTACTGGCAGAGCGAGCCGTCCCGGGAGGGCGGAACGGGATGACGCGAGCGGGGGCGAGCGGCTGATGGCGACGTCGCAGGTCGAGACGGGCGCAGCCGGCCACGGCGCCGAGCCCCGGGGGAAGCGAACGGAGGCCGGCGAGGCCACCTACCTCGTCGCCATCGCGGAGGCGCTGTGGGAGGAGATGGAGCGCGACGAGCGTGTCTACCTGCTGGGCGAAGACATCGGCGCGTACGGCGGGGCCTTCAAGGTGACCGAGGGGTTCATCGAGCGATTCGGTCCGGAGCGGGTCATGGACACGCCCATCGCCGAGGAGACCATCGTGGGCATGGCCATCGGGTCGGCCATGGAGGGCTTCCGGCCGGTGGCCGAGTTCCAGTACGCGGACTTCATGACCTCCGGGTTCGACGAGATCGTGACTGCGGCCGCCCGGTACCACTACCGGTCGGGCGTGCCGCTCCCGATGGTGCTCCGCGCGCCATCGGGCGGGGGGGTTCGGGCGAGCTCATTCCACTCCACGAACCCGGAGCCGTGGTTCGCCCACGCACCCGGGCTGAAGGTGATCTGCCCGGCGTTCCCCGCCGACGCGAAGGGCCTGCTGAAGTCGGCCGTCCGCGACGACAACCCCTGCGTGTTCCTGGAGCACAAATGGATCTACCGGAGGATCAAGGAGGTCGTGCCGGACGATCCCGACTTCCTCGTGCCGATCGGACAGGCAAAGGTGCAGCGCGAGGGGACCGCCGTGTCGATCATCACGGTCGGTGCCATGGTGCACCACGCCCTGGAGGCCGCGGAGAACCTCTCGCGGACCGGCGTCTCCGTCGAGGTGGTGGACCTCCGCACGATCCACCCTCTGGACGGCGAGACCGTGCTGCGATCCGTGGAGAAGACCAGCCGGGCGGTGGTGCTGTACGAGAGCCACCGGTTCCTCGGGGTCGGCGCGGAGGTCGCCGCGATGATCGCCGAGGAAGGCTTCGCGCACCTCGATGCGCCGGTAGTGCGTCTGGCGCCCCCGAACGTGCCGGTGCCGTTCTCGCCGCCCCTCGAGGACGCGTACCTGCCGCAGGTGGCCGACATCGAGGCGGCGGTCGAGAAGCTGTCGGCGTGGTGAGGATGCCTCGGGAGGGACCATGACCACCGTGAACATGCCCCAGCTCGGCGAGACGGTCATCGAGGGGACGATCCTGAAGTGGCTGAAGCAGGAGGGCGAGCGCGTCGAGCAGGACGAGCCGCTTTTCGAGATCTCGACGGACAAGGTGGACACGGAGGTCCCGTCGTCGGCCGCAGGCGTGCTGACGAAGATCCTCGTGCCGGAGGGCCAGACCGTGGCCGTCGGAACGCCCGTGGCCGAGATCGACGGGGCCGCCGCTGGTGGGGCGGCGGGCGGCGAGGCTCCGCCGGACTCTGCCCGGCCACCGGCCTCGCCTCCTCCGGCCGCGCCTGAAGCTCAACCCGAGCGTGGGGCAGAGCCCGGCTCCGGCTCGCCGCCCGCCGCACCGGCTCCGGCTGCTCCTGCCGCCCCCGCGGCGGCCGGCACCCTGCCGGATCGGGGGGCGAAGAGCCAGATCGTCTCCCCGCTGGTGCGAAAGCTCGCCCAGGAGCACGACCTCGACCTCTCGCAGGTCATCGGCACCGGGACCGGGGGGCGGATCACCAAGAACGACGTGCTGGCCTTCGTGGCCTCCCGCGAGACCGCAGCAGCCACGGCCCCCGCGGCCCAGCCGGCGGCGGCGCCAGCTCCAGCAGGGGCCGGCGAGGAAGTCGTGCCCATGTCGCACATCCGAAAGGCCATCGCGGAGCACATGACCCGCAGCCTCCAGGTGTCGGCTCGGGCGTGGAACATGGTCGAGGTCGACATGGAGAAGATCGCCCGCCTCCGCGAGGCGACCAAGGAGGCCTTCAAGGCGCGCGAGGGATTCAACCTCACCTACATGCCGTTCGTCTCTCGAGCCGTGACCGACGCGCTGATGGCGTTCCCCATGGTGAACGCCGAGCTCCGCAGCGAGGAGATCGCCATCAAGCACTACGTGAACCTGGGGATCGCGGTCTCCTACGACCAGGGCCTGATCGTGCCCGTGGTGAAGGGCGCCGACACGATGAACCTGGTGGGCCTGGCACGGGCCATCAACGACCTGGCCGTCCGGGCTCGCGCCCACAAGCTCCAGCCGGACGAGGTCCATGGCGGCACGTTCACGATCACGAACCCGGGCCCGTTCGGCTCGATCATGTCGGTCCCAATCATCAACCAGCCGCAGACGGCCATCCTGGCCTTCGACTCCGTGGAGAAGCGCCCCGTGGTCGTTGACGACGCGATCGCCATCCACCACATGGTCTACATCTCGATGTCGTGGGATCACCGGGTGATCGACGGCGCGCTGGCGTCCCAGTTCCTGGGCCGGATGAAGGAGAACCTGGAGACCTGGGACTGGAACGAGGACCTGGGCGCGTAGCGATGGCTCGCCGGGAGAGTCGCGTAGGGCCGGGCGGGGAAGGCCGGATTGGCTGGTTGGTGCGCCCGCCGGGGCTCGTGCCGTACGCGGCGGCGAACGCCGCTATGCACGAGCTGGCGGAGCGGCGCCTGGCCGGCGAGGTGCCGGACACCCTGATCCTCCTGGAACATCCTCCGGTCTACACTGCCGGCCGCCGGTGGAAGCCGGAGCACATCACGTGGACCGAGGACCGGATCCGCGAGGCCGGAGCCGAGCTCCACTTCATCGACCGGGGCGGAAGCCTCACGTTCCACGGCCCCGGGCAGCTCGTCGCTTATCCCATCATCGACCTCGGGGCGAAGCCGGATGCGCTCGGGTACGTCCGGCGGCTGGAGGAGGTAGTGATCCGGGCGGCGGCCGACGTCGGCGTGGGGGTGCATCGAAGCGACGTCCAGACCGGCGTGTGGTCGGGCGAGCGGAAGGTGTGCGCGATCGGGGTGCGGCTCATGCGGGCGCGCGTGACGCTGCACGGGTTCGCGCTCAACTGCACGACCGACCTGTCGTGGTTCGACGCCATCGTCCCGTGCGGCCTGGCGGACGAGGGTGTCGCGTCGCTGTCGCAGCTCGCCGGCCGGGAGGTCACCGTGGCCGACGTGACCGTGCCGATCCTCCGCCACTTCGAGCGGGTCTTCGACATCGAGCTCGAATCGTGCGCGGCCGAAGCCGGGGTCTTCAGGGCTCCGGCCGCCGCCGTCCCCTAGCTCCCAGCGACGCGGCTCAGGCGTCGGCGACTATCGTGTACCTGGGCACGCTCTCCAGCCATCCGAGCAGCGGCGGCCCGACCGTTCGCCGGGCCCACTCCACGTCGCGGAGCCGGGAGAGGCGGACGGCTCGCCACCCTGCCTCGCGGACGGCGTCGATCAAGGGCTGGGGCAGGGTGAGACGTGCCAACGGGAGCTGAGCGAGGATCCGAGGGTCGTACGGCGCGTGGTGCTCGGGCGGGATCCGGTGGATGCGGCGGAGGACCTCGACCGCGGCATCCCTGACCCGCTGCCCCGGCCCGGACCCGCCCCATTTCCCCTCGAACAGCGCCAGCCGTCCCTGCGGGGCAACCTCGCGCCAGGCCCGCAGCGCGCCGAGCGGGTCCGGCGATGTCCAGATCATGTGGCGCTCGATCACGGCGTCGAACGGACCGGGCGGCGGCTCCTCCGCCGGCCCCACCACGAACTCGATCTCGAGTCCATGCTCCCCCGCCTTCGCCTTGGCTCGTTCGAGCATGCCGGACGACAGGTCGAGCGACGTCACCCGGTGCCCGAGCTCCGCCGCCAGCAGGCTCATCGCCCCCGTGCCGGCCCCGACGTCGAGCACCCGGGAGGGAGGAGTCGGCAGGAACCGCTCCAGCGCGGCCCGCCACGCCGACGCCTCCACGGGATCGGTCATCGCGTGCGACGCCGAGCGATCGTAGGTGCGCGCGTCTCGGTCCCACCACTCGCGGATGCGGTCGTGGACCTCGGCCACTGGATCACTCAGAACAGCGCGTTGGCCAGCTTGCGGCGGTACTCTGCGACCAGCGGGTCGTCGTCCCCCAGCACCGCGAACACCTCGAGCATCGCCTCTCGGGCGGACGCGTCGTCCCGCAGGGCCTCCAGCATGCCGTCCAGGGCCTCCCGCCACTTGCCCTGCGCCGCAAGGCGCTTGGCCGAAGGCAGCGTCCCCGTTTCCTCCAGCGTGCTCCACTCCGCGACCCGGATCCCGGCCAGCAGTCGTTCGGCGTCGGGGTGGGGCCGGAGCCGCGTCAGGATCTCCTTGGCCTCCTGGAAGTCGCCGCGCTCGACCAGGATCCGCCCCAGGCCGAGGCCTGCAGCACGGTTGTCCGGATCCGCGGCCAAGGCCTCGCGATACCGCCGCTCCGCGTCGGCCACGTCTCCGGTGCGCTCCTCCTCCAGGGCCTCCTGGGCCGCGAGGTCCGCTTCGGATGGCAGGATCCGGTCCACGAATTCGCTCACCATGGGCTCGGGGATCGCGCCGATGAACCCATCGACTGGCCCCCCGTCGCGGAACGCGATCACGGTCGGGATGCTCTGCACGCCGAACTGCCCCGCCGTGTACGGGTTCGCGTCCACGTCCAGCTTGGCCAGGAGGAACCGGCCCTCGCGTTGCTCGGCCGCCCGCTCCAGGATCGGTCCGAGCGTCTTGCACGGACCGCACCACGACGCCCACAGGTCTACCACGACCGGGCGTCGTTTCGACTCGTCGACGACCTTCTCCACGAAGTCGGCGTCGGTCACCTCGATGACAACCGACTGCCGCTCAGCGACCTGTCCCTTGTCCATGTCTCCTCTCAGGTTACCTTCGCGCGACGCAACAGCAGGGCGTTCACCGCTACCAGCAGGCTCGAACCCGACATCGACAGCGCCGCGATCTCCGGTCGGAGCGTGAGCCCGGCCCAGGCGAACGCACCGCCGGCGATGGGCAGTGCCAGGGCGTTGTACCCGACGGCCCATCCCAGGTTCTGCCGCATCTTGCGCACCGTGGCCCGCGACAGCGACATCGCCGTGGGGACGTCCGCGGGATCGGCTCGCATCAGCACGACGTCCGCGGTCTCCATGGCGACGTCGGTCCCGGTGCCGATGGCGATCCCGACGTCGGCCCGGGCCAGCGCCGGGGCGTCGTTCACGCCGTCGCCCACCATGCCCACCCGCCGGCCTTCCTCCTGGAGCTTGACGACCTGCCGTTCCTTGTCCTCGGGACGAACCTCGGCCAGGATCCGGTCGATTCCCAACTCTGCCGCGACGCGCTCAGCGGTGGCTCGATTGTCGCCGGTCAGCATGACCACCTCCACGCCCTCCGAGCGCAGTCGCGAGACGGCCGCGGCGGCCGTTTCCCGGACGGTGTCCGCCAGGGCCAGTACCCCCACCGCTCGGCCGTCCACTCCCACGAAGGCCACGGTTCGCCCGGCCCCCTGGAGCGAAGCTCCGGCATCGCCCAGCCCGTCGAGGGACACCCCCTCCTGCTCGAGCAGCCGGCGGCTCCCCACCGAGACCCGGCGGCCCTCCACCTCGGCCACGGCGCCGGCCCCTGCCACCGCCCGGAACGAAGCTGCCCGGGGCGCCTGGATGTCCCGCTCCGCCGCAGCCGCCACGATGGCCTGGGCGAGCGGATGCTCGCTCTCACGCTCCACCGCCGCGGCCAGGCGGAGGATCTCGTCCTCCTGGACCGACGCCGTTCGGATCTCCGCGACCCGCGGCTCACCGACCGTGAGCGTCCCGGTCTTGTCGAAGACGACCGTCGTGAGGGCCGACGCCTGCTCCAGCGCCCCCGCGTCCTTGAACAGGATGCCGCGCCTGGCCCCCAAGCCGGTCCCGACCATGATGGCGGTCGGGGTCGCCAGGCCCAGTGCGTCGGGGCACGCGATCACCACGACGGTGATGGAGAACTGGAGCGCCGTCGAGAACGACACGTCGGTCAACACGAACCAAACGCCGAACGTGAGCAGCCCGCCGCTCAGGGCCACCAACACCAGCCAGAACGCGGCGCGGTCCGCGAGGCGCTGGGCCGGTGCCTTCGAGTTCTGGGCCGCCTGGACCAGCGCCACGATCTGGGCGAGCGCCGTGTCCGAGCCGACCCTGGTGGCCCGGGCCCGGAGCGCGCCCTCCTTGTTGATGGTGGCGCCGATCAGCGCGTCGCCGGGGCGCTTGGCCACCGGCAGGCTCTCCCCGGTGATCATCGATTCGTCGACGGAGGAGTCTCCCTCCTCGACGGTCGCGTCCACCGGGACCTTGGAGCCCGGACGGACCAGCAGTAGGTCGCCCGCGTGCACCTCGGCCGTGGGGACCTCGACCGGCTCTCCGCCTCGGATCACCACCGCCATCGGCGGCGCCAGGTCGAGCAGGGCTCGCACCGCGTCGCTGGCGCCTGCTCGGGCCCGCATCTCCATCCAGTGACCGAACAGCACGAACGCCGCGAGCAGGCTGATGGCCTCGAAGAAGTGCTCGCCGGGGAGGCCGAACACGACGAGCAGGGAGTAGGCCCACCCCACGCCGATCGACGTCGCGACCAGCACCATCATGTCGAGGGTCCGGTTTCGAACCGCCGCCACCGCGCCCCTGAAGAACACGGCGGACGAGTAGAAGACCACCGGCAGCGACAGCACGAGTGACAGGACGTCGGTCCGGATCCCGAACGGCGCCGCGAGCCGCAGCGAGAACACGTCCGTGGCGATCGGCGAGTACAGGAAGATCGGGATGGAGAAGAGCAGCGCCACGAAGAACCGACGGCGCATGTCGGCGACCATCTCGTTCATCGACATCCCCGCGTGGCCGCCGTGGCCGGTGTGGGCCGCCGCCGCGTGCTCCGCGTGAGCCGGGTGCGATTCCGGGCGCGCGGGCTCCTCCCGCGGGTCGCACACGTGTCCGGGGACCGAACGCCCGGCGCAGTGGTAGCCGCACTCCTCGACCCACCGCTCCAGCTCGGACAGGGACGTCGCGGACGGGTCGTAGTGGACTGTGGCCGTCTGGTTGAGGGCGTTCGCTTGGACGTGCACCACCCCAGCGCGGGCGGCCAGGCGCCGTTCGACGCCCCGGCCATCCATCACCCCCATTATCCCGCCGACGTGTAGGACGGCCTCGGCCACGTCGGCCGTGGTGCTGTGGGCGCCGTGCCCGGCGCCGTGCGCTTCGTGGTCCACGGCGTTCAACCCCCGAACCGCCGGAGCCGGAGCGAGTTCGTCAGCACGGACACGGACGACATGGCCATGGCGGCTCCGGCGATGATGGGGTTCAGCAGCCCGAACGCGGCCAGGGGGATGGCCGCAACGTTGTAGCCGAACGCCCAGAACAGGTTCTCCTCGATGGTCTTAAACGTCCGCCGGGACAGGCGGATCGCCACGACCACTCCGGCCAGGTCGTCTCGCATGAGCGTGATGTCCGATGCCTCGATGGCCACGTCGGTACCCGTGCCGATGGCGATCCCCAGGTCGGCCTGCGCGAGCGCCGGGCCATCGTTGATGCCGTCGCCCACCATGGCCACGACCTTCCCTTCCGCCTGGAGGCGGCGGATCTCCTCCACCTTCTCTGCGGGATGCACGTCGGCCAGCACGCGGTCCACGCCGGCCTGGGTCCCGATGGCCTCGGCCGTGACCCGGTTGTCGCCGGTGATCATGGCCACCTCGATGCCCAACCGGTGCAGCTCGTCGACGGCCTCGGGGGCGCCCCGCTTCAGCCCGTCCGCAACGGCCAGGACCCCCCGGGCCTTCCCGTCCCAGGCCGCCCAGAACACCGTTTTCCCCGCCGACTCCCGGCGCGCGGCCTCGTCCTTCAGCCATCCGGGGATCTCGGCCCCTTCGTCTTCCAGGAATGTGCGGCGGCCGACGAGCACCTCGACGCCGTCCACCTTGGCCCGGACCCCCCGGCCCACGGTCGATCGGAAGTCCATCGCCGCCGGCGTGGCCACGCCTCGCCCCGCCGCCCCGGCCACCACCGCCCTCGCGATGGGATGCTCACTCGAAGCCTCCGCGGAGGCCGCCAGCTCCAGCGTCCGCTCATCGCCCACGACGTCCTCCAGCCGCATCCTCCCCTCGGTGAGCGTGCCGGTCTTGTCGAACACGACCACGTCGATCCGCCGCGACCGTTCGAGGACCTCGCCGCCCCGGATCAAGATCCCGCGCTGCGCGCCCCGGCCCGTGCCGACCACGATGGCGGCCGGCGTGGCCAGGCCGAGGGCGCAGGGGCACGCGACAATCAGGACCGCCACCGCCGGAACCAGCGCACCGCGGGCCGTACCACTCGCCGCAAACCAGGCGACCGCGGTGACCGCGGCAATGGCCATGACGATCGGCACGAAGATGCCGGCCACCCGGTCGGCCAGGCGCTGAATGGGAGCCTTCGACCCTTGGGCCTCCGCCACCATCCGCACGATCTGCGCGAGGGCGGTGTCCGAGCCCACCCGGGTCGCCTCGACCAGCAGCATCCCGTCGAGGTTCACGGTGGCGCCGGCCACATCGTCCCCCGCGGTCTTCTCGACCGGCACCGACTCCCCGGTCAGCATCGACTCGTCTACGGCCGACGCGCCTTCGAGGACCCGCCCGTCCGTGGGGACCTTCTCGCCTGGCAGGACCTTCAGGACCCAGCCGGGCTTCACCGCATCGACCGGGAGCCTTAGCTCCTTGTCGCCCCGGACCACGCGCGCCTCCTTCGCCCCCAGCTCGAGCAGGCGCTTGACGGCCTGCGACGCGCTGCCCTTGGCCCGGGCCTCCAGGAACCGGCCCAGCACGATGAAGGCGATGATCACGGCCGAGCTGTCGAAGTACAGGTCCTCCTGCTGGCCGAACAGGGCCCACACGGAGTAGAGGTACGCGGCCAGGGTACCGAGGGCGATCAGCGTGTCCATGTTCGCCGTGCGCGCCTTCGCCCGGACGGCGGCGCCCCGCAGGAACGGCCAGCCCGCGGAGAACTGCACCGGCGTCGCGAGCGCGAACGCCGTCCACCGCGCCCACTCCTCGTCCATCCGAAACACCAGGAGGACCAGGGTTGCCAGGCCGAGCGGAGCTGCCACCAGGAGGCGCGTGAGCCAGGCCCGCTCTTCGGCCCGGGCGGCCTCCTCGACCTGGTCCACGTGGACCCGGATGTCATAACCCTTGGCCTGCACCGCCTGGCGCAGCGAGTCGAACGGCGGCGACCCGTCGGACAGACGCACCAGGGCCTCGGCGGTGGCGAAGTTCACCGAGGCCTCCACGCCCGGTTGTCGGTTCAGGGCCTTCTCCACGCGCGCCGCGCACGACCCGCAGGTCATGCCGAGCACGTCGAGCCGGAGCTCCTCGTCCCGTTCCTCCACCTTCGCCACGTCGCCTACTTCCCGGCGAACCGCGACACGGCGGCGAGGAGCTCCTCGACCTTCTCCTGGCCGCTGCCCTGCTCGATGCTCTCCTTCACGCAGTGTCGGACGTGCTCGTCCAGCAGGCCCATCCCGACCGCCCGGAGAGCCGCCGTGGCGGAGTTCACCTGGGTCAGGATGTCGATGCAGTACTGGTCCTCCTCGACCATCCGCTGGAGGCCGCGAACCTGTCCCTCGATCCTGCGCAGGCGGTCCTGGAGGTCCTTCTTGTTCGCCGAATAGCCGGCCATGTAGAACTCCTTTTCCCGGGTTGCCCACATCGGTTGCGACACTCGAAGTCGCGAGCCCAGAAGGCAGGATACCCTAGGGGGGTATACGACGTCATGCCGACCGGCCCTGGAGCGCCGCCCGCCGCTCGTCGAACTCTTGCCGGTCGATCTCGCCCCTGGCGAACCGCTCTTCGAGGATCGCCATCGCGGTCGAGCCGCGGGTCGTCCGTTCCCCCTCGGATCTGCCCGGCGCGAGCTGCCGGACGATCCAGACCACCAGGAGGATAAGCACCGCCCAGGCGCCGACCATCGTCAGGCTCATGACCAGCCACCCTCCCCATCCATCACCAGGTCCCCACCACATCGGACACCTCCTCCGCCTCGGAGCTGGTATACCCCGGTACGGTATCATCGCAGTTCCCATCGGCACGGGCCGAACGGCCCCGTGTCACCGGGCCCCCGTCACTCCAGGACAGGACGGGGTCCTCCTCGATCGCGGCACCATGTGGGACGGAGGCACAGGTCCGCTCCGGCCAAGGGGAACGAGGTTTCGCCGATGCTAGACTCGGCCGGAGGAGGGCGACGTGGCGACTCGAGTGAGCGACACCTCACACGAGGCCCAGGGCCTCACCCCCGACGACCTCCTCTCCATGTACCGCACGATGCTGACGGCCCGCCTGGTGGACGAGGCCGCATTCCGCTTGAACCGCCAGGGCAAGGCGCCCTTCGTGGTCCCCGTGTCCGGCCACGAGGGATGCCAGGTGGGAACGGCCTGGGCCCTGGAGCGAGGCCGGGACGTGTGGGTCCCGTACTACCGCGACCTCGGCGTGGTGCTGGTGGCCGGGATGACGCCGTACGAGGTGTTCCTGGGGCTGTTCGGCAAGGCGGACGACCCCACCTCCGGCGGGCGGCAGATGCCGGCCCACTGGAGCTCCAGCCGGCTCGGGATCATCTCCCACTCCTCCTGCATCGCGACCCAGGTCCCGCACGCTGCGGGGATCGCCTATGCCGTGAAGTACCGGGGGGAGGACGCCGTGGTGGCGTGCTGGTTCGGTGAAGGAGCGACCAGCGAGGGGGACTGGCACGAGGGGCTGAACTTCGCCGGCATCCACACGGTGCCCGTGGTCTTCGTGTGCGAGAACAACCGCTACGCCATCTCGGTGGGGCAGTC
>Ga0209853_1000389_pt1 | contig 12226 bp, 15 predicted proteins | sample GWRWS1_30_40_FD_187224 | JGI IMG/M metagenome (GOLD analysis project Ga0209853, IMG submission 187224) | Riverbed sediment microbial communities from areas with vegetation nearby in Columbia River, Washington, USA - GW-RW S1_30_40 (SPAdes)... | ecosystem: Environmental > Aquatic > Freshwater >...
CGCCTGCACCTGGCCGGCGTGGGCGGCGCGTTCGGCTCCCGGGAGGACCTCCACATTCACATCCACGCGTGCATGTTGGCTCTTCACACGGGGCGGGCGGTGAAGATGTCCTACGATCGGGCCGAGTCGTTCCTGGCCCACGTCCATCGGCACCCCTCGCGGATCTGGATGCGGACCGGAGCCACGAGGGACGGGCGACTGGTGAACGTCCGGGCCCGGATCCTGATCGATGGCGGCGCGTTCGCGTCGTCCTCGACCGCGGTGATTGGCAACGCCACGACGTTCGCCGCAGGCCCCTACGAAGTGCCGAACGCGCTCCTCGAGGGGACGGCCGTGTACACGAACAACCCGCCGTGCGGAGCCATGCGCGGATTCGGGGCGCCCCAGGTGTGCTTCGCCCACGAGGCGCAGATGGACAAGCTGGCGGCGGCCCTGGAGATGGACCCGGTGGAGCTCCGGCTGCTGAACGCGGTGAAGACCGGGTCGGTGCTCCCCACGGGCCAGGTCATCCGGGGGAGCGCGCCGGTCCGCGAGCTGATCGAGCGGGCTCGCGCCATCCCCATGCCCCCGGCCGAGGCGCCCGGTATGCGGGAGCCCATCACGTTCCCCGGCGGCGCCGGCAACGTGAGCCGGGGCGAGTCGCTCCGGCGCGGCGTGGGGTTCGCCGTGGGCTACAAGAACGTGGCGTACAGCGAGGGGTTCGACGACTTCCACGAAGCCCGGGTCACCCTGTGGGCCGGGCCCGAGGGGCCGGTGGCCGAGGTCCACAGCGCCGGAGTGGAGTGCGGCGAGGGGCTGTCCACGGTCCTGGTGCAGGTGGCCCGGAGCGAGCTCGGGATCGGCGACGTGCGGCTGCACCTGGCCGACTCGCAGGTGGACTCGGCCGGGTCCACCTCCGCGTCGCGCCAGACGCTGATGGGCGGCGGGGCCGTCCAGCTTGCCTGCCTGGCGGTCAAGGATGAGCTGTTCGGGCGGGTCCGGGCGGCGGTGGAGCTCCAGGGCGAGCTCGCGGTGGAGGACGGCGTGATCCTGTCGGACGGCGCCCCGGTGGGGGAGGTTCGGGATTTCGTGCAGGAGCCCATCGTGGCCACCCGGGTGTTCCGCCATCGCCGGACCACGGGGATGGACCAGCTCGGGCAGGGCGACGTCCACGTGATGTTCTCGTTCTGCGCGCAGCGCGCGGTGGTGGAGGTGGACGAGGAACTGGGGCTGGTGCGGGTGGTGCAGATATCCTCGGCCATGGACCCGGGCCGGTCCGTGAACCCGCAGGGGGTGGAGGGCCAGAGCGAGGGCGGCACGGCCATGGGCCTCGGGCTCGCGGTCCTGGAGGAGATCCAGCTGGAGGACGGCCTGATCAAGAACGCGTCGTTCACCGACTACCTGATCCCCACCATCCTCGACATGCCGACGGTTATCACCGAGGTGGTGGAAGACCCGGAGCCGGACGTTCCCTACGGCGTGAAGGGCGTGGGGGAGAGCGCGACGATCGTGGCTCCCGCCGCCATCGTCGCGGCCATCCGCGACGCCACCGGCCGGGAGCTGAACCGAGCGCCGGTGCTCCCCGACGACATCGTGGGCCTTCGCCCCCCGGTTTCGAGGGCGGGATGGGCTCCGGTCCCGGATGTTCCGGGACCGGAGCCCATCCCGACGTACTTCGGGCAGGACGCCGTGCAGAGCGAGATCGGGCAGTCGGGGGAGGGACGGAAGTGACCGACCGCGCCGCGCTTGGGGGCCGCGACTACATCGAGACCCTGGATTGGACCACCGAGGAGATCGAAGAGGCCCTGGCCCTCTCCTCGGAGCTGAAGGAAGCATTCGCCCGGGGCGCGCCCCACCGGCTGCTGTCGGACAAGACGCTGTTCATGCTGTTCCTGGACAAGTCCACGCGAACGCGGAACGCGTTCGAGGCCGGCATGACCCAGCTCGGCGGGCACGCGCACTTCCTCGACGCGGAGAAGACACAGGTGGCGCACGGCGAGAGCCCCAAGGACATGGGGATCATCCTGTCGCGGTACGGGCACGGCCTGGCCATCCGCCACGACCTCGTCCCGTACGAGGGGAACGTCTACATGCGCGAGGTGGCGAGGTGGGCGGACATCCCCGTCATCAACCTCCAGTGCGACGTGGACCACCCCACGCAGACCCTGGCCGACCTGATGACGCTCCGGGAGCGGCGCGGGCGGGACCTCCGCGGCCTTCGTGTGGCGGTGTCGTGGGCTTTCGCCCCCTCCTACGCGAAGCCGCTCTCGGTCCCGCAAGGACTGCTGATGCTGCTGCCGAGGTTCGGGATCGACGTGGTGCTGGCGCACCCACCGGGGTTCGACCTGATGCCGGAGGTGGTGAAGCGGGCCGAGGAGGCCGCGGCGGCGGGTGGCGGAAAGATCACGTACGTGGACGACATGGACGCCGCATTCGAGGGGGGCGACGTGGTGTACCCGAAGTCCTGGGGCCGCCTGGACCTGTTCACCGACGAGCGGGCGGCCCTGGCCGACGCCGCCAAGTACCGGGACTGGATCTGCGACGCGCGGCGGATGTCGCTGGCCAGACCGGACTCGCTGTACATGCACTGCCTCCCGGCCGACCGGGGGAGCGAGGTCACCGACGAGGTCATCGACGGCCCGCACTCGGTGGTCTACGACGAGGCCGAGAACCGCCTGCACACCGGCAAGGCCCTCATGGCCCTTACGATGGCGGAGGCAACAGCGTAACGAAGGCCCTTCTCAGAAAGGCGGGAGCGCCCGGGGGGGCCAGTCCGCTCGAGGAAGTGGGTGACGGATGCGGTTCCGTAACACGGTCATGATCCGGCGCTCCCCTCGCGAGGTCTTCGAGTTCCTCGCCGACTTCGAGAACGTTCCGCGGTGGAACGACGCGATCGTCGAGACGCACAAGACGTCGAAGGGGCCGGTACAGGTGGGCACGATGTACCGGCAGGTGCGGTCCTTGCCAACGAAGAGTGAGGAGACCTTCGAGGTAGTCGTGTTCGAGCCAGGCCTGCGGCTGGCGATCCGCGGAGGGCTTGGGCTGTTCGAAGGGGAGCTGACCTACGAGCTCGAACCGGCCGAGGGTGGGACCCGAGTCATCAACGAGGCCGATCTCCAGGCCCGCGGCGCGGTGAAGCTCCTCGCACCGATCGCGGCAGGCCGGATCCGCGATGCGGTGGCGACGAACCTTCGAAAGCTCAAAAGGCTGCTGGAGACCGAGTAGCGGGGCAGGTGGAACGCTGCTCTCGCGCGTTCGCCAGGCCAAGATGGGACGGCTTGCGGAAGACCAGGGCGGGTCGGTACCGTGGACCGACGGGGTTAAGCGAGAGACGAGGGGGATGAACGCGATGCCGGTCGAGCCCCAGCATCACCAGCACGAGTCCCTTGAACACGGCCACAAGCACTTCCACATCACCCACTACCTGCACAAGGGGGAGAACTGGACGCACCTGCTGTCCACCCACGACCACGCGCACAATCATCCGGCCGTGGACCACGTGCACATTCCGCACAAGGACGTGGAGAAGGAGCATCGCCGGGAGGCGCACGTGCACGACCATGCCCATCCCACGACATCGCCCGGCTGACCCGGAGCTCAGTCCTTCGTGATGTCGTTCGGGCCCGAGGGTCCCGACTCGAACTCGTCGGCTAGCGGATCGCCGTGGCTCCGGATGATCAGGCGGATGGGACGGTCGCGCCGGAGGTAGTCCCATCCCCACGACCACAGGACCGCCAAGCGGTTCCGGAAGCCGATCAGGTAGTAGATGTGGACGACGAGCCAGACCACCCACCCGGGGAACCCCCGGAACCTAACGCCACGCACGTCGGCCACCGCGGCGTTCCGCCCGATGGTGGCCATGGTGCCCTTGTCCCGGTACCGGAACGGTCCCCGAGCGGGGACGCCCCGCACCCCGTCCAGGATGGACCAGGCCACGTACCGCCCTTCCTGCATGGCTGGCGGGGCGAGCATGGCCAGCTCGCCGCCCCGGTGGGTCACCGACGCTGCGTCGCCGATCACGTACACGTCGGACCTTCCGGCCAGGCGGAGATGGCCGTCCACCTCCAGGCGCCTGGAGCGGCTCCGGGGAGCGTCGGGTGCGCGGACCGGGTCCTCGGGCCGGACCCCGGCCGACCACACGACCGTGCGGCTGAGGATCTCGTCGCGGGAGGACAGGGCGACCAGCTCCTCGGTGGCCTTCTCCACCAGGACCGAGGTTCGGACCTCGATCCCCCGGTCGCGGAGGATCCGTTCGGCGTACTCGCCGAGCTTCGGATGGAACGCGCCGAGCAGCCGGTCCCGCCCCTCCACCAGGACGATCCGGGCCAGCCCGGGCGCCAGGTCGGGGAAGTCCCGCCCCAGCACGAGCCGTAGGAGTTCGGACAGCGCGCCCGCGTACTCGACGCCGGTCGGACCGCCCCCCACGATGACGAACGTGAGCCACACCCGCCGCTCGTCGATGGACGACGATTGGGACGCGTGCTCCAGACAGGCCAGGACGTGGTTCCGCAGCCGCATCGCTTCACCGAGCTCCTTCATCCCGATGGTCCGCGCGGCGAGCTCGGCGTTCCCGAAGTAGTCGTTCGCGCTGCCGGTGGCCAGGACCAGCGCGTCGTAGGGGAGCGCGTCGCCGGAGCTGGTGCGTACGACCTTCCGATCCAGATCCACGTCGGTCACGGCGGCCTGCCGGAACCGCACGTTCCGTGACCCGCGGAACGCTCGGTGCAGCGGGTACGCGATGTCCGAGGGGTTGAGGAGCGCCGTCGCCACCTGGTACAGGAGCGGCGTGAACAGATGGTAGTTGTGCCGGTCGAGGAGCAGGACGTCCACCGGCTCCCCGTCGAGCGCGCGAGCACAGGCCAGGCCGCCGAAGCCGCCGCCCACGATCACGACGCGGTGTCGCCAGCCGCCGCCGGATCCCGTTATCGCGGCCACTTCGTGTCCGACGGTTGAGCCCACGTTCATGCCAGACCCCATGGATAGCATCGTGCTCGCCACCAGCTCCTGTCGTGACGAGCGGTGCCGGGTAGCATGACGTTCGCTGGTGGCGGGTCGTCTAATGGTAGGACGCCAGGTTCTGGCCCTGGAAGTTGGGGTTCGAGTCCCTGCCCGCCAGCTCAGAGACAGACGGACCGTTTCTCAGGTCAGTGGGATCGTGGCCAGGCCCGGGGGAACCCCGGCGCGGAACGAGTCGACGACCTTCAGGAAGTCGGACCGTTCGCGGCTCCAGCCGCCCGGTGGGAAGACCGCGACCACGATGTAGCCGACGTCGTCGTCTCCCAAAGAGAAGGCCGCCGCCACGCTCGCGACCTCCTGCTCCTCCCGGACGACGTCGGCCACGATGAGCCTGCCCTCGGCCTCGTCGAGCCGCACCCGCTGCTCCACAAGGACGTCCACCGACGGGTCGCCGGTCAGGAAGAACAGGGTCATCTCGGACAGGTCGTCGAACGTGTCGGTGGTCACGGCCAGCGCCCGGTACACGGTCTGGTCCGCGGGCTCGGTCTGCGCGCCGAAGTTGCCCAGCCCACCGCCGAGCCCGCCCTGGGGGGACGGGCTGGGCTGGGGTGGAGCGGAGACGACCCCGGCCACGATCCCCGGCCCGCCCTGGGGCGGTTGGGGCGGGATCACCGAGATGTCGTTCGCGGCGGGGAGGTTCGTGCTGAACGTCCCCTCCAGGTCGTAATACCGCGCGAAGTCGCGGCTCTGGCCGGTCGAGCATCCGGCCACCGCCAACGCCACCGCGGCGAGGATCACCGTCCTCTTCACGAGCGCATGGTGGCAGCTGCCCGTGGAATTGACCAGTACCCCGAACGCCGTTACGTTGCAACCATCGGGCAGGGGAGGCGAGGCTCCATGAACAAGAACGGTCTCATCGCCGAGATCGCCAAGCGGACGGGAGCCAGCAAGGCGGAGATCGGCCGAACCGTCGACGCGGCCATCCGAGTCATCCGCGAGACGGTTTCCAAGGGAGAGCGCGTCTCGCTGGTGGGGTTCGGCACGTTCGAGCGGAAGCGGCGCAACCGGCGCGTCGCCCGCAACCCCCGCAAACCCGCGACCCCCATCGTGGTGCCGGCTCGGGACCTTCCCTGGTTCATCCCCGGCAAGGAGTTCAAGGAGCTGGTGGCGAGGCGACGGCGGACGGCGGGACGCTCGACGAGTCGAAGGTGACGATCCGCAAGATACGGTCGACTAGTCGAAGGTGACGATCCGAAGGGTGCGGGCGACCTTCCTGCCGCCCTCGTCCACCAGGTCGAACTTCACGCGTTGACCGATCCGCAGGTAGCGGATCCCGGCGCCCTCGACCGATGTGGCGTCGATGTGGACCTCGGTGCGATCGTCCATCAGCAGCGTCCCGATCCGGTTCTCCACGTCGAAGTCCCTGATCGTGCCCTGCGACATCGATCCTCCTACCCGTGCGCGCTCAGGCGTTCACCGAGGTCCATCTCCAGACACACCGCCCGGGTCCGGCCCCGTCTCCCGGTGGCAAGCAGGGTGAGGATATCCGAGGGCAGGTCCAGGTCGAACGACAGCTCCCGCCGATCGACCACGGCTGCCGGGAGGCCCCTGGCCGTGGCCAGCTCGAGGTGGCGGCGGAACGAATCCGGGCCGAACCGCGCCGGGATGGCTCGCGGGGGCCTGCGGAGCAGGAGGTTCGTCCCCACCTCGTCGTTGGACCGGGCGATGACCACCGGCCCCAGGGTTCGAAGGGCGGATCCGAGCGCGTCGGTCGTAGCCAGCGGCACGTCCCCCGGGAGGACGGCGAGCGCGTCGGCCTCCCGTTCCCTGGCCAGGCGCTCGACCTGGCGGATGGCCGCCGAGAGGGGGGGCTTGTCCTCAGCCACGGACCGGGCGCCCCGGCGGACGGCGATCTCCAGGACGACCTCGTCGGACGAGACTACCCACGTCTCCCACCCGTTCACGCCGAGCGAGGCGTCGAGGACGTCCTCCAGCATGGCCAGGGTCAGGGCGCCGCGCTCCAGCGGAGTGAGCTCGGGGGCCAGCCTGCTCTTCGCCTTCGACAGCGAGTTGACGGGGATGGCGATGACGCGCACCGTCCAAAGGCTACCCCGGCCCGCGGCACCGGGGGTGATGGCGTGACGCCGGCCCTGAGGGGTGACGGTGGGTGCCGCGCAGGGCGTACGCTTCGCCCACAAGCACGGACACATGGAGGTCACGTTGACGACGCTCGCCATCGCCGCATCGCCGGTCGGGGTCAGGTCGAAGGTGGCCTATCGGCTGGCCCTCGCCTTCGTGGGGAGCTGGCTCGTGGCCGGCCTTGCCCAGCTGGAGATCAAGCTCCCGTTCACCCCGGTCCCCATCACCGGCCAGACCCTCGGGGTTCTCCTGGTGGGGGCTTCGCTCGGCCCGGGCCTGGGCGGGCTGTCCATGGGGCTGTACCTGCTCCAGGGCGGCCTCGGGCTCCCCTTCTTCTCCGGCGGCGACAGCGGGTTCGGGTACCTCGGCCTCGCCGCGGTGACCGGGGGCTACCTGTGGGGCTTCGTGGCCGCAGCCGCAGCGGTGGGCGCCCTGGCCCGCCGGGGGTGGGACCGGGACCTTCGCGGCGCCATCGGCGCCATGTTCATCGGGGAGGTCGTCTTGTACGCGATCGCCGTCCCGTGGCTGATGCAGGCCCTGGACGTCCCGCTGGGCCGGGCCCTGGAGCTCGGGCTCGCCCCGTTCGTGGTCGGCGACACTCTCAAGTTGCTGATGGCGGCGGGGCTCCTGCCGGGTGCCTGGCGCCTGGTGCGGCGGTGGTAGGGAGCCGTCCTGGAGCCCTGGTACCGTGCCGCCGCGGCCGTCCTGGTGCCGCCACTCAAGCTCTGGTTCAACTGGCGCCTGGAGGGCCTGGACCGGGTCCCGCAGGAGGGGCCGATCATCATCGCCGGGAACCACCTCTCGTACCTCGATCCGTTCGCTCACGGGTACTTCGTCGTGCGGGCCGGGCGACGGCCCCGGTTCCTGGCCAAGCAGGAGCTGTTCGAGAACCCGTTCCTCCGCGTGGTACTTCGAGGCGCCGGCCAGATCCCGGTCCGCCGGGGCACCGGCGACCAGACCCCTTTGGAGGCCGCGGCCCGGGCTCTGGCGCGGGGCGAGGTGGTCATGGTGTACCCCGAGGGAACGAGCGTGACCGAGAACCCGGACCTCTCGCCGGGGCGGGGGAAGACCGGGGCGGTTCGCCTCTCCCTGATGGCCGGGGTGCCGATCATTCCTGTCGCCACATGGGGGGGCCAGTACGTGTGGCTGCGATCGGGGAAGGGGAGCCTGCGCTTCGGGCGGCCCATCTGGGTCAAGGCCGGAGATCCTTTCGACCCGAACGAACACGCGGGTGCGGATCCGGACCCGAAGACGGTGCGAGCGCTCACCGACCGACTGATGGGCCAGCTCGACCGGCTGGTGGACGATCTTCGGTCCCGGTATCCCAAGCGGTGGACGTGAGGCTACCCTTCCCTCCATGAGCGAAGACCGCAAGCGCGGCTTCAGCACCCGGGCCATCCACTTCCGGCCACCCCCGATCGAGCAGGAGACGCCGAGCGTCCCCATCTTCCAGACCTCCACGTTCCGGTTCGCCACGTCGGAGGACTACGCGGAGACCATCAGTTTCCGCCGCCCCGGCTACACCTACACCCGCGGCTACGGGAACCCCACGTTGCTCGCGTTCGAGGAGGTGATGGCCGACCTGGAGGGAACCGAGTCGGCGCTCTCCTTCGCATCCGGGATGGCGGCCATCCACACCGTCCTCACGTCGGTGGCGCGCTCGGGCGACCGGGTCGTGGCGAGCCGCGAGCTGTACGGCGGCGCCTACTCGCTGTTGACGAAGGTCCTTCCCCGGTACGGGATCGACGTGACGTTCGTGAGCCCCCACGACCTCGACGCGGTGGCCGGCGCGCTCCCCGGGGCGAAGCTGTTCTACGTGGAGACCATCGCCAACCCCACCGTCACCGTGGCCGACCTGGAGGCTTTGGGCGCGCTGTGCCGGGCGGCGGGCGTGGCGGCCGCCGTGGACAACACATTCGCCTCGCCGTACCTGTGCACCCCGGCCCGGTTCGGGTTCGAGTACGTCGTCCACTCGACCACGAAGTACATCGGCGGACACCACGACCTCATCGGCGGCGTCGTGTGCACGTCCGAGACGGGTATGCAACGGCTCCGCGAGGCGGTGATCGAGACCGGCGGCACCATGGCTCCTTTCGAGGCATGGCTGGCGATGCGGGGGCTAATGACGCTGGAGCTTCGGATGGACCGCCACTCCCGGAATGCGCAGGCCGTCGCCGAGTTCCTCGAAGCGCACCCCAAGGCCGAGCGGGTGCACTTCCCGGGGCTGGCCTCGCACCCCCAGCACGACGTGGCGGAACGGTTGCTTCCCAAGGGGTTCGGCGGGATGCTGGCCTTTGAGGTGGCGGGCGGCGTGGAGGCCGGGATGCGGTTCTGCGACGCCCTAGAGGTGGCGTGGGTGGCCACAAGCCTGGGGGGCACGCACAGCCTCGTCGGCCACGCCGCCTCCACCACGCATCGGCAGCTTGACCCGGCGGCCCGCCGGGCGGCGGGGATCGCCGACGGGTTGATCAGGGTGAGCGTGGGCCTGGAGGACGTTGAGGATCTGATCGATGACTTCGGGGGGGCCCTGGAGAAGGCATGAGGAAGCGGATCGTCATCCTGTTCGGGGGGCGCTCGGCGGAGCACGAGATCTCGGTGATCTCGGCGCGTTCGGTGATGGACGCGCTCGATCCCGAACGGTACGAGGTCGTCCCGATCGGCGTGACGAAACAGGGCCACTGGCAGCTCATGCCGGGCGGGCCCCCCGCCCTCGCGTCCGGCTCCCCGGAAGCGCTTCCGGAGGTGACCGAACGGTCCGGACCTGAGGTCGCCCTGGACCAGGAGCCCGGCTCCCAGACCCTGGTGGCCGAGGACGGGTCGCGAACCCCCATCGACGTGGTCTTCCCCGTGATGCACGGCCCGCACGGCGAAGACGGCTCGATCCAGGGGTTCCTGGAGATGGCCGGCGTCCCCTACGTGGGCGCCGGCGTTCTCGCATCGGCGGTGGGCATGGACAAGGCCGTGCAGAAGGTCCTGTTCCGGGCGGCCGGGATCCCGGTCGTCGAGCACGAGGTGGTGCACGAGCGCGAGTGGGAGGAAGATCCCGAGGCTGTGGAGGCCCGGGCCGCGCATCTCGGGTACCCGCTGTTCGCCAAGCCTTCCACGCTCGGCTCTTCGGTCGGCGTGACGAAGGTGCACGAGACAGGGGAGCTCCGGCGGGCGCTGGAGGAGACGTTCCAGTACGGCCGCAAGGCCTTGCTGGAGCGGTCCGTGGAAGGCGGACGCGAGATCGAGGTGGCAGTGCTCGGCAACGACGACCCGGTCGCCTCCGTCGCGGGCGAGATCGTTCCCCGGGGCCACGAGTTCTACAGCTACGAGGCGAAGTACCTGGACGAAGAGGGCGCCGAGTTGATCATCCCGGCCCCAATCCCAGCGGAGACCCTGGAGGAGGCCCAGCGCCTGGCGGTGGCGGGCTTCCTGGCCCTCGACTGCGCCGGGCTGGCCCGCGTGGACTTCTTCCTGCGGCAGACCGGCGGGCTGCTGGTGAACGAGATCAACACGATCCCCGGGTTCACGCAGATCTCGATGTATCCGAAGCTGTGGGAGGCGTCGGGGCTGTCCTACCCCGAGCTGATCGACCGGCTAGTGGAGCTGGCCTTGGAACGGCACGAGCGTGAGCGGAAGCGGGGCACCGTCATCTAGCCGGGCGCGGCATATGGTCCCCGGGGCTTACAGGTGCACGACCGGGCAGGTCAGCGTGCGGGTGATGCCCTCCACCGACTGGATCCTGGCCACGACCAGCTTGCCCAGCTCGTCGACGTTCTTGGACTCCGCCCGGACGATCACGTCGTAGGGCCCGGTCACGTCCTCCGCCTCCGTCACACCCGTGATGTCCCGGACGTCCTTCGCCACCTGCGCTGCCTTCCCGACCTCGGTCTGGATCAGGATGTAGGCTTGGACCACGGCTACCTCCCCTGTGGGTGAGGCCCCAGCCTATCCACCGGCCCCCGGCCGCGGCAACGCCGGTTCCTCCATGCTGACAGCGGCGCGATAATCGGACCGTGGCACGCCGCAGGAAGAAGCCCGCCAAGGCCGGAGGGTTCCTCCAGGCCTATCGGCGGATCCGCAAGCCCATGCCGCCGCCCGAGCGCGTCATCGAAGATCGCCGCCGGCGGCTCGAGGACGAACGGGCCCGGCGAGAGATGGAGGAGGGCGAGCCGGAACGCTTCCCTGGAGGCGAGTGATCTTCGAGGACCGCGTGGACGCCGGGGAGAAGCTGGCCAAGGCGCTGGTCGACTACTCGGGGGCCGATGCCGTGATCCTGGCCGTCCCCAGGGGCGGCGTGATCGTGGGCGAGGTAGTGGCCAGGCAGCTCGGGGTCCCGCTCGACGTGGTCGTCCCCCGCAAGATCGGAGCTCCGGGGAACCCGGAGCTCGGCCTGGGCGCGATCGCCCCGGGGGTGCGGGTGATCGACCCCCGGATGGTCGAGATGCTGGGTGTGTCGGAGGGCTACTTAGAGCGGCAGATCGCGGCCGAGGAGGAAGAGATCGAGCGACGGCTCGGGGCCTACCGGGGCGGACGACCCCCGGCCGACGTGGCCGGGAAGGTGGCCGTCGTGGTCGACGACGGGGTGGCCACCGGGGGGACGGCCTTTGCCGCCCTGCGGTGGGCGAAGGCCCAGGGGGCGAGCACGGTCGTGTTGGCCGTGCCCGTGGCCCCGGGCGCGTCGATCGGGCGCCTCGAACAGGAGGCCGACCGGGTGGTCGTGCTCTTCGCGCCCGAGCCGTTCTTCGCTGTGGGCGAGTGGTACCGGCGGTTCGACCAGACCACCGACGAGGAGGTGGTCGCGGCCCTCGCCCGAGCCGCGGGGAGACAGGGGTGAAGGTCTTCGAGCTCGTCGTGGCGGGCCTGCTTGCGTCAGGGGGACTCCGGTCCCTGTGGAAGTGGTCGCGCCGGCGGTTCGAGAGCACCGAGGTCAGGGACCAGTTGCTGTACGCGCTGTACCTCACCGGGCGGATCGGGCTGTGGTTCGCGTTCGCCGGGTTGTTCCTGATCTACGCGCTCACCGGCATCGAAGGCAGGCCCACCACCGAGCTCGGCCGGTTCCGGTGGTACTTCCTGGTGCCCATCTCGCTGGCAACCCTCCAGCTCCTCGCGGGGTTCGCCCTCGGCCGCCGCTCGGTCGACTAGCCCGTGGCGATGGTGTGGCGAG
>Ga0209853_1000390_pt1 | contig 12197 bp, 9 predicted proteins | sample GWRWS1_30_40_FD_187224 | JGI IMG/M metagenome (GOLD analysis project Ga0209853, IMG submission 187224) | Riverbed sediment microbial communities from areas with vegetation nearby in Columbia River, Washington, USA - GW-RW S1_30_40 (SPAdes)... | ecosystem: Environmental > Aquatic > Freshwater >...
CTTGCGGAACGGATCGACCTCGAACCGGAACGCCCGGCTGCCGTCCGGGTAGGCGACCGTCTGCTGAGCGAGGTCGACCATCAGCCGGAACCCCGGGAAGGCCGCGACGTCGTGGAACAGGCGGTCGACCTCCGATTCCTGCAGCGCGATGGGAAGGAGACCGTTCTTGAAGCAGTTGTTGAAGAAGATCTCGCCGTAGGAGGGCGCGATGACCACGCGGAACCCGAAGTCGAGCATCGCCCACGGGGCGTGCTCGCGCGAGGAGCCGCAGCCGAAGTTCTGCCGCGCGAGCAGAATGGTCGCGCCCTTGTACCGCGGGTGATTCAGCACGAAGTCGGCGTTCGGCACCCGCCGTGCGGGGTCCATTCCGGGCTCGCCGATGTCGCGGTAGCGCCACGCGTCGAACAGGTTCGGCCCGAAGCCCGAGCGGTTGATCGACTTCAGGAACTGCTTCGGGATGATTGCGTCGGTGTCGACGTTGGCCCGGTCGAGGGGCGCGACCATGCCGTTCAGGACCGTGAACTTCTCCATCGGGTCAGCTCCACGATCTCACGTCGACGAAATGCCCCGCGATCGCTGCCGCCGCCGCCATCTCGGGGCTGACGAGGTGGGTGCGCCCGCCGGGGCCCTGGCGCCCCTCGAAGTTGCGGTTGGAGGTCGACGCGCAGCGCTCGCCCGGTGACAGCCGGTCGTCGTTCATCCCGAGGCACATCGAGCACCCCGGCTCGCGCCACTCGAACCCGGCATCCTTGAAGATGCGATCGAGCCCCTCGCGCTCGGCCTGCTGTTTTACCGGCCCCGAGCCCGGCACCACCAGCGCGAGCCTGACGTTCGACGCGATGCGCCGGCCACGCACCACCCCCGCCGCGGCCCGCAGGTCCTCGATGCGCGAGTTGGTGCAAGACCCGATGAACACCTTCTCGATGCGGATGTCGGTCATCGGCGTGTTGGGCTTCAGCTCCATGTATTCGAGCGCGCGCTCGATCCCCGAGCGCCGGGTCGGGTCCTTCTCCTTGTCCGGGTCGGGCACGCGACCGTCGATCGACACCACCATCTCGGGCGACGTGCCCCAGCTCACCTGCGGCCTGAGCTCGCGCGCGTCGATGGTCACCACCCGGTCGAACTTTGCATTGTCGTCGCTACGAAGCGTGCGCCAGTGCGCGACGGCCCGCTCCCACAGCTCGCCCTTCGGCGCGAACCGCCGCCCCTTCAGGTACTCGACCGTCACCTCGTCGACGGCGATCATGCCGCAGCGCGCGCCCGCCTCGATCGACATGTTGCAGAGGGTCATGCGTCCTTCCATCGACAGGTCCCGCACCGTGCCCCCGCCGTACTCGATCGCGTAGCCGGTGCCGCCCGCGGTCCCGATCCGGCCGATGATCGCGAGCGCCACGTCCTTCGCCGTCACCCCGCGCGGCAGCCGCCCTTCGACGAGCACGAGCATGTTGCGCGACTTCTTCGTCAGCAGGCACTGCGTGGCGAACACGTGCTCGACCTCGGAGGTGCCGATCCCCTGCGCGAGGCAGGCGAACGCGCCGTGCGTGCTCGTGTGGCTGTCGCCGCAGACGACCGTCATGCCGGGCAGCGTCGCGCCCTGCTCGGGACCGATGACGTGGACGATGCCCTGGTTGCGGTCGCGGAACGGAAAGTACGCCTTCGCGCCGAGCTCGCGCAGGTTCGCGTCGAGCGCGTCCACCTGGACGCGCGACGTCGGATCGGCGATCCCGGCGTCCCAGTCCTTCGTCGGGGTGTTGTGGTCGGCCGTGGCGACGATCGACCCCGGGCGCCAGACCTTCCGCCCGGCGAGCTTCAGGCCAGCGAACGCCTGCGGGCTGGTCACCTCGTGGACGAGGTGCCGGTCGATGTAGAGCAGCGTCGTGCCCTCGTCCTCGGCGTGGACGGCATGGCTCGCCCAGAGCTTGTCGTAGAGGGTTTGCGGCGCCATTGTCGGGGCCTGAAAAGAGGGAAATTATAGCGGAACCACCCCCGCGACTGGGCCACGCGAGGCCCGTTGTGCGACGCAGCGCGGCGCGGCGCGCCCGTGCGCGTGCTCAGCCGCCCCGCCGGGCGGCCTGGTAGAGCGGCATCACCCGGTCCGAGTACACCTCGAGGTCCTTGATCCGGCTCGCCGGCGACGGATGCGTAGACAAGATCTCCGGCGGCGTGCCGCCCCCGGCCTGCGACATCTTCTTCCACACGTTGACCGCGGCCCGCGGATCGTAGCCGGCGCGCGCCGCGAGCTCCACGCCGATGCGGTCCGCCTCCTGCTCGTGCAGCCGCGAGTTCGGGAGCGTGAAGGTCACCTGCGCAACCATGTCCGCGAGCTGCGTGCCCCCCTGGCCGAGCCCGAGCACCGCGCTCGCGACGCCGACCGCAAGCCCGGTCGCGAGCTGCTGCGAGACCCGCTCGCGGCCGTGCTCGCGCAGCGCGTGCGCGATCTCGTGGCCCATGATCGCCGCGAGCTCATCGTCGCTGAGCTTCAGCTGATCGATCAGGCCGGTGTAGACGGCCATCTTCCCGCCCGGCATGCACCACGCGTTGAGCTCCTTCGAGGTGATCACGTGGGTCTCCCACTTCCAGCTGCGCGCGTCCTGGCGAAACACTCCGGTCTGCGCGATGAGCCGATTCGAGATCGTCCGCACGCGCTCGACCTGCGCCGGGTCGCGGTCGAGCAGCCCCTTCTTCTGCGCTTCGCCGATCGTCTTGGCGTATTGCTGCGCCGCAGCCTGATCCACGTCCTTTGACGAAACGAGCAGCGTCTGCTGCCGGTCGACGCCGACCGCACCGGATTGCGTGGTCTGCGCGCAGCCGGTGACCGCCAGGATCGCCGCACCGACGACCAAGAGCCTGCGGAATCGAGGAAACATAGCACCTCCCGCAGCGGCTACCGTGGCGCCGCCGCATCGACCGTTCGACCGGAAACACGCCGCAACAGTTTCGCCTGTCGCGCGAGGACGAGCAAGCCGACCGCCGCCGCCGCGCTCGCCCCGGTGAACGTCCACCCCGGGCCGACCGCGTCCCAGGCCGCCCCGCTCGCCGCCGCACCGATGAAGCCGCCGAGCCCGAACGAGATCGAGAGGTACAGGGCCTGTCCGCGGACCTGGCGGGGGCCGGTGAACCACCGGTTCACGAGGGCGAGCGAAGCCATGTGGCACGCGCCGAACGTCGCGGCGTGAAGCACTTGCGCGACCACGAGCAGCGGCACGCTCGCAACCCCCCAGCCGATCAGGGCGAACCGTACGACGGCGAGTGCGAAGCATCCGGCGAGGACGTCGTGCGCGGCGAAGCGCTTCATCCAGACCGGGGCCGCGAGGAACACCCCGATCTCCGCCACGACGCCCAGCGACCACAGCAGGCCGATCGCGGACCGGCTGTAGCCGGCCTCCGCGAGGTAGATGCTATAGAAGGCATACAGTGGCCCGTGCGCGACGTTCATGAGCACGTTCGCGACGAGCAGCGCGACGACCTCGGGGCGCAGCGCCTGCCGCCAGACCGGTTCGTGCGCTGGCGGCGCGGGCGTCGCACGATCGCGCAACGAGCACGCGAGGGCGAGCGTCGCCGCCAGCGCGACGGCGAGCATCCACAGCAGGTTGGCGATCGCCACGCGGTCGAGCACCCAGCCGGCGCCGAGCACCGCGACGATGAAGCCGACCGAGCCCCAGAGCCGGATCCCGCCGTACCGTTCGATGCGGCCGCGGAGCCCGGCGAGCGTGATCGCCTCGACGAGCGGCATCGTCGCGCTCGAGAAGAACGCGAAGCCCGCGAGCGCGAGGAAGAGCCCGGCGAACTCGGTCGTCGCGAACACGCCGGCGTAGGCCGCGAGCCCCGCGGCGAGCGTTCCCTGGAGCAGCCGCGCGCGCCAGCCGTGCCGGTCGGCGAGCGACGCCCAGAAATACGGCGCGGCGATCCGCATGAGCTGCATGAGCGAGAGCAGCAGCCCGATCTGCCACGCCGCCTGCCCGATCGACTGCAGGTACAGGCCGAAGTACGGCGCGAACGCGCCGACGAACGCGAAATAGGCGAAGTAGATCCCGGCGAGCCGGCGGCACGGAATCGGGACGGCGGCGGGCACGGCGCGCGATGCGAAGCGGAGCTCGCGCGATTCTCTCACGCGCCGCCACGCATGCTCCGCTACACTCCCGGCCACTCGACCGCCGACCTCATGGTAGAACGCAGCCGCATCGAGCAGCTCGCGCAGATCGCCGCCGTGGCGATCCTCGTCGTCGGCTGCTATGTCGTCCTGCAGCCGTTCCTCGCCGCCACGCTGTTCGCCGCGTCGGTGGCTGCCTGCACGTGGCCGCTCTACGCGTGGATCCGCGACAAGCTCGGCGGACGCTCGACGCTCGCCGCGAGCCTGATGACGCTGCTGCTCGTGCTGATCGGCCTCATCCCGTTCGTGTTGCTCGTCGGGTCGCTCGTCGACGACGTCCCGCGGGTCATCGAGTGGGTGAAGCAGGCCTTCGCCGAGGGACCGCCCGAGCCGCCCGCCTGGCTGGCAGGACTGCCGTACGTCGGTGAGCAGATCGACGCTTACTGGCAGCGCCTCGCCGCGAGCCGCGACGAGGCTCTCGCCCTGCTGCGACGCTTCGCCCAACCCGCGCAGGCGTTCCTGCTCGCGGTCGGGAAGGTGCTCGGCGAAGGGATTCTCCAGCTCACGCTAGCGGTGTTCATCGGCTTCTTCCTCTATCGCGACGGCGAGGCGCTGATGGCGGCGATCCGCGGCGTCGCGGCCCGGCTGGCCGGCGGCCTCGCGGAGGGGATGGTCGGGACGATCAACAACACCGTCGTCGGCGTGATGTACGGGATCATCGGCACCGCGCTCGCACAGGGCGTAGTCGCGGCGATCGGTCTGTGGATCGCGGGCGTCCCCTCGCCGCTCCTTCTCGGGGCGGCGACCTTCCTCCTGTCGCCGGTGCCGATCGGCCCGCCGCTCGTCTGGGGCGGCGCGGCGATCTGGCTGTTCTTGCAGGACGAGATCGCGTGGGGGGTGTTCATGCTCGTCTGGGGCGCGCTCGTGGTCAGCAGTATCGACAACTTCGTCAAGCCGTTGCTCATCAGCCGCGGCGCGGCGATGCCGTTCGTGCTGGTGCTGCTCGGCGTCTTCGGCGGCGTCCTCGCGTTCGGTTTCATCGGCGTGTTTCTGGGCCCGACGCTGCTCGCGGTCGGCTACAGCCTGACGCGCCGATGGATCGGCGCCGCGGCGCCCGCTGACGCGCCGAAGCCGTGACCGCCGCACCGGCCCCGCCTGCGTCGACGCCCGCATACCGCCGGGGGCTGCTGTTCCTGCTGTTCACGGTCTCCGGCTTCGCGGGCCTCATCTACGAGTCGATCTGGAGCCACTACCTCAAGCTCTTCCTCGGCCACGCCGCGTACGCGCAGACGCTCGTGCTGGCGCTGTTCATGGGCGGCATGGCGCTCGGCGCGTGGCTCGCGAGCCGCCTGTCCGCGCGCTGGCGGAACCTGCTGCGCGGCTACGCGATCGTGGAAGCGGTGATCGGGCTCGCGGCGATCGCCTTCCATCCGCTGTTCGTCGCCACGACCGACGCGGCGTACGGGTCGGTCCTGCCGGCGCTCGGCTCCGACACCGGTGCGGCGCTCGTCAAGTGGTCGCTCGCCGCAGCGCTCATCCTGCCGCAGTCGATCCTCCTCGGGATGACCTTCCCGCTCATGAGCGCGGGCCTCCTCCGCCGCCATCCCGAGCGGCCGGGCGAGGCGCTCGCGATGCTGTACTTCACCAACAGCTTCGGCGCCGCCCTCGGCGTGCTGGCGAGCGGCTTCGTGCTGATCGACAAGCTCGGGCTGCCGGGCACGATCCAGGCGGCCGGGGCGGTCAACCTCGCGCTCGCCGCGATCGTGTGGCTGGTCGCGCCCGGTCGCGATCCGGAGCCCGGGCGAGTCGCGGCGGCCACCATCGCCGAGCGCACCGCCGCCGGCGGTGCCGAGGCGCCGTGGCGGCTGCTGCTCGCCGTCGCGGCGCTGACCGGGACCGCGTCGTTCATCTACGAGATCGGCTGGATCCGCATGCTGACGCTGGTGCTCGGCGCCGCGACCCATTCGTTCGAGCTCATGCTCTCGGCGTTCATCCTCGGCCTCGCCTGCGGCGGGTACTGGGTGCGGCGCCGCATCGACCGTGCGCGCGAGCCGCTCGCGTTCCTCGGCGTCGTGCAGATCGCGATGGGGCTCCTCGCGCTCGCCACGCTCCCCCTCTACGGCGCGATGTTCGATCTGATGCAGCTGGTGCTCAAGGGCACCGCCAAGACCGACGCGGGGTACGGGATCTTCCTCCTCGCGAGCCACGGCATCGCGCTCGCGATCATGTTCCCGGCGACGTTCTGCGCCGGCATGACGCTGCCGCTCATCACCTACGCGCTGCTCGCGCGCGGTCACGGCGAGCGCTCGATCGGCGCGGTGTACGCGGCGAACACGCTGGGGGCGATCGCCGGCGTCGTGTTCGCCGCCCATGTCGGCATGCCTCTCCTCGGCCTGAAGGGGCTCATCACCGCCGGGGCAGCGCTCGACATCGGGCTCGGCCTGCTCCTGCTCTGGCGGCTCGCGGTGACCGGCTTCCAGCAGCGCCGCGGGGCGCCGGCGCCGCTTCCCTCCGGGTTCACCTTCGGCGCGACGGTCGTCGCCCTGATCGCACTCGTGGTCGTGGGGCTGGCCGTCAGTCTCGATCCGTACAAGATGGCCTCCGGGGTGTTCCGCCGCGGGGACCTGTACTCGGCGACCGACGCCGAGCTCAAGTTCTATCGGGACGGCAAGACCACTTCGGTCAGCCTGATGCAGTTCCGCGAAGGCCTGTCCCTGCGCACCAACGGCAAATCCGACGGGGCCATCAATCTCGAGGACGGCCCGCGCATCTCGGACGAGGTCACGATGGTGCTCACCGCGGCGGTGCCGCTCGCGCACAAGCCCGACGCGAAAACCGCCGCCATTATCGGCATCGGCACCGGGCTCACGACCCACACGATGCTCGCGAGCCCGACTCTCGAGCGCGTGGACACGATCGAAATCGAGCCGGCGATGGCCGAAGCCGCACGCGGGTTCGCGGCGCGCAACGCCTCGGCTTTCGCCGACCCGCGCAGCCGGATCGTGTTCGACGACGCGAAGACCTACTTCTCCACTCACAACCAGCGCTACGACATCATCGTGTCCGAGCCGTCGAACCCGTGGGTGAGCGGGGTATCGAGCCTGTTCACGACCGAGTTCTACCGGCACGTCCGCCGCTACCTCAACCCCGGCGGCGTGATGGTCCAGTGGTTCCAGCTGTATGAAATAGACATGACGCTGATCGCCTCGGTGCTGCAGGCGCTCGGCGAGAACTTCCCCGACTACGCGATTTACGCCGCCACCGACTCGGATCTCCTCATCGTCGCCGGCGACCCGGAAACCCTCGCGCGTCCGCTCCACGACGTGTTCCAGATTCCGGGCGTGGCGGCGGAGCTCCGCAAGGTGCACGTGCAGCGCATCGGCGACCTCGACATCCGCCGGCTCGGGGGCAGGAGCTCCTTGCACCCGCTGTTCCTCTCCTACGGCGCTCCGGCGAACTCGGATTTCCGCCCGTATCTCGACCTCAATGCGTCGAAGCACCGGTTCCTGCAGAGCGGCGCCGGCGAGCTCACACGCGTCGGCGCGGAAGGCGTGCCGATCATCGCGATGCTCGAGAGCCGACGGCAGGTGGTGCGCCCGCTCTCGTACGACGGCGACGAGTTCCTCGAGCGCATCGAGCTCGCGCGCCGCGCCCGGTACGCGCGCGACTTCTATCTGGACGAGAAGCTGCCGCTCCCGGTCGGGATCCCGGCCGAGCTGGAGAAGAACCTGGAGCTCTCGAAGATGCGCGGCCTCGACTGCATCGGCGGCGAGACGCCCGACATCTGGGTCCACGCCCTCTTCCAGGTGGCTCGCACCGTCAACACGGCGCTTCCGCCGGCCGAGGCCGACGCGATCTGGTCGCGGTTCGAGCGGGCGCCGTGCTACCGGCGGCTCGCGGCCGAAGAGCAGGCGTGGGTCAAGCTCTTCCGCGCGGTCGGCGCGCGCGACCACGCGGCGATGGCCCGCCATGCCGACGACCTCCTCGGGCGCGGCCGCGAGCTCTCGACGAGCCACAAGCAGTTCCTGCTCACGGCCTCGCTCGTCGGCAACATCCTGTCGGCCCAGCTCGATCGTGCGCAGAGTGCGTGGGACCGACACTCGGCCGAGGTCGCGCGCGGGGAACTCGGGCTCGATCTCCGGCTGCTCTACGCGTACCTCGCCGTCGCCAAGTCGGCGACGCCGGCAGACCGACCTTCCTGACTACTTTGGCTTGGCGGGAATTCGCGGCGTGGGACAGACCGCGTCGGCATTCTGCGCGCGGTGCCGGAGCGCGTGGTCCATGAGCACGATCGCGAGCATCGCCTCGGCGATCGGCGTCGCCCGGATGCCGACGCAGGGGTCGTGGCGGCCGGTCGTCGCGACGATCGTGGGTTTGCCCTGCCTATCGATCGAGCGACGCGGCACGCGGATGCTCGAGGTCGGCTTGAGCGCGATGTGAACCAGGATGTCCTGCCCGCTGGAGATCCCGCCCAGCGTGCCGCCGGCGTTGTTGGAGAGGAAGCCCTCCGGCGTCAGCTCGTCGCCGTGCTCGCTGCCCTTCTGCTCGACCGACGCGAAGCCGGCGCCGAGCTCGACGCCCTTCACCGCGTTGATGCCCATCATCGCGTAGGCGATGTCGGCGTCGAGGCGGTCGTACACCGGCTCGCCCCAGCCGACCGGGACGTTCTCGGCGACGACGGCGACCTTCGCCCCGCACGAATCGCCGGCGTCGCGAAGGTCGTCCATGAACTGCTCGAGCTGCGGCACGACGTCCGCGCTCGGCGCGAAGAACGGGTTCCGGTCGACGTGGTCCCATGCGACGAACGGGATCCTGATCGGTCCGAGTTGGGCGAGGTAACCGCGGACCACGACGCCGTACCGCTCGCGCAGCCACTTCCTCGCGATCGCGCCGGCCGCCACCCGCACCGTTGTCTCGCGCGCCGACGCGCGCCCGCCGCCGCGATAGTCGCGGATACCGTACTTCTGCCAGTATGTGTAGTCGGCATGGCCCGGGCGGAACGTGTCGGCAAGCTCGCTGTAGTCCTTGCTCCGCTGATCCTCGTTCCGGATGATGAAGCCGATCGCCGTCCCTGTCGTCCTGCCTTCGAACACGCCCGAGAGGATCTCAATCGCGTCCGATTCCTGTCGCTGCGTGACGTGGCGCGAAGTGCCGGGCTTGCGCCGGTCGAGCTCCGTTTGGATGTCAGCGGCTGAAAGCTCCATGCCCGGCGGACAGCCGTCGACGACGCCGCCGTAGGCCGGCCCGTGACTCTCGCCGAACGAGGTCACGCAGAAGAGCGTGCCGAGGGTGTTGCCGGACATTCGCGCGCGTCGCTTGGAGACGCGATCGAGTTTAGCATAGCGATTTCACGCGACTTTCCACCGATGAGCGAGCAGGATCCCGACAAGCTGAAAGGGCCGGGCGGCATGCCGATCCGGCAGGTCCACGACCAGGTCAGGAAGAGCGTCGAGCGCGACCGCGAGGCGCAGAAAATGCACAACCCGCTCGCCCAGCCCCAGCCGAGGTGGCAACGCTTCATCCGCTACGTGTGGGGCCGCAGCGGGCGGCGTTGAGCGGCGCGGACGCTGCTGCCGTCCTCCGGGCGCGCGCGACTAGCGCCACTCGCCCCGCAACGTCTGCACCCGGGCCTGCAGCCCTTCCGGGGTCACGAGCTCCGGGGCGACCGGTGGCGCAGCGACGAGCCCGATCCGGCTGAGGAGCCCGCGCCGGAACGGCCTGGTCATCGCCTGCCCCTTCATGCGGCTGAAGAAGCTGCCCCACAGGCCGCGCAGCGCCATCGGCACCACCGGGACCGGGGTCTCGTCGACGATGCGCTGGATGCCGGGCCGGAACGGCTGGATCTCGCCCGAGTCGGTGAGCCGCCCCTCGGGAAAGATGCCGACGAGCTGACCCGCCCGTAGCGCGGCCGCGACCTCGGCAAACGCCCGTTCCATCATCGCCGGATCCTCCTTGCGGGAGGCGATCGGAATCGCGCCCCCGGTGCGGAAGATGAAGCTCAGCACCGGGGTCTTGAAGATGCCGTGATCCATCACGAACCGGATCGGGCGGCGGCAGGCGGCCATGATCACGATCGCGTCGACGAAGCTCACGTGGTTGCAGACCAGCAGCGCCGCGCCTCGCTCCGGGATGTGCTCGAGGCCGGATTTCTCCAGCCGATACACCGAGTGGATGAGCAGCCATGCGAGGAACCGCATCAGGAACTCGGGCACCAGGGAATAGATGAACACCGCCACCGCGGCGTTCAGGAGCGCGGTGAGCAGGAAGAGCTGCGGCACCGTCGCGCCGAGCTGGAGGAACGCCGCGCCGATCAGCGCTGCGCCGACCATGAACGCGGCGTTCACGATGTTGTTGCCGGCGATGATCCGCGACTGGTGCGCGGGATCCGAGCGGCTCAGGATCAATGCGTAGAGCGGCACGATGAAGAACCCGCCGAAGAGCCCGATCAGACCGACGTCGGCGAGCACCCGGATCGCGCCGGGCCTGGCGAGAAACGCCCCGACGCCGCTCGCTGCCTCGGGCGGAACCGACGGCGTCGCGAGGAAGAGGTCGAGCGCAAACACCGTCAAGCCGATCGATCCGAACGGGACGAGCCCGATCTCCACCTTGTGTCCCGACATGCGCTCGCAGGCAAGCGAGCCCGCGCCGATGCCGACCGTGAGGACCGCGAGGAGCGCCGTCGCGACGCCGGCGTCGCCGCCGAGCCAGGTCTTCGCGAACGTCGGGAACTGGGCGAGCAGCAGCGCGCCGTAGAACCAGAACCAGGACACGCCGAGGATCGAGAGGAACACCGTCCGGTTCTGGCGCAGGAACCGGAGGTTGCGCCACGTCTCGGCGACGGGGTTCCAGCTCAGCGCGAGCTCCGGCGCGGGCGGCGGCGCCGGCGGCACGAACCGGCTCGCCGCCAAGCCGAGCACTGCAACAGCGATCGTGACGGCGGGGACGAGCAGCGTCGGGCCCGAAGGTCTCGCGACGAGGAGCCCACCGAGAATCGTGCCGACCAGGATCGCCGCCCACGTGCCGGTCTCGACCAGCGCGTTGCCGCCGACGAGCTCCTGCTCGTCGAGGGCCTGCGGGAGGATCGAGTACTTCACCGGCCCGAACACGGTCGAGTGGACGCCCATCAGGAACAGGGCGGCGAACAGAGTGACCACGTCGCTGCGGACGAATCCCACGGCCGCGACCGTCATGATCCCGATCTCCGCGAGCTTCACCAGCCGCATGATCCGCGCCTTGTCGTACTTGTCGGCGAGCTGCCCGGCGGTCGCGGAGAACAGGAAGAACGGCAGGATGAACACGCCCGCGGCGAGGTTGACCGTCACCTCCGGGGCGAGGCCGGCGAGACCGGCGGCCTGGAACGCGATCAGGATGACGAGCGCGTTCTTGAACACGTTGTCGTTGAACGCGCCCAGGAGCTGGGTCACGAAGAACGGCCCGAAGCGCCGCTCGCCGAGGAGCCTGAACTGGCTGCGCTCAGTCACTTGCCGGCCTCAGGCGGTCTGTTTCGAGATCGGGCGGGCGCCGGGGGCGGCGCGGCTTGGCGAGGCGCTGTTCCGGCCGGAACCCCGACGGAACCGCACACCCGCCGCCCCGGAGCCGGCGGCGAGTCCCGGGCTTCAACGCTCACTCGGGCCAGTTCTTGATGTAGCCCTTCAGCATGCGGTTCTCGAAGCTCTGCTCCTCGAGCACCGCCTTCGCGACGTCGTGGAAGGACAACACGCCGGTCAGCGTCGCGCCGTCCATGACCGGCATGTACCGGACGTGGGTCTCGATCATGGCGTGGCGAAGGTCGTCCACCTCCATCTCGGGGCCGACGAACTTCGGTTCCTTCACCATCACGTCCTCGACCTTGAGCTGGGCGAAGCCCTCGTGGAAGCGGTGCAGCGCGGCGAGGACCTCGCGGAACGTGAGCATCCCCACGAGCCGCCCGCGGTCCATCACCACGAGCGAGCCGATGTCGTTCTCGACCATTGTGCCTACGGCGTCCCACAGGGGACCGTCGGGGGCGATCGTATACAGGACCGTGCCCTTGATGCGGAGGATTTCCTTGGTGAGCATGGCTTCCCCTCCTCGCGCTCGCCGGAGGCGCGGCCAGAGCGCTCGCTTC
>Ga0209853_1000391_pt1 | contig 12187 bp, 12 predicted proteins | sample GWRWS1_30_40_FD_187224 | JGI IMG/M metagenome (GOLD analysis project Ga0209853, IMG submission 187224) | Riverbed sediment microbial communities from areas with vegetation nearby in Columbia River, Washington, USA - GW-RW S1_30_40 (SPAdes)... | ecosystem: Environmental > Aquatic > Freshwater >...
GTCATGCGGCCCCACCGACGCTCCCCCGGTGGTGACGAGCATGTCGAAGCCGAGGAGCGCGCGCTCGATCGCGCGCCGGTGCTCCTCCTCGGTGTCGGCGACGACGCCCAGCTGGGCGGGCACGGCGCCCGCGCGCTGCAGCGCCGCCGCCACCAGGAGCCCGTTCGACTCGTAGATCTGCCCGGGCTCGAGTTCCTCGCCGGGCTGACGAAGCTCCGACCCCGTGACGAGGATGCCGACCCGCGGGCGCTTCGCACAGCGCACCTCCGCAACGCCCGCTGCCGCGAGTGCCCCGACCTGGCCCGGCCCTAGGGCGACGCCCCGCTCGAGCACGGTTTCACCCGCCCGGACGTCGCTTCCTCGAGCGCGGACGTTCGCACCTGCGGGGACCGGGGCCCGCACAATCACGCCGGCGTCGTCCTCGTCGACGACCTCGATCGGCACGACAGCGTCCGCGCCGTCGGGAACGGCGCCGCCCGTCGCGATCGCCATCGCCTCGCCCGAGCCCAGTGGGCGCGGGGCCGGGCTGCCGGCGGCAATTCGCGCGGTTACCGGCAGCGTGACCGGCACGCGCTCGGTGTCGGCCGCGCCGAGCGCATAGCCGTCCATCGCCGAGCTCGCGAACGGCGGCAGGTCACCAGTCGCGGCGGCGGGCTCCGCCAGCACGCGCCCGGTTGCACGCTCGATCGGCACGCGCTCGGCCTCGAGCGGCTTCGCCCGCTCCAGGATGAGCCGCTGCGCCTCGACGACGGAGATCAACGTCCCCACGACGCCGTACCGTAGTCCACAGCCTCGTCCCTCGCGGCCGCGTCCGGGGCCTTGCCCCGGGCATGGCCGGCGGGGATGCGGTCGGAGGTCCCGAGTGCGCGGCGCGACCCGCGAGCCGGCGGTCGCTCGGCCCACAGACGTCCTGTGGAACGCGGCGGCTGGATCTCCCTACAGGGGAACCGCGTCGCGGAGAAGGTAAGCGGACAGCGCGAGCGCGAGCGCCCGCGCGGTTCTGTCCTCCTCCACCGCCGCGAGCGGAACGGCCCACACCGCATACCAGGGAACGAGCCACGAGGTGCAGACGAGCAGGAGTCCCGCGGTCAGCGCCAGACGGGCCCGCCCCCGCCACGCTTCACGGAGAAGCCAGGCGTAGGCGACGACAAAGGCCGCTGCGAAGGCGAGCGCGACCCCGCCCTCGGGTAGACCCAGCGATGCGATCCTGGTCGGGATCGCATACCAGGCGCGATCCTCGGCGAGGTTCGTCGTCAGCGGCCCTACGGCTCCGAGCCAGGAGAGGCCGTACCGCCATGTGGCAATTGCTACGATTACGACCAAGCCCAGGGCCAGGCCTCGGTGGTCTACGGGTCTCCCGGCTCTTCGAGCCTCGAGGAAGCGGAGGGGCAGGAAGAGCAACGGCACCCACTTGATCGTGATCGCCGCCGCCCAGGAGACCCCGGCAAGCCCGGTCCGCCCGGCCGCAGCGAGCGCAAGCGCCGCGAGCACGAAGACCATCATCCAGCCATCGTTGTGGCCTCCTCCCGCAAAATGGACGGCGAGCAGCGGGTTCCAGCCGACGAACGCGGCAGCGAACGCGGGCCGGCGCGACAGCCGTGCTGCCAGCAGGACGAGCGCGACCATGGCGGCGGCTGCCAGACCCCTGTAGACCCACGCCGCTGCGTCCACGGACTCACCGACCGCCGCCGCATGCGCCTCGGAGGCAAGCGTGAACCCCGGGCCGTAGACCGACGTCGTGTCGTGCCAGTAGGAGCCCATCAGCGGGTAGGCGACGTCGGCCGGGTAGTCGCTCGGGACGTTCACGTAGGGGTTGCCGTCGTGCTCGGTCGAGATGCGCGCGTAGTCCCAGTACGTGTAGGCGTCCGTTGACAGGAGCACCGGGCCGGTCAAGGGAAGCAGCTGGACCGCGCAGGCAAGCGCGACCACGGCCTTCCGCCTGGAGACTCCCCCGCAGCTGTCGAGGAGGTAGAGGCCCGCGAGGTACGCCGCGAACGCGGCGATCATCGCGCCGAGGTAGAGCCAGGCCCAGCCGGACCCGCTCCCGTCGTGCTCGGGCACGAGCGGCGAAGAAGACGGGAGGGCGAAGACGACGGCAGCCGCCGTGAGCGCCAGCACGAGCGCTCCGGCGACGAGCGCCCAGCCCGCCGCGCGGCTAGCGACCCTCGGTGGTGGTGGGGGGGGGTGGCTCAGTCGTGGTCGGCGGAGGCGCCGTGGTCGTCGGGGGCGCAGGCGTCTCGCCCGTGTCCGTGTCCTTGTCCTTCTTCGGCTTCGGCGGCGCGCCGACGAACGCAAACTCGCCCTCGAACGGCACCCAGACCGCCGGATTCTTGGGAAGCGGCCAGCCCATCGTGGGAAGGCCGCGGAGCGCCCGCAACATGAAGAGCCGCCAGATCGACGCCGGGAACGAGCCGCCGGTGACCGTGATCCCGTGCACGCTCGACATCGCGATCTGCGCGTTGGGATAGCCGACCCAGACGACCGTGGACGCCCTCGGCGTATAGCCCGCGAACCATGCGTCGGCTGAGCTGTCGGTCGTGCCCGTCTTCCCCGCCGCCGCGGGATCGCCGTAGTTGGCGCCGGTCCCGGTGCCGCCGGTGATGTTGTTGCGCAGGATGCGTGTCACCTCGTAGGCGACGCCGTCGGACATGACGCGCTTGCGCTTCGACACCCCCCAACCGGCCTCCTTGTCGACGGTGCCGTCCGCCAGGACGACCTTCCGGATCGCCATCGGCTCCGCGTGCACGCCCCGGGCCGCAAGCGTCGCATACGCCGAGGCCATCTCGAGCACCGAGACGGCGTTGGAGCCGAGCCCGATCGACGCGACCGGCAGAAGCTCGGTCTCGATTCCCATCTGCCTCGCCACCCTGACGACGTTCTCGGGGCCGACGTCGAGCGTCAAGCGTGCGTAGACCGTGTTGTCCGAGCTCAGCGTCGCGGTGGCGATCGGCACCGCGCCGATGTACGAGTGGCTGTACGTCGCCACGTCCCAGGGCTCGGAGTACGGGTCGGGCTGCCAGTGGAACGGCGCGGAGAGGTACTTGGTCGTATACGGGTTGATCCCCTGGCGGATTGCCTCGGTGAGGACGAACGTCTTGAAGGAAGAGCCCGACTGCCGCCTCCCCTGCGCCGCCAGGTTGAACTGGATCTTCTTCTTGTCGGGGACGACCGCGGTCATCGCCCGGATCGCGCCGTTCTCGGGGTTGATAGAGACCACCGCGGAGGCGGGGTCGCCGGGCTGGTTGAGCACGGTCTTCATCGAGTCGATGGCGATGCGCTGGTAGCGCGGATTGATCGTCGTGTAGACCTCGAGGCCACCGCTTCGCACCGCTGTGGCCCCGTACTCCTCGATCAGGAGCTCGCGCACGTAGCTGAAGAAGAACGGCTCCCGGATCCTCGTGTAGATCTGGCCGCGCTCGAGCTCGATCGGCTGCGCGACCGCGGCCTGGTAGGCCGACTCGCTGATGGAGTCGGACTCGCGCATGGCCCTGAGCACGTCATTACGGCGCGCGAGAGCCTGGTCCGGATTCTGGAAGGGATCGAAGATCGAGGGCGCCTGCGGCAAGCCGGCGATGAGCGCCGCCTCCTCCAGGTCGAGGTTGGCCGCGCGCTTCGAGAAGTACGTCTGCGCCGCCGCCTCGGCTCCGTACGCGTGCGCCCCGAAGTACACCTGGTTCAGGTACGTCTCGAGGATCCGGTCCTTGCGCCAGCGCTTCATCTCCTCGGGCGTCAGTCCCGCCGGTGTCGCGCCCCACAGCTTCGGCAGGCCCTCGTCTTCGAGCTTCAAGGCGAGGCAGGCCTCCTTCGTCTTGCGCTCCCAGGAGACGTCACGCCCGATGTAGAGGTTGCGTACGAGCTGCTGCGTGAGCGTCGACCCGCCCTGGACGATCTCGCCCTCCTGGAGATTCTTCACGGCCGCCCGAACGATGCCCTCGTAGTCGACGCCGGAATGCGAGTAGAAGCGCTTGTCCTCGATCGCCACGGTCGCCTGCGCCAGCAGGGGCGACATCTGGTCGAGTGCGACCGGCTGACGATTCTGCTCCGCTGGAATCGAGCCGAGCAGCGAGCCGTCGGCTGCGTAGACGAACGAGTTCTGCCCGATCGAGACGGGCTTCAGCGACGCCAGGGAACAGCTGTTCATGAAGGCCTGCGCGCCGGTGAACGCTCCGGCCACGAGGACGCCGCCACCGGTGACTATGAGCGCGATGACGATGACGATGGCGAAGCGGCGCGACTGGGCTCTGTCGCGGCGGCGGCGGTCGCGGCGGCGGCGGCGGTTGCGGTTGTCCGCGAGCCGACGGCCGTTGCCGTTCCTGCCGTTGCCGTTCGGGGCGCCGTTCCGCCCGTTCCCGGTCACGTGTAGATCCCCTCGGCCTTGAGCCGGTCCACGACCGCGCGTCGCAGCGCCGAGGCAAGCTCGGTCGCCTGCGACGCGCTCTTCGCCCAGGTCTCGGCGGTGACCACGGTTTCAGCCTGGTCGACCTGGCTCACGTAGACGGTTGGTTCTCGCACGATCACATCATCGGGAAGTCGCTTTGCCTCCTCCAGGAGGAGCTCGAGCACGCGATCGAGGTCGGCGCTGAGTGGCACGGCGACGTTCACCGCCACCAGATGCTCCGCACCTGCAATGGTCGCGTTTCTGATGGTATCGGAGGCGAGCTTCGCGTTCGGCACGTAGTACCGCGCGCCGTCGGGGGCGCGGATGACGGTGTAGGTGAGACCGATCTGCTGCACGGTGCCCGAGGCTCCGGCGACCGCAACGCTGTCGCCGAGCCGCAACGGCTGGGCGAACGCGACCAGGATCCCGGCGACGAAGTTCGAGAGGGTGGTCTGCGCGGCCAGCCCCACGACCAGGGCGATCACGGCAGACGATGCGAGAATGCTTCCCGCCACCGCTCGAACGGGCGGCAGGACCAGCAGCGCGCTCAGCACCCCGACGCCGATGATGACCGCCAGGACGCTCCTGCGCACGACCCGGTAGACCGTGAGCGTCTCCGGACGCAGCTCGAAGTGCCTGGAGATCACTCGGTCCGCGATCCACGCAACGATGAGCGTCGCGAGCAGCACGACGCCCGCGACTGCAAGCCGCTGGATCCATTCGGTGTCCATCGGCACGGAGTTCTCTAGAAGGGGAGCGGCTTCCTGCCGGCGAATCCCGCTTCGAGGTCGTGCCAGTGGCCGACCTCGGGCTCGCCGAGCTTCCAGCAGAGGAGGACCGTGTCACCGCTTTCAGGGTGACGCGCCGGGAAGTCGATCAGCCCCCGGTCGAGGTCCTTCACCTGCACGCCGAGCTCGTGAATCTCGTCCACGAGGCCGGCCAGGGCGGCGGCGGCATGCGCGACCGCCTCCTGGAGCTCGCCGACGCGGCTCGGGTCGAGGCTCCCTCCGTTCCCGCCGATGAGCGCCTGCATTGCCTCCAGCTCCTCGCCAAGGGCAACGAGCGCCCGCCGCTCCTCGACCAGCCGTTCGGCCAGGGCTCGCACCGCGGGCAGCTTCGCATTCGCCTCTTCCTGCGTGAAGAGCCGCATCTTCGCCATAGTGCCAACCGACGTGAAGACGTGCCTCGTGTTCCTGGCCATGGCCGGCGTGCTGCTCGTCGCCGCCGCCTGCGGCGAGCGCTCGGAGCCGCTCGGCGAGCTGGAGCAGTCCTACCCGGTCACGGTGCAGGGAGCGGGGGATCAGCCGACCGCTCTCGAGAGCCGTCCGGAGCGCATCGTGGCCCTCGACCCCGGCGCCGCAGAGCTCGTCATCGCCCTCGGCGCAGGCGACCGGCTCGTGGGCGTCCCGGCGGGCATCCCCAGGGGTGAGGGCCCGAGAGAGGCGCCAGCCTCCGCGGTCGAGGTCGTGTCTCCCAACCGGCGCATTCGCGTGGACGAGGCGATTAGGCTCGAGCCCGATCTGCTCGTCGGGGCGACCAGCAACGACCAGCTCGACGTCTCGAAGCTCCGCCGCGAGACCGATGCTGCGCTCTACGTCCAGCCGGGCGCGTCGATCGAGGACATCCTGCGGGCGACACACGAGCTCGGCTTCTTGGTCGGTGAGCCGGTCGAGGCGAGGGCCGTCTCCTCGCGCATCCGCTCAGAGGTCGCGGTCGTCGAGGAGCGCATCGCCGGAGAGCCGGTCCCGACGACCTTCGTCGATACGGGCTTCTTCGTCAGCGTGCCGCTGCGCTCGCTGCTCGGCGACCTCGTCGCCCGGGCGCGGGGTGAGAGCATCGCCGGCGAGACGGCAAGTCTCGAGCCGTTCCCGATCAACCGCCTGCTTCGTCTCGACCCGGAGATCTACCTTGCCACCTCGGACAGCCGCGTGACTTTGAGAAGCCTGCGTCGCGATCCCCGGACGGCCAAGCTGACCGCGATCGAGGAAGCGCGCTTCCGCGTGCTTCCCTCGGATCTCGTCCAGCGGGCCGGCCCCTACGTCGCCCAGGCCCTGGAGCGAGTCGCCAAGGCGTTGCACCCGGATGCCTTCCAAGACAGCCGCTAGCTCCCTCGACGCGATTACCGTCGATGCGATGGGGACGCTCGTCGAGCTCGACGAGCCGGCGCCACGGCTTCAGCGGTCGCTCGCCGAGCACGGCGTCGAGCGCAAGCTCGACGACGTCGCGGCTGCTTTCCACGCCGAGGTCGTCTACTACCTCCCACGTACGCTCGAAGGCAGAGACGAGGAGAGTCTCGCCGACCTGGGGCGGCGTTGCGCTGCCGTCTTCCTCGAGCACGCACGCGCGGAGCTCGACCCGGCGGAGTTCGCGCCTGCGTTCCTCGCGGGCGTCGTCTTCCGCCCCCTGGCCGGAGCTGCGGTCGCGCTCGAGCGCCTCCGGCAGGCCGGGCTCGTCCTCGCTTGTGTCTCGAACTGGGACATCTCCCTCACCGACCACTTGGAGCGAGCGGGGCTCGCGGGCCACTTCAGCGAGATCGTCAGCTCAGCCGAGGCCGGGTCGGCAAAGCCCGATCCCAAGGTCTTCTTGGTCGCGCTCGAACGGCTGGGAGTTCCCCCCGATCGGGCGCTCCACATCGGCGACGGCGTCGGCGACGAACAGGGCGCCGCGGGGGCGGGGCTCGCGTTCGAGCCTGCGCCGCTCGCTACGCTCCCCGAACGGCTCGGACTGGGCCGCCGACCATGAGCAAGCGCAGGCTGGGCCTGTCAACACGCGCGATCCACACGCCGCCGCTGCCGACGGGCTCCGGCGAGCCCCTGGTCGGTCCCATCGTCGCGTCGACGACGTTCTCCTTCGAGCGGGTCGCAGAGCTGGGCGCGGTCATCGCCGAGGAGGAGTACGGCTTCACCTACGCACGGCTTCGCAACCCGACGGTCGAGGAGCTCAACGGCGTCATGGCCGAGCTCGAGGGCGCCGAGGCTGCGCAGAGCTTCGGGTCAGGCATGGGAGCGATCAGCGCGGCGCTCCACTCCTCCCTCGCTCCCGGCGACACCTTGCTGCTCCCGCAGCAGCTCTACGGCACGACGTACCAGCTCGCGGAGTCCCATCTGCGCCCGCGCGGGGTGGAGATCGTGTATCTCGACGTCACCCAGCCGGCGGCCTGGGATCGGCCGGCCCGCGTTCGCTACGTCGAGACGATGGCCAATCCGGGGTTCCCCCTCGCCGACCTCTCGGCGCTTGCGACAACGAAGGGCGACGGGCTTTTGATCGTCGACAACACGTTCGCCTCTCCCATTCTCTGCCGGCCGCTCGAGCTTGGCGCCGACCTCGTCTGCGAGTCGGCGACGAAGTATCTGAACGGCCACCACGACGTGATGGCGGGCGTGGTCGCGGGGAGCCGCGAGCTCGTCGCCGCCGCGCGGGCCCACCAGGTCGAGGTTGGCTCGATCCTGGACGCATTCCCGGCTTTCCTCGTCCGGCGCGGGTTGAAGACGCTGGCTCTTCGCCTCGAGCGCGCCGGCGAGAACGCGCTCGCGGTCTCCCGCTTCCTGGAAGGCCACTCGAAGATCGCGCGCGTGCTGTACGCCGGCCTCGAGAGCTATCCGCAGCACGACCTGGCCCGGCGCCAGCTCGACGGCTTCGGAGGCATGCTCGCCTTCGAGCTCGAGGGCGGCCGGGAGACGGGCGAGCGCTTCATGGACGCCCTCGAGCTCTGCGGCCGGGCGACGAGCCTCGGCGGCGTGGACACGGTGTTGCATCATCCGGCCTCGACGAGCCACCGCCAGTACTCGCCGGAACAGCTGGCCGCCGCCGGGATCTCGCCTGGTCTCCTGCGCCTCTCCGCGGGGTGTGAGGATGCCGGCGACATCGTCGCCGACCTCAATCAGGCGCTTGCACAGGCATAAGACCTGGCCCGCGGTCGTCTGGCTGGGGATCGGGAGCCTGCTTGTCCTCCTTGGCTTCCTGGGCGCGAGCCAGGGCTCAGGGTCAGATGGTGGCGACCTCCTCTTCGACGTCGACCTGGCGATCGGAGGCGTGGTCTTCTACGGGCTGATGATCGCCATCTCGTTCGCAGTTGCGAGCGCCTACCCGCGCGCACGACGGATGGACGCGCTGGGCTTCCGGAGGTTTCGGCTGCGCTGGGTGTGGACCTCGCTCGGCGTCGTCGCCGTCACGACCGTCGTCGCCGTCGCCGTCGAGCCCTTGCTCCACGGCGGCGAGGACCAGGGCTTCAGCGCCGACCGCTGGCAGCCGGAGCACGCCGGCGCCTTCGCCGCCAACGCGCTCGTCCTCGTCCTGCTCGGGCCCTTCGCGGAAGAGCTCTTCTTCCGCGGCCTCGGCGTCCGCGTCCTCATGCTCTACGGGGGGCTGGTCTCGATTCTCGTCACCGGCGTGATCTTCGGCCTCGTCCACGGTGTCCTCGGAGCGCTCCCGCCGCTCGTTCTCTTCGGCATCGGGCTTGCGTGGGTCCGGCTGCGGTCGGCGAGCATCTGGCCCGTCTTCATCGGGCACGCCGCCTACAACGGCCTCGGAGTCCTCGTGCTCGTCCTCTCCTGGACCGCCGGTTCCTGACGGCCTATCCTTGGAGCCATGCGGCCGAGCGACCCCGACCAGGACCCCGTTGTCCGCGAGCTGCGGAAGCGCATCACGCAGCATGACCTCGCCATCCTGACGGCCGTGAACGAGCGCATCGAGCTCGTGCGCGAGCTGCGGGAGCACAAGCTGGCACACGGCTGGGACTTCGTCGACCAGGGGCGCGAGGAGCGTATCCTCGCCGCGCTTGCCGCCCAGAACCCCGGGCCGCTCACCGAGGCCGGTGTCCGAGACTTCTTCGCCAGCCTGCTCGCGCTCACGAAGCGCGAGCTCGACGCTTAGTCGGTCGAGAAGTCCTCCGGCTTGACCTCGTCGAGGAACTTCTTGAACTCCTCGACGACCTCCTCCTCGTTCACGTCCTCGTGCTCGAACTCGATCGCGCTCTCCTCGATCACCGACTCCGCGGCGAAGATCGGCGCGTCGGCGCGCACCGCGAGGGCGATGGCGTCGCTGGGGCGGGAGTCGATCTCGATCTCGGTGCCGTCGACCGCGACTGTGATCTGCGCGTAGAAGGTGTTCTCGCGGAGCTCCGTGACCGCGATCTTGACGACGCGGGCCTCGAGCTGGGAGAGGATGTCGGTAAAGAGGTCGTGGCTCATCGGTCGCGGGGTCGCAGCGCCCTGGAGCTTCATCAGGATCGCGGCCGCCTCCGGGTGGCCGATCCAGATCGGCAGGAACTTGTTGCCGTCGGCGGTCTTCAGCAAGACGATCGGCTGCTTGCCGACCATGTCGAAGCTCACGCCGTAGATGATCATCTCGTGCATGGGCGGGCCTCGTCTGATCATAGCCGCGCCCCTCGGGAGCGGAAATCACCAGCGGGCCGGCGGAAGCGGGGCGCGCGAAAGTGGGCGATCCTGGATTCGAACCAGGGACCTCCGCCTTATCAGAGCGGCGCTCTAACCGACTGAGCTAATCGCCCGCGCCGGGAGATTGTAGCGAGACGCGCTCGAGCACTTCGACCATCTCCTCGAGCTCGACCTCGTCCTCGAAGTAGAGCTCGAGCCGGCCGGCGGCGATCTTGGCTTCCGCTCCGGTCAGGCGGCGAAGAGCGTCTCGGGCCCGCTCGGCGAGGGCGGGGTCGACCGGCTGCCGGCGGCGCGGCTTCGTCCGCGCGCCCGCCCAGCGTGCCGCTCGCTCTGCGGCGCGCACCGACATGCCTCCACGGACGATCCGCCTGGCGAGCCGGCGGCGCTCCTCGTTGTCCGGCACGGCCAGCACGGCGCGGGCGTGGCCCTCCGTAAGCCGGCCGCGCTCGACGAGCCCGAGTACGTCGTCTGGGAGCTCGAGCAGCCGGACGCGGTTCGACACCGTGGGCTTCGAGCGCCCGACGTGCTCGGCCACCTCGCCGAGGCCGAGACCGAACTCGTCCATGAGAACTGCGTAGGCACGCGCCTCGTCCACCGGGGAGAGGTCCTCGCGAGCCACGTTCTCGACGAGGGCGAGGAGGAGGGAATCGCGGTCGTCGGTCTCCCGCACGAGTGCCGGGACGGTCGCTAGGCCGGCCACCCTCGCAGCCCGCCAGCGGCGTTCGCCTGCGATTAGCTCGTAGCCGCCCTCCGCCGACGCCCTGAGGACGACCGGCTGGACGACTCCTTGGGCGCGGATGGACTCGGCCAGCTCGTCGATGCCTTCGCCGTCGAGCCTCCGCCGGGGCTGGCGGGAGTTCGGGCGAATGGAGCCGACGGGGACCTGGACGAGTTCCGAGGCGGCGACCGCGCCGCCCATGAGCACCTCGAGGCCGCGACCGAGACCGCGGCGTGGGCTCGGGCTAGCCGCGGTCGACAAGCTCGCTCGCCACCCGGTAGTAGGCATCGGCTCCCGCAGAGCCGCGGTCGTAGACCGTGATGGGAAGCCCGTGGCTCGGCGCCTCCGCCAAACGGACGCTGCGCGGCACGACCGCCTCGAAGACCAGATCGCCGAAGTGCCGTCGCACCTCCGCGGCGACGTCGGCGGCCAGGCGGGTGCGACCGTCCACCATCGTCAGGATCATCCCGGCAAGCGCGAGCTTCGGGTTCAGCCGCGCCCGTACCAGCTCGATGGAGTGGAGAAGCTGCGCGAGGCCCTCGAGCGCGTAGTACTCGCACTGCACCGGCACGAGCACCCGGTCGGTCGCCGCAAGCGCGTTGACGGTCAGCGGGCCGAGGGACGGGGGGCAGTCGATGAAGACGAAGTCGTAGCGGTCGCGGGCCGGGGCGAGCGCGTCCGGGAGGAAGGTCTCGCCGTCGTCACGGCGGGCCAGCTCGACGGCGGCGCCGGCCAGCTCCGGACGAGCGGGGACGAGGTGGAGGTTGGGGACGCCGGTCTCGTGGGCAAGCTCCTCGAGCGGCGCGCCGTCGAGGAGGTCGTACGTCGACGTGCCGTTCGCCCGCTCACCCAGCCCCGAGGTCGCGTTCGCCTGCGGGTCCAGGTCGACCACGAGGGTCGAGGCGCCGGCCTCGGCCAGACACGCAGCGACGTTCACGGCGGTCGTGGTCTTGCCGACGCCGCCCTTCTGGTTGGCCAGCGCGAAGACCGTCCCCATGACTGCGATGCTAGTCAGGCGAGAGGACGTTTCCGGGCCAGGCCCGGCCGCCGCGGGAAGCGCTCAGGAGTCGGTACGACCTTCGGGACGACGACCAGCGAGCGCCGCTTCGAGCCCGCAAGCGCCACCACCTCCGGACGGCCACCTCCGACCTCAGCCGCAACCGCTGTCACCCGCTTTAGATCGACCTCGCCGGCGAGGAGCACGACGCGGCCGCCGCTCCGCACGAGCGGGAGGCACCACTCCAGCGCCACCGGGGGCGGCGCGAGCGCCTGCGCCAGCGCAGCGGCGTACGCGTCCCGCCCTTCCCCACGGCCGTGCTCCTCCGCTCGCGCGCAGACCACCCGGGCGTTCGGAAAAGCGGCTGCAGCGGTCTTCAGGAAAGCGCACTTGCGCCGCTGGGACTCGAGCAGGTCCACGCGGAGGTCAGGCCGGGCCGAGGCGATCGGGATCCCGGGCGACCCTCCGCCCGAGCCCACGTCCACCACTGGGCCTTCTTCGATGAGCTCGGCCGCGGCGAGCGCGTCGTCGAGATGGACCCGCCGGGCCTCGGCGGGATCGCGAGCCGCGGTCAAACCGGGCTCCGAGAGGAGCGCCTCGAGCCAGCGGTCGAGGGCGTGCAGCTCACCGGGAACGCCCGTCGAGAGATCGCCGTAGTCGGGTCGGAAGCCCTGGATGTTGGCGTACTCGATGAAGAA
>Ga0209853_1000392_pt1 | contig 12183 bp, 11 predicted proteins | sample GWRWS1_30_40_FD_187224 | JGI IMG/M metagenome (GOLD analysis project Ga0209853, IMG submission 187224) | Riverbed sediment microbial communities from areas with vegetation nearby in Columbia River, Washington, USA - GW-RW S1_30_40 (SPAdes)... | ecosystem: Environmental > Aquatic > Freshwater >...
GATCCCACCGACCCCGAACGCGGTTGGGACCCCACTCTGACGGAAGGTCAAAGCCGAACTCCCGCTCCACGTAGGTAGGCCGCTCACCGGACGCCTCTTCTTCATGCCAGAACCGTGTGAGTGCGTCCCGACCGGCCTGCTTCCGCGCCGCCTCGTGGGCCCACGTCAGGAATCCCTCGTTCCGCCACTCCCGCTCGAACACGTCGAGGAGGTCTGAGAGCGGGGTGTAACGCCCCGCCGCGCGCCGACGCAGGTAGTGCTCCACAACCCGGTGCAGCGTCTCCCCGTACGCCACCGTGTGGTGGCGACGGATGGGCACGCGCAGCAGATGGATGTACCGATACTTGAGCGGGCAGGTCTGGTAGTCGTCCACCTGCCGATGGCTCACCTCGAGCGGCGTGTCGGGGGCGAGCGGCGGCTCGCCCTCGAGTCCCGGCTCGGCTGGTGACGCGAATCGGTGAATCTCCTCCAAGACGGCGGCCTTGAATGGCCGCGCGGCGTCGCGCGGCAAGTCGAGCGCCTCTAGGACGAACTGGCTGACCTTGCGGGCGCTCTTGCCCCCGTAGTCCCGCGCGGAGGTGAGGAACACGGCGTCCTTGGCGCGGGTCAGGGCGACGTAGAAGAGCCGTCGCTCCTCCTGGAGTCGGAAGTCCCCCGAAGGCTGGACCAAGAGCCGATCCTTCACCAAGGCGTCCGGCAACTCCAGCGTCTCGCCCCGGCTGGGCCACGGGAAGCGGCCCTGGACGAGCCCTACGACGAAGACCACCGGGAACTCGAGCCCCTTGGCCTTGTGGACCGTCAGGACGTGCACCGCCGGCGCGTCGACGTCGGCCTCCGCAACGGCGGGATCCTCACCCGCCTCGATGAGAGCGTCGAGGTGGTTCACGAACTCGCGGACCCGGTCGTGTCGAAGGGTCGACGCGGCCTCCTGGAGCCGGCGGAAGAAGCGAGCAATGTTCTGAACCTCGGCCTCCTCGCGCGCTGTGCGCGCCCGAGACATGCGCGCGAGCCACCCCGAGTCGGCGAGGAACTGGTACAGGAGCTCTCCGGTCGGTAACTCAGCCCCGAGGGCCATGTACCGTTCCAAATGCTTGATGAGTCGCTGGATCGCCTCGGCCCCTTCTGAGGACACGCCCTCCTGCACCTCGCCGATCGCGTCGAGCCCACGAAACACGTCGAAGAGCCACCGGTGGCGCCGGTCCGCGTAGGTGCCGCACCGGGTCAGATCCACCGCCGGCACGCCATAGAGCGACGAGGCGGCCAGGGCGTAGAGGCTCACCGAGTCGTCCGGGTGCGCGACGACTCGCAGGAAGGCGATCAGCAGGCGGATCTCGGGGCGGCCGTAGAGCCCCTGGTTCCCGGAGAAGGTCCACGGAATCCCGCGCATGTTCAGCGACCGGAGGAACGGATCCGCGTCGTTGTTGGCACGCACGAGGATCGCGACATCCCGATACGCGTGCGCCCCGGCCCTCACCTGCTGGTCGATCATTTGGGCGACGGCATCAGCCTCCTGGGTCACCGTCTCGAAGGAGAGGTGGACCGGCTTGGGCCCCGCGCTCCGCGTCGAGCGAAGACGCTTGTCGATCTGCCGGGCGGCCTCGAGGCGGTCCGGGTTGTTGTGGCCGATCAGCCGGTATGCCGCATCGAGGAGCCGCTGGCCGGATCGATAGTTGTCGATGAGGACCACCTGCCGCGCGTCCGGATAGGCCGCATCGAAGCCGAGGATGTTGCTCATGGAGGCGCCCCGGAAGCGGAAGATCGCCTGGTCGTCATCGCCTACGACCGTGACGTTCCGGTGCCGCGTCGCGAGGAGCTTCACCAACTCGAACTGGGCGTGGTTCGTGTCCTGGAACTCGTCCACGACGATGTACTTGAAGCGCCGCTGATAGTGGGCGAGCACGTACGGGCGGTCCCTGAAGAGGCGGAGCGCGTGGACGATCTGGTCCCCGAAGTCGATGACGCCCTCGCGTGCCATCATCGCCTGGTAGGCAGCGTACGTCCGCGCCAGCTCACCCGCTCGAGTCGCTAGCTCGCGTCGCTCGGCGTCGCCCAGCTGGAGCGCCGCGTCCGCAGCCAGGGCGTCGGCGTAGGCCAGATAGGCCTCTGGGGAAATGTCCTCGTCCTTGGCCCGACCGAAGAGACCGATCAGGGCCTGGAGATGCTTGGTGGGGTCCCCGAGCGGTCGGTAGTGGTCGAGCGGGATCTCGAAGAGACGCGAGCGGAGGAAAATCACCTGCTCCGCCCGGTTGAGCACGCGGAAGGCCGGGGTCAGGCCCAACTCGAGCGCGTTCTCCCGGCAGAGCCAGTCGCCGAAGGCGTGGAAAGTGGCGATGCGGACGTCGGCATAGCCGTACGGGACCAGGAGGTCTACTCGCTCCTCCATCTCCAGCGCCGCCTTGTCGGTGAAAGTGAGCGCCAGGATCTCCTCGGGACGGGCGCGGCGGGTGGCGATCAGGTAGGCGATCCGGCGGGTCAGGACCGTGGTCTTGCCCGTCCCGGCGCCGGCCACGATCAGGAGCGGGCCCCGGTCGTGCGTAACGGCGGCGACCTGGGCCGGATTGAGACCTTCGAGGATGCGCGCGGCGGCGGGATCGCCCGGGGACTCCGGCAGGCGTATCTCACGGTCGGAGGTCACGCCTGATCTTAGCCTCCCCCGCCGAACCCCGACAAGCGCTTCCGGGGCCGACAACCGTCGCATCCCATCGTCCCACACCCACCTTCGGCACCCACCTTCGGTGGGTTCCCGACCCGGCCCTTTGGGCGCGGACCCGCGCTGTCGACCCTCAACGTACACGGCGTACGCCGAGGCGACCTCGACGGTTGCGGCTCCTGCGGCCATCTGTTACGGTCAGCCTATCCATGGCTCAGATCGCGGCGGGCTCCGGACTGGGGACTTCAACTGCGCCGGTCGGGGACAGGGGCTCTACGGCGTGCCGGGCCACGACGTGACGCTCATCCGGGAGCGCCTCGGCGAGTGGCCCCTCGTCGGCTTCTTCGGGAACGGCGAGTTCGCGCCGGTCGGGACCACGAACTTCTTCCACAACTACACGGGCGTCCTCGTGGTCTTCCCCCAGCCGTGAATCTTGAGATCGGAGTTCGGCGTCTAAACACGCGGAGTCGCCGATGACCGCGAGAAAGCCGGTCCTGATCCCGATGGCTTCGCTCATCCTTCTGGCCACCGCGTTCGCGGCTGACCTGGTCGTCGAAGACTGGACCACGCAGCCGGTCGGGACGAAGGGCATCCCCGTACCATGGCAAAAGCAGCGATGGGGAAGCCCGGCGTACGACTTCACGATCGTCGAGGACAGCGGGCGGAAGGTCCTGCACCTCAAGAGTGCGAGCGACAGCTCGAACATCAGCAAAGAGATCAAGGGCAAGGTCACCCTGAAGGAAACGCCGATTCTCGAGTGGAGCTGGAAGGTCGTCGCGCTGCCCAAGGGCGCTGACTCACGAAAGAAGGAAACCGACGACCAAGCGGCGCAGATCTACGTCACGTGGCCCCGCTTTCCCGAGGCGGTGCGCTCGCAGATCATCGGGTACATCTGGGACACGACGGCCCCGGTCGGGACCATCGTCAAGAGTCAGAAGACCGGCACCGTTACCTACGTCGTCGTGCGCTCGGGCTCCGCGGACCTCGGAAAGTGGATCACCGAGCGGCGCAACGTCCGGGAGGACTTCAAGCAGATCTACGGGGAGGAGCCCGACGATCCCAGCGTCGTCTCCTTCGGAATTGACTCCGACGACGTGAAGGGCGCCGCCGAGTCCCTCATGGGTCCGATCGCCTTCAAGAAGCCCTGAGCTCACCCCGACCGTAGACGGGCGTCAGCCAGCTACGATACTCGGGCTTCTCGCCGCGGACAACCGCGAAATAGCAGGCCTGGATTGCTCGCGTCACGGGGCCCGGTTGGGTCCCGTCCCCCAGCGGCAACTTGTCGATCGACACGACCGGGGTAATCTCCCAGCCGCTCCCGCACAGGAAGGCTTCCTCGGCGACATAGAGCTCGGTCCGGTCGACCTCCCGTTCTTCGGGGCTCTGCCCGAGCTCCTTCCGGAACAACTCGAGCAGTGTCGCCCGCGTCACCGACTCGAGGATGTCCGCGGTCACCGGCGGCGTGATCGGGACCCCCCTTCGCACCACGAAGCAGCACGCGCCTGGCGCCTCGGAGAGCTTGCCGCGAGAGCTGAGGATGAGGGCTCCCTCATAGCCGTTCGTCTTGGCCTCCAGGGAGGCCAGGCGGCTGTTCTGGTAGTTCGCCGAGCACTTGATCCGTGGCGGCATGCTCCCGTCGCTGATCCTGGTCCAGGACGAGACGCAGGCCGTGATCCCGGCCTTCGTGGTGAGTTTCCGGGGTCGCGCGTCCACGGCGAGCCCGACGGGACCGGTCGCGTCGATGTCGCCGTCCGCCTCGACGTACGCTGACTGGCGGATGTGCACGTCCTCGCGGAACTCGTTCTTCCGGAGAACTTCGAGGATAGACGAGGCGAGCTCCTCCCGGGCGAACGAGTGCTCCATCCGCATGAGCCGGAGCGAGTCATAGAGGCGGTCGATGTGCTCCTTGAGCCGGAAGACATAGAGCTCTCCCTGCTTCGGGTTCCAGTAAGCCCGGAGTCCCTCGAAGACCGAGGCGCCGAACTTCACCGCGGCTGACTGGACATGAATGCGCGCCTCGTCATAGGGAAGGATCCTGCCATTCAGATACAGATAGCGCGGTGTCACAGAGACCTCCTCATCCGGCCAAGTCAGCGTCGGATACGCGGGTCGGGCTGGGCCATCAACTCCTCCAGCTCGGCCCTTTGGACCAGCGCGATGTCACCCCACATCGTACACTTCAACGCGGCCAGCGCGGTGCCGCAGTCCTGGGCCCGCTGCGGGTCTCCGGTTGCGAGGAGCCCATGGAGAAACCCGGCCGCAAAGGCATCCCCCGCCCCCACGCGGTCGGCCACGACATCGAGCGTGTAGAGCCGCGTGGGTTGGTAGGGGCGGTCCGCCAGCACGAGGGAGCCCTGATCGCCGAGCGTCAGCGCGACCAGCGCCTTGGGCGCGCGCGCCCGGAGGCCGTCTGCAACTACCTCCGGGGCACCGTCGAGGCCGAACACGCGCCGCGCATCCTCCAGGCCCACGAAGAGGAGCCCCACCTGGGGGAGCAGGCCCTCGAGACAGTCCCGGGCCTCCCTCGGAGACCAGAGCGCCGCGCGGTAGTTCACGTCGAGAGACACCAACGCACCACTCGCGTGCCCCTCTTCGATCGCTCGCTCGGTGAGCCGCCGTGGTCGGGTCCCGAGCGCCGGGGTGATGCCGGTCACGTGCACGACGCGGCTCCGTCGGACCTTCGCCCAGTCGACCTCATCCTCACCGAGCGTCGTGAACGCCGAGTCCTTCCGATCGTAGACGACGCGGATGGGCCGGGGGGCGAGCCCGTATTCGAGGAAGTACGTCCCGATGCGGCCGCCCTCCCGCCAGACGACGCGGGAGACGTCCACGCCATGCCCCGTGAGCTCTCGGCCGAGCCGCTCACCCCACACGTTTGCGGGGAGCGCCGAGACCCACACGGTGCGGTGCCCCAGGCGTGCGAGCGCGCAGAGCACGTTGGCCTCGGCGCCTCCGAACGAGACGTCGAGCTCCCGAGCCTGCTCGAGCCGCGTCGGGGCCCGGGACGCGAGGCGAAGCATCACCTCGCCGAGGCCGACGACGTCATGAAGTGGCTCCGCGTCGCTCACGTGAGGACGATGTCGCAGCCGGATTCGGCCAGCGCTACGACCGCGGCCACGCCAGTGCCCCTGTTCCCCCTGTCACGATCGCAGCGCTTTCCGCCAGATCGAAGGGCGAGTGTGTCATGGGAATTCAGCGGGCACGAAGGCGGCCGAGCGCCGCCAGATTCACGCAGTTCAAAGGGCGCTCGCCGTGGAGAACCCGAACGGCCTCCTCGGCCGCCCGGCGCTTCAGGTCCGATCGGCCTTCTTCCGAGTACCACGCCGCGTGAGGCGTCACGATGACATGCTCCATGCTCAGGAGCGGGCTTCGGGGGTCAAGCGGTTCCGGCTCCAGGACATCCAATCCGGCCCCGGCAAGGGAACCCGTCTGGAGGGCCTCGACGAGGGCGGCCGTGTCGACGATCCCGCCGCGGGCCGTGTTAATGAGAACCGCGGTCGGCCTCATGAGACCGAGCGCCCGTGCGTCGATGAGATGGTGCGTCTCGGCCGTCATCGGGCAATGCACCGTCAGGTAGTCCGACTCGGCCAGGAGCCGGTCGAAGGAGACCGGCTGGACGCGCGGCGGGAAGGTGGAGATGTAGGGATCGCAGCCCAGGAGGCGAACATCGAAGCCAGCGAGCTTCCCGGCCACGCCGGCGCCGATCCGGCCGCAGCCCAGGATGCCCACGGTACGGCCCGCGAACCGCGTGATGGGCCCCACCCGGAAGACATCCCAGCCCCCCGCCCGCGTCTGCCGGTCCAGCCGGGTGATTTTCCGGACAAGCGCCAGGAGGAGGGCGACGGCGTGGTTCGCCACCTCATCCGTTCCGTAATCGGGGACATTCACGACCGGGATCCCGCGCTCCGTGGCCGCGTCGAGATCCACGCCGTCCACGCCCACCCCGTAGCGTACGAGGACTCGCAGGCGCGGCAGGCCCTCGATGACCCGCCGACTGAACGCGCCGTACTGGACGAGGAGACCATCGGCCTCGCCGCACTCACTGAGGTAGCCGTCCTCGGTCCGAGCGGGCACCCGGCGGAATGGGACGCCGGCCGCGGTGAGGACAGCTGCCTCCTCGGCGATGCCGGTGTGGTCGAGACCACAGATCAGGACGAGCGGCTGGCTCGGACGCGTGGGCAAGGGCATCGTGGACGAGCGGGGCTTCAGGCGGGAGGGACCGGCGTTGGTGTGGGCGGGCCGTGGCGCCCGTACTTCGCGTCGACTGCCGCCCGGACCTCCCGCAGCGAGCGCCCTTCCCCGAGAAGCCGCGTCACGTCCCGCGTGACGCCGAGGCAGACGCTTCAGGTCGCCGCGTGGCTGGTGTAGGTGATGGTTCCGTCGGCGTGCTCGGCCTTGACGTAGCAGTGCCGGTTGTCGCGATGCCCGAGCCGCCCACAACCGCAGAAGCAAGGGATGTACTGCATCACATCGGGCCGATCTACCGCGAAGCGGTAGAGCCGCGCGTGCTCCGGATCGGAGGCGAAGACGGGCAGGCGGCCGCGCGGAATCCGTTGGATTTGGTCGCCGATCTCATCCGTCCGCACGGCGTCCGATGGACTGCCCCAGGCCCACCAACCCGCGCCGCCGAAGCCGACCAAGGCGACCGCGCTTCCCAGCGTGAGCACGGAGCGGCGACTGATACGCGGCGTGGGACTCATCCGCGCTTCATCGGACGGCCACAACACACCTTCTGCAGGGGGGCCGTCTTCTTGCACCGAGGGCAGTAATAGCCCGCCATGGATCACCCTCTCCGACCGACCGGAAACCGGCTCAAGGAACGCCTCAGAGCCGCTCGATGATGGTGGCGATCCCCTGCCCGAAGCCGATGCACATCGTCTGCAGGCCGAACCGCCCGCCCGACCGCTCGAGCTCGTGCAAGAGCGTCGTCAGGAGCCGCGCCCCGGAGCAGCCGAGTGGGTGACCGAGGGCAATCGCCCCACCGTTGACGTTGACCTTCGACATGTCGGGGTGGAGTTCCCGCTCCCACGCCAGCACGACGGACGCGAACGCCTCGTTGATCTCGATGCGATCCATGTCGGCGAGGGTCATCCCCGCCTTCGCGAGGACCCGCTGGGTTGCCGGGATCGGCCCGGTAAGCATGATCGTCGGGTCCACGCCCGCCAGGGCCGTGGCGATGAATCGCGCCCGCGGCCTGACGCCGAGCGCCAACGCCTTCTCGTGCGACATGACAAGGAGGGCCGCCGCGCCGTCGGAGATCTGGCTCGAGCTGCCGGCCGTCACGACGCCATCGGGCTTGAACGAGGGCGCGAGGCTCGCCATCTTCTCCCGATTCACCGGGACGCGCACGCCCTCGTCGGTGTCGAAGACGGAGCCGTCGGGAAGCATCACCGGCACGATCTCCCGCTTGAACCGACCCTCGACGATCGCGCGGTCGGCCTTCTCGTGGCTCTGCGCGGAGAACTCGTCGACCTCGGCGCGCGTGATCCCCCATTTCTCGGCGATCAGCTCGGCGGACATCCCCTGCGGGACGATGTTGTACATCTCGGCGAGCCTCGGACTGATCGGTCCTTCGCCCGGCCCCTGCGCGTTGGATCCCATCGGCACGCGCGTCATATTCTCGACCCCGCCGACGATCACGCAGTCGTGCTGGCCCGAGGCGACCATGCCGAACCCGAAGTTTGCCGCCTGCTGACCGGATCCACACATGCGGTCGAGGGTCACCCCGCAGACATCCAGCGGGAACCCGGCAATGAGCGCCGCGTTCCGAGCGATGTTGAACCCCTGCTCCCCGAGCTGGTCCACGCACCCCAGGATCACGTCCTCGACGACTGCAGGATCGACATCGGCCCGGCGCACCAGCTCCGCCAGGACGTGCGCCGCCAGGTCATCCGGGCGGACCCCGGCGAGCTTCCCGTTCTTCCGCCCGACGGCGGAGCGCACGGCTTCGACGATCACGGCCGCTGGCATGGGAGCCTCCTTACGCGCGCAGATCCCCGCAACGTCTCCGCCTCACTATACCGGCGCGCTCTCCGGCCTGCAAGCTGTGCGCCCGAAACCAGGTCTAGCCTTCCCGGATGCCTGTGCGCGAATCGGGGAGGCGCGTGCACGGCGACCAGTCCGCCACTCCCAGACCAGGAGGCCGTAGATTGCTTGACCTCCAGAGGTTCGGGCGCTAGCGTACCGCCTGGTGCGCTCGGAAACCAAGCATCCATGACAGCTCGTCCCCAGATCCAAGGCGTCATCCTCGACTTCGGCGGTGTGCTCTGGAACATGCGGTGGGACGCCTCCCGGGAGCTCGAGCGCGTCCACGGCCTGCCCCGCGGCGCTCTCGCCGAGACCCTCTATCGAACGCCAACTTGGGCGGCGATCGAGTGCGGACGCGGTGATCGGACAGCCTGGCTCGAGGAGGCCCATTCGCTCCTGGAGGCGAAGGCCGGTCGACCGCTCCCTCGGCTCCACGAGGCGTGGCGCGCCACGCAGCACCTGATTAGGGAGAACATCGCGCTGGTCCGGGCGCTCCGCCCGTCCTACCGGACTGCGATCCTCACGAACAACGACGCCTCCTTCTTCGGTCGCCTGCGCGAGGGTCTGGGCATTCATGAGCTCTTCGACGCGGTGGTCTCCTCGGCGGAGGAAGGAATTGCCAAGCCGGAGCCGGCAATCTACCGACTGGCAGCCGAGCGACTCGGGCTCCCCGCCGAGGCCTGCGTCTTCGTAGACGACTACGAGCCGAACGTGGCTGCCGCCATCGAGGTGGGAATGCGCGCGATCTGCTTCCGGGTCGATCGACGCCACGACCTCCGAGCGATGCTCGCCGAGCTCGGCGTCGAGCCCCGCTAGCAGGGTGCTGAAAAGAGCCCTCCACGTGGGCGGCTGGGCTCCTCCTTGGGGGGAGGCAGGCCCGATCCGTTCGCCGAAGGGCGAACGGCGTGGCTTCGCCACGAGGGCCGTCGGAGGGGGGTAAAACCCCCCTCCGAAGATCTCTAGGTCCCGAGCTCGGCGTCCAGGCCGAGCCGCCAGCGGTCCCGGGCGGCGAGGACCCGCACGCCGGTCTCCTGGCTGAGCGCGTCGGCCAGCTCCCACGGCCGCGCGCGCAGCATCGTCAGGCCGAAGTGGGTGATCACGGCGAGCCGGGGGCGGATCGCGGCGATCAGGCGCCCGGCGTCCGGGACGGCCAAGTGGATCTCGTCCCGTGGGTTCCGAAAGACGACGTTCAGGATGAGCAGATCGGTCTGGAACTCGACCTCGAGCTCCGGGAAGTAGCCGGTGCACGAGATGAGCCCCACGGTGCGCCGGCGACTGACCAGGCGCAAGCCGTACGTCTCGACCGGGTGTCGGAGCCGGAGCGGGGTCTCGAGGACCATGCCGCCGATCTGGTAGCGTCCCCCGACCTCCAGCACGGTCGTGCTGGCGGCGTAATCCCGGACGTAGCGGAGAATGACCGGGTCACTGTCGTAGGCGTCGCCGGGTGCCAGGACCATCCCCCGGCGCTGGGTGCCGCCCTCGGTCATCGCCTCGATCATCGCATTGACGTCGCCGGAGTGGTCGAGGTGCTTGTGGGTGAGCACGATGGCGTCGAGACGCGTCGGGTCGAGCTGGAGGGGCCGCCCACGGATGTGGGCAAGGGCACCCGGGCCGGGGTCGATGTGCACCCGCGCGCCGTCGAGGACGACCCAGAGGCCACCGGTCGCGCGTGCCTGAAGGGCCGTGGTCATCCGCCCGCCGCCCGTGCCCACGAAGATGACCTGATCGGCGTCGAGCGCGGGCGACGCGGAGGACGACACGATCGGGTCGGCGGTGCCCGTCAGGGCGCGTGGATCTCCGACGCGGCCGTCAGATCGGAGATCAGTCCGCGGAGCGCGGCGGGATCGGTGGGTTGGTCGGTCGCCTCGCCAGGCAGTCCCACGGCGCGCCGGACCTGATCGGACAGCTTACAGAAGGCACACACCTCGCCCGTGGTCGCCTGCCCGCACCGGACGCATTCCAGCAGCGTGACGGACTCACGCGCGTGAAACAGGTGGCGGGCGCGGTCCAGGTAGCCCAGAAAGAACGCCGCCTTGGAGCCTGGCGAAGCGTCCTCCAGACGGTTGAGGATCTCCTTGTGGGTGATCGACGTTGCCCCGCGCGAGAACGGGCACTCTTCGACGATGTAGTCGATCCCGCGCAGGAACGCGTACGCGGCGGTCTCGCGCTCGCTGAGCCGGAAGAGCGGCTTGACGCGGCGGACCAGCTTGGGGTGCGTCGCCTCGAGCACCGGAGTCTGTCGAGCCAGCGAGGACTCGTCCCAGCGGAGCGTCGAGCCGAGGAGCGTCGCCGCCTCGTCGTCGAGGTTATGGCCGGTCGCCACGACCGGGAAGCCATTCTCGAGCGCGGCCCGGTTCAAGAGGTAGCGCTTCGACAGTCCGCACGCCGAGCACGTCGGTCGCCGGGTGGCATCCCGCACCCGGGGAACGGCGGCGCCGACCGCGTCCTGGACCGACACGATGATCAGCCGAGCGTCGCGCTCCACCGCAAAATCCAGGCACTTGGCCTTCGAAGCCCGCGAGTAGTCGAAGATCCCCAGGTCAAGGTAGAGGCCGGCCGTGTTGTATCCCTCGGTGAGGAGCACGTCCCACAGGGCAAGCGAGTCCTTGCCGCCCGATACCGCCACGAGGACGGGCTCGTCCCGCGTGAGCATCTTCCAGCGGCGGATGGTCTCCAGGGTGTGACGGCGGAAAAAGCCGAGGAAGTCTTCCGCGCAGAAGGCAGTGTTGTGGCGGCGGAGCTCGAGCACTGCCCGACCGCCGCACTTCTTGCACTTCACGCGCGGCCTCCCGAGATGACCGGGCGCAGCTCGATGACGTCGTTTTCGCGGACCACCTCGTCGATCGTGAGGAGCTCCCGGCCACGGATCACGAGCACCGTCTCCGGGAGCACGCCCAGCTCCGTCAGGAGCTCCCTGACGCGACGCCGCCCCGTGACCTCGATCTCTTTACCCTGATTCCGCAAGATCACTTTCATGCGTGGACCCCCACTATACCATCCGGTGCACGAGCTGGTGCACGAGCCGCCCGCGATCGGCAGCAGGAAGGCGAGCGTGTCCCCGTCCTTGAGGATCCGCCGAAATCCCTCGCCTCGGACCATCTCCCCCTCGTGCCAGATCTGATATTCGTAGAGCAGCTCGCCTGCCTCGTCCATCGTCTCGGGTCGGAACGTCGGGTACGCCCGGAACAGGCGCTCGAGGAGCGCCGCCACCGTCTCGCCCGTCATGAAAGGCAGCTCGAGCTCCGGGCGGTTGTCCACGAGACCCCGGAGCGGCGAGGCGAGAAGCTGAACCGTCACCGACATCAGATGGCCGGCCGTTATCCGGTCCGGAGCCGGTAGCGCTGCACCTTGCCGGTCGCGGTCTTCGGCAGATCCTCCACTAGCGTGACCCAGCGGGGCGCCTTGAACGGGGCCAACCGCGAGCGCACGTGGGCCCGGAGCGCGTCCTCCAACCCCCCGACCGCCACCCCGGGACGCGCCACGACATACGCGCGCGGCTTTTCGAG
>Ga0209853_1000393_pt1 | contig 12182 bp, 12 predicted proteins | sample GWRWS1_30_40_FD_187224 | JGI IMG/M metagenome (GOLD analysis project Ga0209853, IMG submission 187224) | Riverbed sediment microbial communities from areas with vegetation nearby in Columbia River, Washington, USA - GW-RW S1_30_40 (SPAdes)... | ecosystem: Environmental > Aquatic > Freshwater >...
GGATCATGAACAACTCGCGCGGCTGGTCGAGCTCGCCCACGACGGAATCGCCCTCGCGGTGCGGCCGGCGCACATGTCGACCGACGGGGATACAATCCTCGGATTCACGACGCGAACGCCCAAGGGACCGCGCCTTGATTACCGAGCGTTCGACGTGTTGCATCATGTCGCGGTACGCGAGGTCACGCGCGCCGCCGTGAACGGCGTCCGGACCGCGGGGACCCTGGGTGGCGTGCCGGGATTCGTGGGCCGCTGATACAGGCTTCCGAGGGAAAACTCAGTCGCATCGGACGATTCACAAGACCTGAGGTCGATGGTTTATTAGGATGCCATTCTGTGCCGAGGCCGGACCCGTCGCCTAGCACGGATAGGGCTCCGGATTTCTAATCCGGCTCTCGAGGGTTCGAATCCCTCCGGGTCCGCTACTTCTCCATTAGGACGTGTCAAAGGGGGTCGTGGTTTTCGGTCATGCCACGTCGGACATTTTGCGGACGCCTACGCGCCGCGATCCCTCACCTTGACGAGCGGAGTCTCCCACGCCTCTTGGGCGGCCTTCTGGCCTCGATTGGTCCGCAGGTCCGCGTAGTGGCGCACCGCTGTCTGCATTGAATGGCGCAACCGCTTCGCAGAAATCTCGATGACGCTGCCTTCCTTGTAGTCATGCGCTTCGAGGCGGTCCATCAAGATTTGCTCGTGGGTACGTCGAAGGACCCGGAACCCCGGTAAAAATCGTTAGACTTGGGAAGGCAGGCTACATCGTACACTTGGTACCACCGGTTCATGGAGCCCCACGGACGTGGTGTCGTGGTCGTATTGACCGATGCGGGCGTGGCCCGCCTGACCGAGGCGGCGCCGGTCCACCTGCGCGGGGTCTCCGATCTCTTTGTCGCGCGACTCAATCAAAGAGAGCTGGCTGTCCTCAAGAGCGTCATGGATAAGGTCACCGTCGATTGCACGTTTGGGTGAGAGCCAGGACACACCCGCGACCGAAGCGATATGAGGCCGAGGAGAAGACGCAGATCCGATTCTGCTCGGAGTATCCGGCCCGTCCCGTGAAAGAGCATCCAGGAATGCATCGTGCCGTAAGCCGCGCCGGGACGGCAGGCCTTCCGCAGCCCGTCCCAATTTGGACGAGTTCACGATATCGCGTCAGAGGCTGACTGCGCAACCCTGAAATAGAAGCCTATCGTGTTCGAGGATTCGTCCAGGTACTTCATGCCAGAACTGCGGAAAGACTACGTGACGGATACCTGGGTTGTCTTCTCGGCGTCGCGGGCCCAACGGCCCGGGGCGTTCCGCGGCGGGAGATCGACGACGGACCCGGAGAAGTGCCCGTTCTGCTACGGCCACGAACACATGACCCCGCCCGAGGTCCTCGCCTATCGAAAGGACGGAGTCCCGAACGGTCCCGGGTGGTGGATCCGGTGTGTCCCGAACAAGTACCCGGCCCTGCAGGTCGAGGGGGAGGTCCACCGCCACGTGAGCCAGCTATTCCACAGCGTGAACGGCGTGGGAGCGCACGAGGTCATCGTCGAGACCCCGGAGCACGAGCACCACCTGTCCATGCAGAGCGAATTCCAGGTGCAGGAGATCATCACCGCGTACAAGCAGCGGTACCTCGACCTGATCCGCGACAAGCGGTTCAAGTACATCCTGATCTTCAAGAACCACGGCGAGCGCGCGGGCGCATCGATCTCCCATCCGCACTCGCAACTCATTGCGACGCCGATCGTGCCGCGTCGGATCGTGGAGGAAGTCAATTCCCTCAATCGATTCTACGAGTCGACCGGCGGATCGTGCCTCTATTGCGAAATCGTCGAGACGGAGCTCGAGGAAGAGAAGCGGATCGTCTCGGAAAACGAGTCGTTCGTCTGCCTATCCCCCTATGCGGCCCGCTTCCCGTTCGAGTCCTGGATCCTCCCGAAGGCCCATGAGATGGCCTTCGAGGACATCGCGGACGACGAGCGCACCCCGTTCGCCCGCATCCTCAAGGACATCCTGGGTCGGATGTTCGGCATCCTCGACGATCCGCCCTTCAACTATTACATCCACACGGCCCCTTGCGACCGCAAGGAGACCAAGTACCACTGGCATCTCGAGATCACGCCGCGGCTCACGGAGACCGCGGGATTCGAACGGGGCACCGGCTTCTACATCAACCCCGTCATGCCGGAGGACGCCGCGGGCATTCTCCGGGAACGCGTGAAGCTCTCGGACAAGGCGCACTAATCGCACGAGCTTCTTGAAGTGTTCATCCGCTCGCGGTACCGAACCGTTCGCGAGCCTTGTCATAAAGGGCGACATACTGGCGGGCCGACGCCTTCCACGACAGATCGGCGGACATGCCGCGCTGGACGACCGACTTCCATCCCCGTCCGGATTGATGGAACCGGATTGCCCTCTGCACGGCCTCGAGTAGAGCCGCCCGGGTGTACTCACGGAACACGAAGCCGTTGCCCTTCGAGGTGTGCTCGGTCACGTCGACCACGGTGTCCGCGAGGCCGCCCGTGGACCGGACGATCGGGATCGTGCCATACCGAAGGCTGATCATCTGTCCCAGCCCGCACGGCTCGAACTTCGAGGGCATGAGGAAGAAATCGGAACCGGCATAGATTCGGTGGGCGAGGGCCTCGTCGTACTTCAGCCAGACGATCAGGTCGCTCCGAGCCCGAGCGAGTTGCGACACCGGATCTTCGAACTTCTTCTCGCCCGTCCCGAGGAGGACGAACTGGATTCCCAGGTCCAGGATGTCCGGGAGCGCATCGATCAGGATGTCAAACCCTTTCTGCGCCGTCACCCTCGAGACGTATCCGATCAGCGGCCGCTTCAGGTCCGAGGGGAGGCCCGCTTCCTTCTGAAGGGCGGCCTTGTCCACCCGTTTCTTCTCCACGGTCGACTTCGAGTACTTCTGGGTCACGAACGGATCCTTCGCCGGGTTCCACACGTCGTAGTCGATCCCGTTCAGGATCCCCGAGAGCTTCCCCGCGCGGGAGCGGAGGAGGCCATCGAGGCCTTCCCCGAACTCTGGCGTCTGGATTTCCTTCGCATAGGTGGGGCTGACCGTGTTCACGAAGTCCGCGCAGACGATCCCGGCTTTCATGAAATTCAACTGGCCGTAGAACTCGGCTCCTTCTGGAGTCCATAGGTCTCCAGGCAATCCGAGCCAGTCGAACAGCTCCCGAGGGAAGAGCCCCTGATGCAGGAGGTTGTGGATCGTCAAGACGGTCCCGATGCGTCGGAACCGCGGATCTTCGGCGCCGGCCGACCGAAGGAACGCAGAGACCAGGGCCGAATGCCAGTCGTTCGTGTGGATGACGTCGGGCCAGAAGTCCGCGGCCGGGATTAGGCCCAGGATAGCCTTGCAGAAGAATCCGAACCGCTTCCCGTCGTCGTCATACTCGTAGACCTTCGGACGGTCGTACAGGTCCGGCTTGTCGACCAGGTAGACCGGGACCTCTCCGATCCGAGCGATCTGAAGTCCGGCTTCGTGTCGCACGTCGCTCAACCGGACCGGGAACCGTGCGACCTCCTCATGGGCGCCCTGGATCGTCCCATACCGTGGCAGGACGATCCGCACGTCGTGGCCGAGGGCTTTCAGGGCCTTCGGCAAACTGCCGGCCACATCGCCCAGACCGCCCACCTTGGCGAGGGGATACGCCTCGGCCGCCGCAAAGAGAATCTTCATCGGAATCTCGGAGTGGACCGACGGCCGTTACTTAAACCTGCGTCTGGCGCGCCTTTCTCCGCGGCTCCCACCTGGGAGAAGCGATCCATTCGGTCACGGACGAGCCTTCGCGAAGGGTTTTTCCCTCGACGTCCATGCAGAGGGCAGTGCCGCCCACTCCGCTCGGTCACCTCGTCTTCGTGCTTCACACCCATCTACCGTGGGTCCTAGGCCATGGTCGTTGGCCGCACGGGGAAGCGTGGCTCTACGAGGCCACGGCCGAGTGCTATCTCCCGATCCTCCGGCTCCTTGATCGCCTCGAGGAGGAAGGCCGCAAAGGATCGATCACGATTGGGATTACGCCGGTCCTCTCCGAGATGCTTGCCACGCCGCGGTTCCGCGACGGATTCCTGGCCTACTTGGAGGAGCGGACGAATCGAGCGGAGGCGGATCGGCGGGAGTTCGACGCGGCGGGTGATGTCGGTCGTCGGAGGGCTGCCGCGGCCTGGTCCGACTTCTACGGTGGCGCGAAGGCCGACTTCGTGGAGACATACAATCAGGATTTGCTCTCGGCGTTCACGAGGCTGCAGAACCGCGATCGGATCGAGATCATCGTGTCGGCTGCCACCCATGGATACCTGCCGCTCCTCGGTCGCGATGAATCGATCAACGCGCAGCTCGCCACCGGCATCGCGAGCTACCGCCGAAGCTTCGGGCGACGTCCCCGCGGGATCTGGCTTCCGGAGTGCGCCTACCGCCCGGGTTACGTCTGGAACCGTCCCGCGGGCCCGGCACGAGCCTGGCTCCGTCCCGGTCTCGAGGAGTTGCTGGGTCGTCACGGGATCGGATTCTTCTTCGTGGATTCGCACCTCGTCGCCGGGGGCGCGCCGATCGGCACCTACGAGGACCGTTTCAAAGAGCGTCGTCTCGATGCGGCTCGGGACGGAACGGGCCTTTCGCCGAATGAGCCGTACGCGCTCTCCGCGTCCGGCCAGCGGAAAGTCGCGATTCTTGCGCGGGACCCGAGGTCCGGCGTCCAGGTCTGGAGTGCGGACTACGGATATCCGGGGGACGGCGCCTACCTGGAGTTTCATCGCAAACATGGCTTGGACGGCCTGCGGTACTGGCGTGTCACGGACCGGCAGCTCCCCTTGCGAGAGAAGGTCCCCTACGACCCCGACGCCGCGAAGGAGCGAGCCGCCGTCCATGCGGACCATTTTGCATCGTTGGTCCTCGAGACTCTCCATGAGCATCAGGAGGCCACCGGCCGAACCGGCGTCGTCGTCGCGCCGTTCGACACGGAACTCTTTGGCCACTGGTGGTTCGAGGGCCCAACGTGGCTGGAAGCGGTTCTGCGAAAACTGGAGGGACACGTCGACGCGGTCACTGCCTCGGATTTTCTCGCGGCGCATCCTCCCCGCTCGACCATCCAAGTTCCGGAAGGATCGTGGGGCCAAGGAGGCCATCACTATGTCTGGCTGAATGACGGTACCCAATGGATTTGGGAGGAAGTGTACCGCGCGGAAGACGCGCTCATCGACGCCTTGCATGCCACTCGATCCCGAAAGGATCCGACGGTGCGTCGAGTCGTGGCGCAACTCGCCCGCGAACTTCTGCTCCTGGAGGCGTCGGACTGGCCCTTCCTCGTCACGACGGTCGCCGCGAAGGACTATGCCGAGGCCCGGGTCAAAGAGCATGTCAAGGCCTTTGATCGACTCCGAACGATGCTCGAGCGTGCGAAGGAAGGGACCTTGGCCCCCGACGACGCGGCGTGGTTGGCGGCCATCGAAGAGCGCGATTCTCCCTTTCCCGACTTGAATCTCGAATCGTGGACCCTCGAACCGTGAGGCCCGATGTCCACGCTATCCTTTCATTTCCATGGATACCAGCCGGGCGACATCGTGCGCTGGCGGGAGCCCGATCCGCTCCGACCGCAGACGTTCGAGCAGCGCGACTCGCCGGTCGTCCTCCGGATCGGGCCGGACCGCATCGAGGGAAGGAATTGGACCGACGCCGTCCTCCGCACGTATGGGCGCATGGGGTCCGTTCTGCATCGGGCCTCGGGTTCAGCCTCCGTGGATATTGAGCCTCAGACCCTGGTCTGGCTCCTAGAGCGAGATCCATCGGCATATCGTGCGATCATCGCCGCGTACGACTCGGGCAGCGCGGGCTTCGTGATGACCCCGCCATTCCATCCGATCCTTCCCCATCTGCACCGACAGGAACGGGAGGCTCTCTTCGACCTGATGTTCGACTTCTACTCCCCCCTCATTGAACGCGCGGAGGGCCGGCCTATCGGCCTGTGGCTCCCGGAGGCGGCGTACTCGCACGAGACGATGGACAGCTTCCGCGAATCGGCGCGGCAGGCGAGTGTGGAACTGGACGCGATCGGGGATTCGATTCAGAGTGCGTACTTGGTTGCCGACGCGCGGCAATTTGCCCACCCTCCGGAGTCGGGTGAGGCCTGGGCTCGGGTGAATTCGACCGAACGCCTTCTGGCGATTGCCCGTGACCATCCGCTTAGCGGAGACTTCGCCTTCGGCGCGACGACGGGATCGGAGTTCGTCGCTTCCGTGCGTTCCCGCGGGAACGGTTCTCTCTTCGTGGCGAACGACCTCGAATCCCTCCTCGCCAACCCGATGCAGGCAGAGCGGTTCGAATCGATCGTCCATTCCCTCCGAGAAGGTGGCGTCCAGGTCGCCCCTCCCGTCCCACCGAGGGATGCGCCGACCTTGGCGTTGGTTGACCATTCGAGCTGGTCGGATTACGACGACATGCTCTCTGGAGGAATCACATCGGACACGCGCTGGACCGGGCTTCGGCGATCCGATGGACTCGTGGTGTCTCGCATCCATCGGGATCGGCCGATCTCCCAGCTCTGGAAGCACGCCTTCACCCTGGCGACCGAACGCGTCGAAACGGCGGTTCGCCGACAGTCCCTCCAGCTGCTCCAATCGGCTGGGGTGACCCGGCGTCCCCCCGTGTTGCGTCGCCTCGCGGTCTCCTATGGCCGTCACTGGTTCCGCGATCACTATCTGGCTCAGGGGTTGTCAAGGAGCGGGACCGACTTCGCCGCATCCGCCGAGGACCTCGTCGGAGGCAAGATGGACGTCGAGGTCGCCGGTTTCCTCGCTCGCGGCTACATGCTGATGCTCATGGGGACGCGCTCCGACCCGAGGTTCTGGGACAATCCGGACACGAGGGTCACGTTCCAGAATGTCGTCCTCCTAGTGCAGGCGCTCAGGGATCTCGCGGAGGCGAACGTTCGCGCGAAGGACCTCGGTCATGCGGCGGGGCTCGGGCGTCTCCTCCGTGCAACGTTCCTCGAATTCTTGGACTGGCATGCGCGCGGAGAGTTCGCGGCGCTGCAGACCGTCCCCGCATGGGAAACGACCGAAGCCGCCTGGTATTCGTCCCTCGAGTCTGAGGTGCCGGAGCGTTCCCCGGCCGACGTGATCAAACGGGCGACCATGTTTGCACTGGCGCCTGGTGGGGAATGGCCGGGCGGAGACCCGGTCCTGTCCGTCGAAGAGACCGTCGCGGACACGGGACACATCGTAGGCGAGGCCCACGGCGAGTGGAAGAATCCCCGCTGGTGCGAGCACGGACCTGGCTGACCCGACACCGGAACCTTCATCGTCGCCGCTACGTACTTCGCTGCAGACATGAAGGCGTCGGTCTTCACGTGGGAGTATCCGCCGGCCATTTATGGAGGCGCGGGCGTCCACGCGAAGTACATTACCACGGCGCTGGCGAAACGGATCAAGGTGGAGGTCCGCACCCTCGAAGTCGGCCCGAAACCGGAGATCAAAGGAGTGAACGTCCTGCGATATCAATCGACCCTGCGAGGCCTCGCGACGGGCGATCCGAGGATTCTTAAGGCGCTCCAAGTCCTCTCCTTCAACATGAACATGGTCGCGGATCCGATCGACGCCGCGATCGTGCACACGCACACCTGGTACACGAATTTCGCGGGGGCGATGGCGAAGCGGATCTACGGGGCGAAGCTCGTCGCGACGGTCCATTCGCTGGAACCGTTGAGGCCTTGGAAGCGGGAGCAATTGGGCGCGGGCTACGAGCTGAGCCTGTGGATGGAGAGGGACGGACTCCTCGCCTGTGACGCGGTGATCGCCGTCTCGCGGGACATGAAGGCGGACATCCAGAAGGCGTATCCGATCCCGGCGTCGAGGGTCGCGGTGATCCACAACGGCGTGGACCCGCAGAAGTATTATCCGCGGGATGGCCTGGAGAGCGTGCAGAGGTTCTCGATTCGTAGGCCGTATGTCTTCTTCGTCGGTCGACTCTCCCACCAGAAGGGGATCTTCGATCTGGTCGCCGCCATGGACCATGTTCCGGAGGGGACCACCCTGGTCCTGGCCACGGGCAAGCCGGATACCCCGGAAATCGAAGCGGACCTTCGGTCGGCCATCAAGTCCCGGAACGATGTGGTCTGGATTCGAGACATGCTCGAAGATCACGACCTCGTGAATCTGTACAACGAAGCGGCCGTGTTCGCCTGCCCTTCCGTCTACGAGCCGTTCGGGATCATCAACCTCGAGGCGATGGCCTGCGAGACGCCGGTCGTGGCCACCCGGGTCGGGGGCATCAAGGAAGTCGTCGTGAACGAGGAGACCGGACTGCTCGTCCCACCGGGAGAGCCTGCGAAACTGGGCCGGGCGATCACCCGAATCTTGGAGGATCCCCAGACCGGCGCGAAGATGGGGAAGGCGGGCCGGCGGCATGTCCTCCGGAACTTCACGTGGGACCGGATCGCGGCCAGGACCCTGGAATTATATCGGTCGTTGACGTGATGGCCACGCGATTCGACGATGCGATCGCAGCCACGGACCGAGCGCTGCGTGCCTCCCGTCCGATGAGGACATGGCTGGGGTCCCTCCGCTGGTGCGGCGACTCGATCCGCGGGACGACGCGGCTTGCCGTGAAAGATCGTGCCCTCCTCTCGGAAACGGGAATCGAGGCGATCGTCTTCTTTCTCCTCCAAGCGACGGATGCGGACACGGGCGCACGGCCCATCCACCTCCCGCTCTCCATCGCGTCGGCCCGACTCGATCCGACCGCGTTCGAGCTCGAGGCGGACCGCCACAGCTTCTATGTGATGGAGGCCGAGCGTAGGGAGAGCTTCGCGCGTTTCGTGGTGGAAGCGTTCCGACGGGCGGCGCAGGTTCCGACCGAGTCAGGGGACTCCCTGAATTTCCACGGGGAAGGGATTGGTGCCTTTCGAGGGGCCTCTCCGATTCCGGGCGGGGACACCTCGAACGTCGTCCTTCGGGTCCCGACCGGCTCGGGAGACGTCGTCCTGAAGTCGTACAAGTTTCTCGACACGGGGAATCGTGAGCCCGACATCCTGGCTCGGCTCCATGCCCGTAAGTTCCCGCACGTGGCCCGATTTCTCGGGGAGGTCGCACTCGGACATGGGGTAGACCGCCTCGTCCTTGGGGTGGCGACCGAGCACATCAAGGCGGACGACCTGTTCGCGTGGCTCTGCGACGGTTGGCGTCACACCTTGGATCGGGAGGTAAACCCGAACGAGGATTTCGAGGAGGCGACTCTCAATGTCGCAGCCAATCTCGGAGATGCGACGGCGGCGTTGCATGACGCTCTCATCGACCGCCATCCGGGGTTCTGGCACCCCGAGCCGTTCACCGAGGAAGATTTCCGCGGCATGTTCAAATCTGCGACTCGATCCCTCGGAGCCGCTCTTCGGCGACTCGGTCAACTCGCTCATGCCGAGGAACCGATCCTCGCCGAATCCGCCCGAATGGCTCGGACCCGACTCCTCGAACTTCGTGCGCCAATCGAGGAGACGTTGCGGCATCTCGAGGCCCACGTGGGCGGTGTGAAAAGCGTCATCCATTCGGACTTGCACCTGGCCCAAGTGCTGCGACGACGGGCGGACGGGGTGCTTCTTTTCATCGACTTCGAAGGGGAGCCCGTGCGGGTGCTGGGTGAGCGCGGTAGGAAACTACCTCCCCTCCGGGACGTCGGGAGCATGGTCCGATCCTTTGCCTACGTCCGGAACTACGTGATTCGGGATCTCGTCAGAGACGTCGCCAATCCGACATTGCCCCCCGAACCGGGGGTCCTCTTGGGTCCACAGGAGGCCGCGATGGACCGAATGAGGGGGTGGGAAGAGGACATGGTCGGACGGTTTACGGGCACCTACCTCTCTCATTCTACGCTTCATCACACCCACGACGCCACGGAGGCCGGCCGCCTCATCCGCGGGTGGGCGATGGAGAAAGCCCTCTACGAACTCGAATATGAGCTGAAGCATCGGGTCGCGAACTTTCCGATTCCGCTCGAGGGAATCGCAGCCCTCGCGGGGGCTTCGCGCAGCGGAACCGATTAAAGTGCTGGAGTCAGACTCAGGCCGCAGAGGGTCCGTCCGGACCCGAACCCGATCCGGTTCGAATCCCGACCGAGGCGTTTCACCCAGGCAGAATCGCGTGTCTGCGAGGAACGTTCCCTCTAATCGGTGGAACCGATGGGGAATCCAACTCTCTTTCACTAACCCCCTGGTCGCTTTGCAAGAAGAGTTCAGTTCCTCCGCGTTGGCTCAAGTGAATCGGCCTGGGATGGATGTCGCACAAAGGGGAAGGGGAGGAAAACCGTTTGGTCCTCCTCATGCTGGGACGGGACCACCTTTCTGCTCTTGGCGTAACCTCGGCCAGTCCGCCGAGTTGTCAGACATTGACATTCCTGCATGGAGAAACGGCGAATCCCTCCGGGTCCGCTACTTCTCCCTTGCGGCCTGTCAAGTCAGTCACGACATAACATCCGATTTCAACCTGAGAGCAGACCCCGTGAGGTCCGAACCCCTTTCCAATCTTAAGCGAATCACCGGACGAGATCCAAGGAGGTCCTGGAGCTCGCGAGGACAATCGGACTTCCAACGATCCGGCGAGTTGTCCAATATTCCGTGTTCACCGGACGCACAATGCCCGGAATCGGGGGAGCAGGCATGGTTTTACCTGCGTGGCCGATGCTCGTCTCGCGGGCTGCAAAAAGGGTATGGGTCTGACCGTGATTCCTCCGGACGTGGTATCTTCCGTCTTCGCCAGCCGCGAGTGCGGGCTTTTGCTTGGAGACGCCCGAGAAGTACTCCGGACTATGGTCGATGATTCGGTGGATTGCACCGTCACGAGCCCGCCGTACTACAGCGGACGTCGGCACGTCGGAGACACTGTCCACGAAATCGGAAGCGAAAGGACCGTGGAGGAATACGTTGAAGCCCTCGTGTCCATCGGGAGAGAGTTGTACCGTGTTACAAGGCCCACGGGAAGCTACTGGCTCAATCTCGATGACAAGTGCGAACGGAAGGAATGGCTGGGGATTCCGTGGCGAGTCGCATTCGCAATGCAAGGAATAGGGTGGAAAATCAGAAACGAGGTGATCTGGCACAAGCCAAAGCACGTCCGTAGCGTGACCAAGGACCGACTTACTTCTGCGCACGAGCTGCTCTTTCACTTTGTGAAAAGCAAAGACGCATACTACAACATGGATGCGATTAGAGAACCCTCATCGCCACCGATTCTGGGGAAGAATGGCGCCGTGAAGACTCCAAGGGGCAGTGTGCCGACGGATGTCTGGACCATCCAAATCGAGGGCTCCGTCGATCCTGAGAGTCCCTATGCCGTGTTTCCCGAGGCATTGGTTGAACTGCCAATCCGAGCGACGTGCCCGCGAGGCGGAACAGTGCTCGATCCCTTTGTCGGGAGCGGCACGACGGCAGTGGTCGCCCTGAGACTCGGGAGGAAGGCCATCGGTATCGACGCCTCGGCTGATTGCCTAGAGTTCACCAAGAAACGAATTCTGGAGGTCAGCGGGCAGCCCGGAACTCCTCGGGGCCGTTGAATCATGCAATAAAGGTGAGCCATGGACGGATGCGCCGAGTGCGGAGCGGAAACACGGTTCGAATGGGTCCGGCCGGCTGCATGGAAGCATAAGATTGAGGAGGTCTCACCCGATGACCTCATCTGCCTGCGCTGTTACACGCGCCTCCATTGGTCGTAGGGCTAATGGCGTCAACAATCCCAGACGGTAGCGGACCCTTCGTTGCCTCCCGATCTGCGAACCCCCTACCACACGTAATCCCGAACGATTCAGGAGGGGGGCTTCCGGCAAGTCCGGTGATGTCCTGAATGTGGTCACGACCTCGCGGGGAGACACTTCGATGAGGTCGAAATGACGAGGTTCTACGATGACGTGCAGGACGGCAAGCCGATTGACCTCTGGATCACGAGGCTCGTGAAGGCCATTCGCAAGAACCAGGACGATGGAGCGTGATAGAGAGCCGAAGTGTCGCGATGGCAAACAAGACGCAAGCAGCGCGAAGGAGCGCGGGTGGGAGAGATTCTCCGCCTCAGACTGGTCGGACTGCGCAGCAGCTATCCGAGAGCTACAACAGGTTCTTCCGGGTCTGGTCCGGTATGAGCCAAGACCTAGGGACCCAGGTAAGCCAGAATCTGAAGAAGCAGTCGGCGATGTACGACGACTT
>Ga0209853_1000394_pt1 | contig 12160 bp, 16 predicted proteins | sample GWRWS1_30_40_FD_187224 | JGI IMG/M metagenome (GOLD analysis project Ga0209853, IMG submission 187224) | Riverbed sediment microbial communities from areas with vegetation nearby in Columbia River, Washington, USA - GW-RW S1_30_40 (SPAdes)... | ecosystem: Environmental > Aquatic > Freshwater >...
AGGAGAACCATTTTGGAGAACGACAAAAAAGGGTCCGAGAACAGAGTATCCAGACGCGAATTTCTCAAATATAGCGCCGGAGTTGCGGCAGTTGCGGCGGGGGCCGCAGCCACTCTAGGAAAAGTCTCCCTACCTCTTTCAGAGAACAAACCTGCCTCACCTTCCACCCCACTGAGTTCTGAACCAATCGTAGTATCAGTGGACGGAGAGGAACTAACCGTCATGAGCGCACAGGGCGAGGTCAAGGTCCGCGATTCAGCTCTCGCCGCAGCCATCGCTGAGAAGGCAAAGTAGGAGGCGTAGATAGTAATGACTTCACATAGAGAAGCTCCACGGATCTCAAAGGACCCTGCTGCTGACAACACTGACACCTACGCTTTCGTAAGCCCCGACAGGCCGGATCATGTCACCCTGATTGCAAACTACATTCCTCTGGAAGAGCCTGCGGGTGGGCCGAACTTTCACAATTTCGACGATGACGTCCGGTATCGCATTATCGTTGACGACAACGGTAACGCGGACGGAGACGTCATCTATGAGTTCCGGTTCAGGACAGAAACTGTAAACAAGAACTCGTTCCTCTACAATACCGGCCCCATCACGTTCAACGGTTCAGAATACGAAAACCTGAACGTTCGGCAGAAGTACACCGTGAAACGGATAACTCAGCGGGAAGGCGAGGAGGACGAGGACGTTCTCGCGGAAGGGCTCCGTGTGGCCCCTGCTAACATTGGCCCCAGGTCGACGGCCAACTATCCCAGCCTCGCAGCCGCAGCCATTCACGACCTTCCCAACGGGGGAAAGGTATTCGCTGGTCCCCGAGCAGAAGGCTTCGTCGTGGACCTCGGGTCTGTCTTCGACCTCCTAGGCTTGAGGCCCCTAAACCCCGCCCATCTAATTCCGCTGCCAGCTGCCGAAGGAGTCAACGCTACCAGCGGCTACAATGTTCACACAATAGCCATTCAGGTCCCGATAACAGAGCTGACCCGGAACGGCGAGAAGCCTAGCGATGTTGAAGATAGTCATGCAATCCTCGGAGTTTGGGCCACAGCAAGCCGAAGGAGAGCAGCTGTAATAGGCGAAGATGGCGGGGTGACCTTGGCTGGAAGCTTCAGACAGGTCTCCCGTCTAGGCAATCCACTGGTCAACGAGGTCCTGATTCCCTTGGGCAGAAAAGATGAGTGGAATGCAACAAGGCCGAAGGACGACTCTAGATTCGTTCAGTACTTCCGTGATCCAGAGCCTGCCCGTCTGATTCCAGTCCTGTACCCTGGGGTCTCTGTTCCACCTGCACCGCGGGGCGACGTCGAGGCGATCTTGCTAACAGGGTTTTCTCTGCTGCCGCTGGGGCTCCCCTTCACGAACTTCACAGGTGAAACTCGAGCAGACATGCTACGGCTGAACGTAGCGGTTGCGCCCTCTCAGTCCCCGAACCCCCTGGGGATTCTTGGAGGCGACCTCGCAGGCTTCCCTAATGGAAGGAGAGTCTTCGACCATGTAACGGAGGTCGAGGTCCGCGCGTTGGCCGGGGCAACTCCGTTTACACCCGCCTTCAACGTCTTTCCGAACAATGCTCTCGGCGACGGAGCGGACGAGAAGGTGGTAGACTTTCTGCCCAGCTTCCCCTACCTCGCTCATCCGCACCAAGGATACTCTCACGAACACGACCACTCCTGAGAGCATTCGCAGTCACCCAGAAACCTCCCCCCTTTCATCAGCATACGCTAGAATTCTGAAACTGCCCGAACAGGAAACCGCCCGGCGGGGTCCTCTTGATCGTCTCAATAATCGGCAGCGAGTATCCATAATAGACCCAAGCCTGGACCCCCGAAGACGACCGCGAAACTACATCCTACAAACGCGTGGAAACACTTTCACACCGTGCCAGCCTCCGGCTCAGGCCTGACGCGAGACCAGAGAAATATCACCCAGCCACGAAACAATAAGGAAAACCTCCATAACTTTTCCTCTTCCACTAACTATTATTCGACCCCCCCATGGGTGCTAGAAATCTCCAGCCGCGGCGCAGCGCAAAGCCGTCTGACCGGCTTTTCGGCCCTATGCAGTGGCGTCTAGGCTACTTCGATTATTCTGCCGGTTAATGACTGGTATTGATAGCGAATGATTCTCTTTACGCAGATGCCGTTCAGGCACTGGTAGACCCTGTCCCCGTTCGCGAAGAGTTCCCTCAAGACCATCGGCTTGCCGCATCCCACGCACTGAAATGCGCCTGCCCGTCTCTCGTCAATCAACAAACGAAGGTCGATGCCGCGCCTGTCGGCCTCCTTCTTCAAATGCTGCCTGTAGGGTAGCGCCAGTGTCTGCCAGTAGGCCGCGTTCTCAGGAGAGGTTTCATACTCGAAGCTTCTACCCGCGACTACGGGAGGTTTGTAACCCTCCGCCACGTATACAGGGTTCCGGGAATAAGGAACCTTGATCCTTGGCGGTCCTACTTGTGGCTGGGTTACGGGATGAGTCGGATCATGCTGACTGGGCACATGGAGCCCTTCCAGAGCCCCACAGCGGCCGGGGGCTACTTTTTCTTCTTGGTACCGGGCTTTCCGCTCGTTAGGACAGGGACAGGCAGAGGGACCTCTGACAGTCCCTTCTGACTGACGGAGAACGTTACCCAGTAGGTCTCGTGAGGGGCGCCCTTCATCTTGCGGACCCGGAACTGTTTCACTAGGAGGCCGCGGTCGGCGAAGCCGGGGTTGAACCTGATATCGATGATCCCGTCTACGACGTAGAACAGCAGGTCGTCGAGGTCTGCGTAGGCGCGGAGTGGAGTGTGGTGGGAGCAGAAGAAAGGCACGAGGCGCTCCTTGGGTCCTTTAGCCCTCCAGGACTTTATCCCGTCGAGCATATGGTAGACGAGTGGGCGTTCTTCCTGCACGAGTGTGAACATTTCGGTGAGCGAGTCGACGAACACCGCCCCCCGGCCTAGCATCTTCATCTCTTCCATGATGTTGAACAGTGAGGCGGTTACGGAACGCAGGTCTTTCGGGTCCTTTACGAAGTGGGCGTGTGGGGGGGTCTCGACAGGCTCCATGCGGAATGAGAAGCAGTCGAGGAATCTGAGCTGGCCTGATTCGAAGTAGGGCGCGAGTTCCCAGCCGAACGATTCCATGTCTTGTTCCACCGCGATCGGAGGGCCTTCAAAGTTGACGAATATGCACGGCTCTTTTCGTCTGAGCATGCTCCAGAGCAGTTCCTCCATGAGAACCGACTTCCCAGTGCCTAGTTCCCCGGCTAGGATGGTTAGGCTGTTCCGCGGTATCCCCTTGGGGAGAACCTTGTCCAGGGCTTCTATGCCTGTTACGAACGATTTCGTCAACGAGGTAAGACCGCGCTTCTCAAGCGCCAACGACCGGCTTATGCGAGACAAAGGATATGATACTTCCTGCGGCCACGGTGGAATGTTCAGGCCCGGGGTACTATCTGACTCTCGCCGCGATGGTCCTGATGAAGGACCTGTCTAGGGCTCCGGCCTCGTAGAGGTTCACCATTGTATTGGTGCTTGCTTCTCCGCTGAGAAGTCCTGTGTCGCCTTGGTTGTGTCGCCATTTGAGCTGGGTATGCCCGCTTTTCGAATTGTAAATGATTCCTAACACGTAGCTGACCTGGACGAATGTTATGTCGTTGGTTCGGCTGAGTGTGACCTTGTCCTCCGCTTCAACGTACATCGTTCCCTGTTCCCTTGACCTTTCGGGGAAGATGGAAGACTCTGCCTCATAGTCTGGGGGGATGAAGGATTTGCAGGTGCTGGTGATCATGAACCTCCTGAAACTTTCCAAGGAACAAGTGGTTTCCAGCTTCGCCAACTGCTACACGTCCCTCGCCTCAACCTTAGCGAGGTTCAGGCGACAGTCAGGCCGCACTCTGTGACTATTAACTTCACCCTTGTCCCGTGGACGGCTCCCTGCCCATACCTCTGAAACGGGTGCGTTTGAAGGTAACAAATCCTCTTTTCTACCCCTTCCAACCTATCTTCATCCTCAGGAAGCCTCCTAAGAGAACAATGTCTGAAAACCGCGTGAGAAAGTGGCAATTCTAGTCCGGGTCCCCCCTAACGTGCTAGACGGTTTGGTCGATGCAGCGGTTTCGAAGCAGGGGAACATGTACAGGGGTGAGCTCGCTAGGCTGATCGGGGCGTCGAAGGAATCCCTGGAGGGAAAGACCTCCCTATACCTGATCAGCCTGATGAAGCTGTGCGGTCTTGCGGAGGCGGACATAGAACAGGTTCTGAAAAAGTCTAGAATTGTAAACCAGCGGGGGGCCATAATCCGGGACATTTCCGGGGGAGAAGAGTTGAAGGGCGTAATCGACAATGCCCTGGAGGGTTTTCAGATGCTAATAGCGGAAAGCTTCAAGCCTTTACAGCCAGACCAGGAGGGCCCACTGGACAGGCCGGGGAAGAAGAAAACGTCGGGCAAATGACCTGGGATGACACGTGAGACTGGTAGAGTCTAGCCAGCGGCCTTATCTCTGACGATACCTGTGGATTGTTGCTAAGGAACGGCACCGGTTTGGACGATGCCGATAAATAGAGAAAACCTACCTAGAACAGCCAGGGAAAAGAGGCTTGTCCGCCCAGAAGACTTCACAGCAAGAAGACGACCCACTGGCGATGCTCGCCGACTCGATTAATGTCTGGGTAGGAAAACTCAGCGATATCGTCAAGAGAATCGTCGACACGGGACCCGTACGGAGCGTGGTCAACTGGGGCAGAATATACTCCCTCTGGCCCGTCAACATAACGACCGCCTGCTGTAGCGCCGAGTTCGGAGCCGCCAGCGGCGCCCGCCACGACCTGGAAAGGTTCGGAGTTCTACCATTGGGCTCGCTGCGACAGTCGGACCTGATAGTCGTGGAGGGAACTATAACGAAGAAGATGGCTAAGAGGCTGCGGATGATCTACGACCAGATGGCCATACCCCGCTACGTGATAGCCATGGGAGACTGCGCCATATCAGGAGGTCTATTCCACGACTCGTACAGCATCGTGAACGGAGCCCATGAGTTCTTGCCGGTGGACGTCTACGTGCCAGGATGCCCGCCGCGGCCTGAGGCACTGGAACAGGCGATCATCATGCTGCAGGAGAAGATTCGCAAGTCCAAGGTGTACGCTCAGGGTTGAGCGGCTCCCCGAGCCGTGAAGACATGCTCATACAGAAGATAAGAGAGCAATTTCCCGGCCTCGTCAAGGAGGCCAGGGTGGTGCGGCGTTCCCGGCCCGAAATCGTAGTGGCGCCGGAGAAAATAGTTGAGGTTGCTCTTTTCCTTCGGGACCAACTGGGCTTCGACCATGCCAACGGCGTCTCCGGTGTCGACTATAACCGGGAGGCAAGGTTCGAGGTCGTCTACCACACATCGTCCCTTGAGAACAAGGAAACGAGAGACCTGGTCTTGGCTGTCAAGGAAAATCTTCCGAGAAACACGCCGAAAGCCGTCTCGCTGGTCCCGGTTTGGCCCGGGGTTGAGAATTTTGAACGGGAGACCTTTGAGATGTTTGGAATAACGTTCGACGGCCACCCTCGGCTGGAGAAGCTCTTCCTCACCGATAACTGGGACGGTCCGCCGCCCCTCCGTAAAGAGGTAAGGTTTCCAACAGACTGAGCGCTGATGGCTGTTCCAGAGAAGCCTGCGCCTGTCGCCGCGGCCGAAGCAGCTGCCATGTCCGAGTCCGGGGCTCAGACGCTGACTGTTAGCGTGGGCCCGCAACACTCGGGCTCGGGCCATATGCGATTGATTATTGAGCTGGACGGCGATATCATCGTGAACGTGGCCCCAGACCCTGGCTATGTTCACAGGGGAATCGAGAAGATCTGCGAGGTCCGGAACATTATCAAGAGCATACCGGTCATCGAGCGCCCTGCAATCATAGACTCGTCGAACCTCAACCATGCCTACATCAAGGCGATTGAAGAGCTCCAGGGAGTGGAGCCTCCTCCGCGGGGAAAATACCTCCGTTCTCTGCTGAACGAGATGAACAGGATTATGAGCCATCTCTACTGGCTCTCCATCTACGGCGTCTTCGTCGGCCACACAACCATGTTCATGTGGCCACTGGGCGACAGGGAGCTCTTCATCGACCTCGCGGAGAAGCTGACCGGGGCTAGGATCACCCACTCGTACATAGTGCCCGGCGGAGTAAGACGCGACCTTCCCCAAGGGTTTGCGGAGGAAGCTGTGAAGCGGACTCTGTATTTTGAGAAGCGTCTTGACGAGTACGAGAAGATCTTCTTCAACAACCCTCTCTTCAGCTCTAGGGCAAAAGGCGTCGGCGTTCTCTCGCGACGTGAGGCCGTAGCGTTAGGATGTACCGGGCCAACTCTGCGAGGGTCTGGCGTGGACGCTGATCTGCGGAAAGACGAACCATACGCGGCGTATCCGGAACTAGACTTTGATGTTCCGACACGTAAGGAGGGAGACTCGTTCTCGCGGAGTATCGTCCGCATGGACGAGATGCGTGAAAGCTGCAAGCTCATACGACAGATACTCAAACAAATACCCGCAGGCCCAATCCGGAGAAGAGCGCCGATAGTTGTGCCCCGTGGAGAAGCCTACAGCCGCGTAGAATCCGCCAGGGGCGAGTGCAGCTTCTACATGGTCGGCGAGGGCGGAGACAAGCCGTACAGGGTCCGGTACATCACCGGCTCATACCGCAACATGGCCGCCATACCGGTACTGCTGAAAGGCGGACACATGGCAGACATGCCCACCGCATGGTGGAGCGTAGACTACTGGCCCGTCGAGGCGGACAGGTAGAACGGCATGTCAGTGTTCGGAATAGTTCGGGGAGCAGTCAACGCATGGATAGCATACTACGCAGGACTCCGACACCTCTTCCACAGGCCCTACACGCTAAAGTTCCCAACACAACGCTACGCCGTGGAACAGGGATACCGTGGACGACACCTACTGCATCTAGACCGATGCACCGGATGTGGAATCTGCGCCTGGATATGTCCAGAGAAATGCATCACGATCGTTCCTAGAGGAGAGAGATGGTATCCACAGTACTTCTACGGCAGATGCTGCTTTTGCCACTTTTGTACGGATTATTGTCCGGAGTACGCCTTGGAGGAGACTGTCGAGTATGATATTGCAGAGTACACGAGGGAGCTGCTTGTTTGGAATCCGGAGAGGCTGGCGAAGCCTCCCGCGAAGAAAGACGACAAGTACGTCTTCAGCGTAGAGACTTCACGGGGCGCGACCCAGGTTCCGAGGAAGGAGCAGTGAGATGTCCGCTTCCACGCCCCCTCCCCCACCTAAACCTTCCGCGCAGCCTGCCCCGGCTGCGGGTCAGGTTGCCAGGCCTGTTGTTCCTCCTCCAGCGTTAAAGTCGAGTGTTGAAGGCGAGGGCTGGAAGCCTCTTCCGAAGAAGCTGAAAATTTTTGGGAACCTTGTAACGGAAGTTGTGAATAAAGGCATCTGCATGTACTGTGGCGCGTGCATCGCCTCCTGCCCGATTGACATTCTGTTCCACAGCGAGAAAGAAGAGCCGATAATGAGGGGGACATGTGCAGCCTGCCAAGTTTGCTATTACAGCTGCCCGCGGATCGAGCTGCCTTTGTCCGAGGTTGAGCAGCGTATTTTCGGCCGGTCGCGGACCCCTGAAGAGGCGATTCTCGGAATCCACATAGGAGCCTATTCCGTTAGGGCCATGGACCCTGAGACCCGTAGGGTGGCCCAGGACGGTGGGGCAGGAACCGCATTATTGCTCTACGCGCTTGACCAGAAACTCATCGACTACGCGCTCGTGTCAGGATTTAGTTTCTACGACCCCTGGCGGCCCGAGCCGCAGGTGGCCCGGAACAGGGAGGACCTGCTAAAGTCCGCAGGGTCCCGGTACACTCCCGGAGGCCAAGTGGGCGGGCTCGCGGAGGTCGCCATTCCTAACAGGGCCGGCGTAAACTTCCAAGAGGACAGGGTGGCGGTGGTGGGTTTGCCCTGCGAACTGCAGGGGATGTGGCGCATGAACACGCACTGGATCGCCACGCCAAAGCTAGCGCGTAACGTGGTCTTCACCATCGGACTGTTCTGTTCCAAGGTCTTCGACTACCAGAAGATGATGGTTGACTACGTGCAGGGAAAACGAGGAATAGACCTCAAAACGGTCACCAAGGTGAACGTGAAGAAAAACAGGCTCCTCGTCTACGTGGGAGAGAAGCTTGCCATAGACGAGCCGGTGGAGGCGGTGGCTTTCTCGGCCCGGGAAGAATGCAACGTCTGCATCGACTACTCAGCGGAACTAGCAGACCTCGCCATCGGCGCCATCGGGTCCCCGACCGGCTGGACAACTGTTCTAACGAGAACGCCAAGAGCGGAGGAGGTTCTGAAGGGGGCTCAGGACGCGGGCTATGTCGAGGTAAAAAGGCTCGAGCCCATCGACAAGGGCATCAAGTTCCTGGAGAGGCTGTGCGAGAAGAAGAGGCTAAGGGACCCTTCAGTATACATGAAGAATACGACCGCTTTTCCGAAACCAGAGCCCACGCTACTCGCGGTCGAAGTCCCGGCAAAATAGAACGCCCGGCTCGTGGGACGCGTCTCAGGACGCTTTGGAATCAGGAACGGTCCGGGCTAGGGCCTGTTGAGAGCTTTCGGGGAATTTGACATCGGAAGCTAAGGTTTCCAATGGGGTCCTGCGAGAAGTCTCCAGCCGGTGAACAATTTCTGACAAGGGGTTCTCCGTCTTCCCCAGGTGCCGACGTCCGAAGGCCCGGGGTGGAATGAGTATCTGTATTATGTGTCTCATAGTATCGATTGTTTTGCCGCTCTGATCAGGGGTGATGGGCTCAGCATCAAGGACTGCCTCCAAGGGCTCTCCCAGGGCCTTTCCCTTCTCGTGCGAGGGACTCCCTGAAAAGTGCTCCACCATCAATTCATCCGGGGCCACAAGGCCGCAAGATGGACACGCAAAGACAGCGGCCGAGGAGTTTGGTGCGGAAAGAATGCTTCTTCCCTCTGAGGGCTGGTCTTGCAGGCCCATGGTCTTGCCCGAGCCCTTTCTGTGTCTGGGCCGGGAGGTTTTTCTGCTGACCCGTGCATGAGTCCTCTTTACTCCAACCTGTCGGGCACTACTCTTCTTGACAATTCTTCTACTGAGGCGGATTCCGTGTACTCCCCCCACTAAGAGGGCCGCCAGCCATCCGACAGTGACCGCAACAATCCCGAGGAACTGAACTATAGCTTCCATGATCACTCTCTCCTCATGTCAAGGGCACGTCGATGTAGCCGTCGCGCGCGCACTGATCGCAAACTGTTCGGCCTCCTGGCGTTCCACGCAAGTCGCTATCGTTTGTTATCTCCCCGAGACAGGTCGAACAGAGAAGGATGAATTGGCTCATTCTCGCGGCCCGAAAGATGTATCATGCGAGAGGGCTGATTCCCAGCTTGTTACCGGTCCCGACAATCCTCGGTAACACCCCCTTTAAATACGGTATCAAACGCTCCGCCGGGAGCACGGTCTCTCGTGAGTCCACCTCTTTCATTCTGGCCCGGCCAGTTTTCCGGGTTGAGTCAGGATTACCTTTGGAAGAGTCTCACGGATAAGAGTGGATGGGTGGCAGGGTGCAATGGCAACTGGATTTTGGAGAAGGTAACAAACCATCTCTGCCCGCGGTGCGGCAAACCACAGCTAAACGTCTACTATTCCGACCAAACTGACAACAGAGTTGGTGCCTGGTGCGAATACTGCAACCTCAAGGCATACTACTACGGCGAGGAGCTGGTTCCCATAAACTCTCTAGGATGATTGCCAACTACTCCCTGAGAGTTTCGGAAGAACCTCGGAAGGCCCCTCGGGGGATTTCAATATTTTGTAAACCAAAAAGTATTTTTAACCACAAACCGGCTGAAGGAATCATGAGCGAGCTACCGCTGGCTCTGGCAGAGCAGCGATACGCGGCCCCGGCCCAGCGCCTACTAGTCCTTCTGAAGAGACAGGGTCCCAAGAGCCTCATTGAGCTGGCCGAATGGCTTGGTATCTCCAAGATGGGAGTTTACAAACACCTCATCGGAATGGAAGGACGTGGACTGATAGAGCGTTTCTACGAACGGAATGGCGTCGGCAGGCCAAGGTTATGGTTCAGGCTTTCCCAGAAATCTAACGGGCTCTTTCCCAAAGCATACTCCGACATCTCCCTTTCAGCCCTCTCTTTCATTGAGAAAAGACTCGGCCGGAGCGCGGTCGAAGAGGTGTTGAAGGAGCGCCAGGACGAGATGTACGCCAGATACTCGCAGAAACTTGCTGGAAAGGAGGGGCTAGACCGGGTCAAGGAACTGGCCAGGCTCCGTGACGAGGACGGTTACATGGCCGAGGCCCGCAGAGTTGGAAGGAACTCTGTCGAGATGCTGGAACACAACTGCCCAGTTCTGCAAATCGCATCTAAGTACCAGGAGGCTTGCTGGACAGAGCAGCAACTCTTCACCAGACTTCTAGGTGGCAAAGTGAACGCAACCCACCGAGCCGCAGTGGGCGACCAGGTCTGCCGTTTCATGATCCAGGCAAGAAAAACCTCACTCGTCAAGAGGTGAGAACACGACAAGCGTGGAAGAACTCGAAGAGCTGCTAGAAGTAGAACTTATCCATACTTCCCACTTCGCAGAATGGGAGAGGAAGGCCACAGACCCACTGGCGAAGATGGTGTTTCGACTGGCAACGGATAAGGAAGCCAACCACGTTGAATGGGTCAAAGCACTCATCGAGATAGCAAAGTCGAAGACAAACGGAGCCAACCTCGGTGTCGACCGGGCCGACTTGGAATACTGGGTCCAAGATGAGGGAGGGGAAGGAGAGAGCTACATGGAATCTGCCGGGAAGGCCAGAGAGCCCTGGGTTAGAGCAGTACTCCGCCAGATTGGAAACGACGAGAGGACCAACGCAGAACTCTTGAAAACCCTACTCGCCGAAGCAAGGCCGTAGTGTCAGCCCGCGTGGCCATTGGACAGGTCTCACTTCCGGCCTTTGCAGGACTCGTTACCGTGAGTCTGACGCTGCACTAATGGACTTGTCCCCACTCGTTTCCGCAAGTATCGCACCTGTAGGCCGCGAGCTTCCCGGTCCTGTGTTCCTTGGTGGATATAGCTACGTTAGTGGACTGGCATTTCGGACAGACAGTATGGTAGAGATGGACTTTCAACCCGTCAACGATCAGACACGACTTGGAATGGTCGTTCCAGAACATGCAGAGATCCCGGACACAGACAGTGGCCATCAACGGACATATCATCTGGTTGAACTTGCTGGTCGCTGCGCGAAGGATCCGTCTGAAAGTTGGGTCTCTCATGTCCAAGAAAGGCTCTATTCTAGCCTCTGCCTTGGACGCTTCCTCTTCTGAATCTCCCGGATCATCCTCGGCCAATACTGGAAGAGCCTCGACCCGTGCTACCATGGTCAATCGCCCATGCTAAGCCTGCCGTCCCCAATGCATCGCCTCGTCCAGTCACAGTAGCCCTCGTTCTCGACTGGCACGAGACTGAGAATCGGGGAGGGACTTTGTGAGGCGGTTCTTTTTGGAGGCCGATTGCTAGCTTTAGTCGAGTCCGGGAGGGGTTGCCCCGGGGGGAAGCTTGACTGTGATGTCCCCCTCCACTAGCTTCCGCTGGAGATGAGCAACAAACGATTCTATGTTCACATCCATCTCCTCGAGCCTTCTGGCAGCCTCATCAACGAGACTGGGGCTGACGTTTTGGCCTCCGATTCGGCCGTAGGCCACAGCTTCGAAACGGAACTTCTCACCCTTGTAAACAGCATATCCGGACAGGAAGTTCGCTACGCCTCCACCAGTGCCGCTGCCCTCATCCATTTCATCGACAAAAACCTCCATCTCGTACGCCGGACCTTCAGCCTCGGGCTTGCGAAACCGATTAGATGGTAGCATTACTGCCGCTCTATCCGTAGGCCGGCATGTCCATGGGATGCCATCGAGAGGCACGAATGCTCCTGATCCTATTCCAGGCCATCCAGCCCACAAGAAGATCTCCCGCAAGAAGCGCGAATAGTACGTAGTCCGAAAAGACGAAATTCGCCGGGGGCAGTCGTAGCGCTGTGAATAATCCGAGCCCAGCTAGAGAGGTTGCAACAGCCGCTATCGAGCCGCGAACAGACTTCCGGAAAATCAAAAAGCCACCAACAAAGCTTGCAACTCCAAGAACA
>Ga0209853_1000396_pt1 | contig 12154 bp, 12 predicted proteins | sample GWRWS1_30_40_FD_187224 | JGI IMG/M metagenome (GOLD analysis project Ga0209853, IMG submission 187224) | Riverbed sediment microbial communities from areas with vegetation nearby in Columbia River, Washington, USA - GW-RW S1_30_40 (SPAdes)... | ecosystem: Environmental > Aquatic > Freshwater >...
GCTACTCCTTGACCGGCACGAACCCGGACGCCTCGTCCGCGCCGCCGCCGAAGAAGAACTTCTCTTCTCCTGGGCCGGGGATTCTAGTCCCCGCTCGACTCCTCCGCTGGTCAGCGGAGCGGCTTCACGAGCACCTTGGAGCGCCGCTGCCAGTTGTAGAGCGCCTGCTTCTCGCCCGGCAGCGCGCCGACCGGCGCCTCGCCGAAGCCCCGCTCGACGAACCAGTGCGCGGCGCGGGTCGTGAGCACGAACAGCTTCTTCATCCCGGCCGCGCGCGCCTGGCGCTCGACCGCGCCCATGAGCTTCTCGCCGTGGCCCGCGCCGCGGTGGTCGGGCCGCACCGCGAGGCACGCGAGCTCGCCGGCGCGCGTCTTCGGGAACGGATAGAGCGCCGCGCAGCCGAGGATCAGCCGATCGTGCTCGAGCACCGTGAACCGTCCGATCTCCTGCTCGAGCAGCTCGCGGCCGCGGCGCACGAGCGTGCCGTCCGCCTCGAGCGGCTCGAGGAGGCGCAGGATCCCGCCGACGTCGTCGATCGTCGCGCGGCGCAGCCGCTCGAGCTTGTCGGCGGTGATCATGCTTCCCGAGCCCTCGTGGGTGAAGAGCTCGAGGAGCAGCGCGCCGTCGGCGTTGCGCCGGACGACGTGCGCGCGCTCGACGCCAGAACGGACCGCCTCGAGCGCACGCGCGAGATAGGTACGGGTCTCCTTGCTGAGCCGCGCGCCTTGCCCGAGCAGCCGCTCGGCTTCGTTCGCGGTGAGCTCGGGGCGCACCGCGCCGTCGGAATCGAGCACCGGGGCGTCGGAGAGGAAGATCAGCTTCGCCGCGCCGAGCGCCGTCGCGGTCGCCACGGCGACTTCCTCCATGGCAAGGTTGAAGACCTCGCCGGTCGGCGAATAGCCGATCGGCGAAACGACCACGATGTTGCCGGCGTCGAGGCAGCCGGCGATGGCGTGGGCGTCGACCTTCCGCACGGCTCCGGTGTGCTGGTAGTCGGTGCCGTCGTGCACCCCCATGGGCCGGGCGGTGATGAAGTTGCCCGACACCGTGTTGATCGCCGCGCCGGCCATGGGCGTGTTCGGGAGGCCGAGCGAGAGCAGGGCGTCGATCTCGACGCGCAACAGGCCCACGGCCTCCTTCACGCATTCGAGCGCGACCGGGTCGGTCACCCTCAGGCCCCGGTGGTAGCGGGAGCGGACCTTCCGCGTCTTCAGCTGCGCCTCGATCTGCGGGCGCGAGCCGTGGACGAGGACGAGCCGGATCCCGGCGCTGTGCAGGAGGTTGAGATCGTGCGCGAGCGACACGAATCGCCGCTCCGCGACCAGCTCGCCGCCGAACGCGATGACGAACGTGCGCCCGCGGAACGCGTGGAAGTACGGCGCGACCGAGCGGAACCAGGTCACGAAGTTCGAATCGGGCCTCGCGGGCATCGGCTCGTTCATGTTTTGTCGGCGCGCATTCTAGCGCGTGCCGCTGCGGCCCCGTCCCGGCCGGACCGGGTCCTCGCGGGCAGGTCAACGCCGCGGTAGACTGCCACGTTGCTTAGTGACCGCGCTGGACGCGAGGAGGATCGGATGGGCACGAGACGGTTGGCCGCCGCTGCGCTCGCGGCGGCGTGCATCGGGATGGCGCACGCGCAAGGCGCGAGCCCGCCTGCCGCGGCGACCGACTGGGCCACGGTCGGGAGGTTTCTTTCCCTGCTGCAGCTCGTCGCGAACGCCGCGGCCGGGTCATGCCCGCACGGCGGTGGCGGGGCGCAGGGCTGCAATCCGGCTGCCGGGTGGCAGGCGATCGACGACATCCTGAACGGCCGCAACGCCGAGGCGAACGCGCTCGCCGTCGAGCTCTTCGCCGACGTCCCCGGCCCCGAGCGCGAGAAGCTCGCCGGGATCGGCCGCTCGTTCGCCGCGATGAGCAGGAAGACAATCGCCGAGGACGCGCAGGCGGCAGTGGAAGCGCGCGCGATCCGGGCGCGCAAGGACCTCGCGGCGATGGGCCTGACCTACCACGACCGGACCCAGTTCCTCGACGCCGTCAAGCGCAACGACGTCCTCGCGGTGAAGCTCTTCCTCGCCGGCGCGGGCGTCGACCCGAACGCGACGGACCCGTCCGGGAACTCGGCGCTCGAGCTCGCGAGGCGGGCCGGAAACGAGGAGATGATCGCGCTGCTCTCCTCGGCGAGCACGAGACCCTAATTGCTGGCCACAGAGAACACAGAGGACACAGAGAGCACAGAGAAACCGATTGACTTTCTCTGTGTCCTCCGTGATCTCCGTGCTCTCTGTGACCTTTCTCTCAGCAGTCGCCGTAAAGAGCCTGTAGGGCCGCGAGCGCGGCGAGCGGCGCGGTCTCGGTTCGCAGGATGCGCGGCCCGAAGCGCACGGCGCTGAACCCGGCGGCCAGCGCGAGCGCGCGCTCCTCCGGCGCAAGCCCGCCTTCCGGGCCGATCAGCACCGTGACCGGCGCGCGCGGCGCGAGGGAGCGGATCGTCGCTTCGCCCTCGGGCACGAGCAGGACGCGCGTGCCGTCGCCCGCGAGCCGGGCCAGGAACTCCCCGAACGCGACGCTCGGCTCGACGGCCGGGATGCGGTTCCGGCCGCATTGCTCGCACGCCGCGATCACGACGTTCTGCCAATGCGTCTCGCGCCGGCCCTGCCGCTCGCTCGACAGCCGCACGATCGAGCGCGCAGTGACGAGCGGCTGGATCGTCGCGACCCCGAGCTCGGTCGCTTTCTGGAGCACGAGATCCATCCGGTCGCCGCTGCAAACCCCCTGCGCGAGGAGCACCTCGAGCGGCGACTCGCGGTCGACCGCGCGGCGGCTGCGCACCAGGCAGGCGGCGCCGCGCTTGCCGAGCCCGCTCAGGGTCGCGGCGGACTCGTGGCCGTCGCCGTTGAAGAGGACCACCGCATCGCCTTTCCTGAGGCGCAGGGCGGCCACGTGCCGCACGGCGCGCTCGGGCAGCTCCACCGTCGCGCCCGGCGGGAGCGACGCGTCGCAGTAGAAGCGCGGCGCGCGGGCGGGACTGGGCTGCATGCTAAGATTTTAGCCTCCCCTCCTCACGGCGCGATTCCCGCATGGCGGCGCAAACCCAGGTATGCGATTTCGGCTGGAAGGCCGTCGACTTCGACCTGCCGGGCGTCGACGGCGGGCGTCACACGCTCGCCGCCGCGCGCGGGCCGAAGGGCCTGCTCGTCATGTTTATCTGCAATCACTGCCCGTACGTCAAGGCGATCCGCGAGCGGATCGTGCGCGACGCGAACGAGCTGCGAGCGCACGGGGTCGGCTCGATCGCGATCATGTCGAACGACCCGACCGAGTACGCGGAGGATTCGTTTCCGAGCATGAAGCGCATCGCGCTGGAGTTCGGGTTCCCGTTCCCGTACGTGCTCGACGAGACGCAGCGCGTCGCGAAGGCCTACGGGGCGGTGTGCACGCCCGAGTTCTTCGGCTTCAACGCCGGCCTCGAGCTGCAGTACCACGGCCGCCTCGACGCCTCGAAGACCGCGCCGATCCCCGACGCGCGGCGCGAGCTGTTCGAGGCGATGGTGCACATCGCCGAGACGGGCCGCGGCCCCGCCGGGCAGACCGCCGCGCTCGGCTGCTCGATCAAGTGGAAGCACGGCTAGGCCGTCCCTAGCCAGCCCCGCGGAAGCGGGGCTCCAGTGAGCCGTTGCGCGCCTTGGTCCGGACTGCCGCGTTCCCCGTGATTCAGCCTGCCGGAGCGCCGGCCGGCCGCGCCCGATGAACGCGGTCGAGGTCAGCGGGCTCACGAAGCGCTTCGGCAAGGTCGAGGCGGTGCGCGACATCTCGTTCACCGTGGCGCGCGGCGCTACGGCCGCGCTCCTCGGCGGCAACGGCGCCGGCAAGACGACCACGATCTCGACCCTGCTCGGCGTGCTCTTGCCGACCGCGGGCCGGATCGTCGTGCTCGGCGAGGACATCGCGCGGCATCGCTACCGCGTGCTCCCGCGCATGAACTTCACCTCGCCGTACGTCGACCTGCCGCGCAAGCTCACCGTCGAGGAGAACCTCACGGTGTTCGCCCGGCTCTACGGCGTTGCGCGGCCGCGCAAGCGGATCGCCGCGCTGGTCGAGATCCTCGACCTCGGCGAGTTCCGGAAGCGCCCCTACGGCACGCTCTCCGCCGGGCAGCGCACCCGCGTCTCGATTGCGAAGGCGCTCCTGAACGAGCCCGAGCTCCTGCTCCTCGACGAGCCCACCGCGTCGCTCGACCCGGACATCGCGGATCGCGTGCGCACGCAGCTCGTGGACTACCGACGGCAGACGGGTGCGACCCTGCTGCTCGCCTCGCACAACATGTTCGAGGTCGAGCGCATGTGTGACGCGGTGCTGATCATGCGCGCTGGAAGGATCGTCGACACCGGCTCGCCGGCCGAGCTCCTCGCGCGGTACGGCCGGCGGAACATGGAGGAGGTGTTCCTCGACGTGGCGCGGCAGCGGAACGGCGAGCGGCTGGAGACGGCCGCGTGAGCCCGCCGGGCCGCCCCAAGGGCGAACCCCGAGCGCGGAGCGCGAGGGTAGTCCAATGAGCTCCCCGGCCGCCCTGAGCGTGCGCCGGATCTACGCGATGATCCTGCGCCACCTGTACCTCTTCAAAAAGTCGTGGGTGCGGGTGGTCGAGATGGCCTACTGGCCCACGATGCAGATGGTGCTGTGGGCGTTCATCGCCAAGTTCCTCGCGACCAACTCGTCGGTGATCGCCCAGGTGCCCGGCGTCCTCGTGTCGGCGCTGCTCCTCTGGGAGATCCTGTTCCGCGGCCAGCTCGGCGTCGCGCTGTCGTTCTTCGAGGAGCTGTACTCGCGCAACCTGGGCCACCTGTTCGTGAGCCCGCTCCGGCCGCTCGAGCTCGTCGCCGCGATGATCGGGGTGTCGCTGATCCGCACCGTGATCGGGGTCGGCACGGCGATCGCGCTCGCGATCGCGCTGTACCAGACCTCGATCTTCGACCTCGGGGTGCCGCTCGTGTCGTTCTTCGCCAACCTGCTCGTCACCGCCTGGTCGGTCGGCCTGATGGTGTCGGCGCTGGTGATGCGCTACGGGCTCGCCGCCGAGAACTTCGCCTGGGGCGCGATCTTCATCGCGGCGCCGCTCAGCGGCATCTACTATCCGATCGCCGTGCTGCCCCCCTGGCTCCAGGCCGTGGCGTGGTGGCTGCCGACGAGCCACGTGTTCGAGGGCATGCGCGCCGTGCTGCTCGAGGGCACGTTTCGCTGGGACTACTTCTGGACCACCGTCGCGCTCAACGCGCTCTACCTGCTCGTCGGCGTGGCAGTCTTCCTCGCGTCGTTCAACGGCGCGCGCAAGCGCGGGATGCTGCTCCAGATCGGCGAGTAGCTTCCTCGCGCGCGTGACATTTTCCCGTTTGTAAGGACCGGCCGGAGCATCCGACCAACGGGGGCCTTGCGTATGAGCGGGCATCGAGGTCGCGGTGACGAGCCGGCGGCTTCGATCAACCCCGAACTGTTTTGCTTGTTACTCAACCCAAAGGAGAGAGTCATGAAAAAGCTGATCGCTGTGGTGCTGCTGGGTCTCGGTGCGGCGCAAGCCGGTGTGGCGCTTGCCGACGACTCGGACATCTTCCTCGACCCGTACTGGGCGCCGCGCAAGTTCATGGTGTCGGAGACGACCCTGGGCGGCGTGCAGGGGATCCGGAACTACGACCAGGTCGACCGCTACAACCCGTAACCGGGAGTGAGAAGATGCTCGTGCGCACCCTCGCCGCAGCCTGGCTCCTCCTCGCGGCGGTGGGGGCTGCGCCAGCAGCCGCTCAGGTGGTGGATGCGCCGCACTGGCTCGCGGCGGCGACCGGCTCGCAGTCCTGCGATCGGCACGCGGGCGAGTCGGTGCGGGACGCGAACTGCTGACCGAGCGCCGCCGCGCGAAGCGGCGGCTGAAGCGACGAGAGGCCGGGGTCACCGGCCTCTTTTCGTTGGGCCGGCGCGAGTCGGTGGAACGCACGGATAATGCCGTCCAGGACTCCGTGCTCGAACCACCGGCTCATGCCTCACCTCGTCCTGAACGGCACCGCGCTGAACTACGACCGCGCCGGATCGGGCGCACCCGCGCTCGTGTTCGTCCACGGCTTCGCCTGCGCGCACGAGGACTGGCGCCATCAGGTCGGCGCCTTCGCCGGTCGGCACGACGTCGTCGCCTGCGACCTGAGGGGGCATGGGGCCTCGCCGGGCGATCCCGGCTCGTGCAACATCGAGACCTACGGCGCCGACGTTGTCGCGCTCCTCGCTCAGCTCGACCTGACCGGGGTCGTCCTCGTCGGCCACAGCATGGGGTGTCGCGTCGTGCTGGAGGCGTACGCGGAAGCGCCGGAGCGGGTCGTCGGCTTGGCGCTGATCGACGGCAGCTCGGTCGGCGCGGGCGCAGAGCGGGCGGTGGAGGCTGCGCGGGCGACGGTGGCCGCGGGCTACTACGGCTTCGTTCGCCCGCTGTTCACGCAGATGTTCTTCACCCCGGGCCCCGAGGCCAACCGGATCATCGAGCGCGCCCTGGCGCTTCCCGAGGCGATCGGCGCGGCCCTCTGGCTGAGCATGGTCGGCTGGGATGCGCGGCGAATGACGGGCGCGCTCGAGAGCGTTCGGGTCCCGCTGCTCGTGATTCAGAGCACCGCCATGTCGCCGGAGCGCGGACGGGTGCCGCTTGCGCCCGGTGGGACGTCGCCCTGGCTGGAGCTCGTCCGTCGGCACGCGCCGAGGAGCGAGATCGAGATCGTGCCCGGCGTGGGGCACTTCGCGATGCTCGAAGCGCCCGAGCGGGTGAACGCGGCGCTCGCCGCGTTCATCGGGCGCCTCCCAAGGTCGCGCTGAGACCCCGGCTGCTCACTTCGCCGCCGCCGAGCCTCCGGCGCGGTGCGGACCCTTGGCGGCGTCGCCGTGCTCCTTTGAGGTTCGCGTGTAAGTGAAGCCCTTCCGCTTGCCGAGCGCAAGCAGGAGGGCGTTCGCGAGCCACATCGCGTCCTCGCGGCGGAGCGTGACGCCCCCGCCGTGCCGCTTGGGGTCGGCCTCGAACGCCGGATCGTTCACGGTGATGTCTACGGTCCCGAGCTCGGGATCCTTCGACACGCGGATCGTCGCCTGAGGCAGCGGGTAGCCGCCGTACACGCGCTCGTTGACCTTCGCCCAGACGAACACGCGGAGCTCCCTGTGTTGTGGTCCGGGCCCATTCTACTTGGGCGGCTGAGCGCGCCGCCGCGGGGGACCCCCGCAGGGCAGGAAAGAAAAACGCGACCCCGCGGAATCGGGCTGCCGTGCTTGGCGGCGAGGGTGGCAGCCCGCCGGTTTGCGGGGTCGCGGGAGAGAACCTGGGGCCCGGTCGAATCCTTCCGTCGTCAGGCGGCGGCCGGCAGCGACTCGGGCCCCATCATCGCGTGCACCACGCGATCCATGAGGGCCTCCGAGACTTCGACGACGCGCGCCTTGCCGTCGCGCAGCAGCTCGGCGAACGCCGGGGGCGCGAGCTTGCGCGCCCCGGCCGCGCTCGAGGTGAAGAGCAGGATGGTCTGCTTCGGGCTCACCCAGATGAGCTTCGAGCGGATCTCGGTCTGACCATCCATGAACTCCACGACCGCGCCGCGCTCGAGCGCCATCGCGGTGTGGACAAAGTAATCGTCGGCCGACGACGACGTCGCCGCCGGCGCCTCGTCCGGCACGTCCGGCTCGGTCGCCGGGCCGGCGTCGGCGGCGGCCTGCGGCACCTCGGCGGCGACGGGCTGCTGGGTCTTCGCCGCCTGCGCCTTCGCGGCGCTGATCGCCGCGGTGTGCGCCTGCATGAGCTGGTTGAAGAAGCCGTGGCGGGCGTCGGACGGCATCTCGATCGCGTTCATGCCGCGCAGGAGGCTGCGCATCAGCGTCGGCAGCATCGCGGCGAGCTGCTGGATCTCGGCAGTCCTCAGCGGCGACACGCTCCACACCAGCGCGTCGACGACGCCGAGCCGGTGGGTCCAGGAGTCGTCGCCCTCCCGCTCCTTCAGGTAGCCGTCGACCAGCGTCTTGGTCCACCACTGGTACAGGAAGTCGCGGACGAACGCCGGCGTCTTCCGCGTGACGCGGCGGTTGATCTCGGCGAGCGCCGTGTGGTGCGCGATCTCGGCCTCTTCCTTGCGCGCGAGCTCGACGGTGGTCGGCGCCAGCTCCTGCTGGCGCGACTGGCGCTCCTCCTCGACGATCTTCTCGAGCGTCTCGAGCGCGGCGGTGAAGATCGCGAGATCGTCGGTGAACTTGTGGACGAGGTAGTCGACCGTTCCGCGCAGGCCGATGACGAATCGCGAGGCCTCGTCGGTCGCCGTCTCCGGGTCGGCGGCGACGTCGGCGACGCGGTCGAGCAGCTGCCGCATCGGGTGATCGCGGCGCGCGAAGAAGGTGCGGTCGAGGATCGCGGCCTTCACCGCCACGATCTGCAGCCGCGAGATCTCGCGCTTGACGGTTTCCGGGACCTGCTTGTCGTCCAGGATGTAGTCGAACACCATGTTGACCAGCTCGATCGTGAGCTGGTCGAGCGGGTGGCTCTGCGAGCGCACCTGGTCGCCGAGCGCGGCCATGAAATCGAACGCGCCGCCCTCGCTCGGCAGCGTCGCCGACTGGAGCGCCGAGAGCGAGGTGAGCAGCGCCGGGCTCGCGGGCAGCGCGAGGGCGTTCTCCATCGCGTAGCGCTGCGGGTCGGCGAGCATCCGCGTCACCTGGGATCGCACCGCCGGCGGGCCGTTCAGCACGTTGGCGACGAGCTGCGAGAGCTCCGCCGAGCCAGCCGCACCGCTCATGAGCTGGCCGAGGTTTAGCGCCTGGCTCGCGCTCATCGCTGCGGCCGCTGCGTTCTGCGCGCCGCCCCACAGCTGCGCGAGGTTCATCGCCTGGCTCGCGGCGAGCGCCTGGTTCAGCGCCATCGGCTGCGAGGCGCCCACGCCGGTGTCGGCGGCGCGCTTCACGTGGTGCTTGATGCGCGGCAGGACGTGATGCGCGATCAGGTTCTGGTTGACGTCGGCGTAGAGGTGCGTGATGCCGGCGGCGACGTAGGGCTGGAATGCGTTCAGCATCGACCGCTTGACCGCGAAGTCGCCCGGCAGCTTGGCGCAGGCGAGCTTGAGCGCCTCGAACACGGCCTCAGGCGAAAGCGGGTTGGCCGTATCGTCCTCGATCGCGTCGCTCGCGAGCAGATGCCCGAACCGCGCGCGGATGCCGAGCAGCTGGTCCGGATCGATGCGGTTCGCGGTCTTGCGCGCGAGATCGCTGACGACGAGGTCCTCCTCCATCGCCGCATCGTCGACGAGCGCGAGCTCCTCGACCCTCACCTCGTTTTTCGCGCCGGCCGCGGTGCGCCGCGACGACACGCGCCGCTCGAAGATCTCGATGAAGTAGCGGTCGAAGGAGGCCTTGATCTCGGCGCGGTGCTTCTTGACCTGCGACATCGCCTCGAAGAGGATCTGCTGCTCGGCGCGGGACGTCGAGGCTTCGGCGAGGCCGAAGAGATCGTTCTCGACCTTGTCGAGCGCGTCGGCGAGGATGCCGCTCAGCTTGGCACGCGCCAGCTCGCGGCACTGGCTGATCAGCGCCTTGCTCTCCGGCGCCGAATGCGAGCGGGCGTCGGCGGCGATGCCGGAGCGCCGCACGGGCGTTTCCATACGCGAGACCTCTAGAGCGAACCGCCGCCGGCGCGAGGCGCGGAGGCCGAAGCCTTCGCGGCGGGGCGAAAGGGCGAGTTCCTCGAAACCGAGCGTCTTCAACCGGAGGGTGCCAGCGGGAGACGCGAACCGCAGGCCCGGTGCTGCCGGTGTTGTTCTTGTTGTGGCGACTGGACTATGCCATAGCGGTATGCCGACGTCATGGCCGTTCGTGACCTAGTTCACGACCTTCCGTCGGCAGGATTGCTCACTCGGGGTGATGTTTCGACACCGGTGTCGGCGAACCGACGGTGAGCGGGAGTTTCGAAGGATTCGCCTGCGCGAATCCGAGCCCGCGAACGCCCGGCGCGATGCAACGCGCCGGGCTGGCTAAGCGCCTTGCAAGGCGCGCCGTGGACTCGCTAGCGCGGTGCGAGCTCCGCCGCCTGCCGCAGCGCCTCGAGCATGCTCCGCTCGTCGGCCTTGCCGGTGCCCGCGATGTCGAACGCGGTGCCGTGGTCGACCGAGGTGCGGAGCACCGGTAGCCCGGCGGTGACGTTCACGCCGGTGTCGAAGGCGACTGCCTTGACCGGCCCGTGCCCCTGGTCGTGGTACATCGCGACGATGAGGTCAAAGTCGCCCTTGCGCGCGCGATGGAAGAGCGTGTCGGCGGGGAGCGGCCCCTCGACCTGCCAGCCGCGCGCACGGCACGCGCGGATCGCGGGCGCGATCTTCGTCTCCTCCTCGCCGCGCCCGAAGAGCCCGCTTTCGCCCGCGTGCGGATTGATGCCGCACACCGCGATGCGGGGCTCAGCCGTCCCAGCGCGCCGCAGGAGGTCGCGGCCGCGCGCGATCGTGCGCTCGACGAGGCCCGCGTCGATCCGCTCGACCGCGTCGAGCAGGCCGATGTGCGTCGTCACGTGGATGACCCGCATCCCCGGCGCCATCAGCATCAGCGACACCTCGGCGGTGCCGGTGAGGTGCGCGAGCATCTCGGTATGCCCGGGGAAGCGATGGCCCGCCGCGTTCAGCGCCTCCTTGTTGATGGGCGCGGTGCAGAGGGCGTCGACCTCGCCTGCGAGCGCGAGCGCCACCGCGCGCTCGATGAAGCGGTAGGCGGCGCCGCCGCACGCCACCGACAGCCGGCCGAACGGCGCGTCCTCGGGCACGAGCGCGAGGTCCAGACAGTCCACTGTGCCCGGCGCGTACCGCGCGTCGCCGGCCGCGGCTATGGCGCGGACGGCGAGGGTCGAGCCGACGATCTCGCCGGCGCGCGCGAGCCGCCGGGCGTCGCCCACGACGAGCGGGCGGCAGAGCGCGTAGACCTCCGGGTGGGCGAGCGCCTTCATGATCACTTCGGGCCCGACGCCGGCGGCGTCCCCCATCGTGATCGCGATGCGCGGCCGGCTCATGTCGCCTTACTCCTCGAGCGGCGCGCCCGCGCGCGCGAGCAGCCGCGCGAGGAGATCGGGTCCGCCGAAACCGCCCGACTTGGAGACGAGCTCGACGCCGTTCCAGCGCCCGCCGCAGACGCGCGCCGCGGGCAGCCCGGGCACGATCTCGCCCGTGACCTCGAACGCGTCCGCGTCGACCGCGTCGGCGAGGCCGCGCAGCGTCTCGCCGCCCGAGACGAAGAGCCCCTCGGGCCGGTCGAGCCGCGGCGCGAGCTCGGCGAGGATCGCCGCCAGCCGGCGCGACGCCTCGGCCTCGAACATGTAGTCGGGCAGGAGGAACGTCACCAGCGCCGCGCCGCGCGCGGCGACGCAGCCGCGGACCTCCTCGGCCTCCGCCGCGCCCTCGCGCACGGCGATCCAGAGCTCGGGATGCGTGTCCGCCACGCGCTCGAGCTGGGCCCGCGTGACCGAGTGCCCCGAGCCGACGATCGCGAGGAACGGCTCGCCCGGCACCGGTTCGACCGGCGGCGCGGCGCCCGCGAGCGCGCGGGCGAGCCCCGCCGAGCCGCACCAGAGGATCGGCGGCATGAGCTGCTTCCCGGCCGCGACGATCGCGGCAAGGTCCTGGTCGGTCTCCGCGTCGCAAAGGAAGAGACCGGCCCCGCCGATCGCGTCGGGTCGGGCGGCGAGCTTCACGTCGAGACCGAGCTCCCCGAGCTCGCGCGGGAAGTCCGGGCGCATCGGCTGCCACCCGCCGTCGAGCCCGCGCACGTGCTGGACGCCGCCGCGCGTGACGCGTCCCTGGGCGGGGAACGCGGGGGCGATCACCGCGGCTGCGAACCCGCCGAGCGTGAACGCGCGCTCGAGCTCGAGCGCGGGATGGCCGCGGAGCTGGCTGTCGAGCTTGCGGAACGCGATCGACGACTTGGCGAAGAAGCGCGCGAGCCGCCACATCTCGCCCGCGACGCGCGCCTCGTCCGCCTCGCGCGTCGCGGTGTCGAACGCGAGGCACGAGGCCGGCGCGCGCCAGTCGCCGTCGCGGAAGCGCACCGTAACCGGGCCGCAGGCGCCGGCGAACTGCGCCGCGGTGTCGAGCGCACCGGTCAGGTCGTCGGCGAGCAGGCGGAGCCG
>Ga0209853_1000397_pt1 | contig 12142 bp, 14 predicted proteins | sample GWRWS1_30_40_FD_187224 | JGI IMG/M metagenome (GOLD analysis project Ga0209853, IMG submission 187224) | Riverbed sediment microbial communities from areas with vegetation nearby in Columbia River, Washington, USA - GW-RW S1_30_40 (SPAdes)... | ecosystem: Environmental > Aquatic > Freshwater >...
CGGACCTCCCGCGCGCACCCGAGCCGCCGGTCCAGCACCGGGTTGCGGTGGAGACGCTGCGCCGAGACGGCGCCGGTCTCGCCGTCCGGCTGGCCTCGGTCCGCGCGGAGCGCGAGACCCTCGCGGCGCAGGACCCCGAGGCACTTTCGGCGGCGCTCGACGCCGCGGGCGTCGAGCGCGCCCGGGCCGACCAACGCCTGAGCGCCGGAGAAGCCGCGCTCGAGTTGGCGTCGGCTCGCCGGGACGAGGCCGCCCAAGCCGAGCGCGAGGCGACCGAGGCCGAGGCCGGGGTCAACCGGGCCTGGCGCGAGGCATCCCAGGAGCTGGAGCTGCTCCGCCAGGAGTACGAGGAGGAGGATCGGGTCCGCGGCGACCTCGAGCGCAGGATCGGTGACGCGAAGCGGCTGCTGCGGGACGGGCACCAGGCGGAGCCGGAGCAGGCGGTGGCCGGCCTGAGCCAGGACGAGTCCGCCCACTCCATCGAGCGACGCGCGGAGCTGGTACAACGCCGGCTGGCCCTCCTCGGCCGGGTGAACCTCCTCGCCGGCGGGGAGTTCGAGTCCCTCCGGGAGCGACACGACTTCATGGCCCGGGAGCTCGACGACGTGCGGAAGGCCCGGCGAGACCTGATGGAGGTCGTTGCCCGCATCGACGAGGAGATCACCACCACGTTCGCGGCGGCCTATCGCGACGTGGCGGCCTCCTTCGAGGCACTGTTCCAGGAGCTGTTCCCCGGGGGCGAGGGACGGCTCGTCGCCACCGAGCCCGAGGACATCCTGGCCACCGGGATCGAGATCGAGGCCCGCCCGGGCCGAAAGCGTGTGAAGCGCATCTCGCTCCTTTCCGGCGGCGAGCGGGCGCTCACGGCGCTCGCCTTCCTGTTCGCCATCTTCGAGGCCCGGCCGAGCCCGTTCTACCTGATGGACGAGGTGGAGCCGGCCCTGGACGACGTGAACCTCCACCGGTTCCTCCAGCTGATCCGGGGATTCGTCGACGACTCGCAGGTGCTGATCGTCACGCACCAGAAACGGACGATGGAGGTGGCGCAGATGATGTACGGGGTCTCGATGAGCAAGGAGGGGACCTCGAGGGTCGTCGGCCACCGCCTGGAGACGCCGGGCGATGAGCGGCCGGCAGACCCCGGCGACGCGGTCGCCGTGTCGCGGGGTCTCGACGCGGCCACGGAGTAGCCTGTACCCCCGTGGATGTCCTGATCGTCGGCCTGTTCGTCGTCGCGGTCGTCGCCATCGTCGTCGCCGGGATCGTCACGATCGCGTCGCGCCGGAGGCGCGCCCCGGTCGTTCCCTCTCCTCCATCGAGGACGACGCCGGCGGAGGCGCCGCCGTCGCCCGCCCGCCGGCGGAGCGATGGCTTGGGGGCGAGGGCTCGAGCCCTCCTGGCCGGTGGTTCGCCCGGGGGGGACGAGTGGGCCCGGCTCGAGGACCTCCTGCTGAGGGCCGACGTCGGTCCGGCTGCGGCCACCCGGATGGTGAGGGACATCCGCGATCGCTACGAGGAAGGAGCCGACCCCGAGGAGCTCTTGCGGGAGGAGATCGTGGGGATCCTGGGGGAGGACGGCGCGCTTCGGCTGCCGTCGGGTCGCCTGGGCGTGGTCCTGGTCGTCGGCGTGAACGGCGCGGGGAAGACCACGACCATCGGCAAGCTCGCCGCCCGCCTGGCCCGGGAGGGTCGCAAGGTGAGCGTGGCGAACACCGACACGTTCCGGGCGGCCGCCTCCGAGCAGCTCGATGCGTGGGCCAAGCGGGCGAACGTCCAGCTGATCGCGCAGCAGCGGGGGGCGGACCCCGGCGCGGTGGCGTTCGACGCCGTCGAGTCGGCCCGGGCTCGTGACGTCGACGTCCTGATCGTGGACACCGCCGGGCGGCTGCACACTCGCACGCCGCTCATGGCGGAGCTCCAGAAGGTCAAGCGCGTGCTGGAGAAGGCCGCCGGCCACGTGGATGAAGTGCTCCTGGTCCTCGACGCGACCACCGGACAGAACGGCATCGCCCAGGCGGAGGCCTTCGCCGGCGCCGTGGACGTCACCGGCGTGGCCCTGGCCAAGCTCGACGGGACCGCGAGGGGCGGTATCGTGCTCGCCATCCGCGAGGGATTGGGGGTCCCGGTCAAGCTGGTGGGGACGGGCGAGCGGATCGACGATCTTCAGGCGTTCGACTCCAGGGCCTTCGCCGAGAGCATGCTGGGGGGCTGACGTGGGGGAGAGCATGGCCAAGGCGGACATCCTGATCGTCGAGGACCATCCGACGATGCGGGAGGCCATGCGGATGGTCCTGGAGCACGAGGGGTTCGACATCCGGGAGGCGAGCGACGGGCAGGGCGCCCTGGCCATGGCCCGGGACCGGCCGCCCGACCTCATGTTCCTGGACCTCAACATCCCCGGCCCGAGCGGCGCCGAGGTGCTGAAGGAGCTGAAGTCCACGCCCGAGACCGCGGACGTCCGCGTGATCATCGTGACGGCCGTAGGCGAGGAGGGCCGCGACTACGTGCTCTCGCTCGGGGCCGACGAGTACTTCACCAAACCGTTCAGCCCCCTTGCGCTCCTCCGGACGGTCGAGAAGGTGCTGGCTCCGGGGACGCAGGGGAGCTCGTAGATGTTCGACGGGCTGACCGAACAGTTGGATGGGATCTTCAAGAAGCTCCGCTCGCGGGGCAAGCTCCATCCCAAGCAGGTGGACAGCGCGCTGGCCGACATGCGCACCGCCCTGCTGGAGGCCGACGTGTCCGTGGAGGTCGCCGACGAGCTTCTGGCCAGGGTCAGGGAGCGAGCGGTCTCCGAAGGGGTGATGAAGAGCCTGACCCCGGCCCAGCAGGTGATCAACGTGGTGCGCGAGGAGCTCCAGGCCACCATGGGGGGCACGCAGGCCGCGTTCACGCTCCCCTCAGCGAAGCCCGCCGTGGTCATGATGGCCGGGGTCCAGGGCTCGGGGAAGACGACGGCTTCCGCCAAGCTCGCTCGGCTGCTGAAGGAGAAGGGCAAGCACCCCCTGCTCGTCGCCGCGGACCTCCAGCGGCCCGCGGCCGTCGAGCAGCTGTTCACCCTGGGGGAAGAGATCGGCGTGCCGGTCGACTCCGACGGCAAGGACCCGGTGAAGGTGGCCAAGGCCGCGGTGAAGCGGGCCGAACACGAGGGGCTCGACGTGGTCATCGTCGACACGGCGGGGCGCCTGCACGTGGACGAAGTGATGATGAAGGAGGCCCGGCGAGTGAAGGACGCGATCAAGCCCCATCACGTGCTGATGGCCTCCGACGCGATGACTGGCCAGGACGCCGTGGTCCAGGCCCGCGCGTTCATGCGCGAGGTGGACACGACCGGCTTCATCCTGACCAAGCTCGATGGCGACGCCCGGGGCGGCGCAGCACTCTCGATCACGGCCGTGACCGGCCGGCCCGTCTTCTTCGCCGGAACGGGGGAGCGGCCCGCGGACCTCGAGCCGTTCTACCCGGACCGGATGGCCTCCCGGATCCTGGGGATGGGCGACGTGCTCACGCTCATCGACAGGGCCCAGGAGAACCTCGACGCCGACAAGGCCAAAGAGGCCGCGGAGAAGATGGCCAAGGCCCAGTTCACGCTGGAGGACTTCCTGGTCCAGATGCGCGAGATGCGCAAGCTCGGGCCGCTCCAGGACCTGCTGGCCATGCTCCCCGGTGTGCCCGGGGGAAAGGACGCGCTGAAGGACCTGGCCGGCCAGGTGGACGAGCGTCAGCTGGACCGGGCGGAGGCCATCATCTGCTCCATGACCCCGGATGAGCGCCGGAACCCCGCTATCATCGCTGGGTCCCGACGCCTACGGATCGCCAGCGGCTCAGGGACTACCACGGCCGATGTGAACTCCCTGTTGAAGGAGTTCGATGGGGCCCGGAAGATGATGCGGACGATGCTCGGCGGCAAGCGGGGACTCAAGATCCCCGGCCTGCCGGGGATCTCGTAGGGGGAGAAGGAACGGGATGACGACGAGGATCAGGTTGCGGCGGATGGGGGCCAAGAAGCGCCCCTACTTCCGGGTGGTGGTGGCCGACCAGCGGAGCCCCCGGGACGGCCGGTTCATCGAGAACATCGGGAAGTACCACCCGCTCGAGGATCCCTCGCTGATCGACATCGACGAGGCCAGGGCCCTGGAGTGGCTCCGGAAGGGCGCGCAGCCCAGCCAGGCCGTCCAGGTGCTGCTGACCAAGGTGGGTATCTGGGACAAGTTCCAGGCGAACAAGAAGGAGAGCAAGGCGGCTTCGTGAAAGAGCTCCTCGAGTACATCGCGAGGGAGCTCGTTGAGAACCCCGACGCCGTGGAGGTGAACGAGGTCCACGACGAGCGCGGGGTCCTCCTCCAGCTCACGGTGGATCCCGAGGACATGGGCAAGGTCATCGGCAAGGGCGGGCGAACGGCGCGAGCCATCCGCCAGGTGGTGAAGGCGGCGGCCATCCGGGAGGGGGTTCGCGCCGCGGTCGAGATCGTCGACCAGCGATGAACCGCGAGCCGACCGTCGCGGTCGGCCGCATCACCCGACCGCACGGACTGAAGGGCGAGCTCTCCGTCCTCGTCCTGTCGGAGGTCGAAGGGCGTTTCGCCGAAGGGGCCGTGGTGTACCTCGAGGACGGCCGGGCGCTCACGGTCGATTCCGCCCGGTCCCACCGGGGTGGGCTGCTGGTGAAGTTCCGCGAGGTCCCCGACCGGACGGCCGCCGAACGGCTGTCCCGAATCGTCCTGGTGGTGCCCGAGTCCGCGTCTCCGCACCTGCCCGACGGCTCATGGTGGGACCACCAGCTCGTGGGCTGCGAGGTGGTCACCGAATCCGGTCGCGCGCTGGGGACGGTTCGTGAGGTCATCCACACGGCGGCGAACGATGTGTGGAGCGCGGTATCGGATGGCGGTGAGACGCTGATCCCGGCCCTGAAGGACGTGGTGGTCTCGGTGCACACGGCCGGCAAGTGCATCGTGGTCCGCGAGGTCCCCGGCCTGACGGCTCCGGACGAGCAGCCTGCCCGATAACCCGCGCTGCTAGCCTGCGCGTGTGCGCATCGACGTGTTCACCATCTTCCCCGGCATCTTCGAGGGCCCGTTGCGCGAGAGCCTGCTGGGCAAGGCCATCGAGGCCGGAGTGCTGGACGTCCGGGTTCACGACATCCGGGACTTCGCCACCGACCGCCACCGTCGGGTGGACGACCAGTCCTACGGCGGCGGGCCGGGGATGGTGGTGAAGCCCGAGCCGGTCTTCGCGGCGGTCGAGTCGCTCGGCGAGGGACCCAAGCGCGTGATCCTCCTGTCGCCCGCCGGGCGCCGGCTGGACCAGGCCCTCGTCCGCGAGCTGGCGAAGGAGTCATGGCTGGTCCTGATCAGCGGCCGGTACGAGGGCGTCGACGAGCGCGTCGTCGAGGGCCTCTCGGCCGAGGAGATCTCGATCGGTGACTACGTGCTGTCGGGTGGCGAGATCCCGGCCCTCGTCCTGCTCGAGGCGGTCACCCGCCTGGTCCCGGGCGTGGTGGGGAGCGAGGAGTCCCTCGAGCGCGAGTCGTTCGAGGACGGCGTCCTCGACCACCCTCACTACACGCGCCCGAGCGAGTTCCGCGGCATGCGGGTCCCCGAGGTGCTGCTCTCAGGCGACCACGCCGAGGTCGAGCGGTGGCGACAGGAGGCCGCCCTGGAGAAGACCCGGCGCAACCGTCCCGACCTGCTGAAAGGCTGACCGGGAGCTCCCGACCCGGCTGCTATCATCGGGACTCCCGCCATGAACAAGACCGATCTCGTCGACAAGCAGTACCTGCGCTCGGACATCCCGCCGTTCCGGCCCGGAGACACCGTCAAGGTGCACGTCCGGGTTGTCGAGGCGGGCCGGGAGCGCGTCCAGGTGTTCCAGGGCGTGGTGATCCGGCGCCAGGGCGGCGGCCTTCAGGAGACGTTCACGGTTCGCAAGGTGTCTTTCGGCGTCGGCGTGGAGCGAACCTTCCCCGTCCACTCGCCGTCCATCGCCAAGCTCGAGGTGGTCACCCGGGGGAAGGTGCGCCGGGCCAAGCTGTACTACCTCCGGGAGCTGCGAGGGAAGAAGGCGCGGATCCGGGAACGCCGGGTCGGCGCCGAGGAGCTGCAGGCGGAGGCCCTCCGGGCCGTGGGTGGCGAGGGCTCGGAGGAGCCCGGCGAGCCCGAGGCGGCCGAGGCGGCCGAGGCCGAGACGCTGGAGGTCCCAGAGGCCGCTGCGGTCGACGCCGAGAGCAAGGGCTAGGCGTGTCCGAGCCGCAGCCGGACTCCGCCGAGCCGGCCGATCCTCCCACCACCACCGCGCCGTCACTTCGGGGGGACGAGTTCGTCCTGGCCCCCAAGGCTTCTGAAGACCAACCGTCCGCTCCGGCCCGAGAGCCGGGTGGGAGGGGACGGGGCCTCCTGGCCTTCCTCCGCGAGCTCCCCGTCCTCATCCTGCTGGCGTTCGCGTTGGCGCTCGTCCTCAAGACCTTCGTGGTCCAGGCCTTCTACATCCCCTCGGGCTCGATGGAGCCCACGCTCATGCCGAGCGATCGGGTGCTGGTGAACAAGGTCCTGTATCACCCGCGCCGAAACGACATCGTCGTGTTCGAGGACCCCTCGGGGCAGCAGCCCGATCCGGGGATCGTCGGCGGGTTCCTCCACTGGTTGTCGGAGGGCCTGGGCTTCGCCCGTCCGCCGAACGAGGACTTCATCAAGCGGGTGATCGGGCTTCCGGGCGAGACCGTGGAGCTTCGGGGCGGCAACCTGTACGTGGACGGCAAGCAGATTCCCCAGCCGTACCTGAAAGGTCCGAGGGACACGCGCGACTACGGGCCGAAGACGGTCCCCCCGGACAGCCTGTTCGTGCTGGGCGACAACCGCCTGTACTCGAACGACTCCCGGTTCGGGCTGGGGGTCGTCCCCATCGACAAGGTCGTGGGCAAGGCGTTCGTCGCCATCTGGCCGCCCTCCCGGATCGGGTGGCTGCATTAGACCTCGACCTCGGGCGCTACGAGCGCCGGCTGCGCGAGCAGGGCTTCCGCGCCGTGGCCGGCGTGGACGAGGTGGGGCGGGGGGCGCTCGCGGGGCCGCTCGTCGCCGCCGCCGTCATCCTCCCGGAGGACTTCGACCTCGAGGGGGTGAACGACTCGAAGGTCCTCACGCCCCTCCAGCGGGAGGAGGCCTACGACCGGATCGTGGCCGGGGCCATGGCGTACGCGGTGTGCAAAGCCACGCCGTTGCGCATCGACCTCCGCGGGCTTCACAAATCCAACCTGTGGCTCCTTCGCCGAGCGGTCTGCGCCCTTCCCCTGGCACCGGACTACGTGCTGATCGACGGCTTCCCGGTCCGCCGGCTCCCCGCCACCAGCCTGGCCATCAAGAAGGGAGACGCCGTGGCGGCCTGCGTCGCCGCGGCGTCGATCGTAGCCAAGGTCACGCGGGACCGGATGATGCGGCGCTACCACCGGCGGTTCCGGACGTACGGGTTCGACCACAACAAGGGTTACGGCACGCGCGAGCACTGGAACGCCCTGGACCGGCTGGGCCCCACGCCGATCCATCGCCTGTCGTTCAAGGGCGTGGGGGAGAACGGCACGGTGGACGTCGAGACCGTGGAGGACCCGTGAACGAGGGCGACGACATCGAGCGGTTCGAGGAGGAGCGCGAGCTCGAGCTGTACCGCGAGTACCGCGACGTCGTCCCGATGTTCACCTACGTCGTGGAGACCGAGCGCCGGTTCTACCTGGCCAACGTGGTCGACGTCCAGCAGCGGGAGGACGGGTGGGTGGAGGTTCGCCTGTCCGACGCGTGGGTGTGGGACATGTTCCGTCCGGCCCGGTTCGTCTCGAAGGTCCGGGTGATGACCCGCCGCGACGTGAACGTGGAGGAGCTCCGCCGCGACGAAGCCATGCCGGGGGACCCGACGCTCGAGGGCTGAGTGTCGGTGGGCCGGCATAGGGTCGGCCCGCCGTGGACCGGATCGCCGTACCTCCTTCCCGTGCGTCGCTGGGCCGCGCGGGCGAGGGCGCAGCCGCTGCGGTGTACGAGCGGCGCGGATTCCGCGTCGTCGCCCGCAATTGGCGGTGTCGTCTCGGCGAGCTCGATCTGATCGTCGAACGCGACGGGCTGTTCGTTTTCTGCGAGGTCAAGGCGCGGCGTGGAAGCCGCTTCGGCGGCGGCTACGAGGCGGTCACCGCCCTGAAGCAGCGGAAGCTTCGGCAGCTGGCGGAGATCTTCATCGCCACCGCTCGCCTCCCATACGGGAACGTGCGGTTCGATGTCGCGAGCGTTCACGTCGGTGCGCGGGGGACGAGCGTCGAGCTGTTCGAGGACGCGTTCTGAGTGTCACTGCCGCGCGCTAGGGTCGCGCGGTGTACGGGCGGGTCATCGGCATCACCGTCGTCGGGGTGCGCGGTCACCCCGTCGCTGTCGAGGCGCACATCGGGCGAGGGCTTCCCTCGCTCACGTTGACCGGCCTGCCCGGCGCTCCCGTGCAGGACGCGCGTGATCGCATCCGCCCGGCCGTCGAGAGCTCGGGCCTGGAGTGGCCGCTCCGACGGATCGTCGTGAACCTGTCCCCGGGGAACCTCCGGAAGGAGGGGCCGGGCCTCGACCTCCCCATCGCCATGGGTGTCCTGGCCGCCTCGGCCCAGGTCCCCGGTGACCGGCTGACTCGATTCTCGTTCTACGGGGAGCTGTCGCTGAAGGGTGGCCTGGTGGCCACCCCCGGCGTGCTCTCGGTCGCCATCGCGGCGGGGCGTGCTGGCTTGGAGGGTGTGGTGGTCCCCGCGGCGAACGCCGGTGAGGCCGCGCTGGTGGAGGGGCTGCGGGTCGTCGGTGTCCGGGGCCTGACCGAGGTCGCCGGGTTCCTCCGCGGCACGTGGGATCCACCCACGCCCCACCCCAGCGTTCCCGCCGAGGCGCCGGAGCACGGGGTTGACTTCGCCGAGGTCCGGGGTCAGGCCCAGGCCAGGCGAGCGTTGGAGGTGGCGGCCGCCGGCGGGCACAACGTCTTGCTCGTTGGCTCACCCGGCGCAGGAAAGACCATGCTGGCCCGGCGGCTGGCCACCATCCTCCCCGACCTGTCTCGGGAGGAGGCCCTGGAGGTCACGCAGCTTCACTCGGTGGCCGGCATGCTGGAGGGTGGCGGGCTGGTGGGTGCGCGACCGTTCCGATCGCCGCACCACTCCATCTCTTTGTCCGCTCTCCTCGGGGGCGGGAGCGGCTTCGTCAGGCCGGGGGAGGTGTCGCTCGCTCATCACGGCGTCCTGTTCCTCGACGAGCTGACCGAGTTCCGCCGCGACGCGGTGGAGTCGCTCCGCCAGCCGCTCGAGGACGGACGCGTCGTGGTGACGCGGGTGGCCGGGTCGGTCGAGTTCCCCGCGGGGTTCACGCTCGTCGCCGCCACCAATCCATGCCCCTGCGGCTACGAGGGCGATCCCAAACGCCAGTGCCGGTGTCCTCCGCACCGGGTGGAGATGTACCGCCAGAAGCTGTCGGGACCGCTCCTCGACCGGATCGACATCCGACTCGTCGTGCCGCGCCTGTCCAAGCGGGAGCTGCTGGGCGAGACCGCCGCCGAGGAATCGTCGTCCATCCGGGCTCGTGTCGAGGAGGCCCGGGCCCGCCAGCGCCGACGGTATGCGGCCCTCGGCTTCCCGTGCAACGCGCAGCTCCCAGGGCCGGTGGCCCGGCGACAAGCCAGGATGTCCTCGGGAGGCCACGACGTGCTGGCCGGCGCGGTGGATGCCTTGAGCCTCACCGGCCGGGGATTCGATCGTGCCATCAAGGTCGCCAGGACCGTCGCCGACCTCGCCGGCGTGGAGGAGGTCGCCGCCGGGCACATGGCCGAGGCGCTCACGTACCGGATGACCCTGTCCGAGGGAAGCCTGGCCCGTGCAGGCTGAGGGAGCGGTCGATCGCGGAGACCGACGGACGAACCGCCGGAGGAGTTCGCGGAACCGCCCATCCCGGTGGCCGCCGAGCTTCGTCGACGGTGAGGAGGCTCGAAGGGCGCTCCTCGTCCTGATGGCGCTCCGCGGCATCTCGCCGCTCAAGCTGCTGCAGGTGGCCGACCGAGAGGGAACCGCGGTCGCCACCCTCGAGGCGGTCCGTGGGGGAAGGGCAGGCAGCGACGCGGACCGCGAGTTCGTACGTGGGGTGGACCCCGACGCCATCGACCGCGCGCTCGTCGCATGTGGCGCGACCCTCGTGCCCTTCGGCTGTGCCGAGTACCCGCCGCAGCTCGAGAACTTGGAGGATCCACCCGCAGCCCTGTTCGTCAAGGGCCGGCCGCTTCCCCGGCGCGAGCGGGTCGTGGCGATCGTCGGGGCTCGGAACTGCTCCGAGCTCGGTCGGGAGCTGGCCACGGCGATCGGACGTGACCTCGCCCTATCGAGCATGTGCGTCGTGAGCGGGGCGGCCCGCGGCATCGACGCCGCCGGCCACGAAGGCGCGCTCGATGCCGGTGGCCACACCATCGCGGTGCTCGGGTGTGGCATCGACCAGGCCTATCCGAGGTGGAGTGGGCGATTGATCCAGCGGATCGCGGAGACCGGCACGGTGGTGAGCGAGTATCCACCGGGGGTCCCACCCGAACCGTATCGGTTCCCGGCCCGCAATCGGATCGTGGCCGCCATGTGCACCGGGCTGGTGGTGGTGGAGGGGGCCGAGGGAAGCGGCTCGCTTATCTCCGCCGAGCACGCCCTGGATCTCGGTCGGGATGTGTTCGCCGTCCCGGGGGCCATCACCAACCCATTGGCCCACGCTCCGCACGTCTTGATCCGAGAGGGAGCGACGCTGATCCGCGGGGTGGACGACCTGATGCGGGACCTGAAGCTCGGCGGTGAGGGAAGCGGCGGGCCCCCGGTCCGGCTGGACCTGACCCTTGCCGAGCAGGCCGCCCTCGATCTGGTCATCGGACCGGTCCTGCCCGAGAAGGTGGCGAGAGGGTTGGGGGTCTCCGTGCCGGAGGTGCTCCCGCTGCTCCTCGGCCTGGAGCTGAAGGGCCTGATCCGAAGCGTCGGCGGCCGGTTCGAACCTCGGCTGAAGGCGGCGGCGACCTAGGACCTCGGCGCGCCATCTCAGTTCCCGGGCGCCGTCGGCCCATCCGGGGTGGGGCGAGGCATCGTCCGTCCGACGGCCGTTGGGGGGACTGAAAACTGCCTGACGTTCGTGGGAAGCTTGAATGCCCCTTCCCCTGTTGGTACAAGGGCACCCGACGACGACGACTTGGAAGGACAGATGCAAGCGCGGGAGGACCTTCCCCATCCCGAGGCGAAGCTGATCGGCGAGTTCGCCGATCACTTGGCGCTCGAGCGGCGCCTGTCCGAACACACCGTGGCCGCCTATCGCCGGGACCTCGAGCAGTTGGCCGTGTTCCTCTCGCGCCAGCGGCGCTCGCTCGCCTCGGCCACCTACCCCCTCCTCCGGCGGTTCCTGGCCCAGCAGGTGACGCTGGGCTACGCGCGAGCGTCGATCGCTCGCCGCGTCGGCGCCATCCACACGTTCTACCGGTGGGCCGCGGCCAGAGGGTTCGTGAGAGCCGATCCGGCCGCGATGCTGGGGCGGCCGAAGGTCGCCAACCGGTTGCCCACCGTGCTCAGGCCGAAGGAGGCAGCCGGCCTGGTCGAGGCCCCCGAACCCGGTTCCCAGGACGACGAGGGACAGGCCGTCGCGCACCGCGACCGCGCGGTCCTGGAGCTGTTGTACGGGTCGGGCCTGCGGGTGGGCGAGGTCGGCTCGCTCACGCTGGACCGGATCGATCTGGCCCAGGGCCGTGTTCGGGTGATGGGCAAGGGCTCGAAGGAACGCGACGTCCCCCTGTCGGACTTCGCGGTCGAGGCCATCCGCGACTATCTCCGCCGGGGCCGGGGGCCGCTCGCCGCCGACGGATCGGCCGCGCTGTTCTTCAATCGCAAGCGGAAGCCGCTCGGGGTGCGCGACATACGAGCCCTCGTGGGACGCTACGGGTCCGGGAAGCTCTCCGGGCGGCGCGTGACCCCGCACACGCTCAGGCACTCGTTCGCCACGCACCTCCTCGAAGGGGGAGCCGACATCCGCGTGGTGCAGGAGCTGCTCGGTCACTCGAGCGTCGCGACCACGCAGCGGTACACGCATGTATCCCGGGCCCGGCTGTTCGCCGCCTACCGGCAGAGCCACCCGAGGGCG